>Ga0208825_1000192_pt1 | contig 61987 bp, 45 predicted proteins | sample AD_UKC113_MetaG_FD_184450 | JGI IMG/M metagenome (GOLD analysis project Ga0208825, IMG submission 184450) | Active sludge microbial communities of municipal wastewater-treating anaerobic digesters from Hong Kong - AD_UKC113_MetaG (SPAdes)... | ecosystem: Engineered > Bioreactor > Anaerobic >... | reverse complement strand
CCGACCTCTGCCATGGCGCGCGCGTCATCCGCGTTGAAGACATAGGGTGTTGTGAGCATGTCCAGCTGGTGCGCGATGGCGATGGCCTCGATTTCTTTGTCGTAGCCCATGCCGGTGGCTTCCAGATTGGCCCGGAAGACACCGTCAATCAGCCCCACGGTGGGGAAGTTCTGCACGCCGGTAAAGCCCATCTCCTTGAGCTGCTTGATGAAGAGGGGCATCAGTCGGAAGGGATCCGTCCCGCAGACGCCCGCCAGCACCGGCGTGTCTTTGACGACCGGCAGCACCTCCGCCGCCATCTCCACCACGATGCCGTTCGCGTCGCCGTAGGGCATGAGGCCCGCCAGCGAGCCGCGCCCCGCCATGCGGTAGCGGCCGGAGTTGTAGATGATGATGAGATCCGCGCCGCCCTTCTCGGCGAACTTGGCGGAGATGCCTGTCCCCGCGCCACAGCCCACGATGGGTTTTCCCGCGGCCACCTGCGCTCGCAAGCGGTGCAGGGCTTCTTTACGAGTGATGAAAGCCATAGTTTTGCTCCTTATCTGGTAATGGGTAATGGGGGATGGGGATGGGTAGGCTCACTCATCCCAGGGGATGAAGAGCCACAGGTCGTTGCGCATGACGCCGCCGGAAAGTCCCCCAAAGATGGCGACGGCGCTGCCGGGCGTGAGCGCCGAGTAGCCTACCCACGCCATGCTGTGCCCTTGACGGGGCGTGGGGCCGGCGTTCCCCGGCTGCACCTGCCGCCAGCCGTTCTGGGAAGGGTCGAGCAGCCACACGTCGTTCAGCTCCACGTTCCCCGCCCCCTGTCCGCCGAAGAGCAGGACCGCGCCGCGATCGCTCAACGTTGCCATGCCGGCAAATCCGCGCGCCGAGGGTCCCGGACCGGTGAGTTCTCTCCAGGAGCCGTTGCGCAGGTCGAGCAGCCAGGTGTCGTCCTGCAGCAAGGGGGCGCCGCCAAAGAGCGCCAGCTGCGTTCCTCCAAGGGGAGCGGCGCTGTGCCAGCCGCGCGCTGCGGGAAGCGCGCCGGCGGGCGTCACATTGCGCCAGGTGAAAGTCTCCAAATCCAGCGCCCAGGTGTCGTTGAAGCTGCGGTCGCCGTTGAGGCCATGGCTCAGGATCAGCGTGTTGCTGTAGTCGGCGATGCCGCCGGCGGCGCCAAAGCGTGCTGCCGGGGCCTCGCCGGGGATCGGCTGTTGCTGCCACACGTCGGCGGCGAGATTCAGGGTCCAGACTTCGTTGAGCGCTGCGCCCCCGTCCCCTGCGCCGGCGACGAGGACCAGTCGCTCGCGCAGGGCATCCAGCCCGGCGACGGCGCTGTAGCGCGGTGTGGGCCGCAGGGCTGCCGGCGGCACGATTTCCGTCCACGTAGACGTGTTCAGATCGAAGGCCCAGGTGTCGTTGAAAGCTCTTTCACCATCCCGTCCGCCGAAAAGCAGCAGCCGTTCGCGGCGGGTATCGTAGGCGAGGACGGCATCGCGGCGGGCCGGGGGCAGCGGGCCGCTGGCAGCAAGCGCGCGCCATTCGGCGGGGGTGGGGAAGGCGGGACACTCCATGCCTTCGAGTGCCTCACGCTGCGCGGCGAGCGCGGTGAAGGCGACGCCGTCCCAGGCGTAGGTTACCGTCTCTTTGCGACAGGGGCAGCAGTTCGGCTCGTTGTAAAGGTAGAGCGGCTGGGAAACGAGGTAGCCATTCCCCTGATACTCCATCCAGCCCTTGTAGGCCGTGATGTCGGCGAGGGACGCGGTCACGCCACCCTTGAAACTGAGCACGTGAGCCTCGAGGATGGAGCCGGTGCCGGCGTAGCGGATGCGCACGACGAGCTGGGGGACGGCGTCGCCCATGAGCGAGATCACGTCTACGGCTTCGATGCGGTCATAGCCGAAGAAGCTGGTCTCGTCGAGGGGCATGGTGCTCGGTGATGCGCCCAGCGTCTCCCAGGTGTTCTGCGTGTAGAGGAGCTCGCCCGTCGCGCTGAAAACGTCTACCTGAAGGGGCGCCGCGAATTCCTCCGCCTCGTTCTGCTTCCAGCTGCTGAGCACGATGACGTCCTGGCGTCCGTCGCCGGTCAGATCGGCCTGCTGGAGCTCCTGGACGACGAAGCTGCCGTTGGGCTGAACTCCCGGCGTGAACGGCAATTGCGCCAGGATCTCTTCCACCGAGAGCGTCGGTTCCGCGGTGGCGGGCGGCTGCGTGGGGGTGAGCGTCGGCGTGACCGGGGGCTCCGTCGCGGCGGGAGTGTGGGTGGACGTGAGGGGAGGCGTCGCCGTCGGCGTGCCGGGGGCAAACAGCTGGCAGGCGCCTATCAGGAGCGCCAGCACGCTCAGCAAGAGGATCTTTTTCATGGGTCTTCCCTTCTGGGACGGATGCTTCTTCTTTGAAAATAGAGAGCAGTGAGCCGTGAGTAGAGAGCCGTCGTAGTCACGACTCGCCGACTCACAACTCACGACTCACATTTTCCGGCGCAGCTGCCTTATTTGAGATAGCCCAGGTATTGCTCCTGGCGGATGAGCATCATCTCCAGCGTCTGCTCGGCGGCGCGAGCGCTGTGAACGACGGGGTCGAGCAGCAGCGCCTGGAGCGCCAGGGCTTTCGACTGTTTGAGGATCGCCTCGGCGGTGAGATCGTAGGTGGCGACCTGATTGTTGAGCAGGCCCACGATGCCCTTCGGGAGATCGCCCAGCACGATGCCGTGAACGCCGTTTTTATCCACGGTGGCCGGCACTTCTACGGCCAGGTCGCGGGCGAGATTGGTGATCAGGCCGTCGTTCATGATGTTCACGGCCATCTCTTCTTGCCCCGAATCCGTGAGGATGCCTTCGATGATGGGAACGACGCGCTCCCACTCGCTGGTTGGTCCCAAGCGCGCCTCGTTCAGCTGGCACCATTGTTTGTAGTAGTAGTAGAAGTCGAGGATGCCCTGGTGATCTACCACATCATGCGCCCACTGGATGTACTCGCCGAAGTGGCTGTCGGTGGTGATGGGCAGATAGCCGAATTTCTCCAGGATCACTTTGAAGAGCCAGCGTTCGGGCCAGGGATTGGCGTTCTTGCGGAGCGCCGGTTCCGCGCCCGGCGTGGAGCCGGCCTGTTCGCGCTGCATTTCCTCCACGCGCTCGCGCCGGCCCGGCAGCTGTTCAAAGTAGGCGGGGGCTTTGGCGCGAATGTCGGGGTAGGCGTCGCGCCCGGTGTCCTTGTAGCGCGCTTCGAGCACCACGCTGAAGTGATTGAGTCCGCCCGCGCGCACGAAGAGATTTTCCCACGGGGTGTCGAGAATCTTGGGCAGATGTTGTGGCAGCGAGGCGAACTCGTGGCACAGGCCGATGAGGCGCAGGTCGGGGTGTTTCCGTTTGGCGGTGAGGCAGATGCGGCTCATCGGATTGCTGAAGTTGAAGACGTAGGCTTCGGGGCAAATCGCCATGATGTCGTCGCAGATGTCGAGGATGGGCGGAATGATGCGCAGCGAGTGGAACAGGCCGCCGGGGCCGCCGTTCTCGCCGTAGACCTGGCGGATGCCATACTGCAGCGGGATCATCCAGTCTTGCTCCCACAGCTCGAAGCGATTGCCCACCTCGATGGAGATGATGGCGAAGTTGGCCCCTTGCAGCGCTGCCTTGCGGTCGGCGGTCGCCGTGAGCGTGAAGGGCAGGGCATGGGCTTCCACGTGAGCCTGCGCCGCGTCCAGCGTCCGCTTGAGCGCCTGGGGGTTGATGTCGTGCAGCACAATCTCGCTGCCCTCGAGGACCTTGCTGGCGAAAATATCGCTCAGCGTACCGAAGCCGAATTGCGCGCTCCCCGCGCCGATCAGAACGATTCTCTGGTGCATACGATGTCCTTTCATGAAATGAGAGTTGAGCGGGTAATGGGTAATTGGGTGATGGGTGATGGGTAACGGGGTGATGGTAGCCAGTACCCCGCTTCCAGTATCCAGCCTCCAGCATCCAGCATCCAGCCGCTAGCGCCCGGCGTCCAGCATCTCCAGCAGTAGGGCGACGCATTTCTCCGCGAATTCGGGGTCGTTGATGTTGGCGTCCATTTCGATTACCGGAATGCCCGGCCTGAGATTCGCCTTGATGGCGTTGAAGCAGGCAGCGTCGGCTTCGGGATCCCAGAATTGCCCGCCGGGGCTATCCAGCATCGAGACGCCCTTGAGCGGTAGGACGATGGCGACAGGCGCGGTGGCGGCGTTGGCCGCGCGGGCGAGCAGCTCCCCCATGCGGCGGTTCTCCTCCACGTTGGTACGCATCAGCGTGACGTTGGGATTCCACTGGTAAAGCGTCCGTCCGCGATATTTCTCCGGCACCGTCTCGAGGTTGCCGAAGTTCGCCATGTCCACGCAACCGGGGACGAGCACGGCGGGAATCCCCGCCCGTGAGGCGGCCAGGCAACGGTCCGGCCCCGCGCTGAGGATGCCGCCGCAGACCTCGTCGGCGAGCTCGGTCGTGGTGATGTCGAGCGACCCGGCAAAGTAACCATCGGTGATGAGCCCCTCCATCGTCCGCCCGCCGATCCCCGTGGCGTGGAACACGAGCACCTCATAGCCGTGCGCTTCGAGGAGGGCGCGGGCATGATCCACACACGTCGTGGTGTTGCCGAACATGGAGGCGGCGATGAGCGGCTTGCTCTCCTGCGCTGCCGGGGCCTCCATTTCCACCATCCCGCTGATGGCGCCCGCGGCGTTGGTGTAGATGCGACGGCTGATGCTGTTGAAGCCGGCGACGTCCACGATGGAGGGCATGAAGGTGATGTCCTTTGTCCCGGCGTAAGGGCTCACGTCACCGCCGCCGACGGTGGAGACCATGAGCTTGGGCACGCCGACGGGCAGGGCGCGCATCGCCGTCGTGGCGATGGAGGTGCCGCCCGTGCCGCCCATGCCTACGATGCCATCCAGCCGGCCTTCGGCGTAGAGGCGCTCGACGATCACCGCCAGTCCGCGCGCCATGATTTGCATCGCGGCGTCCTTGTGGCCGCCGGAGGCTAGCGTCGCCAGATCGCCACCGCCGGCGCGGATGACTTCCTCGCGGGGAATGTCGGGGGTGAATGCTGGAGCCCCCAGCACCCCGAAGTCCACTACCAGGGGACGCAGTCCCCTTTGCTCGATCAACGCCTTGAGATAGGCGAATTCTTGCCCTTTGGTATCCAGGGCGCCCACAATGACGACGGTCTTGGTCATCGGAATCCTCCAGTTGCAGGTGATTTGCCACGGATGGGCTTAGTATAGTGCCGGACGCGCAATCCGTCAAAGCCCTACGCGGCGCGCGACAGGACGTTTTCCCCCCGCGCGTGCTGGGGAAGGGGAACTTTTTTTGTGGGGTTTTGCCGGCGGACGCGGCCTGCTTGCAAAGCCTCCTAATTTCAGCCTGATTCCTTGAGCCAGGCTGAACAGTTACGTTACAAGAACCGCTCTGCGTAGTGACAGGCCACCGTGTGGTCGGGACGCAAGGCGCGCAGCGGCGGATCCTCCACGGCGCATGGTTCCGCAGCCAGCGGGCAGCGCGGATGGAAACGACACCCGGCAGGCGGATGGATCGGGTTGGGGATCTCGCCTTCGGGCATGGCCTGGGTGCGCCGTTGGTGCGGATTCGGGACGGGGACGGCCGCCAGCAGCGCCTGGGTGTAGGGGTGCAGCGGGTGACTGTAGAGCTCGCGCAGCTCGGCCACTTCCACCAGCTTGCCCAGGTACATGATGCCGATCCGGTCGCAGATGTATTTGGCCGTCGCCAGGTCGTGGGTGATGAAGAGATAGGTCAGGTTGAACTCGTGCTTGAGCTGGTTCATCAGGTCCAGCAGCAGCGCGCGGACGCTGACATCGGCCATCGCAATCGGCTCGTCGGCCAGGATCAGGTCGGGGTGGGTGATGAGCGCGCGCGCGATCACGGCGCGCTGACGCTGTCCGCCGGAGATCTGGTGCGGGAACTTGCCGTAGAAAAACTGCGCCGGGGAGAGGCCCACTTTTTCCAGCATGTCAATGGCGCGCTGGTGTCGTTCGGCGTCGCCCAGCTCCGGCGTGTGGACCTTCAGGCCGTAGCCGATGGCCTCGCCGAGCGCCATGCGCGGGTTCAGGGAAGCCATCGGGTCCTGGTAGATGATCTGCATCCGGCGACGCAGGCGGCGCAGTTCCTCGCCCTCCAGGGCCGAAATGTCGGCCCCGTCAAAGTGGATGGAGCCGGCGGTCGGCGTCTCCATGCGCACTACCAGGCGGCCGGTCGTGCTCTTGCCGCTGCCGCTCTCGCCGGCTAGGCCGAAGACTTCGCCGCGCCGGATTTCAAACGAGATGCCGTCTACGGCGTGAATGTAGTCCTGATGACCGGCGGCCAACAGCTTATCCAGGACGCCTTGCTGCACCGGGAACCACTTTTTCACGTCGCGAACTTCTACCAGATTGTCGGGATTGCCCGCCGGCTGTGCATGAGGTACAGGTTGCACGTTCATGACGCCCCCTGGGATTCATGGTTCTGATAGAGCCAGCAATGGACCAGCTGGCCGCCGTTGACGGGCCGGAGCTCCGGCTCACGTTGGGAACAGATCGGCAGGGCCTGCGAGCAGCGGGGGTGAAAACGGCAGCCCTGCGGGGGATGCGTCAGGTTCGGCGGCTCGCCTCCCATCTTGAAGAGCTCCGTGCGCTCATCCAGGCTGATGGTCGGCACGGAGGCCAGCAGCCCCTGCGTGTAGGGGTGGCGCGGCGCATCGAAGACTTCGTAGACCGAGCCCAGCTCGGCCATCTGGCCGGCGTACATCACCGCGATCCGGTCGGCCACTTCGGCGACCAGGGCGATGTTGTGAGTGATCATCAGGATGGTGACGCCCAGTTCATCGCGGAGTTGGCGGAACTGGTCCAACAACTTGGCCTCGACGATGACGTCCAGCGAGGTGGTGGCTTCGTCGGCGATGATGAGATTGGCGTTGAGCACCAGCCCCAGGCCGATCATCACCCGCTGGCGCATGCCGCCGGAGAGCTGGTGCGGATAATCCCTCAGCCGCCGTTCCTGGATGCCCAGCCGGCCGATCAGGGAACGCGCCCGCTCCAGGGCCGCCTGAGCTGAGGTTCGGGGCTCGTGGACCTGGATGGCTTCCACCAAGTGTTGGTCCACGCGCTGAACCGGGTTGAGCGAGGTCATCGGGTCCTGGAAGATCATGCTGACACAGCGCCCCCGGAAATCGCGCAGCCGGCGATCGTCAAACTGCAAAATGTCCTCACCCCGAAAGAGAATTTGACCGGTGAGCTCCGCTTGCGGAGGGGCCATCCGTAGCAGCGCTTTGCCCAGCGTGCTCTTGCCACAGCCGGATTCGCCGACCAGGCCGATAATTTCGCCTTTGTAGAGATCAAACGTGACATGGTCCACGGCGCTCAAGGGGCCCAGGCGCGTCTTGTAGAGCAGCGAAAAATCGCGGACCTGCATGAGAACTTCTTTGTCTTGCATCGCGGACGTCATGCCGGACTCCTTACAGCTCCGCCAGGCGCGGGTTGAGGATTTCAGACAGGCTTTCCCCCAACATGCTGAACGAGAGGGTGACGAGCGAGACCATCACGCCGGGGAAGGTGATGAGCCACCAGGCCCGTCGCAGGTAATCCTTGCCGCGCGCCAGGTCAATGCCCCAATCGGGCGTGTCGGGCGGCAGGCCCAGGCCGAGGAAGCTGAGGCCCGCCTCGGTCAGGATGGCGTCGGCGACGTTGACCGAGAAGATGATCACCACCGACGGGATCACGTTGGGGAAGATGTAATCGCGCAAGATCTGGAAGCGGGTCGCACCGAGGCTGCGGGCCGCGTCCACGTACATTTCCTCTTTGACCGAGAGCGTCTGCCCGCGCACGATGCGGAAATAGGTGGGGATGTAGAGCACGGCGATGGAGATGATGATGTTCCCGATGCCCGGTCCCAGGATGGCGGCGATAGACAGGGCCAGGATCAGGCCGGGGAACGAGTAGAGGCTGTCCATCAGCAAGGTCAACACGCGATCCAGGGGACCGCCGATGAAACCGCTGAGCAATCCCAGCGGGACGCCGAGGACGACGGAGATGAGCGCCGAGCTCAACCCGACAATCAGGGCGATGCGGGTGCCCCAGATGATGCGGCTCAGCACGTCCTGCCCCAGCTGGTTGGTGCCCAGCACAAAGCCCTTGCCGCTGCTCTCGCGCAACGGTCCTACCAGCACCACGCCGGGATATTGCGCCAGGGTGGCCGCATCGGCTTCGGCAGCGGTGGCGACGAAGCCATCCAGCTGGCCGGCTTGCAGGTCGGCCAGCCCCTCGGCGAGCGTCTCGTAGCGCTGCGGGCGCGGTTGATAACGCACACGGCTGCCTTGGGCCTCTTCGGCTTTGTTGAGCTCATCCAGTGCCTCACGGAGCGCCTGGCTGGCCGGGCTGGCTAACACAAAGCCGATGTGGTGTTGGCTGCTGCCGATGTCACGCAGGGTCTGGACTTCCCGGCCGAGGGGCGCCAGCAGCACATAATCGGCCGGCGGCTGACCCGGCGCCAGGAGCGAAGGGCCGACTTCCGCGCGGGGATCATACGGCGCGAACCATTGTGGGAAGACGCCGACGATGATCACGAACAGCAATAGAAGGGCGCTGATGACGACAAACCACCAGTCACCGCCGTACCACTTGCGCGCCATCAGTGCCCGGCGGACAAACCCGACGCGCTCCAAATCCAATTGCCACTGGGGGATTTCGTTGGTTGGTTTTGATTCAGCCATGCTTTCTCTCCGACCGTCACGCTTGCGGGCCTGGGGGGCGTCGGGCGTCTTCCGCTAATAGCGGATGCGAGGGTCTACAAAGGCGTAGAGGATGTCCATGATCAACATGATGGCGGCCACGAACATTGCAAAGACGCCGATGACGGATTGGACGGCGGTGTAGTCGCGCAGCGCAATCCGCTCTACCAGGTAACGGCCCATCCCTGGCCAGGAAAAGGTGGATTCGGTCAGAACGGCGCCGGCCAGCAAGATGGCAAATTCCAGCCCGATGAGGGTCATGATGGGGATGAAGGTGTTGCGTAGCGCATGTTTGAAGATCAGGCGGTTTTCCGGCAGCCCGCGCGCCCGGCCGGCGGTGATAAAGTCGGCCTGGAGCATTTCAATCATGTTGACCCGCGTTAACCGGATATAGGGGCCGCACAGCACCAGGCCTAGCGTGAAGGCGGGCATGATCAGATGCAGGATGGCTGATTGCAGCGCCGGCCAGTTGCGCGTGAGAATGGCATCCAGAACGTAAAAGTTCGTGGGGGATTGGAAGGTGGTCAGCAGGAGCGAATCCATCCGTCCGGCAATGGGGAACAGAGGAATCCGCACGCCAAACAGGATTTGGAACAGGAGCCCCATGAAGAAGACCGGCATGGAATAAACAGCAATGCTGAACAGCCGTAAGGCATAATCCACAAACCGTTTGCGGTATTTGGCGGCCACGGCCCCGCCGAGGATCCCAAAGACCGCCGTGAAGAGCATAGCGGGGATCGCCAGTTCCATCGTGGCCGGCAGCCGCTCGGCCAGTTCGTCGCGGATGGGACGCTCGCCCTGGGTCAGCGCGTTGCCAAAGTTGAAGGTGACCATATCCGCCACAAAATCTACGTATTGCACGATCAAGGGTCGGTTAAGCCCCAACCGTTCGCGAATCGCGTTGGCCTGCTCCTCGCTCACCTTGGGGCCCAGTTGGGAACGAATGGGGTCCCCCGGCAAAATGCGCATGATGACAAAGACCATCGTGATGAGGATCAAAACCATGGGGATGGTCAGCAAAATGCGGGTGATCAGAAAACGACGAAATGAAGCGGACATGCCTGGCACTCCCTCACAAAGTATCCACAAGAAGATGGGTGAAACGTGAAACGTGATGCGTCACGTTTCACGTTTCACGTTTTAGCTGTCGTTGCTGTCGCCGGAGCGGCCCAACTTACTTATCCGTCATGTAATTGTGGTTGAAGACCAGGTAGCGCAGCGTGGGGGCGTCAATCTTCTCCACGGTCAGGCCGCTGACGTTCTGGAGCCGGGTGGCTTCCACCGCGCCCAGGACGCGCCAGGCGACGTCAATTTCGCCCTTTTCCACGGCGTTGCTCATCGTGGTCGGGTTGGCGAAGTAGCGAATGATCACGTTCTTGATGATCGGCTTGTCCTCGCCGAAGTAGTTCGGATTGGCGACCAGTTGCATTTGCTCGCCGGGGACATACTTGACCATCTGGTAGGGGCCGATGCCGTCGAGCGTCGTCGGGAATTGCAGGATCGCGTCCGAGGGGAAGATCTTGGGGTTGGCCGGGATGAAGGGGGCTGCGGCGGAGAGGACGTTGAAGAAGCCGTAGGAGTCCTTCAGGTGGTAGACCACGGTGAGATCATCCGGGGCTTCCACGCTCTCCACGTAGCTCTGGATCAGGCCGGAGACCTGGCCTTCCAGCGTGTTGAGCCGATTCCAGGAAGCCACGTAATCCTGCGCCTTGACCGGCGTCCCGTCGGCGTACATCAAGTTGTCGCGCAGGGTGTAGGTGTAGGTCTTGCCATCGGCGCTGATGGTCGGCAACTCGGCGGCCGCGCCCGGTACCAGCTCGGCGGTGCCGGGGACATATCGCAGCAACGCGACGCCGGTGTTCTTCAGGACTTCCCAGTCGTGGGTGGCGTAAGCGTCCTGCGGATCCAGGCTGTTGACCTCATCGGTGGTGCCGATGATGATCGTGTCCGTGCTGCCGGAGGCCGGCTTGGCGTCAGGTCCAAAGCTGAGGATGTTGTAGTTGAACTCAAAGGGGGCGCCGATCTTGACGCCTTCCACGCCATCGCGGTAGGTCACGAACTCCGGCTCCCAGAAGAGCGGCAGGGTGGGAACCTCCTCGGCGTAGAGCTCGCCCAGCTGCTTGTAGAGCTCGGTGCGCTTGGCCGGATCGGCGGTCGCTGCCGCGCCGTTGATCAGCTCATCCATCTTGTCGTTGCAGTAATTGACGCCGTTATCGGGCGATTGCAGGCATGAGGCAAACGGGCGCACCCAGTTGTCGGGATCGGCAAAGTCGGGGAACCAGCCCAGGATGAAGACCGGGAAGGCATCCCCGGCGACGAAGCTGTCCACGTACTCGGCCCAGTTCTGGGTGTTCAGGGTCACTTTGATCATGCCAGTCTCTTCCAACTGCTCCTTGATGACCTGCATCACGTCGGCGGTGGTGGTGCCGTAGTGTTCCGGCGGATACCAGAGGTCAAACTCAAAGGGCTTCTCCGCGCTGTAACCGGCCTCGGTCAGCAGCTGCCTGGCCAGCTCCAGGTTGCGGGTGCCGTATTTGTCCAGGAACGGCTCGGTCGCGAAGGGATAGCTGGGCGGCACCATGTGGTAAGCCGGCGTGTTGCGCCCTTCAAAGACGCGGTCCACAATCACCTCGCGGTCAATCGCGGCGGCGATCGCCTGCTTGAGGCGGACATCCTGCCAGATGGGGTGTGCCGCAGGCTCAGTCGTGGCCACCGGCTTGGTCGTTTGGGGAGCTTCGGTGGTCGCCGGGGTTGCCGTGGGGGTCGTGCCGCAGGCGGCCAGGATCATGCTCACTACCATGCATACAGCCAACAGATTCAACAGGGACTTGCGTGTCATCGTTTCCTCCTTCTTGAAAACTTGACCTCATGGGTTTAGACTTTTGGAAGACAGCCGTTGCGATTTTTTTGTCCCTTATGCCTCCTTCTCGGCCCTGGATGGGTCGGGCCGCATAAGATTAATTATAGGCCGACCTGCGAAGGTGTCAATTTGCCGACGTTTGCGGCGGACTTTATACAATTCAATTTTTGGTGTGAACCGGTGAGGCGCCGACTGCCAGAGCTCTTGAAGCGCGTCTTGCCGGTCATGCGGATTGAGGGGAATCGTCGCAGCTCTTGACGTATGCTTACTTGCGGGTAAACTACTTAGCAGTCCTTACTTTTTTAGGCTTTCGATTCCTCTGATAGGACGAGCTGCATGTCGAGTGAATTCGTCATTGAACGATCCTGGCAGAGCAACCGCCGCAGCCCGGTGCGTTGGCTCTGGTCACATGTGATGCGGCATCCGCTGCCGATTGTGGGCGTTTTCCTGGGGGCGCTGGGTAACGCGGCGTTGGCTTCGGCCATGCCGGCGTTGACCGGACGCGCGTTCACCATCCTGCAGGCCAGTTCGCCGGATTATGGCCTCTTGTTGCAGGTGGTGCTGTTTGTGATCGGCTCGCAGCTGTTGCGCGGCCTGGTTTTGCAGCTGGGGCGGAATCTGTCGGCCGAGACGCTGGGACAATTGCTCGAACGCGACATCCGCGATGAGCTCTACACAAGCCTGATCGGCAAGAGCATGTCCTTCCACGATTCCCATTTCACGGGCGACCTCATGGCGCGGGCGACCAACGACGTGCGCGAGATTAACCTCATGTTCAACCCCGGCTTAAACATGGTCATCGGCTCGGCGAATTTCCTCCTCATGCCGGTGTTAGTAGCGCCGCGCTATCACCCGCAGCTGATTATCATCCCCTTGTTCTATCTGCTGATTTACGGTTTCCTCATCGCCGCCTATCTACGACGGCTTAACCCTGTGGCGGTCACGGTACGGCAGGCCTTTGGGCGCGTGAACACGACCCTCGCCGAGGCCATCGAGGGCGTCGAGACGGTGAAGGGCGCCTCACAGGAACGGCATGAAATCGCGCGTTTTGCGCAGGCCGTGGAGCGCTGGCGGAAGTCCTTCCTGGAGCAGGCGCGACTGGAATCGCAATTCATTCCCCTGCTGCTGCTGGGATTGCTGCAGGCGGCGGGCCTGTATCACAGCCTGGTCCTCTTCCGCGCCGGCGAGTTGCAGCTCGAAGGGGTGATCGCTTTCAACGGTTTGCTGATGTTGTTTGGCTTTCCGACCCGGTCGGGGCAGTTCGCTTACACGCGCGTGGCGTCGGGGCTGGCCAGCGCCCGGCGCCTGCTGGAGATTATCAACGCGCCGACGGAGCTCGACCGAAACGTGGCGGGCTACGCGGAGCCGATGCGGGGTGAGGTCACCTTTGAAGACGTGAGTTTCTGCTACCAGGGAAAGAGCGGCTGTAGGGGGGACGCGCGGGACTCTGCAGGAGCCAACGGCGCGCCGACGTTGGAGGGACTCAATTTCCATGTCGAGCCGGGGCAGACGGTGGCCATCGTCGGACAGACGGGCTCGGGCAAGTCCACCATCGCCAAGCTCCTCAACCGCATCTACGATGTGGACCGCGGCCGGGTGCTCGTGGACGGCGTGGACGTGCGCGACTGGAACCTGGAGGCGCTGCGGCGGCAGATTTCCATCATCGAGCAGGACGTGTTCCTCTTCTCGCGCTCCATCGCGGAGAACATCGCCTTTGGCAATCCGGCCGCGACCCGCGAGCAGATCATCGCCGCCGCGCAGGCAGCGCAGGCGCACGATTTCATCATGGAATTCAAGGACGGCTATGATACCATCGTCGGCGAGCGCGGGACAACGCTCTCCGGCGGACAGCGGCAGCGCATCGCCCTCGCGCGCGCGTTCCTCACTGATCCCGCTATCCTGGTGCTGGATGACGCGACCAGCGCCATTGACAGCGCTACTGAAGATCGCATTCAGCGTGCCATCGAGCGGGCCGCTGCCAACCGCACGACTTTCCTGATCACCCATCGCCTCTCGCAGATCCGCTGGGCCGATTTGATCATCGTCATGCGCAAGGGGCGCATCGCGGCGATGGGGGCGCACGAGGACCTGATGGCGACTTCGGAAGCTTATCGCAACATCTTTGCGCGTTACGAGTAAGTGAGGTTACTGTGGGCTTTTTCGGTGGACTCAACCCAGAAGCTTACGACCGGCAGTATTCGGACAAGGATCTGGCACAGCGGATCGTCGCTTATTTCTCCCCCTATCGCGGCCGGGTGGCGGTGATCGCGTTGATCGTGGTGGGCACTGCGCTGCTCGGCATCCTCCAGCCCATCTTGCTTTCGCGCGGGTTGGATGCCCTGATCGTGGATCGCACACGTCAGGACGTTTTCCTGCTGCTGGTGATCTTCATGCTGGCCTATGGCGTGGGGATCTGGCTGACGAGCTGGCTGCGCCGTTGGCTGACGGCGCGCATCATCAGCGAAATCGTCGCCAAACTGCGCTGTACGGCCTTCGAGGCGGCCATCCATCACGACCTGTCGTTCTTCGATGAATTCCACTCCGGGCGCATCATCAGTCGCATCACTTCGGACACGGAGGAGTTCGCGCAGGTGGTGCAGCTGGTCACCGAGATGCTTGGACAGGTGTTGCAGGTGTTGCTCCTGTTGATCTATCTGCTCGCCATCTCGTGGTCCCTCACCCTGTTGATTGTGGCCTTCATGCCGATCGTGATGGTGGCGGCGCTGAGCTTGCGGCGGCTGGCGCGCAAGGTCACCCGCCGGGGGTTCCGCGTGCTGGCAGAGGTCAATGCGGCGATTCAGGAGGCGGTGACCGGCATCGCGGTGGCCAAGAATTTCCGCCAGGAGGCCGCCATCTACAAGGAATTCGACGCGGTGAACCGGCAATCTTTCAAGGTGAACTTGCAGCGTGGGTACGCGCTCGCGCTGACGTTCCCGTTGTTGAACGCCCTTTCGGGCCTCGGCTCGGCGGCGCTGCTCTACGGCGGCGGGCGCGCCGTGGGCCTGGGGGCGATCTCGCTGGGCGAGTGGTATCTCTTCATCAATAGCGTGGATCATTTCTGGGCGCCGATGATTGACATCTCTGCTTTCTGGAATCAGCTGCAGGGTGGGCTTTCTGCTGCAGAACGGGTTTTTGCCTTGATTGACGCCGAGCCTACCGTGCGGCAGGTGGCGCATGAGCCGGTGACGGCCCTGCGAGGTGAGATCACCTTCGAGCATGTGGATTTCCAGTACACCGAGCAGGAACAGGTGCTGGTGGATTTCAACCTGCACATCGCCGCCGGGGAAAGCGTGGCGTTTGTGGGACACACGGGCGCGGGCAAGAGCAGCCTGGCCAAGCTCATCGCGCGCTTCTACGAATTCCAGGGCGGGCGTATCCTCATTGATGGGCGCGACATCCGCACGCTGGACCTGCACGACTATCGCCGGCAGCTGGGCATTGTCTCTCAGATGCCCTTCCTTTTCTCCGGCACCATCGCCGACAACATTCGCTACGGCCGGGAGGAAATCACCGACGCGATGATCCTCGACATTGCCCGGCAGATTGGCGGCGGCGAGTGGCTGGAGGCCCTGCCGGCGGGGCTGACGACCGAGGTGGGGGAGCGCGGGGCGCGGCTTTCGATGGGGCAGCGGCAGCTGGTGGCGTTGATGCGGGTGCTGGTGCACAAACCGGCGATCTTCATCCTCGACGAAGCGACTGCGAGCATTGATCCCTTCACCGAGATGCAGATTCAACAGACGACGGAGATGATCCTGCGCCAGAGCACTTCGATCCTGATCGCGCATCGGCTTTCGACGGTGCGGGCGGTAGATCGCATCATCGTGCTGGATCACGGTCGCATCATTGAAGAGGGCAGCCATGCCCAATTAATGGCGCAGGGAGGACATTACGCCGGCCTGTATGACACCTACTTCCGGCATCAGAGCCTGGCGTATGTGGAGGAAGTGGGTCGCCGGCGTGCCCGTCGCGCTGTGCTTCAGGCGCCGACGGTGGGATAGGGGCTGGGAATCTCGATTTCCATCTTCAGCCCGCCGTGCGGCATGGAAGTCAGGTTCAGCGTGCCGCCGAGCAGGGAGACGCGCTCGCTGATCCCCACGAGCCCGAAATGCTTCTGGTCCGTCAACTGGGCCAGGTCGAGCGGCTGCGTCATCCCGCGGCCGTTGTCGGAGAGCTGCACCACCAGGCTGGCGGCGGAAGTGCGTTGCAGGCTCAGCTTCACGTGCGTGGCGTCGGCGTGTTTGCGGATGTTGCTCAGCCCTTCCTGAATGATGCGATAGACCCCCAGTTCGATCGGCTCCGGCAGCCGTCCCAGCGCCGGGTCTATTTTCAACTCCACCGGGATCCCCGTTTGTTCGGTCCATTGACTTGCCAGGGAGCGGATCGCGGCGGAAAGCCCGTGATTGTCAATGGTGGGCGGGCGCAGATCGCTGCAGATATCGCGGAGATCGCCGACTACCTGCCGGATCCCCAGCCGGATTTTGGCGAGCTCCTCACGTTGTTCTTCTGCGACGCTGCTGTTCTCAACCTCTTCCAGCTGATAGTTGTAGCTGAGCAGGTCCTGAATGACCTGGTCGTGCAGCTCCCGCGCCAGCGCTTTGCGCTCGGCCTCGCGCTCGGTGATGAGCCGGCGGCTGGCTTCCTGCAGCGCCACATTCAGGCGATCCAGCGCCTCTACCTGATTCTGTAGCCGCTCGATCAATTGCCGGTTGAGCGAATCTTGCTTCTCCAGGTTTTGCCGCAGCTCTTCCTGATTCCGCCGCAGCTCCTCGGCCTGTTGCTGCGCGAGGTAGTAATTCTCGAAGGCCCAGATCATGGGCGTGACCCGCTCCTGGCGATTGGAGCCGACGATCAGCTCCACGACCTCGCGCGGCGTGGATTCGGCGGTGCGGCGGAGGGCTATGGGGCGCCCCTGATACAACACCAGAATCCGATCGGTCACCGCGAAAATGTGCTTCAAATCGTCGCTGCTCATGATGAGCGCGACGCCGCGCGCGGCGAGCTCCTTGATGCGTTCGAGAAACGCCTGCTGCCGCGCGAAGCTCAGCGCCGAGAGGGCGTCGTCGAGCAACAACAGGCGACTGGGACGACACAGGGCGCGCGCCAGCGCGATGATCTGCCGCTGCTCGTCGGAGAGGTTCGCGATGCGCTCCTCCAACAGCTTGGGGGAGAGGTCGAAGCTGCGCAACAGTTCCCCTCCACGATGCGCCATAGCGCGATCATCGGGCAGCAACCTCAGGCAGTAGGGGAGCGGGATTTCGCTGCTCAGGAAGATGTTGTGCAGCACGTTGAGGTTTTCCGCGAACTTAGGGACCTGCGGCACGGCGACGATGCCCAAACGCTGTGCGTGAGGCACATCGCGCAGCGTGACAGGCTCATTGGCGAGGAAGATGTCCCCGCTGGAAGGGGCGATCGCGCCGCTGAGCAGCTGCAACAGGGTGGACTTACCCGCCCCGCGTTGCCCCACGATGCCTAACACTTCGCCCTGCTGGAGCTCCAGGCTCACCTCTACCAGGGCGGGAACGGCGCCGAAATAGCGCGTGAGGTTGGTGATGCGTAGGATTTCCATGGCGCATTGACACACTCAGATGGAAAAAAGCGAGTCAGCGCAGAAGTTGGAGGGATAAGGGGACTCTCGCTGACTCGCTTTTCCGTGGCCCTGGCTTATCGGCCGCGGCTGCGGGTCGTCACGTCGAAGATCACGGCGGCCAGCAGCACGGCGCCACGCACGATGTATTGATAGGCGATATCAATGTTCATCAAGTTCATGCCGCTGGTCAGCGACATGGTCACCAGCGCGCCGATGAGGGAGCCCATGACATTGCCGACGCCGCCGGCGGCGGAAACGCCGCCGATGTAGGCCGCGGCGATGGCGTCCATTTCAAACAGCGTGCCTGCCGTCACGGTCGCTGACCGCAACCGCGAGGCGAACAGGATCCCTGAAAGGGCCGAGAGCATCCCCATCGAGCCGAAGACCACGTAGGTGATCTTCTTCACGCTGATGCCACTCAGTTCCGCGGCTTCGGGGTTGCCGCCGACGGCGTAGATGTGCCGTCCTAACACCGTCTGGGTGGTGACGAAGTGATAGATGCCCACCACGAGCAACACAATCACCACCGTCCAGGACAGGCCGTTGTAGCCCGCCAGGACCCACGTGATGAGGGCCAGCAGCACGGAGATGAAGACCAGCTTGGCGATGAACATGTTCATCGGCAGGGTCTCGAAGTTGTAGGAGAGCTTCTTCCTGCGGTCGCGGAACTGGCTCACCACATACAGTGCGATGGCCACCACGCCCAGGAGCAGAGTGAGTTTGTGCACGCCGGGCAGGAAATTCTCCAGGCCGGGGATGTCGGGGATAAAACCGTTGCCGATCGCGTTGAAGGTCTCGTCGGCGATGATGATCGTGCCCGTGCCGGCGGTGACCAGCAGCAGCGCGCCACGATAGATCAACCAGCCGGCCAGCGAAGCGACGAAGGCTGGGACCTTCAACTGCGCAATGGGGAAGGCAGTGAGCAGGCCGGCGACAACGCCGAGCGCCAGCACCAGGGGAATGACCACGTACACCGGGAAATTCCAAAAGGCCAGGGCAATGGCGGCGATGGCGCCGAGGAAGCCGGCCAGGAACCCCACCGACAGGTCAATGTGCCGGATGACAATCACCAGTGTCATGCCGACGGCCAGAACGGCAATATAACCGGTTTGGTTGAGCAGGTTGCTGATGTTGCGGGACGAGATGAAGATGCCGTCTGTCGTGATGGTGAAGATGAGCATGATCACGAACAGCGCAATGTACATGCCGTATTCGCGGATATTCTCCTTGAGGAGCTTCTGTAAGCTTTTGAAAAACATCCGATGCCTCCTAGTTCGTCGCCATTTGCATGATGATTTCCTGGTTTGCCTCTTCCACAGGCAATTCGCCAGTGATCCGCCCTTCCGAGACCACATAGATCCGATCGCTCATCCCCAGGATTTCGGGCAATTCCGATGAGATCATGATGATACTCATGCCTTCCTGGACCAGCTGATTCATGATGGTGTAGATCTCATATTTAGCGCCCACGTCAATGCCGCGTGTCGGCTCGTCGAGGATCAAAATATTCGGTTTGACGAAGAGCCACTTGCCCAAACAGACTTTTTGCTGATTGCCGCCGCTGAGATTGACGACCTTTTGGGCCACCGACGGCGTTTTGATGTTGAGGGCCGCGCGATATTCGTTGGCCACTTTGATCTCGGCATTGGCGTTTACCACGCCCCGGTTGGCCAGCGCTTGCAGATTGGCCAGGCTGATGTTCTGCTTGACATCCTGGATCAGGATCAGCCCGTTGCCCTTGCGATCCTCGGTGAGATAGGCCACGCCGTTTTCGATGGCATCGCGGGGATGGGAGAACTTGACCGGCTTCCCCTGGACGTAGATCTCGCCGGAGACCTCGTAGTGGGGGTAATTGCCGAAGAGGCTGAGCGCCAGCTCGGTGCGCCCGGAGCCCATCAGCCCGGCAAATCCCACGATCTCCCCCTTGCGGACTTTGAAGTTCACATTCTTGAGGATCTGCCGTCCCAACCGCGGATCATAGGCATTCCAATCCTTGACCTCGAAAACCACCTCGTCGCCGGGACGATGCCCCACCCGGGGCGGATAAACGTTATCAATTTCACGTCCAACCATGTGCCGGATCATGACCTGTTCGGTCACCTCGCCCTTGTGGGCATCCAGCGTACAGACGGTTTGCCCATCGCGCAGGATGGTGACGGTGTCGGCAATCGCCATCACCTCGCGGAGCTTGTGTGAAATCATGATGCACGTGACCCCGTGCGCTTTCTGCTCGCGCAGCAGTTGCAGCAAGTTGGCGCTGTCATCTTCGTTCAGCGCGGCGGTGGGTTCATCCAGGATCAGCAGCTTCACATTGCGGTTCAGCGCCTTGGCAATTTCCACCAATTGTTGCTTTCCCACTCCCAGGTCTTTAATCTTCGTGGCGGGGTTGACATCGAGCCGCACGCGGGCGAGCATTTCGTTGGCCCGCTTGATCGTTTCGTTCCAATCTACGGTGACGCCGTTGCTGATTTCATGGCCCAAAAAGATGTTCTCATACACCGACAGCTCGGGGACGAGGGCCAGCTCCTGATAGATAATCCCGATGCCGGCTTTCTCGCTGTCGGTGACGTTCTTGAAGGTCTGCAATTCGCCCTCGAGGTAAATGTCACCCGTATAGGAGCCATAGGGCCAGACACCACTCAGCACTTTCATCAGCGTGGACTTCCCCGCGCCGTTTTCCCCTACCAGGCAATGGATCTCGCCTTTGGCGACGCGAAAACTGACGTTGTTCAGAGCTCTTACACCCGGAAATTCCTTGGTGATATTACGCATTTCCAAAATTGGGGTATCCATAACGCCTCCGCTGGTCTTAAACAAGGCTTAATTGCAAGACGGCAGGAATAATGGGGGGCCCCACTATTCCTGCCCTGCGTACCAGCCGGTCGCCCCCTTACGGCAGATTCTTGAAATCGCTGGCGGGGTAGTAACCGGAATCAATGATGGCGGCCCGGACATTCTCCTTGGTGACGGTGACGATGGCGGAGGGCTTGGCGGGCACATCAATCTTGCCGTTGTTGTAGGTCGTGGTCTTCTCAGGCGTCTTGCCTTCGAGGTAAGCGATGGCCGCGTTGATGGCATCCTGCACGAGGACGCGCACGTCCTTCAGCACGGTCATGGACTGCTTGCCGTCAATGATGTACTGGACGGAGGCCTTCTCGGCGTCCTGACCGGTGATGTAGTACTTGGTGACGTCCTTGTCGGCGGCGAAGGCGTCGGCGATAGCGCGGGCCGTGCCGTCGTTCGGGGCGACGATGTAGACGACGCCCTTATCGGCGGCGGTGGCTACCGTGAGGTTCGCTTCCGCGAGGTTCTTGGCGGTGTTGAAGTCCCAGTTCGTGGTGACCTGGCCGATGATCTTGGCCATCTCATCGCGGGTGAGCTTGGGCTTGTTCATCAGGGCGACGGCTTCGCTGGAGTTCTTGATGACGAAGGTGCCATCGGCGATCTTGGGCTGCAGTTTGTTCCAGGCGCCCTCGAAGAACAGGAAGGCGTTGTTGTCGGAGGCCGCGCCGGCGTAGAGGTAGAGGTTGTTACCCTTGCCGGTAGCCTGATCAATGAGATACTGACCCCACGCCTCGCCTACGGCGACGCTGTCGAAGGTCACGTAGTAGTCCACGGCGTCGGTGTCGCGGATCAGCCGGTCGTAGGAGATGACCTTGACCCCGGCGTTGTGAGCGGCCTCGGCGGCGGCAGCAGCAGCGGTGCCGTCCTGCGGGCAGATGATAATCACTTTGACGCCCTTGGTGATCAGCGCCTCGACGTTCTCCTTCTCCTTGGCCGAAGAGCCCTGGCTGAAGAGAATCTCGACGTTGTAGCCGGCCTTGGTGAGCGCCTCGCGGAAGCGCGTCTCATCCTGAATCCAGCGGGGCTCATCCTTCGTGGGCAGCACGATGCCGACGGACAGAGCCTGGCCTGCTTGCTCGGTGGGCGTTCCGCCACAAGCCGAGAGCAGCATGGAAGCAACAATCACAAGCACAACCAGTGTCCAAGACAGATTCTTCCGAAACATCACAGTCCTCCTTCAAAATGGGTGCAAAGTAAATCTCTGGATACGACAGGTTGTGAAACTTTAACGACGAAGTCTTTCGCAGTGCCTCCTTTTATTTGAATCCGTTGAAATGCTATGGAAATGCTGTGGACCTCGAATCATCGCTGCGGCAGGGGCCGCATAGCGCCTGATGCTTTCTCATTAAACCAGAATTTGGGAGCGATCTCAACCCTTGTTTCCCCTGTCCTGGTCAGAAGTTTCCCCCGCAGCGCCTTGGGGGAAATCCCCTAAGACGAGAGGCCACTCCGTGGTCTCGATTTTCCCCGCGTCTTACAGGCTCTTCAAGCGCGCCTCGATTTCTTGCTTCACCTTCTCGATGTTCGCCTTGAGTTCGGCCTCGCGCTGCGCGAGCGTCTGCAATTGCCCCTCGGAGGCCTCCAGTTGCGCGACGTACCGCGCGCGCAGCTCGCCCTCTTTGCCCGTTGACGCCAACGCCTGCAGGTTCTCCCGCAGTTGCTGCTGCGCCTTGTAGACCGTCTGACGTTCCTGATCTACCGCGGCGAGCTTCTTCTCATAATCGCGGATGGTGTCCCAGAGCAACAGTAGTTTGAGGGCCTTATCGAGCGTCTGCCGGTCGAGCAGGCCCCGTTGGAGATATTGCTGCAAGCTTTCGTAGGATTGCTTTTGCAATTCCTCGCGTCGCCGCAGCAATCGCCGCTCCTGGACTTTGAGCGTCGTCTCACCTTGCGACGGCGCGCTGACCTTGAAGCGGACCGTTTCCGCCGTCTGTTCGTGCGGCGCGGGGGCGTTGAAGATCTCGAAATTCGCCGTGCGCGGATGCTCGATCAGGACGTCGGCGGCCTTGTCGGTGGTGTTGGTGACCTGGTAAGTGCGCCAGCGGACGTCCCATTCCTCGAATTGCAGGTAGATTCCCTTGAGCTCCAACGCTCGCGTCTCGGTGCTGCTGCCGCTCTGTTCCCGGATGCGGATCCCCAACTCGACGGCGTAGGGCACGACCCCCTCGCCCTCCGTCGTCGTGAAGGGCAGGATGGCCTCACCGACGTATTCCCCGTCCTCGATGACCGTCACGGGGCCGCGTTCCAGCGTCAAGCCGGTGCTGTTCTTGAAGCGCAGGGTGGCCACCGGGTGAGCGGCGAGCCTGGCGCCGTTGTAGAGCAGGTCCTTGCGATACTCCAGCTCCTCGCCGATGATGGGCACCATCGCCGATTGCCCCCGTCCTACCGTGACCGGCGTCCCGATGTTGTACTGGAAGAGCTCCCCCAGCGCCTTGCCCTCCGTCATGACTTGCACGGCCTGCGCGATGGCCTCGCGCGATGACGGCGCCGGCGGGGGCGCCATCGGCGCCCGCATCATCTCCACGACGCCAAACCCTGCCGCGGGCGGTTCGGCTTCCGGCTGCGCTCCCCGCATGGCTTTGGGACGCCTGACCGCCTCAAATTCCACGGGCGCGGCAGCGACGCGGGTCTCCTCTTTGACCAGGGGCCGTTCGGGTGTGAACGGCGTGTAGAGATCGTACACGAACGAGATGGGCATGCCGGCGACCAGCGAGAGTGAGATTTCCTGGAGGTCTTCTTCCAGGCAGTTGTCGAACAGCCCCCAGCCCTGGAGCAGAGCGCGCCCTGCGCCGGGCTCAGCGCCCGATTCGGCGACCAGCCGATAGCTCACCCGCCATGTCGGCGCCGGCGCGACGTAGCGCACGGAAAGCTCGTGTGCGCCGGGGGTGAGGCGGATGGTGACGACGCGCGTGTTGCCCTGGCTCAGCGCCGTCTGCAAGAAGAAGCGCAGATCGCGCCCTCCCTGCTCGTCGAGGATCTCCAATCCCTGCACGCGGCCGAGCGGCGTCACCTGCACGCGGTTCTCGGCGTCTTGCAGCACCGAGATCAGCGTCGTCGCCAGCGGTTGGCGTTCGGGCGCCTCATCCGGGCCGACGAGGAGGCCGCTCAGCGTTTCCCCCTGATCGAGCCGCAGGACGATGCGCCGTCCCCGCAGGCTGACCAGCAGATCGTAGAGGCTGTGCTGATCGCTGAGGCGCACCGTGCAGCCCTCCAGCTGCTCCTCGCGCGTCTGCGGCGTGGCGTAATCCATGCCGAGCACCTGCCCGCCTTCCAGATCTATGACCGTGAGGCTCTTGAGCAGATCGTTCATGACCTCGACTTGAAAGGGCAGGGTCACTTCCGTGCCGCTGAGCCGGGCGCGCCGCTCGAAGAAGCCGACGCCGTGTTTGTACAACGTCATATGGACAATGGGCACCGTGGCCATTCTGCCTCCCTGTTGTGATTGAAAGTTGAACCTGGTTCATGCCCGGGCGCAAGAGGGTCGCCATGACTTTTTCTGCGTACTTTGCGCCCTCGGGGGTAAAGTTCGGCGGATTGCATCAGTCCTGCTGGCCCTGATCGCCGCTCTCCTCCGCTGTGACTTCGGGGAGCGCGGGCGTTGCCGGCGTCTCCTCTGACGCGGGTTCCAGAGCGCGCAGCTCGCGATAGGTGAGCGTCCACACGCTGGAATCAAAGGTCTGATACACGCCGCCCAGGAACAGGCTCGGCGGCATGACGACCGCCAGGAAGACGAGCAGCCCTATGCTGCCGCCGGCGATCCAGGGGATGGCGCCCTCGGTCACCAGGCTGCTCAGTCCGCCGATGATCAACGCCGGCAGCCCGCCGATCACGCCGCCCAGCGTCATCAGCAGCAGGACGACCGGGATCATCAGCAAGGTGACTCCCAGGTTGATGCCGACCATGAGTAGCCACATCAGCGCTACATCCTTGAGGTGTTTCCACACAAAAGTCGCTCCCGCGCTGAGGGCCTCAAAAACTCCCTGCCCTTCCAGGATCACGAAGCGCCGAACGAAGTGCAGGAGCGTGTTGACCACGGTTCCCACCACGATGGCGAACAAAATCGCCAGCAGGATGAGACCGATGGCGGCCACGGTTCCCAACGTCCGCAGCAGGTCGCTCTGTGTGACCCAGACCAGCAACGGGGCGGCTGCTACCACGAAGATGAGCGCCAACCCCACGCCGATGACCAGTCCCACGAGCAGGTCGAGCAGGAAGAGGCGCCACGCGCTGCGCGACCAGCCGATCCGGAAGCCCTCTTTCACCGTGCGCTGCTTGCCGGTCTCGTCGTACTCGTCCACCATGCGGATGAGGGCCGTTTGGGAGATGTAACGTGCGAGTGTCGCGAGGACGGTGAACACCAGGATGAAGCCGCACAGGGCCGCGAGGGTCGTGACGATGAATCCCGTCGAAATGGCGGGCCACTCCGGCGTTGAGGGCAGGTTCCATTCGCCGCCGGTGTTCCCCATACCGCTGAATCGCACGCCGCTATTACTGCCGCCTCCACCGCCGGCGGAGGCCAGCGCCAGCAGAATGCCGAAGACCCACAGGGCCTTGTAACGCCAGGTTGTATTCCAGGCTTGTTGGATGATCTTTCCGTAATTCATCGTGGAACCTCCTTCGAAAATAGAGAGCCGTGAGCCGTGAAAAGAGAGTCGTCGTAGCCTCCGCTCATGGGTTATGGCTCACAGGGTACCTGTTCAGCCACTGACTAAAAAACGCAAGATTTCCTGGCGACTGCTGAAGATTGAGTATCAACTTTTGCCCTCTCTCCCCTGGCCCCTTCCCCCCCCGCGCACGCGGGGGGGAAGGGGAACTTTTGCGGCTTCTATTCACACCTCACATTTTCGTGTGCCGCCGGGACCGCCGTCCGTTGCCGGTTTGGTGCCCATGGCTCAATCCACCGTCAGCGTCTTGCTCAGATTGCGGGGAAAATCGGGATCATAGCCCCGGGCGACGCCCAGATAATACGCCAGCAGCTGCAGGGGCAGCGTCGCCAGCAGCGGCGTGAACAGGGGATCGGCGTCGGGCAGCGCGAGGGTGGTGTGCGCGTTGGCCTGCAGGCGCGCGTCCGCCGCGGCGATGGCGATGGTATGCCCGCCGCGCACCGCCACCTCGTTGATCCCGCTCACGGCCAGCCCCACGTCCTCCGGCCCGGCGACGAAGATGACGGGATAGCCCTCGTCCACTGCCGAAAGCGGGCCGTGCTTGAATTCCGTCGAAAGCATCCCCTCGCAGTGCGCGTACGTCACCTCTTTGAGTTTGAGCGCTCCCTCCAGGGCGATGGGATAGGTGAGGCCATAGCCCAGGCAGTAGAGGTCGTTGCGACCCGTCAGGCGGGGTTGGAGCGCGCGCACCGGCGCTTCCACCGCCTCGAGGGTGCGTTCCAGCAACTCCGGGAGCCGCGCCAGCGCCCCGGTATTGTGGCCGCCCATGCGCAGCGCCAGGTAGAGGAAGGCGAGCGCCTGGTTCATGAAAGTCTTGGTGGCCGGCACACTGATCTCGTAGCCGCAGGCCAGGGGCAGCGTGTGTTCGGTCTCGTTCATCAGCGTCGAACCGATCACGTTCACCAGGCTCACGGAACCCATCCCCCGCCGTTGCCCGGCGTGAAAGGCGTTGAGGACGTCTTTGGTCTCCCCGCTCTGGCTGACAAACAGCCCCACGTCCTGTGGGCCGATGGTCGGCGCGTACTGGGGCACGAACTGCGGCGCGAGGATAGGAATCGCCGGCCGCCCCGCGAGCCGCGCCATGTACACCGCGCCCAACAGGCAGGCGTGATAGCTCGTCCCGCAGCCGATGAGATAGAGATGCCGCGCCTCGCGCAGCCGACGTACTACCGGCGCGATATCCCCGGAGGCGTCGTAGAGGTGCAACAATTCGCGTGCGACACCGGGCTGCTCGTGAATCTCCTTGAGCATGAAATGGGGATACCCCCCCTTGGCGACCGCGTCCATGCTTTCGGTCACCAGCTCCGGCTCACGCTTGATGGGCTGTCCATCCTCGACGTGATAAAGATCCACCCCCTCCGGCCGCAGCACGACGATCTCGCCGTCCCGCACGCGCAGCACCCGCCGCGTCAGCGCCAGGATCGAGGGCAGGTCGGAGGAGGCGTAGGTGGCGCCCTCCCCGATGCCCGCTACCAGGCCGGAGCCTTTCTTGAAGGCGTAGAGCCGATCTTCGCCCACGCGCCCGATGATGAAGGCGTAATCGCCCTCCAGATCGTGGTAAGCCCGGCGGATGGCCTCCAGCATCCCATAGCCCTGGTTGACATAACGCTCCACGGCGTGCACGCAGCTCTCGCCGTCGTTCGTCGAGCGGACGACCATGCCCTCGGCCGTGAATTGCGCCATGAGCTCCACGTTGTTGACCACGTTGCCGTTGTGAGCGCCCACCATGTCGCCGTCGGAATCGAGATGAGGCTGCGCGTTCACCTGCGAGGGCGCGCCGAACGTGGCCCAGCGCAGCTGCACGATGCCGCGCTGACCCCTCATCTCGTGGAAATTGAGCCGCTCGGCGACGCTGGCCACCTTGCCGACGTCTTTGCGCAAATCAATGCGACCGTCCTCGTGGAGGGTGGCGCAGCCTACCGAGTCGTATCCCCGATAGGTGAGACTATGCGCCGCGTTGACCAGAATCGGCCCTAACGGCTGCTCTTCGTTCGTGACAATGCCAAAAATTCCACACATAGGCTCCTCTCACTTCATTACCTTATTGCCCCATTACCCATTCAGATTTTCAATCGCCACCGGCTCTAGCGGCTCGGCGGGCTCGAAGCCAAAGATGCGGCTGTAGAAGTACAGTTCGGCGTCCAGGGCGCGTTGGATGTTTTCCGCGCGGCGGAAGCCGTGCTGCTCGCCCTCGAAGGACACATATGCCACGGGAATGCCTTTTTCCTTCAGCGCGGCGACCATGGCCTCGGCCTGATTGGGCGGCACGACGGGATCCTCCAATCCCTGGAAGAAGATGACCGGGCAGGCGAGCCGGTCGGTGAAATGGATCGGGGAACGGGCGCGGTACAGGTCGGCGCGTTCGGGATAGGGGCCGATGAGCCGGTCGAGATACCGCGACTCGAATTTGTGCGTGTCGCGCGCGAGCGCTTCCGCATCCCCAATGCCATAATGACTCGCGCCTGCCGCGAAGATTTTATGGAAGGTGAGCGCGCACAGCGTGGTGTAGCCGCCCGCGCTCCCGCCGCGAATGGCCAGCCGCGCGCCATCCACCTCGCCGCGCTCCACCAGATAGCGCGCTCCGTTGATGCAATCTTCCACGTCCACCACGCCCCAATTGCCGTTGAGCCGCTGCCGATAGGCGCGCCCGTAGCCCGTGCTCCCGCCGTAATTCACGTCGAGCACGGCGAACCCCCGGCTGGTCCAGTACTGGAGGCTCAGGTTCAGCGCGCTGGAGGCGGCGCTCGTCGGTCCGCCGTGGCTGAGGACCAACAAGGGCGGACGTTCGCCCTCTGGCGCGGCGAAGTCGCGGTTCTGTGGCCGGTAGAAAAATGCATGGGCCGTCAGGCCGTTGGACGTGGGGAACGTGAGCGCCTCGGGAATCGCCAGATAGCCCGGATCGAGGGTGAGTTCGGTGGAGCGGCGGATCGGCGTGCCGGCGCCGGTGGTCGGATCGAAAAGCTGCAGCGCCGTGGCCTCCGTGGGCGAACCGGTGAGCAGCGCTACCCTCCCCGCCGGGCCGCTCGTGAGGTGCCCCAGGCTGCTGTAGGGCAGGGGCAGCGTCTCGAAGGCCAGCGTGGAGAGGTCGAGCTTCCCCAGGTGATCGGTCCCTTCCTGTTCATAGCTGCAGAGCAGCGTGTGCGCGTCGGGGAAGACGAAGGTGCTTTGCCCGAAAACCCATTGCGGCTGACCGAATTCCGCCTCCATCGGCTGCAACGGACGGGCCGCGTTCCCTTCCAGGCGGTAAAGGTTCCACCAACCGGTGCGGTCGGAGACGAAATAGAGCTGTCCCTCCGGGCCCCAGGTGGGCTGGAAGATGGATTCCTCCTCACCGCCGGCGACACAGCGCGCGTTGGCCAGACTGCCGTCGGGTCGTACATCGGCGAGCCACAGTTCACAGCCATCCCAGGGCATGTTGGGATGATTCCAGCACAGCCAGGCGAGCCGGTCGCCTTCTGGATGGAGGCGCGGCGTGGCGTAGAAATCGTAGCCCTCGGCGATGACGACGCCCTCGGTGACCTCACCCGTCAGAGGAAGGCGCACCAGCGTGTTCCGGGCCTCCTGGTCGGCGGCGCGATGATCTTCCCGCACGCAAAACAGCAGTCCACGCGCCGCATCCACGACGCCGTCGGCGTAACGCAGGGGCAGCGCCGGCGTGAGGGGGCGCGGCGCGTCGCCCGGCAGGAGCCGGTACAGCCGCTGATCGCTGAAGTTGGAGAAATAGAGCACTCCCTGGTGGACGGTGTACGCGCCGCCGCCGTATTCGTGGACGCGCGTGCGCGCGCTGAAGGGGGCGGGCAACACGTCGCGGAGGTCGCCGTCGGCGGCGCGGCGGACGATGACGTTACGCCCTCCTTCGCTGGGACGTCCCTCGATCCAGTACAGGTCGGGGCCATCGAAGCGGGGCGCTTCCAACCGTACCGCCCGGGCCACGATCAACGCGGAGGTAATGGGCGATTTCCAGGCGCCGTAGGGCGCGATTGTTACCTGTGTCATCTGGCGCTCCTTTGTCGTGCGATGGGTGCTGGCCTAACGGGCCATGGGCCAATGGTATAATGCCCTAAGTGTAACACAATTGCGCGAAAGGACATTTTGATGGAATCTACGACACGTCTGTTGTTCATCCGTCACGGGCTGGTGCACAATCCCGCTAATCTCATCTACGGTCGCTTGCCGGGCTTTGAGCTCAGCGAGCTGGGCCACCGACAGGCGCAGGCGGCCGCGGCGGCGCTGCGAGCGACGCCCCTGGCGGCGCTGTTCAGCAGTCCGCAGCTGCGCGCACGTCAGACCGCGGCGCACGTGGCGCTGCAGCATCCAGGGCTCACGCCGGCGATCTCTCCCTGGCTCGACGAGATCCACATTCCGCTGGAGGGGCAGCCCCTGACCGTTGCCGCTGCGCGCGATTGGGATCTCTACGCTGGCTCGCCGCCGCCGTACGATCAGCCCGCCGACATTGTGGCCCGGGTCCGCGCCTTTGTGGCCGAAATCCGCCGCGCCTATGCCGGGCAGACCGTTGCCGCTGTCACCCATGGGGATGTGATTGCCTTTGCCGTGCTCTGGGCGCTGGGACGACCGACGATAGCGGCGGAAAAACGCGCGTTGCACACCGTCCCTGGCTTTTACGACGGCTACCCTCAGACGGCCTCGATCACTACTTTCACGTTCGATGGCCCATGCGATGGAGGGGACGACCGCCCTGTGGCGGTCGCCTATCTGCGGCCTTATGGGGCGGAGTTGCTGGACGATTCAGCGCCCAAATGAGGGGGGATGGAATTTTTGGTCAAGGAGACGCACGGTGCAGGCGCGCCCTGGAACGTGTGAACGTGCGTAGGTGTGAACGTGGACACGTGTTTGTTCTCGAAGGAGACGCCATGTGCTGGCGCACACCGAGCAAGCACAAAAATATGAGTGGTGAGCAGAGGCACGATGACTCTCTTCTCACGGCTTACGACTCTCTATTTTCGAGGGAACCTGGCCCTTTGACGCAAACAGCACAGACGCGAGCTGCCCCGCGTCTGTGCTGTTTTGATGTCCCCCGCAACGTTGGTGCGGCGTCTCAACCAAAAATCAGCGCCTCAAGCCGCTGGATATTATCGGGGGTCACGTCGGGGAACCGTAAGCCGCCTTTGACCTTGGCTCCCTGTTCCTGGAATTCGTAACCGCTCATGCTGAGCATCACGTCGCGGGAACCTTTGAGCGCTTGAAACAGCCCCCAAAAAGGGCTGGTAGACCAGTTGGTGTCCAGCACCTGAATCTTGCCCTGTTTGAGGTAGATAGCGTCGGCGAAACCGCGTCGCTCCGGATCGGGCGTGATCAAAATGATGCGTTTATCCGTGAGGATGAACTGCCACTGCTCGTAGAGGAGCAGGCTCTGCAGGCCATATCCCAGCAGGCTAAGGCTGGCCAGCGCCAGTGCGCTGAACCACAAGCGCGCGGAGACGAGCCAGATAAACAGGAACGACATCCCTATGAGTACCAACGCGACCAGGAGGAGCACGGCGCCGATGCGCACGAACAGCCGCGGCACGTTCCGGCGATAAGGCGCCATGCGAATGGTGAGCTTCAGAATCTCGCCGTCGAGGTAATGCACCTCCGGCAAGACGCCCTCGCTGATCCGGCCCCACAATCCGGCGAGCCCCGTGCGCAGATCCTTCGGCACGGCGGTCGGCGTCGGCGGCTTCGTGGGGGTTGCTGAAGGAGGATTGGCGCTCACGGTGCGGGAATGATCAGAACCTGCCCGGCTTGAATATTCGTCGAGGTTCCCAGGCCGTTGCGCTGCTGGATCGCGGCGATGCTCACCCCAAAGCGGTTAGAGATCCGATAGAGCGTGTCGCCTTTGACGACGGTGTAGACCTGTTCCCCTGGCGCAAGCGTCGCGGATTGGCTGCGGGCGGGCACTTCCTCACCTGTGGCGGGGGTCGGAGCCGGGCTGGTAGTCGGCGCTGGCGCTCCAGGCGTGGTGATCACAATCGGTTGAGGCGTGCCGGCCTTCCCGACGGCTTCCTGCCACATCTCTCGGCCAATGGCTTCGATAGCCTCAACGTTGCTTGAATTTTGGGCCGTGAGCAATCGCTGCAAGGTCCATTGTGGCAGGAACGTGTCTACCAGCCAACCGATGATGATGAAAGTGATGATCACGCCCAGGAAATACATCAGCAGCTTCACGATGTTCTGGGACAGCAAGTCGCGTTTGAAAATCAGCCAGACGGCCCACACGATGCCTAACACGACCAGGAATGCGGGTAACAAAGCCATGATATTCATATCGTCTCACCCCTCGTTACTGGATTTTTATGATTCGGGTGGGCAGGCGCCCACGGGTAGGAATCCTACCGGATCTACAAATGCGGCTTGACGTTTATCGTACACGGCATAATGCACAGCGGGCCAATCGCTTTTCGCACCGCTGACCGCCCCGACGATAGTCCCGGCGGTGACCGGCCCCGGCGCTGCGATATACGAGCGCAATCCCAACAACCAGACACTCCACTCATCGTTTTCGATGAGGACAGCCAGTTTACCGCTCTGATCCGTATAGCGCATGAGGACGCCGTCGAGCGGTGCGACCACGAGCGCGGGCTCCGCGGGCAGTAATTCGACGCCGGGCAGCAGCCCGCAGACCAGGCTTCCCGCGAGGGGAGGCTGTTGGAGGGGACTGCGGCTGGGACGAAGGTCCGCGCGCCCCTTGGCGCTGGGGGCGCCGAAGCACTCATTGACCTGCGGCGTGCGGCAGCGTTCCAGGGTGGGGGCCGGCGCGATGCTGAGTCGCGTTGTTTCCTGATAGCTCCATAGCCGATCCAGCCCTTCCTGCATCAGCATGGCCGGGGCGAGCAGGGCGAGCGGCGCCGGCAACACATCGCTGTGGCTGAGCTGCGCTTGAATCGCCAGGTGGACCGGCCAGGCGCCCAAGATCTGCAGCCGATAGGCGCGTCCCTCAACGTCCGTATGGACCATGTTCTGGTGTGCGGCGTCATAGCCGTTCATGACATAGGCGGAACGATTGGGATCGCCGCGGCTGTGGGGACCGGCGTTGTAGGCGAGATAACACCGCTTCAACACCTCTGGGTCGGTGGTTGTGTAGGTGACCTGCGGGCAATAGTCCTTGAATATGCGCGTGCCCAGCTCGAGCTGATAGCGCACCTCGCGCGGCTCGATGGGGCCGGGGGGAAAGCAGGGATGTTGCCCGGTCCTGACGGCGGTGTACAACCCCATGATGCCTTCGCAATTGGCCGGATTCTCAGCGCGCAAACCGCCCTCCTTGTACCACAATACCAGCGGCACGACGGGGGGCACGTCCTCTTTGTAGGCGATGAGGTTGGCGACACTGGCCCATTGCTGGACCTGCTGTTGTTGTTCTGAAGTCAGGGTGTAACGGGTTTGCCATATGCTCTGACTGCTGTAGCTCAGCGTGATGGGCAGGGTCAGGAACAGGATCGTATCCAGAACACCTCGCCCTAAAATTTCCAGCAAGCGGCGGACTTCCAGGCGTAGAGTAGGGGATAAGTAGACCTGGATCCACTCTTGAAGCCATGCCGGAATGAGTTTTACAAATGCCTCCATGGAGTATAAATCCCCGACCTTCCGTCAGTTTAAAATATTATAACTTAACTATCCATGCAATGCAAGCGGCATTTGGAAGAAGGGCGGCCTGCTCGCCTTGGAGGGACATTTTTTGACTTGAGGCGTGTTGACAAGGGCTGTAATTCTCCCTATAATTGAGGAGTGGGAATTGAATATCCTCATGGGCGTTATCTCCTATATTTGATTCTCCACCAACCTGCTGAGGAGGTGCTACCGACACATTTGATCTTCTGAAGCTGCTTTTGTGCGAATGCCGGAGTCGCTTGAGCCAGGGGATCCCTGTGAGCCCCACAATGTTCAATCATCTTAAAGGAGAAACATGAGTGAGATTTTGACCGATCAGCAGATGAGTATCGAGGCGCTTGAAAATTTGTTCAGAGCTGCATTTCTGCAAGTGGAGCGTGACAAGGACGGGGATCTCCTGGTGCGCGATGAGTCCGGCGTCAAGACCATCGTCAAGCTTGATCCTGACAAGAAGCTGGCTTCTTTCTTTGCCATCTGGGGATTGACGAACAACTTCAACGAGGCTGCCAAGCTGAAGTTCGTGAACGACCTGAACAACGACCTGATCATGGTCCGCTTTTCGCTGCCCCGTGCCGACATCCTCTGGTGCGATTACCAGTTCCTGTACGAGGGTGGGGTGGTGCCGTTTCAAGTCGTCATCACCTACCGGCGCTTTGTCAGCGTGTGCCGCAGCGCCGTGCAGAAGGCGCCTGCCGGCCTGATCAGCTAGTCAGCCCACAAGGATGGGGGTACAACGTCGTTCGGGGGTGGCGCAGGCCACCCCCGAACGCTTCCTGGGCCGCGCGTTGGCGCGTGGCCGCTCTGGCTCATTCGGCGTATTTCAGCGTGAGCCGATGTTGACGCATGCGGAAATGCTGCATCCTCTGGAAGACTTTGGCCGCGTGGCTTTCGGCCACATCCACGAAAGTATGGCGCTCTTGAATGTCAATGGCGCCGATGGCGCGGCCGGGGATGTCCGCCTCGCCGGCAATCGCGCCGACAATGTCGCGGGGCTGAATTCCCTGGGCCTTGCCGGCGTTAACGACGAAGCGCACCATGCCCTTCTCGCGCCCGCGCCGCCGGGAGGAATCGGGAGCCGGCGTCTTTGAGGGACGTCCTTCCCGCATCGGCGCGCCCCGCGACTGTGAGGGCAGGTGGAGCGGAATCTCGTGGACGGCCTCGATGGGACGCTGCTGCTCCTGCGCCCGCACCAGCTGAACGGCAGCGGCGGCGATTTCCTCCGGCGTGTGGCCGAGCGCGCACAAACGGCGCACCGTCTCCCGCGCGGCGTCGTCTCCCTGCGCCAGCGCCGTCTCGATCTGCTGCACGAAGAGCGTTTCGCGGTGAGCGAGGACCTCTTCGACGGCAGGCAATTGGGCGCGGCGGATGGGTTGCAGCGTGTACGCCTCGATGCGCCGCAGTCCCGGCTTCTCACGGGGCGTGAGCAGGCTGATGGCAATCCCGGTCCGTCCGGCGCGCCCCGTCCGCCCAATGCGGTGGACATAGGCTTCGGCGTCGAAGGGCAGATCGAAATTGATGACGTGCGAGATGCCTTCGATGTCCAGGCCGCGCGCTGCCACATCGGTCGCCACGAGGAAGGTGAGCCGTCCCTGACGGAAGCGGTTGAGCACCGTCTCGCGCGCTGCCTGCGTGAGATCGCCGTGCAGCGCCTCGGCTTGCACGCCGCGCGCCGCGAGGGCGTCGGCGACTTCGGCGGCGCGCACCTTCGTGCGGGTAAAGATCAGCGCGCCGGTGACGGGTTCCAGCTCCAGCAGCCGCATCAACGCGGCGAGTTTGTCTTCCTCGTACACCAGATAATAGCGTTGTTCGGTCTCCGCCACGGTGAGGCGCTCGGGATTGACGACGATTGTTTCCGGCGCGCGCATGTAACGCTCGGCGAGCTGCCGGACTGGATCCGGCAGGGTGGCGGAAAACAGCGCCGTCTGGCGTTCGCCCGGCGTCTCCTGCAGGATCGCCTCGATGTCCTCGATGAAACCCATGCTCAGCATCTCGTCCGCCTCGTCGAGCACCAGGTAGCGCACCGCGCTGAGATCCAGCACCCCCCGGTGGATCAGATCGAGCATCCGTCCCGGCGTGCCCACGACCACATCCACGCCGCGTTCCAGCCGGCTGATCTGCCGATCGTAGGATTGACCGCCGTAGATGGCGAGCACGCGCACCCCGCGCAGGCGTCCATAGTCGTAGATGGCTTTGGAGACCTGCAACGCCAGCTCGCGGGTGGGGGTAAGGATCAATCCCTGGACGCCGTGCGCGTCGGCCTCGAGCCGGTGCAGCAGCGGCAGCGCAAAGGCGGCCGTCTTGCCGGTGCCGGTCTGCGCCTGCCCCAAAACATCGCGCCCGGCGAGCAGCGCGGGAATCGCCCGCTCCTGGATGGGAGTGGGAACTTCGTAGCCCAGGTCGGTCACCGCTTGCAACACCTGGGGGTGCAAATCGAACTTATCAAAATCGTTACTCATGGTGTCCTTTTGAATCCTTGCGCATTTCACAAAAAGAGGCCCCACCAGGATTGGCAGGGCCTCACTTTACGACTGTTTGTTTGTCTCCTTAAAGTGGCGCTCCAGCGCACCGGACGGGATTATACCACGGACGGCTGAAGTCGCAACTGGCGGCGTGACTTCAGCCGTCGGCGCGCCATGGCAGGTGATCGAGGTCGGCGTTGCCGCCGGAGAGGATGATCCCCACTCGCCGCTCGCGGAACAGCGCCGGGTGCTCGAACAGCGCAGCGACAGGCACCGCCGCCGAAGGCTCGATGACGAGCTTCATCCGTTCCCAGATCAGGCGCATCGCGGCGATGATGCCCGCTTCGCTCACGGTGACGATCTCGCTCACATGCCGGCGGATGAGGGGGAAGGTGAGGTCGCCGAGGAACGTGCGCAAGCCATCGGCGACGGTCGGCGCGTTGGTCGGCGGATAGAGGACGCCATCGTGGAAGGAGCGCGCGGCGTCGTCCACCGCTTCCGGCTCGGCGGCGATGACGCGGACCTGCGGGGCGCATCCCGCCGCGGCCAGCGCCGTCCCGGCAAGCAAGCCTCCGCCGCCAACGGGCGTCATCACGATGTCGAGGGTAGGGACTTCTTCCAGCAGCTCCAGCGCCGCCGTCCCCTGCCCGGCGATGACGTGAAAGTTGTTGGAGGGGTGAATGAAGACGGCCCCGGTCTCCGCGAGCACCGCCTCGAGGCGCTGTTCCCGATCCAACGCCCGGGTCCCGGCCCAGACGATGCGCGCGCCGTAGTCGCGGACTGCCGCGACTTTCACCGCCGGGGCGTCTTCGGGCATGACCACGGTGGCGGGGATGCCGCGCAGTCCTGCAGCGTAGGCGACGGCCTGCGCGTGATTGCCGGAGGAATGTGTGGCGACCCCCGGTGCGGCCTCCGTCTCCGTAAGGGCCAGGATCGCGTTACACGCTCCCCGCGCTTTGAAGGCCCCGACGCGCTGGAAATTCTCCGCTTTGAAGAAAATCTCCGCGCCGGTCATGGCATTCAGCGTGCGGGAGGTCAGCACCGGCGTGCGATGCACGAAAGCTCGAATGCGTTCGGCGGCTTCGAGCACATCTTCGAAGGCAGGCAGGGTTTGCATAGGGGCTCCTGCGAAAATAGAGATCAGCGGGTCAGCAGTCAGCGAATCAGCGAGAAAGCGAAAAAGCGAAAAGGCGAATAAGCGAAAAAATCACTTACGTGGCAAATGTAACGCAAACTTCAGTTTGCGCTCAGGCCGCCATTTTCATTTTTGGACGGTGTGCACCAGCACATAGCGTCTCCATTGTAACCGCAACTGCCTGAAGGCCAAGCGGGCGTGCTCCTCGGAAAATGGCTCACGGATGGCCACGGATTTCACGGATCGGCAAAGAGAACACCAACTTCAGGCACTCTCAGACCATCATTCATCATTTTCATCATCTGCGTGAATCTGTGTGAATCTGCGTCCCATATCTCCTCTTCGGCTCGTGTCAGGCTGGGGATTCCATCCTCAGCCAAGTCTTCCTCGCCAATTCCCTCTTGACAAAATTTCGAAAGCGCATTACAATATTACACGTAATTCAATAGCAACTCTCTGGGCATACTTACAGGAGGTGGAACATGGAAGAGGAAATCAAGCAAGGCTCTGACAGTGGGGCTGAGCCGGGAACGTTGCCGGAGGGGGCGACTTCTGAAGCGGAGGAACCGAAGAAGGCCGGCTCGCGTTCCTCAAGCGCCAGCTTCATGAGCGCTTTGGAGAAAAGCATGGAGTCCTTGAGCAAGACCCTGGCGACGGCTCTGGAGGATCGCGCCAACGTGGTGATGGTGCGGATCAATGACGACGCGCTGCGACATCTCGACATGCTCGTCGAGGCCGAGGTGACCAAGAGCCGCAGTGAAAGCGCCGCTTTCCTCATCAGTGAAGGCATCCGCGCCAATGAGGCGTTTTTCGCCAGGATCGAAGAAATCACCCGGCAGATTGCCGAACTGCGCGAGCAGCTGCGGCAGACGATGACGACCAACGAGTAGGTTTAGGAAAGGAGCAGAGGACGATGACGGATGAAACGACGGTGGAAACGACGGTGACGGCCTCCGAAACTTCTGGAGGGGCGACGAGCGGCGAGGCCTGGCGGCAGGTGGTAGACAGCACGGTGGCGCTGCTCGAGAACCTCGGCGAGGCGCTGGTGAAGAGCGCGCAGGACCTCTCGCAACTCATGGTGGTGCATGTGGACGACACGACGCGCGAACATCTCGACATGCTCGTGGAGGCGGAGGTGGTGAAGACGCGCCGCGAGGGGGTGACCTACCTGCTCCAGGCGGGGATTCAGGCCAAGAGTGACGCCTTTGCCCGCATCGCGGCTGCCCGCGAGCGCATCTCCGCGCTGCGCGGCCAGCTTCGCGAGGGCGCTCAGAACATCCACACGGCGTAACTGCATTTCGGCCACGGACTCCAGACGCAAGACTGCTGCCGATCGTCTGGGGTCCGTGGCCGCTTGTTATCCCGGCGGTTTTCTTTGCGGGGAAAGCACATTTAACCGCAAACGGCGCGCTTCAGCGCGGCTGCCGGGGTCAGGCCGGGGATTCCAGCCCCGGTTTACATGGAAGCAGAAGCCGCAAAAATGTCGCGCAGGGCCGGATACAGGCTGCGGTAGAGGGGATAGGCGCGGCGATATACCTCCACTTGCGCCGCGAGAGGGGTGACGCTGCCGGTGATCTGGATGGCGGCGTTACAGGCGGCAGGCACATCGGGCCACTGACCCACCCCCACCGCGGCCAGCAAGGCGGCCCCGTAGGCCGCTCCCTCGGTGGTGTTGACGGTGACCAGCTCGGTCTCCAGCACCGAGGCGAGGATCTGCCGCCAAAGGGGGCTTTTCGTCCCGCCGCCGGAAGCGCGTACTTGCCGAATCTCCCCCAGGCCCGCTTCCTGGATCAGCATGAAGCTGTCCTTCAGGCCAAAAGAGACGCCCTCGATCAACGCGCGCGTCAGATGGCCGCGCCCGTGACGGAGGGTCAGGCCGACCCAGGCGCCGCGCGCCAGGGGATCGGGGTAGGGCGTGCGCTCGCCGGTGAGGTAGGGCAGGAAGTGCAGCCCCTCGCTGCCGGCGGGAACCGTCGCCGCCTCGTCCAGCAGCTCGGTGAAGTCTTGCTGCGGCGCGAGGGCGTCCCGATACCATTGCAGGCTGCCCGCCGCTGAGAGCATCACCCCCATGAAATGCCACAGGCCGGGAACGGCGTGACAGAAGGCATGCAGGCGACCTTGCGGCTCGATGAGGGCGGCGGGCGTGGTAGCGAAGACGACGCCGCTCGTGCCGACGGTGAGCGCCACGACACCGGGCTCCACAGCGCCCACGCCGACCGCCTGTGCGGCCTGATCGCCGCCGCCGGCTACCACCGGCGTGCCGGCCCGCAGTCCTGTGAGCGCCGCGGCTTCCGCCGTCACCGCGCCGGTGATCTGTGGGCCTTCAAAAGTGGGCGGCAGCCAGTCAGCCGGAATCCCCAGAAGCTCCAATACGGCGGCGGACCAGGTGCGCTGTTTCAAATCGAACAGCGCCGTGCCGGCGCCGTCGGCTTTGTCCATCGCGTAGACGCCGGTCAGGCGGTAGCGGACGTAATCCTTGGGCAGCAGCACATGCCGCGCCCGCGCGTAGACTTCGGGCTCGTTTTGCTGCACCCACAGGAGCTTGGGCGCGGTGAAACCGGTGAGCGCCACGTTGCCGGTGATCTGGATGAAGCGCTCGCGGCCCACGCGGCGGTGAATCTCATCGCATTGCGCCTGGGTGCGCTGGTCGTTCCACAGGATGGCCGGACGCAGGACTTCACCCGCCGCATCGAGCAGCACCAGCCCGTGCATCTGCCCGGTCAGCCCGATGGCGGCGATATCCGCCCCGCTGACGCCGCTTTCGGCCAGCGCCTGGCGGATGGCGCCCGACGCTGCCTGCCACCATTCGCGCGGATCCTGTTCGGACCAGAGGGGATGGGGAATCTGGAGGGTGTGTGGGCTGACGGCTGCTGCGACGACGTTCCCCCGCGCGTTGATCAGCAGCGCTTTGCTGCCGGTCGTCGAAATGTCGAGTCCCAGGAAATACTTCATGGTTGCCTCCGTTCTGGGAGGGAGCCGGGGCGTTCGCTTTCTACGGGGCAGAAGAAGACGCGCTGCGCGACGCTCATGCGTTCTGGCCCGACAATCTCGAAGTCGCCGCGCAACCGGATGTCCCCGGCGGAGCTGCCCACCAGCACCTCGATGCGTCCGGGCTCCAGGATGAGCTCGAAGTCGTGAGTGTAGAACGCCAGCTGGTTCACCGGCAGGTGGAAGGTGACGCGCCGGCGTTCGCCGGGTTCGAGCGTCAGGCGCAGATAGCCTTTGAGCTCCTGGACGGGGCGCGGCACGCTGGCGAATTCATCCCGCACGTAGAGCTGCACGACCTCGTCGCCGCGGCGGGAGCCGGTGTTGCTCACCGTCAGGCTGATGGCGACTGTGCCGTCTACCGTCGCCTGAGCGGGCGTGATGCGCAGCTCCTCATACGCGAAGGTGGTGTAACTCAAGCCGTGCCCGAAGGGATAGAGCGGCTTCACGGATTCGTCCGTGTAGTCGCCGTACCAGTTGGAGCGCCCGGCGGAAGGTTTGTGATTGTAGTGGATGGGAAGCTGGCCGACCGCGCGCGGGAAGGTGAGGGGAAGTTTGCCGCCGGGGGCGATCAGGCCCAACAGTGCTTCGGCGATGGCGATGCCGCCTTCCTCGCCGGGAAGCCACGCTTCGAGGATGGCGTTGGCGCGTGCGGCCAGCTCCGTGATGGCGTAGGGACGCCCGGTGACGAGGACGACAACGACGGGTCTGCCGGTCGCCAGGACGGCCCGCGCCAGGTCGTTCTGGACCCCGGGCAGCTGCAGGGAGGCGCAATCGCGCGTCTCGCCGGTCGTGCAATGGGGCAGCAGGCCGGAGCGGTCGCCCAACACCAGCACTACGACGTCCGCTTGCTCAGCGAGGCGCACCGCTTCCGCAAAGCCGCTGCGATCCGGGTCCAGATTGTCACACCCGCGCGCGTAGAGCACCTGCGTGGCCGGCGTGAGTAAGGCGCGCAGTCCCTCCAGCACGGTGGGGATGGGCGGCTGTGTGAGCGGATCCACCGGCGCGGTGGGGGCCCCCTCAAACTGGACAGCAGCCAGCTCGCGCTGCGAGGCGTAGGTGTAATCGCCCAGCAGGTTCCGTCCGCTGTGGGCATTGGGACCGATGACTGCGAGCGTCTTCAGGGGGCGTTCGAGCGGCAACACGCCGTCGTTTTTCAACAGCACCAGGCTCTTTCGGGCGATCTCGCGCGCCAACGTGCGATTTTCCGACGCGGCGAAGATTTCCGCGACGTGTCCCTCCTCCACGTAGGGGGCGTCGAAGAGCCCGAGTTCGAATTTCAGCTGCAGGTGACGCCGCACGGCCTGCTGGATGGTCTCGAGCTCCAGTTCGCCGGCTTCCAGCGCCTGACGGAGCAGGTCGCCGTAGCAGACGGTGGTGGGGAGCTCCACCTCGATGCCGGCTTGCAGCGCCAGCACGGCGGCGCGGCGCAGGTCGGGCGCCAGCCGATGATAGGTGTGCAGCATGAGAATGGCCTCGTAGTCAGAGACGATCAGCCCCTCGAAGCCCAGCTCCTCGCGCAGCAGCCCGGTGAGGATCTGGCGCGACGCCGCGACGACTTCGCCATCCAGTTCGGGATAGGAATTCATGAGGGTGGCCAGGTGAGCGTCGCGGATGGCGGCCTGGAAGGGGGCGAGGAAGAGATCGTGCAGCTCGTACCGTCCCAAATGCACGGGGGCGCAGTTGAGTCCGCCCTCCGAGGCGCTGTGGCCGATGAAGTGTTTGCCGGTCGCCAGCACGCCCCCGGTGAGGGCGCTGCCTTGCAGCCCCCGCACGTAGGCCACACCGAAGTGCGCTACGAGGGTGGGATCCTCGCCGAAGGTTTCCTCGAGGCGGCCCCAACGCGGGTCCCAGGCCAGGTCGAGCACGGGCGCGAGGGCCTGGCGTGCGCCGATGGCGAGCAGCTGGCGGCGGATGGCCGTCGTCATGGCCTCGGCCAGGGCGGGTTCGAAGGTGCTGGCCAGGCCGATGGGCTGTGGGAATTGGGTTCCCTCGCGCACCATGGCGCCGCAACAGGCCTCCTCGTGGAAGATGGCGGGAATGCCCAGGCGCGTTTGTTCGACCAGATAGCGTTGCAGGGCGTTGGTGGCTTGCGCGATCTCTGCCGGGGGCAACGTGGAGTTGCCCCCTGGGCGGGTGATCTGGCCGATTCCCTGATGCAGGTGACGCTGCATCAGGGCGGGATCCAGGACGCCGTCGGTCTGCAATTCATGCATCCAGCAGGAGCCCAGCTGCGCCAGTTGTTCCTCCAGCGTCATGCGGGCCAGGAGAGCGTCTACGCGGTGTCGGAGTGCTCCAGCCATGAGAGCCACCTAGCGCACGCCGAGCAGCAGGTCAATTGTCAGCTGATCCAGGCGTTCGTAGTGCAGGCCGCGGCCAGCGAGGATCACGCGGTCAAAGGGCTGGGCTTTGAGGGCGGCGGCTTTTTCGGGCGTGTACGCGCCGCAGAAGGGCGCGAGGGCGCCGTCATCGGCGTTGATTTCGGCCAGCAACGCCTGGATTTCCGGATCGGCGTTGAAGCGGGCGGCCTTCTCCTTCAGGATGAGGTAGGTGCGCATACAGCCGCGCGCGAAGTCCTTCACGCCTTCCAGGTCCTCGGTGCGGTAGGCGTGCGCGTCGAAGTGCCGCGAGCCGGTGTAACCGACGTCCTCCAGGAATTTGACGAGGTAGAAGGCGGCCTTGATGTCGCGGGAGCCGAAGCGCAGGTCCTGGTCGTAGCGCCCCGGATACTGGTCGTTCAGGTCAATGTGGAAGAGTTTGCCCGCTTCCCAGGCCTGCGCCACGCCGTGCAGGAAGTTGAGGCCCGCCATGTGCTCGTGCGCCACTTCGGGGTTGACGCCGACCATTTCCGGGTGATCCAGCGTCTCGATGAAGGCGAGCATGTGCCCGGTGGTGGGGGTGTAGATGTCGCCGCGCGGCTCGTTGGGCTTGGCCTCCAGCGCGAATTTGAGGTCATAGCCCTGGTCGAGGACGTATTCGCAGAAGAAGTTCAGGGCCTCGCGGGTGCGTTTGAGGGCCTCGACGGGGCTTTTGGCGGAATCTGTCTCGGCGCCCTCGCGTCCGCCCCAGAAGACGTAGACTTGCGCGCCGAATTCGATGCCCAGGTCAATGGCGCGCAGGGTTTTCTGGATGGCGTAGGCGCGGACGCGAGGGTCGTTGCTGGTGAACGCCCCATCTTTGAAGACCGGGTCATAGAACAGGTTGGTGGTGGCCATCGGCACGACGAGGCCCGTATCGGCCAGCGCCTGGCGGAACTCGCGCTTGATGGCTGCGGCTTCGGCGGGGGTCGCGTCAATGGGGATCAGGTCATTATCGTGGAAGTTGACGCCGTACGCGCCGACCTCGCCGAGGAGGTACACCAGCTCGGCGGGGGTGCGGGAGGGTCGAACGGGCGCGCCAAAGGGGTCCGCGCCGCGCGACCCCACGGTCCACAGGCCAAAAGTAAACTTGTGTTCGGGCTTCGGGGTATAGTCAGACATGGGAAACTCCTTTATTGAGATGCATGTTGTGATTATTTTGCCAGCTCTACCTTGCCAGGTCTGTGCCGGCGGCAGAATTCAGAGCGTCAGGGTCAGCGCGCAGAGCCCTTTCTGATCCAGGGTGAAGGGGAGTGTCTGCGAGCCGAGGCGCAGCTCATAGTCACCCAGGAAGCCGGTGAAGGTGACTTGCCCTTGCGCGTCGGTCGTCATTGTCGTAGGCGGCAGCCACCATTCGCCTTTGATCAACGCCAGCAGCGCCTCGTAGGCGGGTTTGGGCGATTGGTCACGCCGCAATAGCCCGGCGGGGGCGTTCAGCCAGCCGCCATCGGTGAGATCCCACCAGGTGATGGCCTGCACCGCCGGATGGGCGAAGAGGGTTTTGTAGTGTAAGACGGCCTCTTCTGCCTGGCGTTGTTCTCCTTCGGGGGTGCTGGGCCATTCCTTTACCTGATAGTCGTTCAAATCCACGATCTCCGGCGGCATGAGCTCGCCGGAGAGGATCGTGGTCTCGGTGAAGGCGAGGGGCAGGTTGAAGCGCTCGAAAGCCGCGAGCACCTTGAGGGTGCGCTCGACGCCCCAATAGCCCTGATGCATGTGTGACTGGATGCCGATCATGTCAATATCAACACCTGCTGCCAGGCAACCTTCCACCAAAATATCGAATGCCGGGGAGACATCGAAATCATTCAGCAGCAGCGTGGCCTGGGGATTGGCGGCGCGCGCGGCCTCGGCCATCGCGCGAATGAGGCCGATGCGTCCCAGCTTTTGGCACAGGCGGGTGATGCCATTGGCGTAGCGATCGAAGATGGGCATGATCACCGCCTCGTTGACTACATCCCACTGGTCAACCAGGCCGGCGAAGGTCGAGACCTCACGGCGGATGCGGTTCAGCTGCGCTTGAAGGATCTCGTCGGTGTCCAGTGGCAGCAACCAATCCGGCGCGAGGGTGTGCCAGCACAGTGGATGTCCTTTGACGGTACAGCCGTGCTCATTATACCAATTTGCCAGATTGCGCAAACGTTCTGTCTGAGGTCGGCCGCGTTCCGGCTCGAAGCGCGCCCAATAAAACGGCAGGGTGGCCTGATTGAACAGGCGCAGAAAAGCCTCGTTGCGGCGTTCGGCCAGCTCTCGCGCCGGGCCTGTCAATTCGCCGTTGACCAGCGCGAGGGTCTCCTCGCCCCAATTGGCGCCGAAGAGGAATTTGTGGCGCAGCTGTTGGAGGCGGAGCCCTTGGCCGACGATGGGTGCGCCGGCGTGAGTCAGGGTGAGGGTCGCGGTCGCGGTGCGGTGTTGCCGGATGGTCGAATCAAGCGCGCTCATAAGGTTTCCTCGGAAAATGCGTAATGCGTAATGCGTAATGCGTAAGTGATCTCCTCAGAAAATAGAACCCGTGCTCACGTGCGCAGGTGCCTATGTGCCCACGTTCGCACGTTCGCACGTTCGCACATTCGTTCGATGGTTCAGGGCAGATATATGCGGAAATTCCCACTCACCTGCAGCAGGGCCAGCATCGTAAGCAGGCCGTCATAGTAGCGATAGGTTCCGGTGGGAAGCGGCAACTCCCAGAGGGCCTGGACAAACGGCTTCCCAATCTGTGGATCGGCGGCGAGGGCGGCCACGGCATTCGTCGCGATCAACCCCGACGAGCGGTGTCCCACAAGGGGCTGGCCGTCGAGGGTGTACTCGGCCTTGTAGGCGTCCAGCCCCTGCGCGGTGAAGAAGCTGAGCAGGCGATTGGCCTCTTCCCGATGCCACTCATCGGGCCGGAACCAGGCATAATCCACGCCAATGTTGGCGCCGACGCGGAAGGCATCATAGCGGAACTGGCCATGATCGGCGTCGTTGTAGGGTGTGCCGTCGAAATAGGAATAATCGGGCGCCAGTCCCGTTTGAGGGTGAACCGCCGTTTTGAGGTAGGCGCGGCTTGCAGTCGCGGCTTCAGCCCAAAAGGCGTTGTCTTTGTCGGCCCAGCGTGCCCAGAGTTCGTAGTAGTGGGGCATGTGGTACGAGGGGTCGGTGAACGAGGAGTTCTTCCCCAGCATCGGCACGAAGACGACCAGTTTGGTCTGGGGGTCGAAGAGGTTGGTAGCGAGGCTGCCGCCCAGCTGGTCGGCGTGAAGGGCGACGTCGAGGATGGCCTGGGCCTCGGCCCGGTAATTGGTGACGCCCTCGCCGCTTCCCCACCGCGCGTCGGCAAAAATCAGCGCGGTAATGAACCACACCTCGCCATCCGAGGCGGGGTTAGCGTGAAGCTGCGTCCCATCGGGCTTGCAGTGCCAGGCGAAATAGCCTTTGTAGCCTCCTTCGGTCTGGTACATGTAGGTCTTGGCCCATTTCCAGAGGCGGTCGAATTCTTCCTTCTTATCCAGCTGCACGGCGATCATCATGCCGTAGGACATGCCCTCGCTGCGCACATCGTCATTGCCGGTGTCAAGGATGTAGGCCATGTCATCGCCCACCGGATAGTAGACGCGCTCGCGGTATTCGTCGCCATAGAAGAGCTGCTGAAAAGCGGCCTCGATTTTCGCCTGGATCTCGGCGTCGGATTGGCCCAGATATTCGGCGAACAAGTTGCGGTACACGCCGCTTTCGCTGGCGGGCGTGAAATTGACGGGGGGGCTGACCGGCTGGTCGCCGGAGGTCGGCCCGGCGCAGGCAGAGAGCAGCGTGCAGAGCGCCGTAACGAGCATCCAATATTGCCGTGAATGGGACATGGCTGAATTTCCTTGATTTAGCCTTTGAGTGCCCCGGCCGTGAGACCGGAGACGATTTGCCGTTCCGCAAAGAGGTAGAAGATGAGCGTCGGCACGGCGGAGAGAGTCACGAAGGCCGCCACCAGCGCCAGATCCTGGCCGTATTGACCCTGGAATTGCATCGTGCCCAGGGGCAGGGTCCACAACACATCCTTGTCTATAAACACCAACGGCGTGAGGAGGTCATTCCAGCTGGCAATCATCGTCAGCGCGCCGACGGCTGAGAGGGCCGGACGCGCCAGCGGCAGCAGAATGCGCCAGAAAAAGTCGAAGGCATTGCAGCCGTCAATGTAGGCAGCATCCTGTAATTCTGTCGGAATGGCCTGGAAGAAGCCATGCAAAATCATGATGTTCCCCGAAATCTGGAACGCCGTCTGCACGAGGATGACCGCCAGGTGGGTGTTGGTCAGCTGCATCTCGCGGATGACGAGAAACACGGGCATGATCGCCACGGTGATGGGGAACATCAGCCCCAGGGTCAGAAAGTTGAAGAGCAGGTTCTTGCCCTTGAAGTTCAGCCGCGCGAACACGAAGGCCGCCAGGCTGCAGATGGCCAGGACGCTCAGGGTGGTGCTGACCATCACCAGGAGACTGTTCCGCAGCATGGTCCAAAAGGACGATTGCGACAAGATTTTGCCGAAATTTTCCCAGTGAGGGGGGTTGGGGATGGTGTAAGGCAGGGAGTACATCTCCCCGCGCGTCTTGAGTGCGCCAAAGACCAGAATCACGATGGGGACCAGCACGATGAGGGTGAAGATCACGAGCACCAGGTATTGGAGCGCTCGTGAGAGGGTGCGTTTGAGTACGGCGCGGCGATGTTGGGCTGTGACTGTCATCGTTCCTGCCTCCTAATAAGTTCCCAAGTAATCTGGCGGCCGCACCAGTTTGAGGTAGACGATCGAGAAAATCAGGCAGATGAGCAGCATGACCAACGCCACGGCGGAGCCGTATCCCAGCCAGAAGCGCACAAAACCGTAACGATACATGTAGGTCGCCATGACTTCGGTGGCGTTGACCGGGCCGCCTTTGGTCATGATCCACACCAGGTTGAACTGGGTGAGCGCACCGACCACCGAGAGATACACGGAGGTGCGGATGGTGCCGCTGAGGAGCGGGATGGTGACGTTCTTGATGATCTGCCAGCTGTTCGCGCCGTCAATGCGGGCGGCTTCTTCCAGCTCTTTGGGGATGTTTTGCAGCCCGGCCATGAAGAGCAGCATGTGCAGTCCAAAATACTTCCATGTCAGGACGACGAAGATGCAGGGGAGGGCCTGGTTGATGTTGCCCAAGAAGGTCTGCGGTTGCAGGCCGATGAGCACTAACAGGGCATTGATGAAACCGCGTTCTGGATCGGGATTGAAGAGACCCAGCCAGATGATGCCGGTAATCACCTCGGAGAGCACATAAGGCATGAAGAAGATCGTGCGGAAGAAGACCCGCCCGGGCAACTCGCGCCCTACCATGATTGCCAGCGCCAGGGAGAGCGGCAGTTGCAGCGTGAGGGAGAGCACGACAATTAAGAGGCCGTTCTTCACGGCGGTCATGAAGATCTTGTCGCTCAGAATGCGTTTGAAGTTCTCCAGGCCCACATATTTCACGGGGGGACCCAGCCCGTTCCAATCAAACTGGCTGAAGTAAACTGAGCGCGCAATGGGATAGATCAGGAACACTGTGAACAGCGCGAGCGCCGGCAACAAGAACAAGATGATCGTCAGCCGATCCTGACCTTTGCGCGATGTTTGTCGTTTTTCGCCCCCTGACTTCAAGGCGCGTCTGGCAATCGGAATGTCCATGAGGCCTCCTCAGGAAATAAACACGTGCCCATGTGCTCAGGTGAACACGTGCCTACGTTATTCTCATTTTTGGATAGTGTGCGCCAGCACATGGCGTCTCAGACCATCATGTTCATTATCTGCGTAAATCTGCGTGAATCTGCGTCCCACATCTCTTCCTCGCGCTTCAGCGCGGGCGACTCGTGTCAGGGAGGATTCCATCCCCAGCTAAGCTGCAGGTTTGGTCATGTCCCTAAGAGTCCTGGCGCGGACGGGGATTGGGTCATCAGGCCCAATCCCCGCCACGGGTTGCACCGCCTTACTGCAGCTCTTGCTTGGCTGAATCTTCGATGGTTTGCGCGGCCTGCTCCGGCGTCAGCGTCCCGGCGAAGAGACCCTGCACCGCGTCATTCACGACCGAACCCAATGCGGGGGTCAGCGCCTGATCGTAGTACAGCTGGAAGTACTTCGCCTTGGCGAGCGATTGCTGAATCTGGATCATCAGGGGATCCTTCAGGCCCGCCTCGCCGCCCTTGACCACCGGGATGCAGAAGCCGACCTCGGCGCACTGCACCTGGGATTCGGCGCGCGTCAGATATTTGACGAAGTCCACGGCTTCGGCTGGCGCGTTCTTGCCGAGGGCGAAACCGTTGCCGCCGCCGACGGCGTCATTCGGATCGCCCTTGCCGCCCTCGACCATGGGGAAGGGGAACCATCCCAGGTTCTCGCCCAATCCCTTACCATCGGGGCTGTTGTCGGCGAATGCGCCGGGCGCCCATTGCCCCATCAGGTCCATGGCCGCCTTGCCGTTGCCGATGATGGTCGCCTCATCTCCCCACGTCGCTCCGAGGAAGCCTTCCTGGAACGGCTCGAGCGCGATGAGCTCCTGGAGCTTCTTGCCGGCCTCGATGAAAGCCGGGTCCGTGAATGCCCCGGTGCGATCAGCCGCAGCGGCGAAAGCGGACTCGCCGCCGATGCGCGTTGCCAGGTACTCCCACCAGAAGGCGGCCGGCCACTTATCGCCGGCGCCGACAGCGATCGGCGTGATGCCGGCGGCCTTGAGTTTCTTGACGACATCGAGCAGCTCAGTCCAGGTGGTCGGCGGATTGGTGATGCCGGCCTGGGCGAAGAGGGCCTTGTTGTACCACATGCCCACCATCCCCATGTCCCACGGCACGCCGTAGTTCTTGCCCTGGTACGCATAGACGCCCAACGCGCCGGGGGCGAAGGTGTTGCGCCAGGCGCCGCCATCGGCATCCAGGTCCGCCGTGATGTCCTTGAGCAAGCCGGCCTCGGCGTATTGGTTCATCGTTCCGCCGCCCCAGCTCTGGAAAATGTCGGGCGGACTGCCGGACTGCATGACGGTAGTCAGTTTGGTCTTGAAAGCCTCGTTTTCCAGCACCGTGATCTCAATGGTGACGTTCGGATGCGCCGCCATGTACTCGTCGGCGAGCTTCTGCCAGACGGCCTTTTGATTTTCGGCCGTGGTGATGTGCCACCAGGTGATGGTGACTTTCTGGTCGCCGGATGTTGCAGGGGTTTGAGTCCCTTGCGTGCCGCCGCAGCCCGCGAGCACGGTCGCGGCAATCATGACCAGCGCCAGTAAACGAAAGAATGTGCGTTTCATGGGGTCCTCCTTCTTCAAACAGGTAATTGAATGGATACTACAGCTTCGAATTCGAGACGGTTGGATCTTGTGGTTATGCGTTGGGTCTGGGATCACCTCCTTACAGCTCATTCATTGAGGGGATGTCGTTGTGGCGTTGTTGCGCTGCGAACAACACGAATCACGGAGGATGAGTTTCGTGGGCAGCTCGATGCGTTGTACCGGCCTGGCGGGATCTTCCAGCAGATCCAGCAGCATTTGGGTGGCCACGCGCCCCATTTTTTCCAGGGGTTGTTGGATTGTGGTCAGCGCCGGTCGCACCAGGGAGGCCTGCGGGATGTCATCGAATCCTAATACCGAGACGTCATCGGGAATCCGCAGCCCACGATCACGGATGGCATCCATCACGCCCATGGCCATCACATCGTTGGAGGCAAAGATGGCCGTAGGAGGATGGGGCAGGTCGAGCAGGACCTGCGCGCCGGTGAAGCCATCGGGTTGGAAGAAAGTGCCCTCGTAGATCAGTTCATCGGCGGTGGGGAGGTGATGGGTGCGCAGCGCCGCACGATACCCCGCCAGCCGGTCCTGGGCGCAGCCGAGATCCATCGAGCCGGTGATGAAGCCGATGCGTCGGTGCCCCAGTTTGATGAGATGCTCGGTGGCGTCGAACGCGCCCTGCCAGTTGGTCGCTCCTACCGCCGGACAATCCTTGCCCGTGCCTTGATGGTCAATGAGCACGAAGGGGAAATTGCGCTGCGTCAGCGTGCCGACATAATCCGCCGGATTGCGCGGCAACACCAGCAACAACCCATCCACCATGCCATGCGCCAGGTTGGCGACGTAGTTCGCTTCCTTACTGGCGGTGCGATGGGTGGTGTAGAGGATGAGATCCAGCCCTTGCAACGTCAATTCGGCATCTATGCCGCGAATGATTTCGCCGATGTAGCCGGTGCCTAAATCCGGGACGAGCAGCCCGATGGCGTTGGTCTTGCCCCCTGCCAGGCTGCGCGCCTGCCGGTTGGCCACAAATCCCAATTTCTCCATGGCCTGGAGCACGCGCTCGCGGGTCTCCGGTTTGACGTGAACGTCATTGTTGATCACGCGCGAGACGGTGCCGAAGGACACCCCGGCTTCAGTTGCGACATCGAAAATGGTGATTTTACGATCAGGCGCCATGATATCCTTGTAAGCGTTTACATGAAAATTCATTTTTTAGGCCCGTCGGGTTAAGGACAGGCCTGTAGCAGTTGGACATCGAACGTGAAATTATCCCGTATTACCATCCACAAAAATGGCCGCTGTAAAGCTCATGGTGTAACGACGCTTTTGCCGGGCTGACGTCGTCGTCGAGGGCGTTTTGTGCTAATCAACATTGCGCGCCCCATGCATCCTGCAATTTCAGAGCGATTTTTGGGACGACCAGGCGATTTTGCAGTCATCTCTGAAGGCGTGATTCCCGGCAATGGCAGGATTATCGGTAGCTGGTAAGGCGCCGCTGCCGGAGATGCGAAGCAGAATCCTTTAGGTTGAAGCCAGAACCCCGGCAGCACGGCTCTGGATTTGGAAGCGCTTACATGACTATTCTAACATGAGAAAATGAAATGTCAAGACCTTTCGACCGATTTTGGGGGGGAATTCCCGAAAATTCGTGACGGCGTCCCTTGACAACCGCCCGCACTCGTAAGTGAGTTCAGGGGAGCTAAAGTTCAGAGTTGAAGAGGAGAAAAAAAGTCCTCCTAAATAGGGTTGCTGATGCCACAGGAATTCCTGGCGAACCTCTTATCATCCTTCCTCGCCGGTGCGTCGTGTGCCCTCTTTACCCTTTCCGTGGAGTGACGCCGTTGCATGGGGATTGAGAGCGATATTGAGGCCATCGCCTAATAGATTCCAGCCAACACAAAACAGAATCATGCTCAGGGTGATGGGCAAGAAAACCCACCAGTGCAAAAAGGGATTCCCGCCCAGTCCAACGATCCAATCTCTTCCAGAAGCCAGCAACAGACCCCAAGGCCCATCGCCGCCGATACCGATGAACGTGAGGGTCGCTTCCAGGACGACCAGATTGCCGATATCGCGCGCCAGCAAGACGATGACAGGCGGAAGTGCATTGGGGAGCAAGTGCCGGAAGACCACACGCATCCTGGAAGCGCCGACGGTCCTGGCGGCTAACGCATATTCAGCCTGTTGCAGCTGCGCCATGCCAGCGCCCGCAACACGCGTGTACGGCATCCAGGAAAACGCGATCAAGGCGATCATCATGGGAGAAAATACGGTGGCGGCTTTACCCCACATCACTTGCTTGAACAGCCATATTCCAGCCAGGAGCGGCACCATGAGAAAAGCATCCGTGACACGCCGTATGCCCCATGCCGCCACGCCTCCCAGGACAACGCTGAATACGCCGATCATGATTCCCAGACAAGCCGCCAGCAATGCGACCGACAGGCCAAAAGACACTGCAAAGCGAAAGCCCCAGATCAGCGAGTAGAAAACATCAAACCCGCCGGGAACGGTGCCTAACGGCACGCCCGGAGCAGGCGGAAGGGGAAGTTGTCTGGAGCGCGTCTGAGCTGCCAGGGTGTCTCCCGTCACCACGATGCGCACCGGTGAGGGAAATAACGGGTTGACGGGAGGCGCCAGCCATGAAGCGCAACTGGCGATGAGCACGCATACTCCTATGAGGCTCAAAGCAACGACGTTGTGCCTTACTGAGAAGAAGCGGTAGAGCCCCTTGGCCGGAAACCACCGCCGCAGCCCGGGGCGCGAACGATAGGCCGATCTAAAACCCACGGCCCCTCCCACCACCAGCATCGGGGGCAGTAGGATGAGTACTGCCAGTTTGGCCGGCAGATCTTTGTACCAGGGGCTCAGCGGCATCTCCGGGATAGGATTTGTCACCGCGGCCAGGAGAACTTCCAGGTAAACTGCCTCTTCTCGACCTGCATATTTGAGAATGAGTTCCCTGAGCATCGCGAGGAGGGTTGCCTTTTGCCAGTGCGCCAAATCTAGTTGCGAATAAGCCCAGGCCACATCGCCGGTGAGCGCGTAGCGCCGGGAGATCTGGAGAAGCTCGGCCTCATCAAGATCTGGCTGCGGGTGACGGAATGGCCCTGCGCCGCCGGTTGACATCCAACGTCCCCCGAGGATCAATGCCGCGAGCAATCCCAGCACGAGGCAGCCCCACCACAACCATCGTTTGTGGCGTGCTATCCCGCGTCCCAAAATGCGGCTCAAAGCTCCGCCACCCTTTCCCGAATCCGCGGATCTGCGAGCGCCTGTAGCACATCCATGCAGAAGGTCACCAGAAACACCAACAACACACTGTACACGGCAAAGCCCATCACCAAGGCGAAGTCGGGCGCTGTCTGCGACTGGATGGCGGAACGCAGGCCCATGACAATCACCGCCGAGATTCCAGGGAAATCGAAGACGATCTCTACGACAAAAACTCCTGTGACCAACGCCGCGGCCGAAAGCCCGATGCTATTCAGCGCCGGAATCATGGCGTTGCGCAACGCATGAACTCCAACCACCCGAGCTGGAGGCAGACCCTTTCCATGCGCCACGACCACGTAGTCCTTGCCCAACTCTTCGATCATGGCTGCCCGCGTCAAACGCCCTAGCGACGCCCAGTGATACAGACTCAGGGTGAAAACCGGCAGCACTAAGCGCCGCAGCGCGCCAAGGGTGATATCGGGCCGTTGATTGAGCAGGCCATCCAGCGTGAGCAGGCCGGTGAAATTTCTGAAGGTGGGATCGGCAACCGCAAGTTGCTCCGCGGCGCCAAGCCGGCTGATAGGAAACCAGCCCAATCCCACGTAGAAGATCGAAAGCAGCACCAGCGCCAGAATAAAGAGCGGCGTAGACGTGGCAATAAAAGCCGCCAGCCGAAAACCATAGTCCACGAGCCGGTTCTGCCGCCATGCAGCGACCATTCCTCCGAGCAGACCTAAAGGGATGAAGAACAGCAAAGTGTAGAGGGTGAGCTCTAGCGTCGCCGGTGTCCGTACCCACAAGGCGGTCAGAACGTCGCTGCGCAGAACAGGACTCCAACCCAAGTCCCCGCGCAGTAACTGTGCCAGCCACCGCCCATATTGCAGGGGATAGGGATCGTTCATCCCATGTTGCTCGATGATTTGTTGACGAAGTTTCTCTAAATCCATCGCGGGGTTGCCGTGTCTGGATGGGTCGAAGCGGGGGAAATACAATGTGGCGCGTTGTTCCGCCGGCGCCAACATGAGAATGCCGTAGAGCCCCGCTGTAACCAAGAGGAACGTAACAGCCAGCCCCAGCACGCGGCGCAGCAGGTACTTTATGAACGACGACATAACGCTCGACTTAGCTTAACACCCATTTTGGCAGCCGGACACCCCAAGACATGCCCAACTTCCACCGGGGACAGATTGGCAATAATTAGTACAGTACCAATGCGTATTTGGGAAATACCCACAGATAGGGGCTTCCCAACAGACATAGCCGTAGCAGTCCCACCCGTCAGGCTGAGAAGGCCTCGCATGGACCGGGATAACAAAGGCTGCAATCATCAACAGAAAGGAGATCGCCAACAGCACCACTAATAGCCGCTGCATAAGCTTTTCCCCACGCATGATCATTACCTCCTTGCCAACTTGCGTTCGGGTTGCGTTGCAGCCAAACAACTCTTACGCATCAGAATCAAGAAGATCCTGGATCTAGAGCCGCTTTCCCAACGCTGAGCCCGAACTATTGCTTTGTAAATCCAGCCAGTTCTTCAAGATGCTCCAAGGAGTTAGCAAAACCACGATTGATAACCCTGTTTCCTTCACCCAACAGATAGACGAAAGGCGTTCCTAAAACTTGATAAACCTGCGCCACTTGATCGTCCCACATCAGCACAGAAAATCCTGTTTCTTGGGCTAATGCTAGATTTTCTTCTACCGTTCCTTTGGAAACCAACACCCCCTGGATTTCCGGGTGGCTAGCACCAAAGGCAGCCAAGTGGGGGTACAGGTTCTTACAGCCGGGACAATGCACTGAGCAAAAAACTAACATCACTGGTGAGTCGGCTAGATCAACAAGCGACACTTGCTGACCTCTTGAGTCGGGCAAAATGAACGACGGAACTGCAACACCAATCTCCAAACCCGCTTCGGAAAAGGGCATCGTGGCTAAAGACGAATTGACCGCAGTTAGCACTTCCTGTTCTAAGCGGTTCACGCGCAAAAACAGACCAATAACGGCTGCTATCAATAGTACTACTACACCCACCAGCAGTACAAACAACTTGCGCTCCCCATTCAATTCGCCCATTATTTATCCTTCAATTCAAATTGATAGGACTTCACTTAGCCGTGGGAAGCCCTACCGGATTGACAAATACGCCGTTTCAGGCACACTAACTCCATTTTACAGTTGGAGGCAAAGATGCAAGACCCCGCCGAATTGTTTTGTCCCAATTTAGATTGTCCCTCCCGCGGCCAAGTCGGGAAAGGCAACATCAGCATTCATAGCCAGAGAGAGCAGCGCTATCTATGCAATGTTTGTCAGCACACCTTCAGCACCACGAAGGGACGTTGTTCTATCGGCTGCGGACCGAGCCGCAGATCGTAATTTGGGTTTTGGTGCTGTTGGCACATGGCTGTCCCTTGCCAGCGCTCGTCGCCGCTTTTGAACTGGATCCCCGCACGGTGCGGGAGTGGCAAAAACGCGCCGGGCAGCATTGTGAAGCCGTGCACCAACATTTGGTCGGCAGTCAGCCCCTGGATCTGCAACAAGTCCAGGCTGACGAGATCAAAGTCAACGCTCCCCCCGCGATCGCCGCCGGGTTAACGGATCACATTTGAACGCCTGCGAAGGTAACTTTCAAGGTCCCGCCGCCGTGCTGAACCCCCCAAAAACGACACGGACGGCCCTCTAAGGCGACGCTGGCCCTCGTCGCCAAGGGGTGTGCTTGACTACGGTTAAGTGCACCTTTACCTGGAGGTGTGAACCCCTGCAACGGCAGGATTATCGGTAGTTGGTAAGGCGCCGCTGCCGGAGATGCGGGGAAGAATCCTTTGGGCTGGAGCTATGGCGCTGGCAACACCATCCATAGTTGAAACACTTACATAATTATTCTAACATGAAAAAAATGAATTGTCAAGATCTTTCGACCGATTTGGGGCGAAATTCCCGGAAATCCCCCGACGGCGCCCCTTGACAACCGCCCGCACTCGTAGTAGAGTTGACTGCAACGACAACATCAGCGCCCGGCAGGGCAGTCGTCACTCATCACGAGAGGCGGAGGGATCGGCCCGCTGAAGCCTCGGCAACCCGGCGCAGGGGCGTGACGGGGTGCCAAATCCGGCAGAGACCCATGCTGGGGGCTCTGAAAGATGAGGGGGGACACCAGGAGAATACTCATCGCTGGATCGCCTCTCTTGCGGAGAGGCGTTTTTGTTGCCAGCGCTGACGACACGTGGGCCTGAACATGTGAGCTGTGAGCCGTAAGCGGAGACTGAGGAGGAGATTGGACGCAGATTCACGCAGATGAGAATGACGGCCTGGGAGCAATCTGAAATTTGCGTTATATTTGCCATGCAAGTGATTTTTTCGTTGATTCGCTTTTTCGTTGATTCGCTTTCTCACTGATTCGCTGACTGCTGACTCGCTGACCTCTATTTTCCGAGGAGATTTGATGACAGCATCCTATGACACACAGACTGTGGGCTATCCCCGCATCGGCAAAAACCGCGAGCTCAAACGCGCGCTCGAGGCCTTTTGGAAGCGTGAAACGGACGCCGACACACTGCTGGCGACGTTCCAACAGGTGGAGGAGGACGGCTGGCGGACGCAGCGCGACGCCGGGATGGATCACATCGGCGTGGGCGACGCCACGCTCTACGATCATGTCCTCGATTGGAGCGTGCGCTTGGGGTTGATTCCGGCGCGGTTTGCCGCGTTGCAGGGGCTGGACCGCTATTTCGCCATGGCCCGCGGCGTGGAAGGCATCCCTGCCCTGGAAATGACCAAATGGTTCGACACCAACTATCACTACCTCGTGCCCGAAATCACGGCAGACGTGCCGCCGACTGCCCATTTTGCGGAGTTCCTGGCGCGGATACAGCGCGCGCAGGCCCTCCTCGGCGAGCGCGCCGTGCCTATCGTCCTCGGACCGGTGACGATGCTGCGCCTGGCGCATCTCGAGATCCCCTTCGAGACGGCCCTGACGCAATGGCTGCCCCTCTACGTGGAATTGCTCGCCTCCCTCAAGGCGCTGGGAGTCCGCGAAGTGCAGCTGCACGAGCCGGCGCTGATCCTGCCCGATGTGGCGGACTTCCGGCCCCAGATCGAGGCGGCTGCCGTCGCGTTGGCGGCCGTGGGCCTGCCCCTCAACCTCGTCATTCCCTTCGACGATGTGGGCGACGCCTTCCCCTGGATTGCCGCGCTGCCGGTCGCCGGACTCACGCTCGATTTCACCCGCGGCGAGACGGCCGCGCTGCTGGAACGTTACGGCTGGCCCGCCGACAAATTCCTCGCCGCCGGTGTGGTGGATGGCCGAAGCGTCTGGCGGGTGCGCGGCGCCGACGTCCTCCCCCTGCTGCGGGAGCTCGCCGGGCGCGCGCCCCTGCGCCTGAGTCCCTCGTGCTCGCTACAATTTGTGCCCTATTCCGCCGCACGGGAAACGGCATTGCCCGCCCCCCTGCATGGCGTGCTCGCCTTCGCCGAGGAGAAGCTGCACGAACTCGTGGCGCTCCGCGAGACGATCACCGCCTCCCGCCCCTGGGATGACGGCCACTGGGAACGCTTCCGCGCGTTTGCGCCGGCGGAGGTTGCCTTGCAGCAGCGGTTGGCCTCTCTCACGGCAACCGATTTTTCCCGCGCCGAGCCTTACGCCGCGCGGCGTCCGCAGCAGCTCGCGTTGCCGCCTTTCCCCCTCACTACGATCGGCTCCTTCCCGCAGACGGCTGAGGTGCGACAGCTGCGCGCGCGCTTCAAACGCGGCGAGCTGAGCGAGGCGGCCTATCACGCCGCCCTTGACGGCTGGATCGCCTACACCGTCGGCGTGCAGGAAGGGTTGGGGTTCGATGTGCTCGTGCACGGCGAATTCGAGCGCTCCGACATGGTGGAGTATTTCGCGGAGAAGCTCACCGGTTTTGCTTTCACCCAACACGGCTGGGTCCAGAGCTTCGGCAGCCGCTACGTGCGTCCTCCCATCATCTATGCTGATGTGACCCGCCCGGCACCCATGACCGTGCGCGAGTTCGAGGTCGCCCAGAGTTTCACTCGCAAACCGGTCAAGGGGATGTTGACCGGCCCGGTGACCCTCCTCAACTGGTCATTCCCGCGCACCGACATCCCCCGGCAGGAGGTGGCGTTCCAGCTGGCCCTGGCGTTGCGCGCGGAGATCGCCGATCTGGAGCGGGCGGGCGCGCGTGTGATCCAGGTGGATGAGCCGGCCTTGCGGGAAGGGCTGCCCTTCAAGCCCGACCGGCGTGCGGCGTATCTCGCCTGGACGGTGGACGCCTTTCGCCTGGCGACGGGAGGCGCGGCCTCGGCGACGCAGATTCACACGCACATGTGTTACGCCGAGTTTGGCGACGTCTTGCCGGCGATTGATCGCCTGGACGCGGATGTGATCTCGTTGGAGAATGCCCGCAGTGGAGATGAGACCCTGCGCGCGCTGGCGGAGTACGGTTACGCCCGTGAGGTCGGCCCCGGCGTGTACGACATTCACAGCCCGGTGATCCCCGACGACGCCTTCATCCTGGAGAAGCTGCGCGTGTTTCGGCAGCATCTCGCCGACGCGCAGATTTGGGTGAATCCCGACTGCGGCCTCAAGACCCGCACCTGGGCTGAAGTGCTGCCCGCCCTGCGCGCTCTGGTCGCCGCCGTGCAGCGCCTCCGAGCTGAGCCGGGAAAATCGGGGCAGGACTGAGCTGCGAAAAGGAGCCTGAAACCTGAAGATGGAAGAGAACCGTTTTCTCAAACTTTTGGAAACCTCGCCGCTGCCGATGCTGCGCGATGGGGCGATGGGTACCCTGCTGCACAGCCGCGGCGTGAGCTTCGACAGCTGCTTCGACGCGCTCAACCTGAGCGAGCCCGCCCTGGTCGGCGACATCCATCGCGCCTACATCGAGGCGGGCGCGCAGCTGCTGCAGACGAACACCTTCGGCGCGAACCGCTACAAACTCGCGGCGCACGGCCTGGAAGATCGCGTCGCCGAGATCAACCGCGCGGGGGTGGACCTGGCGCGGCGGGTGATCTACGCCTCCTTCAAGGACATCCTCATCGCCGGCGATGTCGGACCGCTGGGGGTGCGCCTGGCGCCCTTTGGCCGGGTGCAACCGGAAGAGGCCCGCGCGGCCTTCGTCGAACAAATCGCCGCCCTGGCCGGGGCTGGCGTGGACGTGATCTCGCTGGAAACCTTCACCGATCTCTACGAAATTCGTGAGGCCATCGCTGCCGCGCGGCAGGTCTGCGAGCTGCCCGTGATCGCGTCCATGACCTTCACCCGTGACGATCGGACGCTGCTCGGCGATGGGCCGGAAAAGGTGGCGCAGCGGCTCGTGGAGATGGGGGCGGACGTGATCGGTGTCAACTGCTCTGGCGGCCCGGCGCAAATCCAACGCATTCTCCAGCGGATGAAGCTCGCCGCGCCGGGAGCGCGCCTGGCGGCCGGGCCCAACGCCGGCTGGCCCGAACAGGTTGCCGGGCGGATTATGTATCCGGCGGCGGAGGAGTACTTTGCCGAATATGCGCTCGCGTTTCGGCAAATTGGGGCGGTCCTCATCGGCGGTTGTTGTGGAACTACGCCCGCGCACATCGCCGCCATGCGCCGGACCCTCGACGCGCCGCCCGGCCCGGAGGTGGAGCTTGCCGTGTTGCGGCATCTGGAGCCGGAGCCAGTGGAGAACGGGGGGGCGACCCCCACGCGCCTGGCGCAGAAGCTCGCTGCCGGGAATTTCGTCATCGCCGTCGAGGTGGATCCGCCGCACACGATCTCCAGCCACAAATTGCTGGCGGGCGCGAGCCTGCTGGCAGAGGTCGGCGCGGACGTCATCAACGTGGCGGATAGTCCCATGGCGCGGATGCGGATGAGTCCCTGGGCAGTCTGCCATCTTATTCAGCAGGAAGTGAGCATCGAGACGGTGCTGCATTTCCCCACGCGCGGACGCAACCTGCTGCGGGTGCAGGGCGACCTGCTCGCCGCGCACACGCTGGGCATTCGCAACGTCTTTGTGGTGATGGGCGACCCGACGGCCATCGGCGATTACCCCGAAGCGATGGACAACTACGACCTGGCGCCGACGGGCCTCATTCAGTTGATCAAGGAACAGCTCAACGCCGGCCGCGACCATGCCGGCGCCGACATCGGGCAGCCGACGGCGTTCTTTGTCGGCGGGGCGTTGAACCTCGATCCGTCCGAGCCGGAGCGGGAGCTCAAGCTACTGCGGCGCAAGCTGCGCAGCGGGGTGGACTTCCTGCTCACGCAGCCGGTTTTCCAGCCGGAGCGGGCGCAGGCGTTCCTGCAGCGCTATGCGGATGAGTACGGTCCGCTGCCGGTACCGGTATTGGTGGGCATTTTGCCGCTCAACAACCCGCGTCACGCGCGCTTTTTGCACAACGAGGTGCCGGGCATCGTCATCGGCCCGGAGATCTTCGAGCGTTTGGAGCGGGCGGACAAAGACGCGCCGCGCGAAGGGGTGCGCATCGCCACGGAGTTGGTCGAACAGGTGCGCCCGTGGGCGGCGGGGATTTACCTCATGCCGGCGTTCAACCGTTATGACCTCGCAGCGGAACTCGTGGAGGCAGTCCGGCGCCTGTAGCGGTCGCAGGAGTCGTCGGGCGTGGACACGTATGAAGGTGCGAACGTATTCTATTCGCTGACTCGCCTTCTCGCCTTTTCGCTGATTCGCTTTTTCGCTGATTCGCTGACTGCTGACTCGCTGATCTCTATTTTCGAAGGAGGCCGAGATGGCATTCGAGACGCGCATTCGCGCTGCGGAAGCAGATCCGCAGCAATTGGAACAGCTCTATCAGGACGCGCGCGGCAGCGATCAGGTCGCGGATTTTCGGGCGGCGCTGGACGTCTGCTACGAGGCGGCCCCCGACAATGTCTTGCTGGCCGCGTGGCACTATCGCCTGCAACACCTCACGGAGGAACGCCCCCGACCGGGCCGGAAGATCAACTGGCCGGCGGCCATCCCGCTGAGCCTCTTCACCGGGCTGATCCTGTGGGCCATCAGCGACATAGACGGTTTCCTGGTGCACAATTCCGTGCCCCAACTCTTCCTGTGGTGGTCGCCCATTGCGACTTTCAGCGCCCTCATCTTTCTGGCGGTCACCGCCAGGCAGCGCACCCGGCTCGCCGCTGCGCTGGGCCTGGGCGTGCTTGCGGCGGCGGCCTACGTCGTGGGACTCGCGCCCGCCTTTCGGGCGGATTGGGCCAGCAAACAGTATCTGACCCTGGCCCTCATCCACATCCCGTTGTTGTGTTGGGTCGCTCTGGGGATCTTCACCCTCGGCCTCCGTTCCAGTGCCGCCGACCGCTTCGCCTTCCTCATCAAATCGCTGGAGGTCATCATTGTGGCCGGACTCTACCTCGGCGCGGGCGTGGTCTTCGGCGTCATCACCGTGGGGTTGTTTAGCGCCCTGGGGATCACCCTGCCGGAGCTGCTGCTGCGGCTGATCGCGGCGGGCGGCTTTGGCTTGCTGCCCGTGCTGGCGCTCGCCACGGTCTACGACCCGACCGTTGCACCCGCTGCGCAGAACTTCGAGCAGGGACTGAGCAAATTCATCGCCACCATGATGCGCTTGTTGCTCCCACTGACGCTGGCCGTGCTCGCGGTTTACGTGCTGGTGATTCCCTTTAACTTCTTCGCCCCCTTCGAGAACCGCGACGTGCTGATCGTCTATAACGTGATGCTCTTCGCTATCATCGGCCTGCTGCTGGGCGCCACCCCCATTCAGGGGACGGAGCTCTCCCCGGAGCTTCAGAAATACCTGCGTCTCGGCATCCTCGTGGTGGCGGGGCTGACGGTGCTGGTCAGCGGGTATGCGCTCGCGGCGGTCGTCTATCGCACTTTCCAGGGCGAATTGACGCCCAATCGCCTGACCGTCATCGGCTGGAACAGCATCAATATCGGCATCCTGCTGCAGTTGCTCATCACGCAGCTGCGCCGGGGGCGCGAGGGGTGGATCGAGGGGCTGCACGCCGTCTTCAGCCAGGCGACGAACGCCTACCTGGCCTGGGGCCTCTTCCTCATGATTGCCTTGCCGCTGCTGTTTTAGGCTGGACAGGGCCCGGCGGGCCATCGCCGGGGATGCAAATACCTTCGTCATAAATTTCAGATCTGTTATGTCAAGCCCGCTGAAGCGGGCTCCCCAAACAGCGCGCCGTCGCTATCTCCTTTCCTTGCACTGTCGCGCCGGGGTGAATTGACCTTCTAGCAAAAGCACATTATACTGAAAGTGATTTGGCGAGCGGTGTGAACGTACCCACGTGCCCACGTGGAAACGTAATGATTCGCCGATTCGCTTTCTCGCTTTTTCGCCTTTTCGCCTTTTCGCCTTTTCGCTTTTTCCCTGATTCGCTGACTGCTGACTCGCTGATCTTTATTTTCCGAGGAGGCCTGTCATGGAAGATCAAGTGTTGACCCCGACGCGGCGCAGACGCTATTGGCGCTGGATGGGTGTGGGGATGTTGCTGGCAGGATGGAGCGTCTACCGCCTGTGGCAACGGTGTTGTGAGCGCGGCGGCGGGCGTTCCGTGGGCTTGATCCCCTGCCCGGAGCCGGTCCCTCCGTCGCCGCCGCTTGCCGAACCGGCCCCGGAGCCCATCGAGCTCCCGGCTTATGTCGCCTCCGAGGAGCCGCCCGCCCCGGCGCCGGCATCTCCGCCCGCACCCGACGATCTCTCGCGCATCGAGGGCATTGGCCCCAAGGTGGCGCAGCTGCTGGCCGCAGCGGACATCCGCACCTTCGCGCAGCTCGCCGCGGCGACGCCCGAACAGCTGCGGGAGATCTTACAGCAAGCTCGCCTGCGTTTCATGAATCCGGAGACCTGGCCGGAACAGGCGGCGCTGGCGGCCCAGGGCGATTGGGACGGGCTGATGGCGTTGCAGCGCCAGCTCCAGGGCGGCCGTCGAATCGAGCCGCGCGAATAATTTCCTGCGTCCGCACGTCCGCAGGGTCACGCGAAATCCGTGAGCTTGGAGCTGCCGTGCTTTTTCTGCTGGCACTCCACGGTTCATGGTTCACGACTCACTTCTCATTGATGCCATTTTCGAAGGGGGTACTCTCGCATGGATTTCGAAAAACTTGGCGCTTTTTATCTGGGAAAAGAATTCGACCTGGCCCAGAATCAGCTCACGGACCGGTTGGTGCTCTACGATGCCCGCGATCTGACCACCCATGCGGTCTGCGTCGGCATGACAGGGAGCGGCAAGACCGGCCTCTGCATTGACCTGCTGGAAGAGGCCGCCATTGACCATGTGCCGGCGCTGATCATTGACCCCAAGGGCGACATCACCAACCTGCTGCTGACCTTTCCCGACCTGTTGC
>Ga0208825_1000191_pt1 | contig 62164 bp, 56 predicted proteins | sample AD_UKC113_MetaG_FD_184450 | JGI IMG/M metagenome (GOLD analysis project Ga0208825, IMG submission 184450) | Active sludge microbial communities of municipal wastewater-treating anaerobic digesters from Hong Kong - AD_UKC113_MetaG (SPAdes)... | ecosystem: Engineered > Bioreactor > Anaerobic >... | reverse complement strand
CGCACCGGCAGGAAAGACTTTCCAGGAATGCTACGACGTAAAGACAGTTACCCCAACTGACGAATACATGCAGGTCTACGACGGAGCAAGAAAGAAGCTCGAAGACCTCGGTCTTGTATTCTAAGCCGATAATTGTAAACCAGCTGATCCGGGCTTTTGAGCCTGAATCAGTTATTTTTCTGCTGATCCCCCTATACAGTAATACATATCGCTGAACCCTACTTTTTTTGCGACTGGACACTCAGGGCATATGCATCCATTTTCTTCGCTTATGCACCTGCTTTTCGGTATTGTGTCAAAACAAAACCCGCCTCTTTCCCCGCATTCAACCCACGAAGGACATTCAGGGCAGATACACATCTGTGTGACAATCTCTTCCTGCTTTGCAATCGATGGAATATGCGCTGGCTCCTCCATATAGTCCCCCCTATTCCAGAATCTTGTTTTTGTCCTTGTTGTAATATTAGCTTTCATTTTTAAAATATCTGTCCCACCCGAATTGCGATTCGGGAGCCCGCAGTCTGTTTCGCTTCGCTCAAGCAGACTAATTTATGGATTGTAGAAGCGGGCTGAGCTCATGAAGACTAATTTATGGATTGTAGAAGCGGGCTGAGCTCATGAAGACTAATTGATGAGTTGTGACATTTAACTGAGCTCAAGGGGACTAAACTACTATATTTCTAAGCCTTGTCTCTTCATTCTCTATATCAACCATTCTTGCACGCTCTTGATGAAGTAGAACTGTCATTCCGGAGAAGAAAAAGAAGAGAAGGCAACCAGCAAAATAAAGTCAAAAAAATGTGGAAAAAATAAGGAAAAAATGAGGATATATTTCCCTAATTTCTCAAATTGCTTATTTTAAAACTCTTTTTCTGGCAAAGAATACCGAAGCGAGTATTCCCAGAACCGCAAGGGCATTTTCGAATCCGGGTGCGTTCTTTTCATTATCACCTGTTTGCTCTTCTCCGGTTATCGTTTCATTTTCTTCCTCTTCAGCCGGAGTAATAATTTCGGTGCTGAGCTTGTCTCCTGTAATTGCGTAGCGGGAGAATCCCGGTGTTTCTGCCGTGAAATAGTAGTATTCTTCGTCTTCGTAAGTCATCTCTGTCGGAAGAGCGTTCCATTCGTCGTTGTGGAACCTGTTTATTGTTATTGTGGAGACATCAATATTGTTTTCCTGGACCCAGCTCCGGGGAACCCTGAAGTTAATGGATGCTCCATTGATATTGTTTCCACTTTCGAACCTTTCGTTTCCTACAAGGATATTCATCTGCTGATAGACTTCTCCCTGAAGACCTGAATTTTCTCCGGAATTTCCGTCTCCAAGAAGCTCAATCCTTACAATGACATTTCCGGAATACTGCTGAGAGGTGAAACTGAGCCCGAGTACTCCGGAAACAGGATTATTGAAGCTGAAGGTTGTTTGAGACCCTGCAGCAACCCTCTTCTGTGCGCTGTCAATACCTGTTACTCCAGAACTTCCACCTGAAGGAACATAGTTAGCAGAGCTTCTGTGCGTGGTTGTCGATGCAGGAATTATCGTAAGGGGCAGATAGTCATATGTTCCGTTTTTGATTTCATAGGCAGAATCTGCAATTCCGTCCTTATCAGCATCCGTACAGTTTTCGGAAAAGCCTGTTCCTCTGGGATCTGCCCAGTAGTTGCCTCCAAAGTAAGGGCCGCTGACTATGTTTTTACCTGCTGTTCTGCTGGTGTTCCATGTATTGTTTGCATCACTGTAAAACAGGGTGTTGTTTACGTTGTCGAAGTAGTTGTTATAAATTCTGTTGTTTCCGCTTTCTGGACTTTCCATGCTCCTTAACAGCCCGATACGTGAAGAAATTTCTGCCTTATCTATGTCAAAGACAATTCCTGCCAGACTGTTCTCTGCCAGTGTATTGCTGTAGATAAGGCTGTTATTTACATCATAGAGCACCAGTCCGTAAGAATTTCTGGACAAAGTATTCCCTGTAAAGGTGCCTTCTCCTGTTCCTACCAGTCCAAGGTAACTTCCATCTACAGTACAGCCTGAGACTGTATATCTATTTCCTGTGTCTTCCTGGGAACTATAAACAATAATTCCTCCGGAACTGCAGTTGCTTACTGAACAGTCACTTATACTGAAGTTCTCACTCAGAACGGTAATAAGTCCACCCTGGCAATTTTTAAGAGTATTGCTTTCAAGGGTTGCATTTACAGGTTCTGAGAGGTAAATACCCCAAACAGGATAGCAGTCCTTAACAGTGTTGCCTTTAAGACGGATATCCTGTGAATAATCAGAATAGATTCCATATCCCAGCATCCGACTTGTGCTGACAAGAGGAGAATTTCCAGCAAGCATATACGTACCTGTTACATTCTGAACCGCATTGTCCAGAAGTTCAATACAGGAGGAATCTTCAGTATAAATACCGATAGATCCGATATTTCGTACTGAGTTGCCCACAAGCCTGCTTTTCTGGCAGCTCTCAAGATAAATTCCAGCTGCGCTCACCTGGTCAACAATATTGTTCTCAAGTTTGAGATCCTGGGAATCTATAAAATAGACTCCAAATCCAGATAATCTCGCCTGTACGAGCTTGGAGTTTATGATGTCCTTTTCCTGAATGAGAGTCTTTTCTTCTCCTTTAACAAGATCAGGATTTGCAGTGTCATATAGTGCATATATCGCAGTTGTGTTCTTAATAGAATTGCCTTTGACTGTACAGTTCTCGGAATTAATGGCTGTAACTCCGTACACGAAGTTTTGAATATTATTGTTGGTAACGGTTACATTAACAGCTTCCTGGAACACAACTGCAGCTGCAGAGTTCTCAAACCTGCTTCCTGAGACCCTGACATCATGGGAAGATAATACCCCAACTCCATACATTGTGTTATTTATGGAGTTATTTTGGATGTTTGAACTTGTGTTGTACAGAAGAATCGCATATGAGTTGTTCTGCATCACAAAGTCCTTAATTTCTACATTTCCACAGTTTATGCAGTAGATAACTCCAGCATCTCTTCCAATTGAGGGATTCGCCTCTCTTTCAAAATAATAAATCGGCTTTCCGTTGACAAGATTGCTGGTATCGATCAGGTTTCCGGTTGTGTTGTTAAGATAAACATCGTCGTAACTGAGTTCAAAGTTGTACCAGTTTCCGGACATAACATTGTCTTTAAGTGTGCAGTTTTCGATATCTAAGAGGCGGAGTCCAAATTTCCCTGAACTTGCTGTGTTATTTCTCAGGGCAGTTCCAAAAGAATCACGCAGAGTGAGGCCGTAATCGGCATTTGTGACTGAATTGCTTGTCAGGGTACAGTTACTGGAGCTAGAAATATATAATCCGTAATTACTCTCTGATACTGAGTTGCCGGAAAGATTGCAGATGCTGCAATTATACATGTAAATGCCATCATCATAAATATTTGAGATGTTGTTGCTTGTAAGATTACAGTTGCTGGAATAATAGAGGTAGATACCGTCCTCAGTGTTTGAAACTGTATTTCCGGCCAGAGTACAGCTGCTGGAATCATACAGATAGATGCCGCTAAGGGAAATATTTGAAACATTATTGGATGAAAAATTGCAGCTGTCGGAATCATACAGGTAGATGCCAGCTTCAGAATTGTTCGAGACTATGTTGTTAGCCATGGTACAATAATTGGAATTGACGAGTCGGACACCATCAGAATCAGTATCTGATACTGTATTTCTGATCAGGGTGCAGTTCCCTGCGGACAGCAGATAGATGCCATAGTAAGTTGTATTTGAAACTGTATTGTTGACCAGAGCACAGTTACTGGAAGACTGAAGATAAAAGCCGTGTTCAGCAGAATCATTAACTGTGTTGTTGATCAGAGTGCAGTAACTGGAACTCTCCATCTGAACTCCGCATCCGATTCCGGAAAATTTATTATTGCTAATGTTAGCCCCTGAAAACCCGCTCATGTAAATTCCTGTAGAGCTGGTCCCGGTAATACTGAAGCCGCTGATAGTCACATCGCTGGCATTTATAAAGAAATTACATCCTGATCCAATATGCCTTACAGTTGTATCCCCGGGATTCCCGGAATATGAGAGTATGCTCAGGTTTGCCACATTAACATCCACGCTCTCGTTATACATTCCAGGATAGACAATGATTTTATCCCCGGAACTTGAGTTGTTAACCGCATCCTGAATAGTTGTGTAATTTCCGCTGCCTGCTGCGTCTACGTACCACGTCGAATGCACAGGTCCAGCGGCTGCAGTTCCATCCAGGACCGTGAGCAAAAAAATGGCAATTGTTAAAAATTGCAAATTACTTTTTTTACATAGTATACCCATTTTTCAGGACTCCTCATATGCGAATTACATCCGCAACGTGCTGACTGTTATTTTATCCCATCTGAAATATGTTCTAAATTTTTATATATTGTTGCATATTTGTGAATTTCAAGTATAAATATCTTGAGACTGAAAGGCATACCCGGTCTAGAATGTACATTAATGTACAAAATTCATATTGAAGAACCATAAAATCAGAACTGAGCACATGAAGTTGTAGAAAAGAAGCGAAATGAAGTAAAGAACAAAGTAAAACAAGGAATAACATATTCTTCAAAAAACCAGTTGTTGAGTAATCGGATAGATCCCAATCTATCCAGAGAATTATTCCTTTACCCATAACCAGTTTAACTATAATCTGCATTCCATGATCAGGAGAAGAGTTCCCCATCTCATACATTTCGTAATTTTAATTTTCACGCTATGAGTTCCTGAGTGATCGATCTCAAGAACCCTTACTCCTGATCAAGAACTCTTACCCTTAAAGAACAGTTCCCACGGCTTTCATTCTGAGAGTTTGATTTTTTTTCACTACCTGAGATAATTCTGCTTCATATATAAGGTAACACCTATCAATTTATTATGCAACCAGAAGATCGAAGCATTACGGAGAAGGAGAAGAAAAGTGAGCACTTACAGCAATGGCATTCTTTTGTTCAGGTTCAGGAACGAAAAGCTTGAATTAATGCTGGTTCATCCTGGCGGGCCATTTTGGGCAAAAAAAGACTATGGAGTGTGGTCGATACCCAAAGGGCTGCCCGAAAGGGATGAAAAACCTCTGGATACGGCAAAAAGAGAGTTTAAAGAAGAAACAGGTTTTGAGGTTGAAGGCGAGTTTATCGATCTGGGGGAATTAACTCAATCCGGCAAGAAGATAGTGCACGTATGGGCTCTTGAAAAAGACCTGGATGTAACAAATGTTGTAAGTAATACTTTTACGCTTGAGTGGCCAAAAAACTCCGGAAAAGTGCAGGAATTCCCCGAGGTCGACAGAGCAGGCTGGTTTGATATTGAACTTGCCAGGAAAAAAATACGAAAAGGACAGATAGGTTTTATTGACAGGCTCATGAATATTTTAAATTACTTCCGGAAGGAAGAGCACCCGGACAGGGAAAAAAGATACAGGCAAACTACACTATTTTAAATATAGAAACAGCGGCATCCATCTCGGTTTTGATCAGTCCTGCCGCTGCAAAAACTGAGGGGATTTAAATCCCTGAATACGTTATACTTTGAGAAGTTCAAATCCTCAGGAACTCAATCTTATTTAGTGGATTTTATTCTAGAACATATAAAACATAATCTGTAAATACGGTCCCACACAATGTCATATGAAAATATAGCATAAGAGAAAGGATAATTCACCCAGAAAATCAGTTTCTTGAAATTTGATAGATCTTTATAACCCTCTACCCACATGGATTCACTTAAAAATCCCCTCCAGATAAGAGATTTTTGCATTTGTTTCCATCGCCTGAACATATGGGCTATTATGAGTAAGAAGGTACAAGCGATTGCGAATTGTTTTTTTGTCATTCTTTCACCCTCAACGACTTGATGAACTTCATAAACTTAATAAAATTAACAAATAATCTCGAATAGGGCAAAATTTCTTTTATTTAGCTAAACTAGACCTCAGACCAGCCTTTTTTGAGATTAAAATCTTTTTGAAGGATTATCAAACTCTTTCAAAAGATAAGAAAATCTTTTTTGTGTAGCTTGATGTGTTTAAATACATCATCTTTTTCGTATAAATTTTTGCTTCAAAAAAAACTGTAAAGTTTTCAAATGTTTTCGGCTGACATCAAATCTGTAAAAGACGGACTTAATCCGTTTACAAAGAAATGTTATCAAATTTATTATAGTTTTTAAAGGATTAGTCTATGCTTTTGCAAATATAGGCCTTAGCTTCCATGTAAGAGTTAATTGCTATCTTCATTGTTCCATTAACATTGATAATCTTCATGTTAAATATTTTCGCAAATTCAGAAGCATTTCTATGAAAATTAACATCTTTATATTCTTGATTATTAATCTTAAAAAGAAGACTGTACATGGGAGAAGTTAGATATTTGCTGATCTTTTTATAAGATTCAGATGACTTGTAATTAGTTTCATTCAGGTCGGAAAGCACCATTGGTGTTGCATATATAGCTCCTTTGCCATTTCCCGACAACATCATTTTTGTGTAAATCTCGTTTCCTCCAAGTGCTACGCTTATACAGTCATCAACAATGTTTCTTCCATCATCCCTCAGAAAATAAACAGGACAGCCAAGCTGCTGCAATTCTGCCTGTACTTTTTCAGAGCTGAAGCCGCATTTTCCATAGAATAGAAGAATGCCATTCGAGATTTTTGACATTTCTCTGGCATTCAGATACACTTCGGATTGCAAAAGATCAACATCAGAATGTAAATCTTTTCGAAGAAGATTCACAACAACAGTCAATTCTTGCTTCTTCTTTTTGTTGAGTATAAAATCATATATTTTCTTACAGAAGGGGATATTTGAGAACTTCCTCATGAAACTGCCGGGTGACTCTCTATTGATTTCCGATACAACAGGATACAACCTGTCAGACGAAAACATAAAAGGCTTAAGATTTTCAGACCTGAGTTTTTTGACGAATCGGAAACTGTTTCTGTTCTCCACTACAAACAGCCTTTTAATTTCAGGGTCTTTAGAGAGAACATATACTAATTCATCTTCAAGCATTTCACAGGCAATTATACTTAATACAGGCATTGAAAGACCCTTTAATCAAAAACGGTGTTCGCAATTTCTTCCTTAATGGAAAGATAGCATTTTTCAAATATCTCCTGGGTTCCGCTGATCTCAAATGTACTGTATCCAAATAATTTTGCGTATTCTTCGATCTTTTCATCGATATCCTTTACATATGTCAAACCAGTGTTGATCTTTGCAACTCTTGAGTATCCTGCCAGGTCATTGACTTTCTTTGCCATCTTCAGCGCTTTTTCAGGGTCAGAATGCAATTTATCCATGTTTAGAATTTCTCTCCATGAGTGAGCATACATGGGTGTGAAAAAGAAAGCTGGCTCTTTACTATGTGTTTTGAGCAATTTGAGGTAGTTTGCGCCTCCCCCAACAGTTGCTCCGATGCAGTCGTCCACGATCCTGACATCATCCCTTAGTATCCGCACTATGCAACCATCTTTTTCCAGGCAAAAATCTTCTTCCACATTACCCAGAACGTTGCCACAAAGACCATAAAAAATGAGTATCCCATTGGAGAATGGTATCATTTTCCTGATACTTTGATAAACTTCAGATTTCAATATTTTCGGCACGTCGTGGAGCCCAAGTTTTAAGAGGGTAACTATTACAGTTAATTTATTTTCATCATATTTTTCAAGAACGTGTGGTATCTTTTCAAAAGGTGTAATCTCATAAGAAGTATTCTGTTCATCAAGCTTTTCTGTAAATTCAGAAATGTTTTCGTTTTCTACGATTATGATTTTATTAATTTCAGAATCTCTGGTCAAAAGCCAGACAATTTCATCCTGCATTATCTTACATGAAATAATACTCATAACAGGCATCACGAATTTCCTCCAGATTTATGTATCCAATAGTTTTAATTCTTTAGAGCAAAAAATTGATTTGATAATTGGAACCTGTTTGCCTTAATCTGAACCTGTCTACCTACATGTAAATAGATACTGGATTGAAAAAAATCAATCCTTCCATCCAAGATCAGATTTGATTAAGGAAATAGATCTGACAAGTGTTTTTCGACCCTGGATGCTGGATAACAGCCTGGCACCCATCAATGTTTCGACTACCAGTTCCGCGCGTTCTTCGACCGAATCTGAAAAATTGAATTCCCCTTTTTCCAGACCGGTTCTGAGAACTTTGGTGATCCAGTCCAGTATATAATGCAGAAGCAACAGATTTTGCTTTTTAACTTCCTCTGGAAGTTCTTCAAAATCAAGGATCACTGAACCAGGAGGGCAGATACTTTTACCTTCATCAAACTCCTTCAATGCATAATCGAAATAGTATTGAAGCTGCTCACGAGCAGACCCTCCAGATGCCACAATTTGGGCAATCTTCTCTTCTAAGTTCTTTCTGCTCTCTTCAAGCAGGGCAGCAACCAGATCTTCTTTTTTAGGATAGTAATGATGTATTGAAGAGTTTTTTATCCCCAGTTTCTGGGAAATGTCCTTATAACTGAATCCATTATAACCATGGCATTGCAAAAAGTGTCTTGCATAATGGCGTATTTGCTGATTGGTCTGGCTTATGTTTGTCATATAAATGTACCTGTTTCTGAGAAGTACCGGAATAATATTCATTCATTTAAAACTTAGTTACTGGATCGGTTTAATGAAAATATCTTGCACTTAATATGATTATATGCCAACTTGCTGGCAGGCCCACAACGCCGTATTGCGAATATTCTGATCGGGATTTTCCACAGGAGACTCAGGGAAATTTCTAATCCTTTCATCAAGACGTGATGAGTATTCCTCAATCAAATTCACTGATGTTATTCCACATAAATCATAACCTATTTCCCGGGCTTTTTCTTTGATACATGATGACAGGTTGATACTGCTCAATTTATTGCTCCTCCGAATTTATGCAAAATTTTCATACCTTGATTAATTCCACACAATAAATCTACCTACATATAGGTAGATATTTTCAATATAAATAGATAATGGTTAAAATGTGGAATAATCAGAGTCGAGCCACCGCTCAAAATTTAGTTATAGTAGACAATAACCCTAAACAATTTAGTTTGAGCAGAAAATGCAGCCTGAAAATGGGATTGATACGTCATATTATCATTAACGGTTACCCGGGGAAGTTTTCCATCTCCGCAGCAGGCTAGCAGGGCATTCGACTGGAGTAAACAAAAAAAGCCTGGAATTGCACGGATTCTGCTAACAAAAATAGATTCTGCTAGCAAAAAATATTTACAAAACACCCACAAACTTTGTAACATGAATTTCGGATTTCTGGTTTTCCCGGGGCTCGAAGAACTGGATCTTGTTGGTCCCTGGGAGATAATATCACTATGGAGCAAATTTGCTCAGGGACCTGAGAAATGCCTGATGATTGCCGAAAATCCCGGACCCGTGATCTGCAGTAAAGGGATGTCGATAAATCCTCACGCCACCTTTACGGATTGCCCTCCACTTGATTTTCTCCTGATACCGGGCGGCGAAGGCGCACAGAGAGAGGTAGATAACCAGTCTCTGATTCAATTCGTTGCCGCGCAGGCTGAGAACTGCAAAGCTGTGCTTTCCGTCTGCACCGGCACATTCATCCTCCACCGCGCCGGCCTGCTCACAAACAAAAGAACCACCACGCACTGGGCTTCACTCCCAAAATTGCGAGAACTGGGCGATGTGGAAGTAGTGGAGGAACGGATTGTAAGGGACGGAAATATCTGGACCTCGGCAGGCATTTCTGCTGGCATTGATATGGCACTTGCATTTGTTGAATACATGACAGACGAAAAAACGGCGGGCAAAATTCAGCTCGGTGCCGAATACTACCCGTCCGGCAGGTCATATGGCATGATGCACAAAATTCCGCAGGCTCCTGAGTATGTGAGGAAAAGGGATTAAAAAGTCCCTCAAAGCCTTTCAATGCCTCTCAAAGCCTTTCAAGCCTCTCGAAGCCTCTCAAAGTCTTACAAGAGCTTTCAAAACCTTTCAAAAACTTACTGCCACGTAACTTCAAGTGGCTTCCTGCGTGGGATTCCATATATCCTGTACTTCGGGTTGCCAAACATCATTGCGTAGGCACATTTCCTTCCTTCGGGAAAGCCCAGTTCCTTCTGGAGAGGTTCATAGAACATGGCAGCAGCCGCAACAAAGCCTGCCCAGCAGGTGCCGATTCCGAATGCAGGCGCAGCGATGTCGAAATGGGTGAGGGCGATAATGGCATCAGTAGATGCAATAGGGTTATTTTCAGGTATATGGGCGAAAAGCAGATGTGGAGCACCGCGGCAGATTACATCGTGTCCCTGCTCCCATGCAGAAATGAGTATGGGTACATAGCCGCTCATGGGATGCGGGGTGTTCAGCAGGGTTTTCATCCATTCCATAGTGAGTCCGGCAATCTTTCTGACTTTTTCCGGGTTGTGGACAACAAGCCACTCTACCGGCTGACCATTGCCTCCCGATGCGGCATAGCGGGCGATATCAAGAACCTCAAGAATTTTCTCCTTTGGCACAGGCTCCCCGGTGAAATGCCGAATTGATCTGCGCTTCTTGAGATAAAACCCTATATCCTCGGGAGAGATAGTACCTGCATCGGCAGGCAGGGGGACTTTTTCTTCAGGAAGGAGGTTCAGAATGAGAGCCTGAGACGGGCAGAAAGCTTCACAGTGCCCGCAGTAGAAGCAGCGAGAAACATTTTCTTCCTGCACCTGCGGAAGACTGGTTTCATCAGCCGAACCGATAATACCTGCGGAGCATATTTTTGCACAAATTCCGCACTTTGTGCAGAGAGCCTGATCAACAATAATATGAGCCATCGTATCAAATCCTGTTAAAGGTGGATATATTAGCCAGCCAGCATTTATTACTTTTCTTTTTTTCTCTGCCTGTGAAGCTTCAAATTATATAGACGTATGAGCAAAGAATAAAATGCCAGATACTTTCCTGTTGCAGTATCTATCAAGTTTTACAGCAGATTTTCATCTGCCCATCTATCAAATACCTTCAATTGCTCTTCCGTATGGAAGTAATGCTCCCCATGTTCTAGAACTGTAACTGCTGCTTGATACCTTGATGCAAATGCTGAAATCTCTTCCCATTCAGACAGATTATCGTCAGAACCGTACAAAATGGCAGCAGGTACTTTCCATTCAAAACAAACAGGATTTTCTTTCACATAGCAATAATAGTTCCATTCCAGTGTCTGTCCAATCGGCAACCGGATTTCATGCTCTGCTTTTAGCCTTTCTTCACTTACCTGGAAACTTTCCATCATGTTATTTATGATGCGTTCCATGTTGACTATGGGCGAGAGAAACAAACTTTGCTTTATGTTAAAATCGTGATAGACAAGAAGGCTGAAATAGGCTCCCATGCTGCACGCAAACAGATGAATGTCAGGTGCAAGTGACTTTGCATATTCATAAACTGCAGCCAGATCACTTACGCAATTTTCTGGAATACAGGCATATTCATCATCCACACGCTCACCGTGCATGGGCAGGTCAAAACTTAACGCCTGGTAACCTTTTTCAACGGCTTTTTGTGCCATCATGGAAATTACGGTGTCCTCTTTATTGGAAAGGTTGCCATGAACTTCAATCAACAGCTTTTCACTCTGCTTTCCCCACAGGACGGCAGGAATACGAATTTTATTATTTGTGATATAAAAATGTCTTTTCTCCATTATCTCACTTATCTATGAGCAAAGAATAAATTTTATTCGCATTCATTCTACTCAGTTCCAAAATGTGGTGATAATCATCCAACCGTCGAACAGGAAAAGAGGTGGGCAGAAACCCACCACTTCAAAATTTAAACGCGTGTACCGTTCCAGCTTCCGGCCCAGTCTCCTTCGGAACCATATCTCCAGTTGCCGCTGAAGGAATTACAATCCCCGGCCATTGTAAACTCAAAGGTTCCGCCGTCACTTCCCGGAGAGTAAGACCAGTTACCCACAAGCTTTTTGTCAGAGACGATAGCCTGGATAGTATGATGAGGCACATCGCCCGTGTATACCCCTGTAACACTATTGCCCGTCTGCTCCAGGTCCATGAATCCACTGTCAGTATCCCAGATACCGGTCCAGGCACAGGGTGCTTCCTCGGGTTTTTCCGTTATGTTAACAGTCACAATATAGGAACCGTTCTCATTCCGGCCCAGATAATGGAATGAATCAGAGGAGTCAAAGGTAATGGATGTTCCAGGCAGTCTAACCCAGGGACCCATTTTTCGAGTCTCGTCAACCACGAGGAATTCCGCCCTTCCCCCATCATTTGCCATATAGACCACCTTGCCGTCTGGACTGAATACCGGGCCGTAAAGTATTCCCTGACCATACCAGTCATGAAGATACTGCTTTCCTTCCTTTCCATCAGCCACGACAAATTGCATATCTTTACCGTTTCTGGAGGCTCTGGCTGCGTATGCAAGTTGTTTGCTGTCAGGGCTGAAGGTGAGACCCCATACATCTGTGTAATTACTGCTCTCGTTTCCATCCAGCACTACACGCCATCCGTCATTACTCAGGGCAGCATAGGCCATATGGTTCGAATCCGGGCTGAATATAGGGTTTCTCACTTCACTGTAGTTCTTACCTTCAACCCCGTCAAGAACCACAAAATAACCTTCGCTCTCACTTTTTGCCCAGTAAGCCACATGCTGGCTGTCCGGGCTGAAAACGACTTTGCCAACCCCGGGGAATTTGTACTCTTTACCATATACTTCATCGACAACTACCCTGTGAGAACCGTATGCAGAGGGTCCAATGCGTATGTCAAAGGCAAATCTCTGGCTGTCAGGGCTGAAGCACAAACCATAGATTGCGTTATCAGTATCAAGATCCAGAGTTTTGTTATTCAAAATTATATAGGTTGGATCTCCGATGTAGTCATTTATGCTGCTGTATGCCCATCTGTTGCTGTCAGGGCTGAAGACCAGTCCGGCACCTGCAGGCGCAAGTTCCTTTCCGTCCAGAGTAATAAATGATTTGCCGCCTCTGGTGATAGTGTATGCCAGATGTTTACTGTCAGGACTAAATGTAAGGCCAGAAGCATCATCATATAGTTTTTCGTCTCCGTCTACAACTACTGCTGTTTTATTTCCAGATTTGGCCAGATATGCCAGTCTATTGCTATCCGGGCTAAAGACAATAGAAAATATCTCATCGTACTGCTTTCCCTCCAAACCGTCAATGACAGCAACCATTCTGTCACCGGTTCTGGCACAATAAGCTATCCGGGTACTGTTTGGACTGAAAACAACATCTCTGGAGGAGGCATAGTCATAGGCTTTTCCCTCTGTTTTACCCTCTGGGCCTGCAATAATTAACGAAAAACCTTTGTCGCTCTGGTTCCAGTATGCCACCCTGGTGTTGTCAGGGCTTACGAGACCTCCGGATCCCGGGTTGAAGTCATCTATCTTTTGCCCTGAAAAGACCAGTTCCCATGAGTTGTTTTCAGAGGATGTTTCCTCCGACGCGGCATGGCAGCTTGCTATTGTAATCAACAAAAATAAAGTTCCCACTAAAATGTACTTACTCTTTATAGATTACCCCTCACTCGCAAGTTATATTCAGTAGAAAATTATATACTCAAATGTATAATAAGATAGTTATCATATGATATTTATCGTGACGAGAGTTATCGACTAGTTATACTGAAGAACGGTACTTTTGAACAGAGATACAGAGGGATAATGCCACCACTTCAGTAAAACGGGCTATACTCTTGAAAAAAAGGATACTGAGTCAGGAGAATTTTACAGAACTTTCGCTCAGTATTTTTTGAAACCTTTAATATTGAACTTAAAAAGGGACTTCCCCCCGCCCATGAAATCGATCTCTTTTTCTCCTGCCGCCATTAACAGGGAATTTGAAGGAAGCTGACTGACATTGCCACTTTCGATCCTGTTGAAATGGAAAAAAGACTCAAGTGAGTCCGCAATCTCTCCCTGACCTGTGAGCACAGGAAGAACATCCGGAAACCAGTAAGAATCTATTTCTTCAGAATACCAGTCCGAAAACCTGATGGAAAAAAGAAGCTTTCCTGCGTTGTCGTAAAAAAGGAGTTCTCCTGGATTTCCGTGGTATTCCCCCACGACTATGAGAGGGCTGCCCTCTGCAAACTCCAGAAGTTCCTGCATGCCCATTTTGCCGCGGGGAATGCACCTGCTTGCAATAAAGCGTGAAAAAAGCTTGCAAAGCGCCCGGGTCTTTGCAGAAGGCTTGCGAGAAGAAGTAACTAGCATACTCCCCCTGATGAGGTCAGGAGTATTTTTCACTTTCGCTCCACCAGAAGATCATCTGGATCAAAAGCTATGCTACAGGAAGGATAAAAAGGAAAGTATAAAGGAAATCACGATTTAATAGAAATCCTGTTACTTTTTTTCCGGCATCTAAAATCAGTTTCGTATGGAGAGACATATTCCATTATTTTCTGGCAAAATCCGTAGGATCTGTTATATGTTTCACATTCTCCACATGTTGATGGCGTCTTTTCCGTTATTTCGCCCCCTTGCATTACTTTAAATCATAATTTTTTAGTCACTGAGGGTATCTTCAACCGGATGCTCCACAATGGCAAATTCTTACAGGCAAGTTTTATGTCACACATTATTATTTTTAAATTCTTCGTTTTTTTCCAGATATCCTGTAATATATGATATCAAACTGTATATATTATTGTACAGAGTTATATACTTATCTGCACTTCTCCTCATAACTTAAAAACTTATACTTCGGGATCATGGTGGAAGAAAAACAGCTATAACCCTTATCAAAAGAATGTGTAGTGTCGAATAAATATAATGTACTATCTGGCGTCGCGTCCGCAATAAAATGTCACATATAATCAGTTACAGCTATTCACAATCCTGAAATTCCTGAGAATTGACGCAACGCTGAAATTCAGGATAGAAACTTCGCAGCCTTCCGGTCGTTTCTTTTTACAGCCCTACAATATTACTCTACAACGACCCCATCCCTCAACCTTATCACCCTGTCGGCATATGCTGCATGCCATTCCTCATGTGTGACCATTACAATTGTCTGGCCCGATTCATTATTAAATTTCTTGAAAAGATCCAGCACTTCCTTAGAGGTTTGAGAATCCAGATTGGCGCAGGGCTCGTCTGCAAAAAGGACTCTTGGGTTATGGGCAAGGGCACGGGCAATTGAAACCCTTTGCTGCTGACCCCCGCTCATTTTGGAGGGAAGCTGGTGGAGGCGGTCGCCAAGCCCTACTGCTTTAAGAACTTCGGCGGCAGCAGATTCATACTCTTCTTTTGATTTGCCCTGCATCATGAGAGAGATATAGACGTTTTCCGAAGCATCAAGTTCCGGCAGAAGGGCATAGTCCTGAAAAACATAACCCAGGTTATGAAGGCGGAATTCACCCTTTTTTTTGTCAGACATGCGGGAAGTGTCTGTTTCATCTATAATGATTTTTCCGGAGTTGGGAGTATCAAGAAGTCCCAGCTGGTTTAAGAGAGTGGTTTTTCCGGAGCCGCTGGGCCCCATAATCGCAACAAACTCTCCGCGCCGTATTTTTACATTTACGCCTCTAAGAGCTCTGACCAGCACCTCCCCCATTTTAAAGGTGCGGATTATATCAATTCCTTCAATAATTATATCGCCGGCTTTTTCAGCGTTGTTTTTATTGTTTTTATTTTCAATCCCAGGCTCAGTTTTATCTGGCTCAGTATTATTCATCACTTTGTTGAGATCACTTCGGATTTCATTTTTCACTTCATTTTTCACTTCATTTTCCATTATTTCACCTCCTCACTTGCCCCAGATAAGGTCAAGAAGATCCTTCTGAGCCAGTTTATAGGCAGGAATTACAGAGCCCACTATGGAAGCAAGGAAAAGAAGGACCGCACGGTTTACGGCTTCGGCATCATCAAGCCTGAGACTCATAGCGCCCAGAGGAACCTGGATAGGGTGAGAAACAGTATATGGGACTAGCCCGAAACGCATAAACGCGTAGCCAAATATTATCCCCGTGCCTGCATAGAGCATAGCCTGAAGTACAAAAGAGGCAACTATCACATTCTGCTCTATTCCTATTGCTTTCTGGACCCCTATCTGCCTCTTTTTATTTACAATATTAACGTAAATTACCACGAAGATGATCACAAAAGCGATCAAAAGCCCTATAGCGTTCATAATATTCCTTACAAGGCCAAGGGTATTTTCGATCAGGCGGAGGATACCTGCAAATTCATGCCATGTGCGGATATTTTCCTTTATCCCGAGAGAGAGAAGGGATGTGCGGGTCTCGTACTCGTCCGTGCCTGCAGTAGTCTTGACAGCTATTTCCTGAGCAAGATCTCTACCTTCTATATCCAGCATATCTTCCATATCTGCGCGGCTAATATATGCTCCGGCATCAGCCATGAAAAAGAGAGTGGTATAGATCCCTTTTACCCTGAACTCACGGGTTTTGCCGCTGATTGTGAGTTCAACAGTGTCTCCGACATCAACGCCTCCAAGAGACCTCGACTCCATCAGGGCATCAAAACCTCCGGAAACTTCTCTGCCCAGAATAATCTCACCCCTGTCAGGTCTGCTCAGGAATTCCCCGCTTATTACGGCACCCTCAAGTCCGGTCACAAAAGTTTCTTCTGCAGGATCAATCCCGTAAACAGTCCCTCCAATTTCCTTTTCTTTATACTGGAAGTTTCCTGTGGTCTTAAGGCGGGCAGAAGTCCCCACGACCTCTGGAAGGCTTTCTATCTTTTTCTGAAGGGCTGATGCGTCTTCGATGTAACGTTCTTCTTCCTTCGGTTCAACCACGACATTTCCTGTTTGATAGTTTACCATGAGCTCGTTAAACTTGAGCGTGACTCCTGCCAGTATACTTGAGAAAAGTACCAGCTGAACAAATATAAGGGTCAGGACGAAGACAGTAAAGATTGTAATCCCCTTATTGCCTCGCGTAATTGAACGGCTGGCGAGAAAAAAGGAGACTTTAGCCTTTTCAAGCATGATAGGGCTTCCTTGATTGTCTATTGAAACTTCCTCTTTTCGCTTCTCAATCAGATCTTACCTTTCTTTTTCAGGTAGAAGAATGCAGCTGCGACGACAAGAACTGCCGCCAGTACAAGTGGAATAACAGTGTCACCCGTTCTGATTACATTGAACGTCAGATCCTCACTGAGCCGGTGGTCTCCAAAATCGTCCTCGTACTCAACAAGCAGTGTAACATTCTGTTCTCCTGATTTTTCTGGAATAAAGGTAAAGACTGCAGGGGCATCATCGTCCTTTTCGAGCCTTCCGAGAAAAGCGTCTGTGCTGCCGCTTCCTTTAAGCCCTTCGAGCCTGGCTTTAACAAAACGGGCTTCTCCTTCCCCCACATTTTCAAGCCTGAGGATCATGGAAACCTGCTGTCCTTTCTCAGGCATTTCGGGGTCGAATTTAAGGCTTGCAATATTGATTTTCGCCCGGTTCAGCACATTAACCCCTATCTCCTGGGATTTGTTGATCTGGAGAGTTTCAGCTTCATTTGAGGCAGTTATGCGGAGAGGGATCCTGTAAGGCTGGACGCCTGCATTGCTCCCTAAAAGAAGCTTGAACGACAGGTTTTCGGAACTTCCGGCACTCAGGTTTTCAATGAAAAAGACATTGTCCTGCAGAGGGATCATGGGCGAAGAACTGTTCAGGTCGAGTATAACTCGGACATTTTTTGCATTTCCATTTCCTGCATTCTTAACCGCAGTCCGGAGGTAGAATTCCCCTCCAGGAATCAGGGCTCCTGAAGAGTAATTCTCCGCATTTACGGGAAAGATTTCGGTGCCTGTGAGCACAAGATCAGGGTTTCCCTCCACACGGATAGGAATCCTCCTTGAAAAGCTCGTTCCTCCGTCGTCTTTGATAGTGAATTCAAGCTGGTAGACTCCAGATTTTGCCTCGGATCTGACCCTGAAATGGAAGTTTAGTTCGACCTTCGAACGCTGTCTTATATTTTCAATTTTAAAATTGCGTTCGGTATTTGTCCCTGAGCCGTACACGTCTGAGGTGCTGTACTTAAAGATAAAAGGGTCGAGTTCCTCAATCCCTATTATCACGTTCTCTGCCGCCTCGTCACCGGTGTTTTCAATATTGACTTTTATAAGCAGGTCTTCTCCGGGCCTTGCCGGATTCGGGGTAATTTCTGCAACTTCAACTTGAAGATGTGTATCTCCTGAAACGACAACCGCAGATGCCGGGGCTGCCAGGAAGGTAAATATCAGCAGTACCAGGGCTACAAAAAATAATTTTGTATTTCCCGTCTTCATAATCCCCGAATTTGTTCCTGAAAAGGTAAACTTCATGGGTAACAATCCCTGTATGGTCTGGTATAATTTTATAGATAACAATCTCTGGGCCTGACTTATAACCGTTACACTTTGTTTGCAACCTGTATCAGGTTGTATTTTTTCCGGATAGATCCCTCATTTCAGTATGCACAGAAATTCATTTTACTGGCTCTTATTTCCTGAACTCAAGTCCGTCAAAATACTGCCTCGTCTCTGATGTGACAACTTTCCTCAGTGCAAGCAGGGCTATCAGGTTTGGGATTGCCATCAATCCGTTTACAATATCTGCGAGAACCCAGATAACATCAAGAGTGAAGAAAGAGCCTGAGGCAACGATAAAAACATAGATTATTTTGTAGGGAAGGATCCCTTTTACCCCGAAGAGGAATTCCGTGCAGCGTTCTCCGTAATAATTCCATCCCAGGATGGTTGTAAAGGCAAAGAATATGAGCCCTGCTGTTACAATATAGCTTCCGATTTCCGCAAACGAGGTCGAAAAAGCATAACTTGTCATGTATGCTCCTGCGAGATCCTCTGTCCATGAATCTGTCATGATGAGCACAGTCCCTGTCATAAGGCAGACAACAATGGTGTCAAAAAAAGTCCCTGTCATGGAAATAAGGCCCTGCTTTGCCGGTTCCCTTACCTTTGCTGCTGCGGCTGCTATTGGTGCGCTCCCGAGGCCGGACTCATTTGAAAAGATTCCTCTTGAAACTCCCATCCTGACTGCAAGCATTACACCTGCCCCAAGAAAACCTCCTTTTGCTGCAGTCCCTGAAAAAGCTGAACTTATTATCAGGATAAAGGTTTCCGGGAGCTTATCAAGGTTCAACGCAATAGTCACAATGCAGCCCAAAACATAACCTACCGCCATAAAAGGTACCAGAAGCTGAGCAACAGCTGCTATTCTTCTGATCCCGCCAAGTGTTACAAAAGCCACAAGCAAACTTATGACAGCTGCACTCAGGACTTCAGGAACGTTAAAAGCAATTCTGGCAGAGTCAACAATAGCATTGACCTGCGGGAAAGTGCCTATTCCAAAAAGAGCTACGTTTACGCCGAAGAAAGCAAAAAGAGGTGCAAGAATCCTGCTGTACTTTTTATGCCCAAGCCCATTTTTGATATAATACATTGGACCCCCTGACATCTGCCCGTTTGCGTCAACTGTCCTGTATTTGACTGCCAGCAGAGACTCGGAATACATGGTCGCCATCCCGAAAAAAGCAGCAAAAAACATCCAGAAGAGTGCACCTGGACCTCCAGTTTTTATTGCAGTTGCAACCCCCACTATGTTTCCTGTCCCTATGGTTGCCGAAAGGGCGGTGCTGAGCGCGGCAAAACTGGAGACATCTCCCTGAACTCCTATTTCAGCTTTCCGCGAGATAAGAACGTACCTGAGTGCAAGGGGCAGCCTGAAAACCTGAATAAGTCCAAGGCGCCATGTGAGGAAAACTCCTGTCCCTATAAGCAAAACCAGAAGAGGAAGCCCCCAGACCAATTCATCAATTCTCGTAAGAGTAGCAAGCAGGTCCATATCCATCAGTTCCATCGAGCCAGCTCCAGTTAGAAATAAAACTTAAAAGGAATGATCAAAGATAAGGAGTAGATTTTAATTGATTATTTGTTGGAGCCTGGTCTTAAACGTTAATGCTGGCGCCTTCGGGAGTAGAAAAATAGTTCCTGAACCTGAGGACTGTCAGACAGAACGGAAATCAGGACAAAATACGAAACCTTATGTGGAAAATCAATACAAAAGAAAAGAATCCTGTATGAAGCAAAACAAACTAACTTTAAGCATCCTGGAAGGCAGGTTCTGCATCTTAAGGCTGGAAAAAAACTCGGAAATGCCTGCATGGATTTATGAAAGCAATTTCTTTTCGGCTACGAGAACCCAGGAAGAACTTTCCATTGTCTGCCGGGAAAGCAGTATCCCTGAAAATATTCCTGCTGACATAAAGGCTGAGAAAGGTTGGATCTGCCTGAAAATTGAAGGGCCTCTTGATTTCGGGCTTACAGGAATACTTGCGGGAATCAGCAGGATTCTTGCCGGGAATGGCATCAGCATATTCGCGATTTCAACATACGATACCGATTGTCTTAAGTATATCTAAGATATAGTTGGTATTGGGAGTGTCAAAAATTGCAGAAAGTTGACCTAGAGGAAAACGATATAATTAAGAATTGGTTGAAGGCAAAAAATAAAAGTAAAAACACTAGGAAAAGCTACCTTCAAGGAATGTATTTTTATACCGAACTTCTTAAAAAAACACCCGATGAACTTTTTGAAGAAGCTAGGGATGAGCAAAGATCAGGTGTATGGATAGAAGATAGAAAAATTCAGGAATATTTTGACGAATATCTTGAGTTTCTTGAAGGTAGAAATTTAGCTCCAAAAACAATTCATGGTTATATTGGTGCTATTCGAAGCTTCTATAAAAAGAAACATATTGAAGTTCCTAATCTGGATTTGAAAAAAGCCAAATCTTTGAAAAAAAATAAAGGAATTCCAACAAAAGAAGATTTACAGGATGTCCTTAATGCTTGTGATCTACTCGAAAAAGCAATAGTTCTCACAGGTGTTTCATCTGGACTTTCAGATGTTGACATCGTTGATTTGAAAATTTCTGATTTTAAAAATGGTTATGATCCAGTAAATAATATAATAAGGCTACGACTAACACGAGGAAAATTAGGAGATACAGCAGATACGTTCATTACTTTTCTTTCTCCTGAAGCTATAGATGCAATAAACGACTATTTGACGAAACATCGAGATCGTGAACCAAAAACAAATTTTCAAAGAGATCGTGATAGACTCGATAAACAAAAAGTTGTAAGTGATGATGGTTATTTGTTCATCAAGAAACATGTACGGAATTCGTATCTTATTTCTGGTGATGAAGAGGAACGAAAAATTTCACCGTCAAATCTTATACAGATATTCCGTTACATTTCTGAGAACGCAAAAAAGAATACACCTTCAGGTGACTGGAATCTAATTCGATCACATAATATGAGAAGATATTTCTATAATGTCATGATGGCTAACAAATGCCCATCCGATCATCTTGAACATATGATGGGACATGTTCTCTATAACGTGAAAGATTCTTATTTCGTTCCTAATGTAGAGGAATTGAAAAAATCATACATTGAGTGCATTCCTTATCTCACGATTCAGAAAAAACTTGATATTTCAGAAAGCCCCGAATTCATAAAAATGAAAGAAGAGAATAAAAATCTTAAAACAGAAAATTATAGAGTTAATGTTGAAAGAGATGAAATTCAAAGATTGTCTGCTGATATTGAAAATTATAAAAATGAAATGCAAATTAAAAGTGAAATTGAAAGAAATAAACATAGTATACAACTTTTAAAAATGCAGAAAAAGCTCCATCCTGAAAAAACTGGTGAAATTCAAAAAATGATTGAGGGGTTACAAAATGCATCAAATCATATGCATAATAAACTTTACAAGGAGTATGAAAAATATAGAGAAGATGTAGAAGAACCAGAATTATTGAATGAAAGTTAATCTTTCATTCTTTTTCTTTTTAATCCGGTTTCAGTCCGGTAAATTTTCAATTAAGGATTTGTTTTATTAATTCCATTTAAAATATGTAAAAATATAGATCTTTTTAGATCTCCTAATTACGTTTTTAACATTAGATATTATCTCTATTATTCTTTCAGCAAAATTTCCATTCTCTCAGCCTGTCATCCTTCACATTATACAATGCTCGTGATCAATCGGAGTTCAGAAACTCCCATTTCTCTCTGTCGTATGCAACAAGGAGTTAAAAAAATATCGGGCGACACTTTGGTGATATGTGTTTGAGTTTGGTGGATAATCTTAGAACCGGCTTAACAAGGGATATTTTAGTAATTGGTTCGAATTCTCTCTTATTCTTATGAGGGGATATAGGTAACTCAAATTTTTTGTACGCTAGTGCAATAATAATGCACAACCGTTGAATTTCGAAAGTTTTCTTTATAAAACCAATCCAGTTTTATAGCTCTATTGAGGGAATCACTGGAAAATAATATAACGAATTATTTTCTCAAAAAATGATAAATCAAATTATATTATACCTTTTTCAAGTGCTTTGTTTAAACAATCTTCTGCCTTTTGTGATATATTAGATAAAGCATACTCTGAAGCTAGAAATAAAAACAGAATTTGAAGCGTTTTAATTTCTTCTGGGGCTACAATTCCACCATATTCCTTAGATAGCTGGTAAACCCAGCTTATAATAATTGCAATATGACAAGAAGCTGCAATTGAGTAATGGATCGATAAATATTTGACATATTTATTCAGAGTACTTTTTTTTATAATAGAAGTAAGAGGAATTTTATGACTTTTTCGAGCCACTTCTAAGATATCTATAAAAATAATTAAAAAAAGGAAATAGATTCCTATTAAGTATTGACCTCTCAATACAAAAGAACGATACGAACTATGCCCGAATATTGAGTCATAAACTAATAAATATAAGTCAAAAACTGAAGTAATAAAAGGAATAACAATAACATAAACAAAAAGAAAGTCAATAAATTTCTTTACTGTAGCTCTTTTTCTTAATTGCTTTGAAAAAAGTTTTTCAATTATCTTAAATTGGATTCCTTCTGAGTTCTTGTGTTTTGTTGATTCTTTAAAAAAGCTAGTTATTTTTTGCTTAAATTTTGATTTTGATTCTAGAAAACAGGGTGTAGAGTTTAAGTGAAAAAATACGATGTAGGTTATAATTGCAAAACCTATAGAAATTAAAAAATAATATATGAAACTCATGTTCATTAAATTTATTGGATGATTATATGGTATGCCTCCAGCTAGTACCATCATTTCTGATATAATATTCATCTCAGGGTTATTAGTATCAATTGGATCATAAACTAAAGCTATCTTAAGGTATTTTGCAAAATAAATTGCATTAAGAAAAACAATATTATTACCAACGAACATACAAAAAATATTTTGTAGATTCCTATAATCAATGTAATATTTTACGTTAAAAAACTTAAATATAATTTTGTTTAAGGAAATTGTAATGTAACTAAAAAAAAGTGAGGCAATGAGAACACTCAATAAAAAGAAAATAAAGTTGAATGACGAGGAATCTAAAAAATAATAATTAGCCTGATCTGATGCAGCCATTGCAAAAATGATAGAAAGAATTAAAAAACCAAATAAAACGAATTTTGAATTTATAACCTCTAATGTCCATGTATTTTGAGATATAAACTCGGAGACATTATCTGAGTCTGTTTTATTCGTTTTCGATTTATTTGATTTATTTAATATTAAATAAACACTTTCGTCAAATAAGAATGTAATAAAAAACAACGTCTCAAATAAAACTGCAAAATTAAATATTAAAAATATCACTACGATAGTTACCAATGTAGGGTTAGCCCAAAACTGAGCATCAAAGCCACTCATTGTTTGTTGAATGTTCCAAAGCAGTTTATTTAGACCTATAATAATCGAATGAGTACAAGAAAATAAAATGGGAAAATATCTTAATAAGGTTTGTTTCCAAGACAAGACTTTGGAACGCTTAAAAAACAATCCGTTCCAATTCATCCTTACAGATAATATTTTTGCTAATAATGCTATGTTTAATAAATATATAAGTATTAATGAAACAGTAATCGAATTTTCACTTACAATTGTTGCTATATACCAGTTGGCTGCAAACTTGAAACATATAATTAAAATAAAATATATTAATATATTAAACATGTTCTTAACGATTGATTTATAATTAATCGAGAAAAATAACTTATTAAACCCCAAAAGTATGTTACTCTGCTTAATAGTATGTCTCTTTAAACTCATTTTAGTAGCAATAATTTAGATAGTATTAATTCTTTCCTAATTTATTTCTAAAATTTCCGTCAAGGTTTATTTTCTTGGTGATCTCCGTCAACAGATTCACGCTCAGTTTACTATTTTCTGATAAAACTCTGAAACATTAAGTTTTTTCACTTTTTTGAGGCGGGTGTATCGAGAGTAATGGTTCGAATTTTACCTCTCTTACTCTTATGAAGGGATATATACAAGGCTAAAAAAGTGTACGCATTTGTGCAAGATTCTTGCACAATCATTTTTGGAATTCCCTTAGCCAAAATCTTAGTTTTTTTTAAATAATTTTAATAAAACACCTATTTATTGTACTTTTGTATATTTGTATAAAATACATTTTTCAAAAAGGAAATTACTAAAATAAAGGGATTTCTTCAATTATACTTAGATAGATTTTTAAAGGTTATTTTGTATCTTAATTTTAATCTTTTTTTATTGAAGTTATGTGATATTGTTTAGATTCAAAGCTGGAACCGATGTAGATATATTAGGTGATGAATGTTTATGACAAATAATACACAATCGGTTAAATTAACGAGAAAAGAACTCGATGCATCTTTGTCTTTTCTTGAAAAGTTTGGATATTCCCTTTTTTTACCAGAACCTTTCGAGATTCGTGCTATAAGAGATAATTGGAGTGATATAGCCCCTCTTCTAAATAAAATAGAATTACGTTCTTATGAACCTCAAAATGCCATCAAAATTATGGTTCCAAAAAAAAGGTACACAGTTAGACCAGTGCATCTGTTAAATCCCGTTGATATTATTTTGTTTACGGGGCTTGTTTATAGACTTGGTCCGATAATAGAAGCCGCTAGGGAAAAAAACGATGGAAAGGTCTTTTCCTCAAGATTCAAATATAAGGACATAAATGGAAATTTTGAACTAGATAACAATTGGGATCTTTTTTCTGAAAATTTAGAACGTCTAACTTCAAAATATAAAATGGTTGCCAAGGCAGATATCGTGGATTTTTTCCCAATGATATATTTGCATCGCCTAGAAAATTCTATTTCTTCCGTTTGCAAAGAAAATTCTAAAGAAGGTTCAATGGAATACGAAATAAAATGTATAATGAGTTTTTTAGAAAAATGGTCTGAGGGAACGTCTTATGGAATACCAATTGGTCCACGTGTTAGTCATTTACTTGCAGAAGCCTATCTAATACAAATAGATCATTTTCTTGACAGTTTGGAAATAGATTACGTCAGATATATTGATGATTATTATATGTTTGCTGATTCCGAATCACAATGCATAAAAATATTATATGAATTGGGTGAAAGATTAAATGATGAGCATTTGAGCTTAAATGAAGCAAAAACCTATCCAATGCCTACATCTGCATTAATGAATTCTCTTTTAAAGTTAAAAAATAATGATAAATCCTTAAAGGAAGAAGTCACAAGAAAGGTTTTTAATGGTAATCCTTATGTAGTTGTAACTTATGATGATTTGACACCTGAACAAAAAAAGTTAATTGATGAAATTAATGTTAAAGAATTGATGGCTAATGCCCTTAAATTTCAAATGACTGATTTTTCTGAAATAGAGTTTACATTACAGGTTCTTTCTGCTTTAAAAAGGCCTGATCTTATAAGTCTAGTAACTGAAAACTTAGAAAGGTTATCCCCTATTTCAAATTCAGTGGCTAATTTTTTAAATGTATTTGATGAGATAAGTGAAGATATTCGAGTTAAAACTGGCAAAGAAATAATTTCATATTTAGAAAAATCAACGTACGTAACGGATTTCCAATTTTTATGGTTATTAGATCCTTTTGTTCAGTGTAAAGAATGGAATAATATTCGTGAATTAAGGAAAATCGCAAGAGAAAATAAACATACTCTTGTAAAAAGGCAAGCAATATTATCAATTGGTTCCTCAGGAGACAGATCTGCACTTCTTGATATTAAGCCAAAGATAAGTCAAACATATGATTGGGAACGACGTGCCATTATTTATGCATGTAGAAATCTACCTTTTGATGAACAACATACTTTGTATAGACAACTAGGAATTAATAAAGGTTGGACGAAAGAGAATCTATTAGATAAAGCAACATTAGTTTATGGCAATTCTACAAAAAAGAAATAATGAAAATATTGAATGAAAATATGCAGTGAAAACAGTTTAAAACTAATTTAGCTACAATATTTTATAAAATGAGTAACACTTTATATATAACTCCGAATTTTCCTCATCTCTCTTGTATCCAGTTTAAAGTCGCCTTCCTTCACCCTGTTTTTCAATTTATTCAAGGTACTTCTATGCTGAATTCCTAACTTTCTTGCCTTTTCAGGAGTCAAATACAAAATTTTGTTGCCTTTTTCTATAAAAAAGAATTTATTTCAATGAAATTAAAATTTTATTGTTTGCATAATTAGAAGTCGAAGACTAGAAAATAATAAAAATTTCGAATTTATAGAGAACAAAATAGAAACTTTTTAATACATACTTTATTTACATTAATGTATTAAATAATTCAAACAGAAGTTGGCTTTAGATGATACTAAAAAAGAATGTAGTGGTTCTTGCGAGCGGAGGAATTGATTCAACTGCATGTATTCACTATTATCTATCCCTTGATTTTAAAGTTAAAGCCTTTTTTGTTAATTATGGTCAAAAATCTTTAAACATGGAATATAGAAGTGTCCAAAGAGTTGCATCTCATTATAAAATCGAACTAGAATCTGTGAACTGTGAGTTTAGAAATAACTTTTCTAGTGGAGAATTAATTGGAAGAAACGGATTTCTGATTTTATCTGCAATTATGGCGAATCCATGCTTTAAAGGATTAATTTCTTTAGGGATACATTCCGGCACCTCTTACTATGATTGTACACCTGCTTTTGTTTCTGATACAAACAAGATAATTGAATCCTATACCAATGGACAAGTAAAGTTAGATACTCCTTTTCTGAGTTGGGAAAAGAGTATGATCTATGATTACTGTAAAAATGAGGGCGTACCTGTTAATTTAACTTATAGTTGTGAAAACGGTGGGGATGAACCTTGCGGTGAATGTCTTTCTTGCTTGGATAGGGGAGCTTTAGATGTTAGCCAGAAAAATGAAAATTAAGTTTAAAGATATTGATGTGGGAACAACTCCAATGTTATTACCCTCATTTTCAAGTAGACTTAACCTTCATCCTTCCAAAATATTTAGACTTCTAAGCGATATTGTAACAGGACCTTTTCTCATAAGTTCTTATGATTACTTTTATACAAAAAATTTTCCGAGTATTACGTTTCCAGAACTTATATTTCTTGACAGTGGGGGATATGAATGCTCAGTTGATTTAGATGTTTCTGAAATTGGTCTATTTAAACCAAAATCTCATGTATGGAATGAGAAAAAACATTTTGAATCATTAAATAAATGGAACTCTGAAATACCAACTGTAATTATTAGTTATGATCACCCATCAAAAAGGGAAAACTTGGATAAACAAATTGATGACGCAAGAAATCTATTTCACAAGAAAGACGATTGTTTAAAAGAAATATTACTCAAACCTGAAACTTCAAAATTGCCTAGAGTAAATATCAACAATGTTATCGACAAAATAGATTCGTTAAGAGAATTCGACATAATAGGTTTTACTGAAAAAGAACTTGGGACATCTGTTTTAGAGAGAATGATAAATATTGCTGCTTTAAGGAAGGGAATGGATGAAAAGGATCTTCAGAAACCAATTCATATTTTTGGCAGTTTAGATCCTATTACCACTCCGCTTTATTATTTTTCTGGTGCAGATATTTTTGATGGTCTCTCATGGTTACGATTTGCTTATGATGAGCAAACTGGTACGGCATCATACATAAATTGTTTTGGACCAAAGAAAGAAGGTATTCATGTAAGTATGTATGTTCATTGGGTACATATGGTATATACCAATTACAACTACCTTAGAAGACTAGAAATAGACTTAAAAAAATTCAAAGATACTCAAGATTTCAATATTTTTGGAGAAAATGGGCAATTCTTCAAAAAATCATATGATGATCTTTTAGAAGCAATTGGAGGATTTTAATGGGCGGATCTGGAGGCGGATTTAGTTATCAATCATCAAGTGGATATAAAAATGAACTTGATAAGATTAGAAGAGAAAGTTATGATGAAGCTTTTGAGACTAGTGTAAATGCATTTATTAATGAAAAATTAGGTTCAGCAAATTCAAGAGATGTGGATAAAACAAGAGAATATCTTGATACAATAAAGAATGCAGTTCAGGAAGACATTGAGGGGGTTGTTGAACTCCAATATGGTGGATCCGTCCGCAAGTTCACTTATGTTGAAGGGCTTAGTGATGTCGATGTATTGCTAAAAATAAATAAATCAGAATTATCTAACAAAAGTCCCAAAGAAGTATTAGAGTATATCAAATCAAAGTTGGAAACAAAGTTAACTAATGCTGAAGAAATAAAAGTTGGAAAACTAGCAGTTACTGTGAAGTATAAAGACGGAACCGAAATACAAATTTTGCCAGCTATTAAAAGAGGAGATGGTTTCAAAATACCTTCTCGAAACGGAAAGGAATGGTCGAACGTTATTAGGCCGGATAAATTTGCATCTCGACTTACTGAGGTAAATCAAAGTTGTGGCGGTAAAGCGGTACCTGTAATTAAAATAGTTAAACACATCAATTCAAAGCTTCCTCCTGATCAGCAGTTATCAGGATATCACATTGAATCGTTAGCTATTGAAATCTTTAAATCGTATCCTAGTGAAATGAGCCGAAGCAATAAAACAATGCTAAAGTACTTTTTTGAGAAGGCTAGTGAGAAGGTTAAGAAGCCAATCAAAGATAAAACAAATCAATCACTACATGTTGATGATTATCTTCATGGTGAAAATTCACCTCAAAGAATGCTTATGAGCTATATACTAAGTAGAACATATAAACGAATGAAAGCTGCTGACGACATGAAATCAGTGGATGCTTGGAAAGACATTCTCGGTGAAGATTGATGGACTATGAACTATTACAAAAATATAATTTTGCAAAAATAATTGTGAGAGAATTTGGATTCCATCATGAAATTCATTGGCAATCTAAGGTTTCATTTGAAGATTTAGACGAGGAGACTTTTTTGCGTGAATTTTCATGGGTAGTTCTTTCTTCAGGAATGAAAAATACAGTAATCGAGAAAAAATTTGGTCCAATATCTAACTGCTTCTATGAATGGAAATCCGCATCTTTGATTGCAAAAAATTGTATCAAATGTTTTGAATCTGCAATTCAAATATTTAATAATAAAGCAAAGATAAATGCTATAATCGATGCTGCAACTAAAATAAGTAAGCAAGGATTTGCTAATATCAAAAAATTAATTGAGAAAGATCCTATTCATTCTTTGCAGAAATTCAAGTTTATTGGACCTATCACGGTCTATCATTTGGCAAAGAACATTGGCCTGGACTTTGCAAAACCCGATCGTCATCTTCAGAGAATTGCCTCTATGCATAACTATTCTAGTGTTCAAGACTTTTGTAGAGATATTTCAAAGCATAGTGGTGATAGCGTTCCAGTCGTAGATATTGTATTCTGGAGATTTGCTACTATTGAACCTGATTATGTTAATGTACTATATTCTTTAAATATAACTCCAAATTCACCAATGTAATATTTGCACAAATATTTTTTATAGTTTTAATATTCAATAGAAATAGAGGAAATTCTATTGACAGAGCTTGAAGCTTACAAAAAAGAAATCAAAGGTCTCGAAGACAAAGTAAACATGATGAGGGACATGCATTCATATCAATTCCAACGTTATGAATGGATATCAAAAACTTTTTCATTAATTATAATTGTGCTTTCAGCAATAGTAACTCTATTAGCTATAGCTGATCCTAGTGTATTTTTTATAGCTGGGAATTACATAAACCTTTTTCGTAATTGGATTTCGATCTTAGCATTTATCATATTTCTGTTATCTCTTTGTGATAAAATATACGGAATCAACGAAAAAGCAGCAAAACACGAGCAAGCTGTTAAAGTAATGACTGATTTTATTACCAAGTGTAATGATCTCCGCAAACTAGAACTCGAGTCATGTGGCGAAGAAGAGATTAAATTGAAAGTAGATTCATTACACTCTCAGTATTCATTAATTAACCACATGAACCCTTTTCCTACTATCTCAGACAGAGATTTCATGAAATGCAAACAAAGACATTTAATAAAAGTAGATGTCAGTAAAAAGCTAAGCAAAAATCCTTATGAAAATATTGAAGAATATACAAATAGAAAATATATCTACAGGTTTATCAAATGGATTAAGGGTTTGTTTTACTAATCAAGTGTCTCACACCTAATCCAAAGTTTTATCTTCTGGAATTTGTTTTCATTCCCTCTGTCACTTTTTCCTGAGTATAATTTAATTCACCCCTTGATTAATTCATAATTTCCTCGCTTCTCCAAGAGTTAAAGCCAAAATCTTCTGCTTAATCCGTCATCATTAATGAAAACCTGGACTTGGAAACATCCAAAGGCTGATCCTCAATGTTGTTGGCTTATTTCCAATGTAAATCATCCCGTCAGCAAGATTTCTATTCTCTTCTCTCTGCCTGTCATCTCGCAATTCAATGCTCGTTGATCAATCAGAATGGTTCATTCTGATCTCTCTTTCATATGCAACAAGGATATTGAAAATTCCATCAAAAAATGGGTGAAGGAAATAAGATGCATAGAGTTCGAAATTCAAAGAACAGAGAACCATATCTGATGAAGAAATTAATGCTATTGATTGAAAAATGATTCTAGCAAGAACACAATGTTATTGTAGAGATAATGCACAACTGCTGATTTGAAAAATTGACCTGATAAAATGAACTTTACTTTTTGGTGTTTCAGACAAATAAGGCTTGAAAAATGGATTAAAGAAAAGAAATTAGATTCAAAAAACAATGTTCATATAAATGTGACATTTTAAGTAATCATGCTATGATGCATCAGATCAGAAAAACAACTTCCTACATTATAGTAATCCTAAAGAGGTTGCTTTCATTTATTGCAGTTTATTTAGTTTTATCTTTTCTGATCTATTTTCTACTTTTTAAAGATAGAATTATAGAGTCACAAAATGTATCGTCTGTATTAGGCACATTGGCTCAAAGTAATGCTACTATTCTTGCTATAGTTATAAGTTTAAGCTTAGTTGTAATAGAGTTTTCTGCATCCAAATATTCAGCAAGAGTTGTTGATTTCATAAAAAATGACTCAATATTATGGGAATTTTTACTGTTATATTTTTTCTCTATATTTTATCCGCTTTTTCCAATAACACTAATAACAGAAAAAACAAGCAATCTCCTTTTACATATATACTCCAGCACAGCTTATGCTCTTTCAATTATTGCATATTTCTCACTATTCTACTATATCCGTTATATCTTTAAAATGATGAAATCAAGCTCAGTAATTGATATTTTATCTGAAAAAATTGACATAAAAAGTTTGTCTAAGTCTTGGAATCATTTAGATGAAGATCTCTTTGATTATTCCGAAAAAGAACCCAGAATTACTAGAATTAATATATTCATCAATGATGAGACTGATCCTCTTCTTCCAATTATTGAGATTATAAATGCTTCAATTGAAAGATGTGATTATGCCACTGCAAATTATGGACTTAGTGTAATATTGAGACGCTTTTTATTTAATCTTAAACAAAACCCTCTTTATGAAAAACAAATATCAGAGCATTTATTTTATCGCATTCTCGATATTTGGCAATCATCTTTGAATAAAAAGAATATAAATTTTATCGAAATGATGTATATATATTATTATCGTATCGGGAAACAATGTACTTTTTTTTGGGGAAATTCAAGTTCCTCATACATAGTCTCTATTATTAAGAACGTATCAAAGGCTTTGACTCCAGTATACAACATTTTAAATACAACAAAAGTTGAAGAAGAAATTAAACAAACTGATTTGTTATATACTACCTTCCTAGCAGAATATTTCCAAAAAGAAGCATTTAAATCAATTATAAAAATAAAAGAAGACGATTTTTCTGAACTGCAAATAAACTCGATAAAATATCTCCGTCTTTGTGGTATTTTCACGTTCAATAATCACGGTAAATCAAAGACAAATGAACAGATTGAGGCTTTAGAGAAATCGATCACGGAGTTCTCTGAAATATTAGGCGAGGTTGGGATTGCTGCAATTAATGCAGACTCAAAAAATGCGGTAGACGAAGTTATTTCTGTTCTTGATGAAATTGGAGAAGCAACAATTGACCATAATCTTATACATAGTATATTCCACATAGTGAAAATAGTAAATAAGATTGGTGAAGAATCCGCAAAAAAAGGAATGGAATTTGAGTCTTCAACTAAACAGACAGTGGTATGTTTAGAAAAACTAGCATCCAAAATAAGTACTCATTCAGAAGAACTAGCAGGCGAGGCACAAAATCAGGTTATTGAGTATCATAAATATATTAAATTAAAGTATAAACATAAAAGAACGGAAAATGCATTGGAAGAATTAAATGATAGAGTAGAATGTCTAATTAGAGCATATATTTCCTCTTATGTTTATACCATTGCCAGAGAGTCTGTTAAAAACGATCTGTTAGATGCAACACGACAATGCCTTATATCACTGGCAATTATTGAAAGAATTCTTAAAGATGATAGTCAATCAAGAAATATTAGTGAAAATATAAAATCTCTAGGACTGGATGCTGTAAAAAAAGAACAAACTTTCCCCTTAATGGAAGACATAATTCAATCTCTATACTCAATAGTAATATTGCAATTTGGCTATATGTTTGATTGGAATAGTGATCTAGGAAAACGCCAAGAGTTTTTAAAGAAAGAGTATAGTTGTTACTTGGCAAGGGGTTTACAAAGTAGTTATTCAAATTTTTTAAATGCAGTGGACTTCAAGGACATGGGGGATTCTAATTATACAGTGTATCCTGATGACATGATTTACGGAGAACAAACATTAATAATTGGTGGTGAAGAAAGAAAAGACCTAAAAGGCCTTTATCTCAAAGATATAGATGATGGATATAGAACTACGAAAATATTTAAAGTCAATGATTTTAAAGATTCCGGAAAAGCATATTACAGAATACCAGAATTATTAAAAGAACTCACTGACCCTATTATAGAGCATGTACTAAACTCACTATCTGATGAAGCGTTAAAACCCTTTACTATGATAACCAACTGTTTTGAAAACTTTGGGATAACGTCAATTCATTTCCGAGATGAATTTTCACTAAACAGAATATTTATACGTTCTCTTATTGCAATTGGGGACTCTTTTAATGATTATAAGTACTTAAAGTATAATGAAGCAGAGTATAACGAAGACAATAAAGCTTGGGAGTATTTAGATTTAATGACAGAAGCTGTCTCGGATTCTATATATAAACTAGCAATTGAATCTTTGACATATAACTTTGTGGATTTTAGTATACTCAATCAGCAGATGGAGTGTTTAATCCGTATACAGAGAAAATATCACAATATATTTTGGGTAGTGGCTAAATTCGAGAGAATATTAGAGATGATAAAGGAATGTAAGCTTAAAGAATCTGAAGGTGAAAAAACTGAATCTGAACGTAAGAAAATTATTATAATAATAGAAAACGCAATTCAAGAATTTAGAAGTAATAATGCCAATGAATAAAATAAATAAAGGAACGTAAAATTAATTGCATTTTTCAATCCTTTTACAGTCTCTCCTTAAGCTGTTTTTTTCTATTACACATTTTAATATTTCACAGTAAATGATAGATATCTTTACTTTTGACTTGAAATCACCGCTTCCCACTTTTCACTTTTTTCAATACATAATCGTTAAGAGTAAACGGCTCATCTGATCTTGCATTTGCTAAACGGTAGCATAAACCTTTATTCAAAAAACTATATATTCACTCAAATTCATGAAATATTTTAGTTCCAAGGCCTTGTGTTATAAATAAAAATTTTTTAATTTCTTCTTCCTTAAGTGCGTATTTTCTTCCTATCAAATTATTATATTCAGGTAGTTTTTTAATAAAACCATTATCTATTACACCTGCATTGTGTTCATAAATATGCCTGACTTGGAACATTTTAAAAAGGAAATTAAAATCTTCTTCAGATATATATGCAGAAATAGATTTACCAAATTTACTATAAAGAAATTTGTTCAACTCATCTAAATTTTGAAATAAATTTGGGGGCTTTGAAGGTATAATTTGATCATATTTTGTTTTTAATCCCTTGCCCAATGCATCAAAAGCTGAAACACCACCGTTTAACGCATCTTTTGGTAAATCGTTTCTAATAGAAGAATCTAATCTTTCATCCTTATATAACTCCAATTTTTTGATTGAAACTTCAATAGATCTATCAAAAATAACTTTTGCATTTAATTGACCACAATCTGGACAATTTGAGAAAACTCCGTATATTGAAAACTCTAGGCCACAATTATCACATATTACATCTGTTTCTAATCTCTTTTCTTCATAGAGTTTTATATCAAATTTAATAGGTGTGTTACTAGGCTCGAAATTTTTTAAATTGTCTTTTAGCGATTTTCTAAAGTTTTCCAATGCTGGTGCAAGAACTTCGTTTGCTGCAATACTGTGCATATATTTAATTTGATCTTGAGTAAAAAATTTGTTTGAATCTTCTTTATGTCCACAATAAGGACACATTTGATATGTGATTGGTAAGCCAGTGCCAAATTTTACTTTAAAATATTCTCCGCATATTGGACATTCTCTTCCCCTTTTTCCATTCTCATCTGGTGTAAAGCCTATTGGTACCTTTATATATTCAGGAGGATCGGTTGGTATATCGTCATTCATAAAGTTAGATAATCAACGGCAATATAAAATAATTTTGAAAAAACTGCAGTAGCTTTAGTATGATTTATTCAAAGATTTAAATTCAATTGATACTCCCAAAAGTTCAGAAAAAAAATAAGAAATCTTATATAGAATATACTAAAAACAGAAGACGAGGTTTAAACATGAATAAGGAAGATGAACAGATATTTAACAGGCGTGTTGAAAAATTTAGAGATTACATGAAGACTTACAAGTTTAATATAGTGCCAGCTTCAGGATATGATGAATGTGAATCCGATATATACAAAGTTCCAGTGATTGGGTATGTTTGTTATATCAAAGAAAGAAACGGAAAGAAGACCATTTGTAATGAGCCTCTACTACACTCCGTTTACGATGCAGGAGATTGGGGGGAGTATGATTTAGATCCAGAGACAAATATTTTGTCTATTCTTCCTGCAGCCCCAGGAACCTTTAAAGTTATGGGACAGATACCAAGAGACGAAGGGTTTGATATCATTATGAGCGGTCGTCATCCAAGTACTGATGTTATTATGCTTGGTTTTGAATACCCAGGCATTCCTCATCCTGAATGGGAAGATAAACTCAGAACATCTTGGGAAAATCATGTTTATAATAACGAATATGAGAAAATTACAGGAATGAGAATTCAGTAATAAAGGGTAATGACTTGTGTATCAATGCAGGATGCAGATATTTTGCGGTAAAAATCATACACATTTCACTTTTGACTTGAAACCAACCTTTCCCATTTATTTCACTCTTTCCAGAGCATCAGCATTAAGAGTAAACTGTTTACCTGACTTGATATTTTGTTTCATATATGTAAAGTACCTTTAGAAAAACCAAATTTTTCCAATTGATATAAGAAATATCGAGGACCCTGTCTGAGTTGTGGCAATTCATGTTTTACAAGGCTTTTGCTACATTTTTATTCACGTGAGCAGGAGTATGAATTAAAAAAAATTGTTCAAAGACTTTTTATTTTTGCAACTTCTAATTTCTGAGAAATAACTGAGAACAATAACAGTAAGACTATATAACATAAGATAAAACTCGACTTATGCACCTAATACCTCACCTGTCTCACCTTATAGATTTTTTGGTCTTCCATATGGATATCTCAGATTCTCATCTAATGCAAATCGGAACTGGTCTACACTCAGACTTAATGACACATCAAAATTCGATATTAGACTCGGATTTAGTATCAGATCTCAAATAAGATTCAAATTCAAAGTTGCATAAGGCTGTATTAAACATAATTTCCGAATTAGATTCAAAATCATATGCACATGTACAAAGACTTTTAAAAGGAGAATTACCGGAAGAATTAGAAAAGGAATTACTGGAAGAATTGGAAGAGAAAACAGTAGACAAGCCGATAAATCTTTCAATGGAGGATCTCGAAAAGATTATTTAGGAGAAAGAGAAAAAGTTTACAATTTCCGGATTAGATTCAAAATCGTATACATATGTGCAAACAAATCTTAAAATAAAATTTCCGGAGAAATTAAAAGAGGAAATCGTAGACAAAGCTATAGATCTTTCAATAGAAGATCTGGAGGAGATTATTCCGGAGAAAAAGAAAAGGTTTAAGGAACTAAAAGAGGGACTACAAGATTATTGACTTTTTTATACTTGGTTTTTATTCGATTCCCATAATAAAGGACACAATTTTTGAGACATATTTGTAAATCTCAAGTTTATGTTATCTTATTATTAATTGATTTTATTGTCCTTTGAGTATAAAGGGCAATGTTTATTTTAGTTCACACTTGATTAAAGACAGATAAACATTTCATGGTAAAGGAAAGAGTAAATGAATCCAAGAGAAACAATTGAGAGATATAAAAAATTTAAGATTCCTTCATTATATCGAATTTTTGAGAATGCACGTCAATATTCCAAAACATGCCTACTTATTGCTATTATTTTTTTCTTAATTATTATATATCTAATTCAACAAATTCCACACTGGCAAGTAGCTCAATTTGAATTAAGTAACAGTACAGAAGTTGCCAATCTTGAAAATCAATATCGTGCTACATTAGCTCAAATACTGGGTGGCATAGCTGTTGTGATTGGAATTTACTTTGCTTGGGGAAATCTCAAAGTTGCTCAATCTACTTTTGAATCTAACCAGGAAAATACCAAGAGAAGTTTAGAAGTTGTCCAAGAAGGTCAAATTACCGAACGCTTCACAAGAGCTGTAGATCAATTGGGAGCTATTGATCAATCAGGAAATCCATCGGTAGAGATTAGATTGGGGGGTATATATGCCCTTGAAAGAATCGCAAACGAATCGAAGAAAGATTACTGGCCAATTATGGAGATTTTGACTGCTTATATAAGGAAAAACTCCTCCATCAAAGATCAGAAAGTACAGGAACGAGAAAGAGTACAATTTGATATTCAAGCAATTCTTTCTGTTATTAAAAAACGCAATAAACCCGATAATTTTATAGAGCCTTGTGGTCTAGATCTGCAAGACACTTATCTCTGCAAAACAAATCTCTCCAATACCTACCTAGAAGGAGCTGATCTTACAGGAGCCGATCTTACAGAAGCTCACCTTGAAGGGGCCTGCCTTAGAAAAGCTCATCTAGAAGGAGCTGATCTTACAGGAGCCGATCTTACAGAAGCTCACCTTGAAGGAGCTCACCTTACAAAATATGATAAGACAGAATATGATTATGATGAGTCTGGTTGTATTTCTGGTTATTCTATTATCAAAGAGGCAAATCTGAACTGGGCTCACCTTAGAAAAGCTCATCTAGAAGGAGCTTACCTTAGACAAGCTCACCTTGAAGGGGCCGATCTTACAGAAGCTCACCTTGAAGGGGCCGATCTTACAGAAGCTCACCTTGAAGGGGCCGATCTTACAGAAGCTCACCTTGAAGGGGCCGATCTTACAGAAGCTCATTTTGAAATGACTGACTTCATGGGAGCTCATCTTGACGGAGCTAACTTTACAAAAGTTGACCTTAAAGATGATACCAGTAACTCTACTATCCTTCCTGAATTGATAAAAAAATCCTACAACTTAACAAGCGACCAACTTTCTAAAGTAAAAACACTTCGTGGAGCAAAGTTAAATGAAAAGATCAAAGCGGAATTAAGAGAGAAAAACAGTGCACTTATCGAAGAAATTGATGGTGGTTAGTAACTTCTGTTGGAAACGTTTCCTTTACTTTGGAAAATTGGGTAAGCTTCTTCAATGTATGTTAGGTTTATAACCTCATTTAGATTATTTCAACCTTGGAGATTTTAGGGAAATTCGGAATTCCTAATTTAATTTCTTTTATTTACAGGTAAGAAATTACATTTAACTATCGCTTCTTTGTTTTCAATTTCACATGGAATATAATAAGTTAAAAATGTCTCTCTGTCAAAGGGTACTCCTGGTATGGTAATCATCTTTCCATCAGCATTGATGATTAACCGCATGTCAATATCTCCTCTCTGAAAAAGAGCTAGATAATCTACTGGATTAATAATTTGGGCATAAACAACTGATTCTCCTTTTGGGGGAATTATAAACTTTTCTGGGTATTTGTTATCGGACATTTTCAATTTGATCTTTCCTGAAGCTGTAAGTTGATCGCTTCCTGGTGTTCTAAGGGCAGTAAGGTAAAATTCTCCACGATTGGAAACATGAATTTCATTAGATCCATTATTAATAAGTCTGATTTGTAAATCAGGTATTGTTTGAGATGAATTGTAATCAACAATATATTGAACAAAAAAAGTTGTAGATATTATAAAAACTATGATACCAGTAAGTCGGATATAGTTCCTATATCGAGTCAGTATTTGCTGATAGAGTTGCCTTTGTCTATTACGAAATGTATCAGTTGGACTAATTAATAAGATTAAAGAAAGAAATACTAAGATTAAACATAATCCAATAATCATTGTTCTGTTGTTAAAAAAGTTATTTTTTATGAAATCTGTTATAAAAGTAGAAACTACAGAAGTAATAATTCCAATGATTATTAGATATAATGCTTCTTTTGAGGATTCCGCCATATACTTAACTATCTCAATAATACATAAAATGTATTCGATGTTTTACGTTTAAGGATTTTATAAGCATACTATAAAATTAAAAAAGAAAGACCAATAAAACAGCAGGAAACCAGGCAAATTAAATGTACCGAGGATGTGACTTTTAGGCAGGCTATATATATCTAAGTTATCAATGTTAATTATAAGTCAAACAAGAAAGAAAATGTGAATAACACAAATATCATATATTAATATTGTGATTTGTTTAAAGCAATTACAAATAAAATAATTAATATACAAATTAATAGTGATATCATAGGCAGATACAAATTGGTGGGGTAAGCTAGACCTATCTGGATTACTGCTACGATAATTTGAACTATGGCAAAAATAAGAACTATTTTAGTAAGTTTCACTACTTTATCTTGCATTTTATTATTGTATTCAATATTTTTCAAACTTAGATTGTTAGTTGAATGTTTATTCAAAACCTCTGTTAATGTGCTCATAGTTGTACTTTTTTCTTTCATTCTGTTGAGGAGCGTTTCAAAGAGACGTGTTTCTGGGTTACTCAAGAATTCGAACTCATAATCTTTGTGAAAAAACATAAGGTCGTACTCTTTAATTTCTATATTAAATCTCTCAAAATAAAAAAGTTCTTTTGTAATTGACTGTCTATTGGAAATTAAATTTTTTAACTCACTTTGAGTAAAATTTCCCAGTTCTTTAATAATAGATTCATTGAAATTTCTCAAATGTCTTTCTGTAAATTCTAACCATCGATAAAGACATAATAAATCGAACGAGATTAATGGAAGTGGGTAGCCAATAGAACCATTGGGACTGATGATACGCTCTTTTTCTGAAACTTCACGACTTATAAGTATTGAATAATTATCAAATGGTTCTCCTGAATCCGAGTTTTCCAAAAAAAGGTATTCTTCGTACTTATAACCTGTATTATACGTTTCAATATTAAAACACCCAAAAAATAAGAGATTATCAAGTATCCAGTTGTCTATATCTTTTGATTCATCGGGATAAGTTAAAGAATATACATCAATGCAAGGAATAATTGAAAAACAATTTTTGAATTTTTTGAAAAAAAATCCTTTAAAAAATGCAGATATGAAATCAACTATTTGTTTTTTGATTTCATTTTTAATTCCACAAATATTTTCTTTTTTTAAATAACCTAGTGATCGATTTTCTCTTAATCTTTCGTTTTCAGTTTTATTAATTTCTGTGTCTTTAGGGCAGTTGTAAAATACGTCATTTATCTTTTCGGAGACGGGAGGTAATAGGTTTGCTTGAGCTTGTAATATTATTGTCGAGGTTGAGATGGCACAAACTGTGATAAGTAACTCTTTTATATCTACTCCTAGATCATAACAAGCATTATCAAAACTTCCAGAGCCACATCTACTGTTTATAATCGATGGAAGATATAAGTAAATACTTTTTTTATCGTAAAATGTCTTTCGAGAATCTAATCTTCTATAATTCAGCCTAGGATTATAATAATTTAAATTTGAACATTCCTTGCGTACTTCCGAGTACAATGTATCTAATCCATTAAATAAATTATCAAAATCTTCAATATAAAAAAGATCTAATAAAATAATAGCATTGTATTGAGCTTGTTCATTGTTAGGAAGAAAGTAATATTGATTTTCTTCCATATAATAATCTTTTAAAGATTTCTTTGGTATTTCCTTTAATTGTTCGTTTTCAGTATCCATATTTACCATTTAGAAAAGCTTTAGGAATTTTGAGTTTCCCCGAAATTTGCTCAGGTCTATACTGGTTTACGGTGATTAATTGTTTAGAACTTTTGATAAGAATAATTCCAGAAATTAATTACAATTATGTCTAAGATTTTTATGAAAATTTGTTATTGGTCATATAATAGAATCCACAGTCTGCACTTGGCCATAAGTGGGACAGATAATTCTAATTCAGACCTCCAATGATTCTATAATACTTTCTAGTTTAATATTTGGTAAATTATGTATGAAGCTTTCATCAAACTTAACGTTAGGAATTGTAGTAACATAGGATTCACTTTCAGTTTTCATATGTGTCAATTTCACAACATATGATATACCAATTTTTATATCACTTATGGTTTTTTCATTGTGTATAAACTTACCTTCAATTATTGTACGAATACAAATTTTGATTAATTTACCATTATCAGGGCTTATATCTTTTGATTCTTTAGTTTCTACAATTTTAACATCAGTTAATAATCCAAGATCTATCCAAGGAGAATTATTTTGATTCATCTCAAGCATTGCTGAAGGATACTTTATTGTATTCGTAACTGGTGGGATAAATTTCATTACTACCTCTCAGTAATTTTGATTATATACGATTGAACACTTATGATTAATTTAAATATTAATCTATCATTTATTACATATAAATTAAATGTATATATTGTGAAAGTATTCCAGAAAAAGGTATTCAGTAATGATAAACTTAGATAAAATTAAAGGCAAGCATATAGCCAATGCATCCATACTTCTAGTTACAGTCATAGGTATACTTTTGTTACTAATTATTCTAGGTACGTTTTTGTTCCTAGTTGTTCTATATTTAATACCCGGTATGTTCGAAAAAGATATTTTGAAACTTTACAATTATAATACCACATTAGCAGAGATACATATTTCCATAGCAAACAACTTATTAATGACATTTATAACCTTTTTGTATGTAGTACTAACTTTAGCTTTAGTCATGCAATCTAAAGAACAAGTTGCACACTCTAAAATAGAGGTTGAGCAATTAAAAAAAGAACAACAAATAAGAGACATCGAAAATCGGCTTGAGAAGTTCTACATACCAGCAGAAGACATAATAAATGGTAAATTGAAAAAAAATCATGAACAGACAATAAACGGATTGCCACCAGCTAATTATATTGGGCTTAAAGACCTTAGAAAATACAGCTATCTAGCAGATAAAAAGACATATGAAGCATACGAGATATATATAGAATCAAATTGTAGAGAGATAAAGGAAATTACATGTCAAGATAAATATACCAATGAACCCAAAGGCTTTACCGTATGTGAAGATTACAAGAGTGGTTGTCATTACCAATATGATAAATGTCCACATAATTTAAACTATTGTAAATATTACAATGAATGTCCACCAAAAGACCAATCAGGTATTATACAAGATAATACCAAATGCAAATATTATATAGACTTAAAAAAGAAAATAGCAAAAGACATAGAAGATTACAAAAACGAGTTGTTAAAACATAAAGAATAAAAGAAGTTAGTAGAAACCTACTGCATACCTGACTACATACCTAATATCTTAACAGCTTTATTACTTTTCTTCGATTCTTCGATGTCAGCATCTTTGTAATCATAATAAATTATTTATTTATTTATTTATTCACATTAAGAAAAATATATATTCTCTATCTCTAACTTTCTGTTTTACTTTATAATTTATTCTAAATTAATGTTAAACTCACAAATTTGACATTGTTACTTAAACATAGCTAACTCTTTGTTTCTATATTTCATCAATAGAAGAACCGAGTACTTTAGCATTTCAAGACTCTTAGTATAACACTTTGTCTTTCTCCTCAACCTTGCCAGAAAGTGCCTCAATATGCTGTTATATCCTTCAACTGTATACGTTTCTGCTTTGGACTGAGTATGAATGGTTTCTGGAAGAAACTCTGCATATGCCCTCCAGTGATCAGTCATCACTTCTCCAATTTCTTTCTTCTTTAATTTTTCCCAGATTAGTTGTCCAGTTTCCGTTCCTCTGCTACCAAAAGAGCAGTCGATGAACTTTTTCCCAACCCTATCAACAGCAATCCAGATCCAGCAATATTTTTTTTGTTACCGATGTAAGTGTGCATCTCATCCAGTTCAACAATAGATATCTCATTTTCGCTTTTCAGGTCCTCTAACTCCTTTCCAAATTTCTTTATCCATCGTTGGACAGAAACATGACTTACCCCTAAAAACCGTCCTATTGAGCGAAACCCTAATCCTTCAAGATAAAGTTGTAAAGCCTGTCTCTTAACAGAAGTGGAGAAGGCAGTTGATTTTATCTCTACTGAATAGTTATATCCGCAAACATTGCATTTGTAGCGTTGACGTCCATTAACTGTACCGTTCTTTTTGTAAGTGGAACTATTACATTTTGGGCAGTTCATACAGAAATATAGGTTCTCATAGTATATATCAATATTTGAGTACCAATACCTTAATTTTCTTTAAGTTTTTATTACCACTTGCAATTTTATTTTACTTATTACGAATTGAGGAAAGAGGTTTTGACTATAAATATTTTAAAGGTGTTTTTATTTCATTTATAATCTATTTGGCTTCTGTCACTTACTCTGTTTTGAGTAATCCTCAAATATCTTTTTTAACTGATTCTTTTGACATCTATATTCATAGTCTTTATATCATTTTGTCTCCGTTATTTATTATATACACTTTAAAAATGGCATATAATATACTAATAAAAAATAAACGAATTAGATATCCTATTATTCTTTTAGTTTTTCTTTTTAGTATTCTGCTTATAGGATCAATTGATAATGGAATCTACAAATCTTTGCATTTAATTTACAATCAAATGATAGCTATTTTGGGTTTTTGTCTTATTCCTTATTTTCATTGGCTAGAAAAGTTGTGTACATTGGATTCAAGAAAGGATAATGTAAACCAAAGTAACAATGAATATATTGTTTTAAGTTTCATTTCTAAAAAAATATCTGAACGGAAAGAGAGATTTTTTAATAGAGAAAGACATATCGAAAAAAGTAAATATGCCTTAAATGATGAAATTAGAGATGCAATTAATAATGGTAAGCTTTTGGAATTAGAAAATAGGGATTTAAAACAACTTAAATTTATGTTAGTTTGTGCAAATCAGGAAGCAGAGAATCTTAAGAACGAATCAAATACATCTCATAATTGGACATTGACAGGGTTTACATTAATGTTAGTTCCATCTATTTTAATATTTAATTCTTTTGTTGAATATATACTTACTTTAATTATAAATCTATTTCTCATGATCCTAAATTTTATGTCTATTTTTTATCAAATAATAGATAGATTTGACCTCTCTACTAATATGCTTATTATGATTGTAATGATGTATATCTATCTCTCTTTTCCTATAGCATTCTCTTCATTGAGCAAGCCTAACAGTAAATTAAATCTTTGGGTGAGAAAAAATAAAGTAGCTTTTAGATTTTATGAGTTCTTTATTATCTTAATTATTGCTAGTTTAGTAATTTTAATCATAAAATGGATTTTGTCAAATAAATTAGATCCATTAAGTATTTCATTTATGACAAATTTCTTACTCATTTTAGTAGGTTTAATGTTATTTGCTTTTGGATCTTTAATAATTTCACTAAACCGTAAAAGTATAGAAAACGCAAATAAAATAATATTAGACTTAAATAACAAGATAATATTTTATGAAAGAGCTCATACCAAAACTTATTTCGTTCCTACATTGGTAAAAAGCTCCGAATAATTTTCATTATCTTTATTAATAAACAGAAATTGATAGATTCATAATAATTTAAATTTCTTTTTGTCCAACTCTTAACTTATTAATAAATTTCATCATTAAATTTCATCATTAAATTTCATCATTAACACTATTAATTTTAGAACTCAAAGTGAAAAAAGACCTGTTATTTCTTTTTTTCGATATAAATAAATAATTATTTATATAACTGACTAAAATATTAAGAAAATTTTTAATTTGGGATTTATAGGATTAAATTATTACAATTAAATTTTACCATTTATTTTTTATCCAACCCCAATAATAAAAATTTTTACTTCAAAAGTTCAATAAAATGCACCGCATTTTAATATCAGTTTTTAATTTTTACCATTCAATTTATTCAGAGTTTCTTTTAGTTTCTTGAGTATATTTAGGACTTTTTGGATCATTAAATTTAGGCCTTTCATTGAATTTCTCAGTATAATCTGCAATACAATAAGATTCACATTTTGCTATGTCTCCCATAGTTCTTATGTATTTAGGATTATAGATATCAACCTCAGATTCGAAGGGATAAACAGAGTAATAAAGATTAGATGAAAGTTTTTGATAATCCCTGTTTGCATAAAGACATCTATCAGCTCCCCCATGTGCCATTCTTTTCTGTGAAATTGTAAGGTCGAATTGGTTTAGTCGATCTTTTAAACTTTGATGATTTGTCATCCCAAAATACACAATTTCTTCTCTTAACTTAAAATTCTGTCCAGATAAGTCCGTTTCTGAGATTGCTATACAATAAACTCCAGGGAACCTAATTTCAAGTAAATCATCTCTATATTCCCATTTTTTTTCCCATTTTTTCCATTTGGTAAATTTATCTTCTTCCATCGAATTTTCCTCCATGTGTTTGCAATTAACTTATTTGAACGAGTGTTCATTATAAGCCTATTCAAATTTTGAACAGAGATAGCAACCTTGTAAATTATGATGTTGCTCTTTTTTTCTATACAATCCATTTTGTCAGGTTGAAATGAAACCTTTTGCACTGAAAGAACAACCTTTTTATATTTCGTTGTCATTGATATAATTATAATAAAAATATAATTATGAGGTTGATAATAATGGTTGATCTTAGCAATGGGCTAGTTACAGGTGATGGTACTAAAGTTTTAAATGTTGAAGAGTTTGATAAATTCATTTTACAGATGCCGAAAAGATACAAAACAATCTTTGAACTCAACACGATATGCGGAATGAGATATATCGAAATCCAAAGATTATACGATAATCCTAAATGGTATTCTGAATCAAGAAATCAGATAATCCTTCCACCAGAAGCTCAGAGGAAGGTTAAGCAAAAGTTAGTGAAGAGAACTATAGACAAGCTTCCGAGCACGTTTTCATATATTTTTAAAGACTTTATAAATGGTACACGTCCGCCAGACAGAACTTCGTGGAATCGGGACTTAGCCAGATGGAGTAATAAAGCAGGAATTGAGCCAAAAGTAAGCCCGAAAACCCCACGTAAGACTATAGAATCTTGGATGCTTAAAGCCGGAATACCTGAGATTGAAATATATAGTCGTCAAGGTCATGATCCAGTAACCAGTTTGAAACATTATCAAAGCCTGAGTTTTACAGACTATGAAATGAGAGATATTACTAAAAGGTTGACAGAATGGGGGATATTGAAATGATGAAATCTATGGTCTTGAAGAGGGTTGCAATGGTCAAGCTGGAAAAGATCAAAATATCCAATTATAAGCGATTTTAAGGACTTTTCTTCTTCATGAGGGTAATTTACTTCTCTGCATTGAAAGATGGCAAGAAAGGCTCTATTTACCCCTTTCAGATGGATTTCTAATATATACTCTGACCTTCCTATATTAGCATCCCCAAAAAGATTTTAATTTGTGTGATATAATTCTAACAGTATAAAACTAAAAATATTATGTATGTTATCGCTCATTATCTATTATACCTACTATCTAAATTACTTTCGTAGGATAATGCATATATTATATGTAAGAAATATGAACTTTGCAGAGTTGGTGGAATTAGAAACGATCTAATTCAGAAAACTTCTTAGCCGAATGAATCAAAGCTACAGTTCAGCTAGTTCTTTTTCATTCTTGATCGCTTTGTCCGATGTATTGAGAATTTATCTTTAAGTCTAGTGAATGCAAAGATTTCATTTTTAGTACCATACTCTTCAATATTATCCATATTAATTAGTAGATCCGAATCAACTGCTTTGATAAATACTGTATATATAATTCATTTCTCCATAACAATAAATTAAATAGAAGGGGATATGCCCCCTTCATTTCTTTTTCTGTGAACTCTTCGAAGTAGCTGACATTGCCCTTGCTTTGAAATCCTGATTGGTTTCAGTCTTGTCAGCATGGGACTGTATTCTTGATGCAGCCTCTTTGGTCATGGATTTTTTCTCTGCCATTACACCTTCTCCTAATTACTTGCCATAAATTGTTGTATTTCAGTCTTCAGCTTCTTCTTCCCAGTCTTCGGGTCTTTCTTCTTCTCCACGGCTCTGCCAGTAAGCATCGTTGTTGTGATTACACTGGTTTGCGTGGTTATTCTGATCGGATTGTTTACTCAATATTTTCACCTCCTTTTGGTTTGTTGCCATTGCAATGACTGTCAAGTAATCCGAGTTTATTGGCACAATAGGGATGATAATACTGATCTCGGCATTTTATTGCAAAAATTTGAGCCAAATTAAATGTAAAATCTCTATCATTTCGATAGCTTAATGCTGCCTTATCGAAATCATAATAATCCGGATCGAATGCCCAATCGATATGAGAATACAAGTTTGCTTCAGGTCCAAGCAATTTTTCATAAGAAGTTTGAATATTTTTTAAATAATTTTTTTTGATGTCTTGAGCAGCACTCCAGATTTCTTTTATTCTAGAATTAACATCGTATCCTTCTGGACCCGATGACCTGTATTTGATCAAAAATTTCTGGAATTTTTCTGCAATTTCTAATTTTGAGAGATCACCGTCAAAAGTAAACATCAGATCATTTAAAATCTCATGGCATATTTCTCCAAACGGTGGCATCTCAGGGTTATTTTCATCATCTTTAATTCTCTTATCTAACCATTCAGGTATCTCAAGATTTAATTTGTTGTATACTGTTCTTATTGTTGAGTTTTGAGCTGAGAATGCATGTTTTTCTCTCTCAAAAGGAACACGATGTGGTACAAGCCAGCTTTCTATTAATTCCTCGAGCAAAGTGATTGATTTTAATTCAAAACTGAAAAAATGATCTTTTAATAGTTTATAATCAACTGAGTATTCAGGTAGCATTTTAGGAGAAAGTGGAAGACCACAATAAGAACAGAATATTGAGGATTTATGACTACCAAATATCGTATTGTATGCTTTAGACTCAGGCAAGCAATTAGAATGAATCTCTGTTGAGAGCCATGGTCTTTGTCTAATTCCATTAGTTTGTCTAAAAAATGCTACTACAACTGCTTTATAATTGTTCAGCTTTTTTTTACATATGGGACAAAGGCCTATTTTTGAGTATCCTAAATGTGTAGGAGTGTAGGTTGAAGCTTTACAATAGTCTGTTACATGAGTAGTTAGTCCTTTTCGAGATAAGCCTCCCCTTTTAGTAAGAGATATATTTCCCTCTTTTATTAGCCCATATGATTCAAGTAGATGGATGGCACTAATGACCCTAACTTCATTTTGTCCTAGTTCTTCTTTTAATTCATTTGGATAATATTCTTTTATTGCCAATAACTCAAGGATTTTGAGTTCTAATTCATTTACTATTTCAAACTCTTCTTTGATTATCGAGTACTTTCCATTTTTAGAACAGATGACAATTCCTTTTTCCTTTAAGGCTTTCAAATGATTGTGGATATAACTTCTTTTATCTTTACCTAAACGTAATTTATTTGCAATAGCTGTCGGACCTATGGGTTCAGAGGATTCTCTGAGAATTCTTATTATTTCTTGTTGTGGATTTGTCAGATCTGTCACATATATTTTTATGCGTTCAATGAAGTTTAATGTGGCGTTCAAAATTCTAGAATTTCGTTAAAAAATAAGTACAATTGGTTCAAAATATTAACAAAATCAGATTATATAATTGATTTCAAAAAAAAGCCTGAAAATACTTAGAAAAACAATTTAAAGATGATGCTTAAATCTGGAATTCCTGAGATTGAAATATATTCCCGCCAGGGTCACGATTCCTTAACCTCTATGCGTCATTATCAAGGCCTTGCTTTTTCAGATGAAGAAGTGCGGGATATTCAAAAAATATTGACTTAGTGGGGAATTCTTAAATAATTATTTGGAGTTAATATGTAAATAATTAATTATTTTATTAATGAAATTATCAGAATTTCATTATTTTATGTTGGGTTTCATTATTATCATATGCTCTTTTTAATACCCTTCAAAAACCCTATTAACTCATTTTGACAACAATTTTCTTACAGACAACGCTTAATACCTTTTGTATAATTTTCGTTGAAATTTACCTATTTTTTACAAATAATCAGCCTTTTGATACTGATTTTCAGTTTACAACTTGATAGAAATCTTAATATACATCATGTGTATAAATAATTCATTGTAAAATAAAAACTAAAAAATAAAAATAATCGAATAATGAAAATAGAACTAGGTGATTGCTATGAAAGAAAGAATAAACATGACATTTGACCCCGAATATATCAAAAAACACATGGAATATTTACAGCTTTCTGGACTTAATAGAAGTCATTATTTCAATCAAATTATTGAAAGTGATGTTAAAAGATTGAATCAGATTACAGATAATAAAGAATTGTCATTTACTGAAGTTAAGGACATCGTAAAAAATCACTTTAATTCAAAAATTGAAGGTGAATAAAATGTTATCAAAAGATGAAAAAATAAAAATAATTTCAGAAAATTTCTGTCTTTCAATTAATGAAGCTAATAGAATATACTCTTGTATTGACTCAATCACTGATCACAATAGAGAATTTGAAAAGGAAAATGTTGAAAATTTTTATGAAGAATTATGCATTGTATTCAATCTATGTATGTATGAATTATCAGATATTGAAAAAATAGTTACATGTGATGTGAATATTGAAAAATCTATATGCAAAATTTGTGAATACATTGAATGTCCCATAGATCACAAATATTGTAGAATGACACCTGAAGAAGAGGAAGAATTAGAACGTTGTAAAATCAAAACTGAACCAATTATAAGAACTGAACCAATCATCCCAATAAGTCAAAGATTATGTCTTTGTGAGGATGATGAAGAAGAAAAAATAATTCAAAAATTACTTGCAAAACGAAAGGAAAATCAAAAAAAGGAAATTGATTTAGAACAATTTTTTTAAAAGGTTGTAAAAATGGCTAAAAAGAATGATGAAGGTGTTGGAGCACCTTCAAAAGATTATTTCTACAATATAATTAATGATGAGCAAATATATATAGTTACTACCGATGCTGAAACAACAATATACATTGATAGGTATGCTGATGCTCTTGTTACTTCACTTGAAATTCCATACAATATTGCAAGAGAAATTGTAATAGAAGGAATTGAAAAATGTTCAGTTCTTAAAGAATACTTCAGTTTTGGAAAAATTCTTCAGGAAAAATATCACATAGAAGATATAGAAATAATTGATGATATTGTTGGATTCCTATCTTGTGTTTTACTTGTTGCAAAAAATAATAAGCAAATATCAACCGATGATTATTTTCAATGTGATGTAATTTTCAATGAAGATAATGTAATTGTTTCTGAAACAATTCAAAGAAGAGAAAATAAATTAAAAGATGTTTATGAGCATAATATACGAACCCTTCAGCCAGGATCAGGTAAAACATTTACATTGCTGCAAAAAGTAAATTCAAATCTTGAAGGAAAAGATCTTATTCTTGGTGCTGAACACTCTTTCTTTGATGAATTCGAACAAAAGGTATCAAAAGATTTCGTTGTTCTTAGAGGATTCAAAAAAGCTTGTGCTAGATATTATGAAGATTCTGAAGAAGGAAAATTAATTCAAAAAATGTATGAAAATAAAGAAAATGGAAAGAAAACAATCCCAAACAAAGCAATATGTATGTATATGGGTTGTGATTGTGGATATTGTGAATATAGAGAGCAATTCAACAAAATGAAAGAAAAAGGTGTCAGTGTTGGAGCACCTATAGAATTCCTTCACATTCTTGATTTTGATCTTTTCGATAACATATATTTGGAAGAATCAATCCTTGATCGAAATTTCACTCTTGATTGGGACATAAATTTCATTAGAAGAAACTTTTTAAAGTTAAAAATATGTGATGCAAAATTACGTCAAAATATTTTTACTTCACTAAATTATAAATCACAATCTCTAAACATATATGCAGATCAATTGAAAAAATTAATTGACAATCACAATGAATATTTTGCTGCACAAAAAGGATACAAAATTAATAAAGAAAACTTTCAAGGATTTCTTAATTTATTTTGTGGAATTAATGTTGATAATCTAATATTCTATCTCGAATTACAGGAAAAGGACAAAAATAAACAACTTGAAGTCAATGGAACTTTTGTGATTGATTATCAGATGCTTTTATTCTATAAACAAAAACGCAATAAACCAATACAATACAATTGTTCAAGAGAAAATCTAGCAAGAGATAGATTCTTAGATATATTGAAAGTTTGGGAATCAATATATACAAATTATCAAGGTGTAGTCAATATTGTCAAAGCCGATTTAATTTTCCCCATTTTGGCCGGATTACTTTTCCCCAACTTCAGATATAAAGTTTACTCAATTTTTCATAAACTTTTTAGAAATTACTGGTACATATTTCCTGTTTTTAGACCCTGTTTCTTCCTTTCTTTCAGCCTGTAACTTTCCCCTTTGATGTTAATCGTTGTACTATGATGGAGAATTCTATCAAGTACAGCAGCCGCTATTACATGGTCCTTGAATATCTCTCCCCATTCTCCATATGACTTATTCGATGTCAAGATCGTTGAACTCTTTTCATAACGTCTTGAGATTAGCTGAAATAGGCAGTGAGCTCCCTCTTCGTCAAATGGGAGATATCCTATTTCGTCGATTATCAGCAGTTTATACTTCATCAAGTCCCTGAGTTTCCTTTCAAGCATTCCTTCTCTATTTGCTGTTTTCAACTTCTCGATAATGTTTCCTGTATTGGTAAAGTAAACCGAAATCCCTGCTTTTACTGCTTCAATCCCGAGAGCAATTGCAAGGTGAGACTTTCCAACTCCTGGAGGACCGAGGAAAACAACATTCTCTGAATTATGAATAAATCTCAAGGTTGAAAGGTCTTCGATTACTTTTTTATCAATGGATTTCTGAAATTCAAAATCAAATTCATCAAGCGTCTTTTTCACAGGAAATGCTGCACTTTTCATCCTTCTCTCAATTGCAGTAAATTCCCTGCGTTTCTTTTCCTGTTCAAACAGATGATCAAGGACTTCCATTGTTGTCTTGCTGTCTCTTGCAGCAATTTCAAGGTAGTTGTCAAGGAGCTCTTCAATAGTATTCAGCTTCAGGTACTGCAGGTTACTATGAAGTCTCTCGTAACTGAAGTTGTTCATTCAAAGCCACCTTCACTAAATGTATCATAGACATCAAGAGACCTCTTTTCAACTTCAGGACTTGAGAACTTCAACAGAATCTGTGAGTCTTTCCTGCATTTTGAATTCTCTTTAAGAATCTCACTCAGGAGACCCTGGAAATGTTCCTTTTTCCTTGAAACTCTGCAGTTACCTGGTAGAATTTCATGTTCACAGACCTTCTCATAATCAACATAGACCTCCAGTTTTCCTTCAAAGATCTGAAGCTCTGCAGTTCTTCCTGCAAACCTGTAAGGGACAGAATACTTATTTCCAAGGAATGAAATATAACAGTCTTTGGAGACCTTTCTGGTTTCCTTATTGACAACTTTGTAAGGAGGAACCTGGCCCATAGGGCTCAGGTTCTCCTCCTTAAAGCGTTCAAGAGGGATTTGATAGGTTGTTCCATGGACAGTTGAATTTACCCTTTCCAACCACCTGTGAACTTGGCCGTTCAGGTCTTCAAGAGAGGTAAACCTTCTTCCAAGGAAGAAATCCCTCTTAACGTAACCGACTGTATTTTCAATCTTGCCTTTTGTCTGAGGCCTGTAAGGCCTGCATAACCTGGGAATAAAACCAAAGCATTTGAAGAAATCCTCAAACTGTGAGTTCCATTCAGAATCTGATGACTTTAAGGCTCTTTTGATAACGACCTGTTTCATGTTATCGTATAGAATCTCCTGTGTAAATCCTCCAAAGTACTCAAAAGCGTTCAGATGACACTGAATAAGAGTTGGAGTGTCTATACTCAGTGTAAATTCAACATATCTCATCCTGGAATATCCAAGAATCATGTTAAAGCAAAACAGTTTCTTTATCTTTCCATCAACTTCAACTGTTCCTAACTCTCCCCAGTCAACCTGAGCCTGAACACCTGGTTTTGTTTCGTAGCGAAGCACGGCAGGAATTCCCTGCTGAGGCCGGACTTTTTGTACGAAGTCCTTGACTATGGTTTTTCCTCCATCAAAACCCATTTCTTTGATTTCCCGATAGAGACGAGCAGCAGTATAGGGACCTTCTTTAAGTTTTTCAAGAATGTAAGGTTTGAAAGGATCAAGCTTGCTCTTTCTGCCAGAACGTTTCTGGGGTTCAGGCAAGGTTTTCAGCCGGAGATATTTCCTCACAGTTTTCCTGTCAAAACCTGTTTTTCTGGAGATTTCACTGATGCTAAAGCCTTGTGAATACAAATCTCGTATCAATAGCCATTCCTCCATTTTCAGCATTATTTCTAATCCTCAAGTTTTTCTCAAGGATTGGAAATCAGGGAATTTTAATCCGGCTAAAATGAGGAATTATTCACCGGCCTTGACAATATTAGTTATTCCGATAAAACAAGAAAAACATCAAAACTCATAAAACATGGCAATAACGGATTTTATAAAGGAAAGAATTATGAAACTATAGAATTAACATTAAAAGAATATGAAAAACAGATAAAGAAAATAATTGATAATGAAAAAAATAGAAAAAAACACAAAGTTTTCATCCTGACATATAAGAAACTCATAACAATAAAAGAAGGAGAAAAATACGGTACATTTTGGGGTTGTCCTGCAATTTGGTTTGGCGGCTGTCATGGAGTCAATGAATTTCAAGATTATGATACACTTATAGTCATTGGAACTCACCTTCCACCTGAAAATTATTACGATGAAAAACTTCAAAGATACAACCCTGAATACATACCTTCAACCTATGATAATGTTCAAGTTGCAGGAAGAAACGTTCCAATTGATCCTGTATTATTCAAATATTATCAACAAGACTTTGAAGACAACGTTTATGATTCCGTCCACCGAAGCAGATTATTATTACATGATGTAACAATTCATTGGTTTGGAAATAATATTCCTTCTAAGCTCAAAGAAGAAATGACTTATTGTGAAGAAGAATAACTTCACTATTCTCTTTTTTCTTTCATAATCTATCACGATTTGTCATTATTTTTCACTTTTGACCTTCATTTCCACTGGAAAACGCTTAAAAAAAGCGAAAAAAACGTGCCCCCCGATATCGAGGAGTGACAAACGATGGTGAGGAGTGACAACCGATGCTTGCGTTTTTTTTTGGATTCTCTTGCTATCGAAAAAACGTTCAAAATAAAATCGCATTTTTGACACTTTACTCCTCACCATCGGGAGGTTTGAAAGTATCTCTTCTCAGCAAAAAATTTTTTTGTCACAATCGCATGTGCTATCGAATTTTTTTGCATTATAATATTATAATGGGAATTGCTCAGAACTATTTTCAGGACATCCTCTATAGTAGAGAATCTTTAAGTTCAACCTGAAGATATGCCTTCCAGGACACCCTCTATAATAGCTGTTAACACGTCATATATCACGTTTTAGAGCAAAAAATAAAAAGCTTGACAAAATGTTTCAGATTGAAATATCTCCTTCATTTCAAGCTTTAATTCATTCCTGAGAGTGATCATAAAATAGGCTTGAACGTGGTAAATATTTGACTTTGACGACATTTTAGTGCATGTTGAAGAATTACACCTTTTTTGATGTAATGTGAAAATCTATAGTTGGCTAGCCATAATCTATAGCTCCGCACTCACTATTTTTCTGACCGGCACCTTACCTTTACTCTGTCTCTGTGAAATGTAACCGGACCTGAACCTGAACTTGGACTTGGCTCCTGCTCCATACCCTGCACTCTACAGGCCTTGGGACCCTGCACAAAATAAAATCCAAAATAAGTAATTTTGGTCTTGTTGAATAAATATATCATACATGGTGGAAAAAGTCTCCAAGTCGCAAAATTTGACTGGTTGTAGGATAGACTACAGAACATCCAGACTCTTAAAAGTCTAATTTATCTTTTTATTTTGATGTTATGATATTTATCTTATTAGTATTCAAATTTTAACTATATTTATCTATATATAGAAATCTATATATATAAGATTTTATATTGTATATGGCATACAGGATAATATTTTTAAAATTAAATAAAATAAAAGGTGATTATGATACGTATCGAATATAAAAATACAGATATTGAAATGAAAAATACAGAATTTGAAATTGAAAATTACAAAGGAAAAGTAGAATTTTTTAATAAATTAGAATATATGAAAACAAAATTTATGTTGAAACTTGAAAAACCAATCAAATTAGATAGTGTTTTTGAAACACATCAAATTATCTATAAAAATAATAAACCATATTCAATATTTTTCTGTAAATACACAGAAATGGCAAGAAAATTTAATAAAATTGAAGTATTAATACCAATACCTGAAGAAATTATATTAGAATGTTTTAATGTTGAAAAAGATATAGAAAACAAAATTAAACAAAAAAATCTTACACAAGATATAGAAATTGATTACATTGACCATATTCATTCAATTATGATTAAAGATATAGTTGACGAATTGAAAGAAAATTATCCAAAATATATTATATTATCAGAAGAAGAAATAGCAAGAGAACTTGCACATGATATAGAATTAGAAAAAAATTATAAAAATAAATTAATACCGAATAAAATAATTAGAGAAAAAATAACAAAAATACTCGATAGAGAATCTCAAAAAGAAATAGAATATGAAAAACAGGAAGAAGATAAAATTAATAATTTATTAAAAATAGCAATGGAAACAGGTGAACCACAACTAATATCCCAATGGGTTGAAGATTGTAATGATCCATCAGAAGAATGTAATGCAGATATATGTTCTTATTGGATATTACCTGATGGAACAAAAAAAGAAACCAGAAGTCATACATATTAAGGAAGATGAAAAATGAAACTAATTACTGCTAGAAAACTAAATCAGTATGGAAGTCTTGGGGTCACCATCCCGAAGGAAGTTGTTAACAATCTTCAAATCACAGCAGAAACCGTTTTTATGTTCGAAAATGATAATGGAATTCTTAAATACAGTCCAGTGAAAGAAATTAAATGTTAAGGGAAACCTTAACTTTTTTAAATATTTACGGTAATTTTAACAAAAATAATTTGGTATATAAAAAATAAAGGAGATAAATAACATTGGAAGAAGTATGGAGACAGTGTGATTTTTCATATTATAAAAATAAACTTGAAGTTTCTAATTTTGGAAATGTAAAAATCAATGGTAAGATTACAGAAAAAATACCAATAAATTATAGCTGTCATAACTTGCTTCACCCAACTTGTTCTTCTAAACCAGGTAAGTATAACAGTCTTCAATTAAAAAATGTTAAAATATCTACAGATATGAATTCAAGAAATTATATTAAAATAAGAAACTCATATTTTCAGATAGATTGTTGGATTGCTTCAGCATTCGGAAAAACCAAGTCTTATCATGTTAATCCATGTCATTTAAATAAAAATAACCTTGATGATAATGTTGAAAATTTAATTGCTTACGAAGATACTCAAGAATATAAAGAAAGAAAAGAAAAATACGAAAGAGAAGAAAAAAAGAGACAAGAAGAAAGGGAAGCAAAAGCACGATTTAAAGAAATTATAGTAGGTCACGGTTTTGATAAATTTAGTGGATCATATCCAATTATAAATAAAATATGTAAAGTATGTGGTGCTGAAAGTTTAGAAGATAAAGGGGATTACTATCAAAATACTGGATTAATCAAAGAACTTCATAATAAAGAAGAATGTCATTTGTGTAGTGATTGGAACGGTTGTAAAACCGATTGTACACATTCAGGAACAATTTGTTTAAAATGTGGAAATAAAGAAGGATATTAAAATGATAATGAAATAAAAATAAAATTTAACAGTAAACTTTTTTTCTGTCCTCGACTTGGCAATATCTCCAAACCTTCGACCCTAGACAGCCTGGGACCTTGGACCCTGCATAAAATAAAGCAATTTTGATATTGCAATAAATATCCCATCTACTGATAAACGTCCCAAAAACGAAAAATTTGATGTGCTGCTGGTTAATCAAAATGTGCGGCTGAGTAGCGGCTCTTAACCCACCCTAAACAATGAAGAGCCATTTTCTTTGTTTATATCCCCAACGTACTCACGATAAATTACGTATTTACCATTTGCTTTCTTTACGCATCTGGCTCCAAGCCCACTCTTTTTTATCATGGATTTTCTTTTCTCGGCATCGGATTTATCAAGCCCGAAATAACTCAATTCGTCGAGCATGTAGGTTTTACCGTTAAATTTCCTAAAAGTCTTCTGCATTGTGGCACCGAAGCTATTAGTTTAGAATGGGATGAAGGCTGTCACGTACTTTCTTTAACCTGATAAACAATCTCACTTCCATCTTTCCCTATTTTCTGAATACCGTCACTACTTATGATGAAATCATCAGTTTCGGAGATGTCAGAAGCGTGATCTTCTAGCTCTTTAATTGCCTTAATTATTGTAATAGGTTCACTTGTACTATCCGGTACCTGGATCAGTGTATCTATTCCTTTTTTCGTGATTAGTGCAAGTTTTTTCAGTGCTTCGATTAGAGTCATTTCTGTCATGGTTTTTTCCTCCTCCCTCTGAAGTTTTTTCTTATTTGTGTAAAGTTTAGGTTTCTTCTATGTCTTTCATCTTCACAATTTCTTTTATGATGCTATTACTCTCAAGATTAGGACAAGAATTCCGCACTTAGGATATACTATTAACGGTAGGTCAGCAGGTCATACTCTGAGGTCAGTCTTGACTTGCAGGATAAATATATCAAATCCATTGTCTTTCGTCCCCAAAACAAAAGATTTGATGGCTCTGGTCAATTATAACCTGGACTTCCTGGCGGGCACCTTGGCGGACTGTCTGATTGCAGGTCTCTGAATGGACATTGCAGGCACATGGCTCAGAGACCGATCTGGAGGATTGTAAGGATAACAGGGATGAGCCTGTTGAAGAAGCTGTAGAGAAGCAGGAATTAGAGAGTAAGCAGATTCTTAATATCCTTTCTTTATACTAAACCGGATAGTGAATTCAGTACCATTATCCCTCTTTAATTCAATTTCACCATCTAACTGGTCGACAAGGATACTAACGAGTTGAAGACCAAGTGTATCTGGATTTTCTAAGTCAATATTTTCTTGAATGCCAGCTCCGTTATCTGAAACTATTAGGGTATATCTATTCTCTTCATTAAACAGTTTAACTTGAATAATCCCTTTATCTCTGTCTGAAAATGCATATTTAAGAGAATTAGAAACAAGTTCGTTAACAACTATACCCAAAGGGACTGCAATATCCATATCAAAGAAAACATTTTCATTGAGATCCATGTTTAAGTCGATATTGGCATTTCCAAGCCTATAAATCTGAAAAAGATTCTTAACTAGCCTCTGCAAGTACAATGAAAAGTTAAGGGTATTAGTTTCCTCACCTTCGTGTAATTCCTCATGAATCAATGCAATTGATATCACTCTATCCTTACTTTCCCTGAAGGCTTCAATAACTTCTAATTTGTTTATACATTCTTTACTATTGAATTTATCAGCCTCAAGATCCAGAAGGGAAGAGATAACTTGCAGATTATTCTTGATGCGGTGATGAATTTCCTTTTGGCGGGCAATTTCGATTTTTGTGAGGGCTTCTTCAGCTTTCATACGCTCAATGAGCTGCATTTCAGTCTCCACCTTTGCTTTTTGTATTTCCTCACGTGTCAAAAATTCCTGCCTACGCCAGAAATGGAGCAGCCAACTGGATGCAATGGCAACGGCACTTGCAATAAATAGGTTGAGAAAAACCGTAAAGGAAGCTTCTGGTAATGTCAACATACTGGGCATAATAACCAATGTCTGACCGATGGTGTACACTAAAGACAAAATAAGCTGGTTGGTGAACTTATTTGGAATAGCAAGAACCATTACAAAGATAGAGAGAACTATGGCAATAGTGTGGGCAATGAAATCACTAGGTCGTATTGCATTCAATGTGATTTGGGTGAGAGCAAAAATAAGACCCCAAACGAATTCAGCTCTATCATAAGAATGGTAGTTCCTAATTTTTGGCAGGATTTCGAGGAAAAGGATAGTGCATGCAACAATAACAAGTCTAAGTGCAAAAAGCACATAGAATCTCGATGAAAATCCAAAAAATCTGTGGTCGTTGACTATAAGGATTGCAAAGGGCAGAATGATCAGAAACATGAAAATTCGGGCTTGAGTGACGTCCGCAAAAAATTGAGTTTTTCTGAAACTGTCTTCTTGATCCGCATTCAATCCGAATGTCAGCCATTTCCGGACTTTTCCAAAGGCGTTCATTTATCATCATCCCAACGGATTTTGTGCAATCGGGAAACGGCTCGTTGCATATCTTTCATAAAATGTATTCCCCATAGAATATCCCCAATGCCACCAATACCGGAGATCCTAATCCTACTATCATGTTCTTTTCCGATATTAGTATGAAGTGAAAAAGCTATTATCCAGCATATTTGCTTTATTTAAATTATAGGTTTTTTATTTAACGTTAAATCTATTTTTGGAAAAATTGTTTTGTTTTTGGTACTTATTAATTGGAAGCTCACAAAACAATGTAATAAACACTCATATACAGAACCTAATTATATTAAAACTATGACCGATTTTGCCATTAGTATGCCATTTATGACTTTTAGGATAGGCTCTCAGATATTTAGATTTCTTCTTTTAGGAATAAAGAAAATACAATTTCATGATTTTTGTTCTTGATATTGTCTTCAGCAATGGCTATGAAGCAATTCCTAAAGTAAATATTTGAAATTATATTTTTACCACTCCTTAGTTAAGCCACGCCATCTACACCAGTTATGCTATTTAGGCCATTTAGGCCATTTAGGCCATTTAGGCCAATTAGGTCACTTAGGTTAGCCATTCCAGCCACGCTTGTCATGCCAGACACACCACCTATGCTATCTATGTCATCTATACCACTTACACCATCTAAACCATCTACGTTACTAAGATCACTTAGACCACTTAGGCCACACAAGCTACACTAGCCACGCCAACCACACCAGTCATGCCACTATTGCTACCCACGCCACTTACGCCAATCACGCCAGTCACGCCAGTCATTCCAGTCACGCCACTGACGCCACCTATGCCAGTCAGTGCCCAGGGTTGAAGGCAAGGGGCGGTTGGATTCCTTTTTTTAATAATTTGAATTGATCGTTTTCTGTTGTCTGAAATTTTAATAAAAAAGCGTGTTTGTAGGCATATATGCAAACATTACATTTCACTCCAAATCTTTATATTCAAATGAATATATAAGGTTGTAAAAATATAATTGGTGATAGTATGAAGCTTGATGAATCCGAGCAAAAAGAAAAGCAGCTTGAGAATTACAAAATGTTAAGTGCATTAACTGGAAAATCAATTAATGAATTGATGGGTGATGAAGTCCATAGAGTAAATTATAATGAGAAAGATTGCAGGATTAAGCAATTGTATCTCAAAAATTGCATTAATCCTATTTCAAGTAAAGAATTATGGGAATTATTAAAATCTCAAGGATATGATGCTAAACATACAACTTTTAGAGGTATGTTGAATCAATATCAAAGATACAAATATGTTAAAAAAGTGAATGATAAGAAACCTTTCCTATATCAAGTTACAGAAATTGGATACCAACATATCAAAACCCCCTACCTTGCAAGAGAAGAAGGGATAAAACGTTATAGAGAATTCCAATTACATAAATTGAAGGAAATTATTGAAGACGAGCCGGAGGTTTTCAAAAATATATATGAATCTATTCATGGAACTCAAAATTCGCCATTCTCTGCTGGAAATATGGTGTCAGGTGGAAGTAGTGGAAGTCAATATTCTCCAAATGACATAGGCTCAAAACTACAGGAAAAACTTCAAAGCCAAATATTCACAGCAGATTTTTTCAAGAACGTCAACGAAGACAAATTATCAGCATTGGTTGACGGCATTCTTGATAATTCATTATCGGATGAACAAAAGAAAGAATTATTGCTTGATGCTTTTCAGGAAGCCATTAATTCAAACAAAGGTTCTATAATCATTCAAAAGCAATATAACCCTTCAAAACCAGTTGGTTTAAGGAATTATTATGAATATTTGGTTAATGGAGAAAATCAAATCGTAACACGTTCTATTTACGAAGAAATACCCTTTAGATTTATTTATATTCAAAATAAAAGAGAATTACGTCTTGAATCAGAATCAATTGCCGGAAAATACCGAAATAACGAAGATGCAACTGTTTTAGATTTTGATTACCTGAATAGAAACTTTTTTGGAAATAATATGATAATTAGATCCGAAAGACAGGGGGATGAAATAGTGTTCTATTATGCCCGAATGAATGGAAAAATCATTGCATACCAAAAAGAAATTACAACCATTAGCGTGACCGATTATAATAAAGTGAAAAAAATTAAACCATCAACATTGAAGTTTGCTAAAACAAATTAAAGTATATACAAAGAATAAAAAGACTCGTTATTTGAGGTTGTTACTCTAGGAAGTAATATATAAAGTTTGTTGTATATATTATACACAATTATGTATTTAATGTATAACAATAAAATTCACGTTTTCTACAGAACTGTATAGAAAATAGAATACATAATTACAATATCTGAACGAATGAACATATGTTCGTATATCTAATTGATCAATTTTTTGATTCTGCAAAGTTATTTAAATTTTAAAACCCATAGCCCCAACTAAAAAAACTATATTATGGATGTACATAGGATAATACCGATTATATTCTGGTCAGAGAGATAAATCGGGAGAATGCAGTAAAAGCCCTATCAACAGAAGGATATGAAATAAGAAAAACCTGAGTTCACCGGGAAAATTATAAAGCAGAATGAGAAGAAAGAAGAGATTTGAAAATGAAGAAAAAAATGTGTGAAAGAGTATTTTTAGATCTTATCAACCCTTATAATCCTGCGTTTCATGAATCTGAGTAAGTATAGTCCCTTATCCAAAGACGTTATCCACGGCTGAAGATAAAAATCATGAATCCAGAATAGACAAGGAAAAGAATAAGTGCTTCATACCTTTTAATTCTCCAGCCCG
>Ga0208825_1000189_pt1 | contig 62367 bp, 58 predicted proteins | sample AD_UKC113_MetaG_FD_184450 | JGI IMG/M metagenome (GOLD analysis project Ga0208825, IMG submission 184450) | Active sludge microbial communities of municipal wastewater-treating anaerobic digesters from Hong Kong - AD_UKC113_MetaG (SPAdes)... | ecosystem: Engineered > Bioreactor > Anaerobic >... | reverse complement strand
CACTGTGGCCGGCATCTCGGGCTGCTGTTTCCCGGAGCTGATGACAATGCCAGCGGATCAGCCGTCGTTATGACCCTGGCCAGGGCCTTTAGTGCGGGTCAGGTCAAGCCGGCCAGATCAATTATGTTTGTTCTCTTTGGCGGTGAAGAAATGGGGCTTCAGGGTTCGAACTATTTTGCCGGACATCTTCCGGACGGATTTACCAAGGTTGTGGCCATGTTTAATTTGGATATGGAAGGCGAGGGTGATGGCGCCTGGTGCGGACTGAGTGCTGAACCGCCCTCTCTTCGCGAAGCCGTGGAGAAAGCTAATCAGGAGATAAATATAGTCAGAGGAATTAGTGTTATGAGGCGAGTCGGAGTCAGGGGCTCGGATTTTGCTCCTTTCTTTTTGAAGGGTATTCCGGTGGTCAGCCTCGGATCTAATGGCCCCCATTTAGCTTATCATGCCCAGGGAGATACTATTTATCGCCTTAACCCTGAAATTATGGGGGCGATCGCCAGGGTTTCCTTCCTCTCTATTTACTATCTGGCTCAAAAATGATTTTGATGATAAAAGATAAAAATATTAAAGAGAAGATCCTATGAAGCTGGCCCGGGAAGGTTTGGTTTTCTGGCTGCCATCGCTTATCCTGGCCGCCTGTTTGTTAATTCCTGGCTGGTGGGTTGGCAGCCTGTTTTTCTGGTTGCTGACCGCAGCCTTTGCCTTCTTTTTCCGTGATCCGGTTCGCCATCCGCCATCCGGACCAGACCTGGTTCTATCCCCGGCGGATGGTCAGGTCTTGAAGATAGAGCCCTTTACCGGTCAGCCGGAATTAGCCGGCCCCGGCCAAAGGCTCACCATTTTCCTTTCCCTGCTGGATGTTCATTTCACCCGGTCCCCCCTGGCGGCTGAGATTATCAAAGTTGATTATCATCCAGGCCAATTTTTTCCAGCTTACCGGGACGAAGCCAGCAGCCAGAATGAATCAAATAGCCTGGTGCTCCAAACTGCAGCTGGCCAGCTATTTTTGAAACAAATGGTGGGAGTTGCTGCCAGGCGGATTAAGTGCTATGTTAAGCCTGGAGACAGAGTTGAAGCCGGTCAGAAAATTGGATTGATGTATTTTGGCTCGCGGGTTGATCTTTATCTGCCGGCGAATATCAGGTTAAAAATCGGCCCAGGACAGAAGGTGAAAGGTGGCTTAACCGTCATAGGAGAAATCGAACATGAAAGTCAAGATTAAAAAGCCAGTTTCAACCATCTATTTTCTGCCGAGCTTATTAACCCTGACCAATCTGTTTTTTGGTTTTTTGAGTTTGACCTCTACTTTTTACGGCCGGTACCGCTGGGCGGCCCTCTGGATAATTTTCGCCGCTTGTCTCGATGGACTGGATGGCCTGGTCGCCAGGGCTACTAAAACCACTTCTGATTTTGGCCTCCAGCTTGATTCTCTGGCTGATGCAGTTTCCTTTGCCATTTCCACTTCTCTTCTCATTTATTTTTGGGCTTTAAAGCCAGCCAGATATGCCGGCTTTTTCTTCAGTTTTCTGTTTGCCGCCGCTGGGGTTTTAAGATTGGCCAGATTCAATGTAAAAACTAAAAGCGTTCCTGATAAAAGATATTACCAGGGACTGACCGTTCCCTCCGCGGCTATCTTTATAGCCTCTTTAGTTATCTTCCGCCCGGCGCCTAACTATGATCTGGTTCCGGCTATTTATCTGGCGCTAATTGTGGCGGCTATTAGCCTGTTGATGGTTAGTTCCATTCGGTACCGGAATTTCATTAACTATTTTGTCAACCGGCCGATTGATATCAAAAGCGCTCTGGCCCTGGCTATTGTTATCGGCGGGCTGCTTTTTAAGCCAAAATATTTCATCCTGATTTGCTTTAGCTTGAATGCCCTGTCCGGGCCAGTCAGTTTTTTGGTCAACAGCTTCAAAAAGAAATGGCTGAAAAAGCGACAGGCAGAAAAGCCGCTAAAAGCAGCTGATTTAAATCATTAATTTTTTTCAGATTTAATACCGAAGATGAAATTCAGGAAAGTCAGGCGGTTAGTTTTATTATTTTCTCTGGTTGCAGTTCTCATCTTAATCCTGATTTTGCCCTTTACCCAGAGAAAGAAAGAAAACAGGATAGAAGTCAGCTTTCCACCGGCTGATGTCATTTTAACCGAGCCGCCGGTTAAAATAGAGAAAATCACCATCACTTCTGGTCAGACAATTACTGATCTCTTGACGGCCAGGGGTTTAACTGTGTCTCAGGTGTTAAATATCAGTAATCAGGTCAAACCGGTTTACGACCTGGCCCGGTTGCCGGCTGGCCGGGAGTTGAGACTGTTAAAACAGGGAGATAATTTTATCGGGTTAGAACTTGACCTTGCCCCTGAACGCTATCTGCATCTGGATCTTAAGGAAGATCAGGCTACGGCCAGAATTATAGATTACCCCGTAGTGAAAAAACTGGTCTTGATTGAAGGACGGATTGAAGATTCTCTTATTTCAGCCATTAATAAAACAGGAGAACAGGATCTTCTGGCTTTAATGCTGGCTGATATTTTTGGTTGGGACATCGATTTCTACTTAGATCTTAGAAAAGATGATACCTTCCGCCTTCTGGTTCAAAAAAAATATATCAATGGCCGTTTCAGCAGTTATGAGCAGATCCTGGCTGCTTATTTTATAAATCAGGGACATCTTTATGAAGCTTTTCGTTTTACTTATCCTGATTCCAGTCAGACAGATTATTTTGACTCTAAGGGAAATTCCCTTCGCCGGGAATTTTTGAAATCACCGCTTAAGTATACCAGGGTCTCATCCCGGTTCAGTTTGAGACGTTTACATCCCATCCGGAAAATTTACCGGCCTCACTATGGAGTTGATTTTGCCGCTCCGGTTGGAACGCCGGTTCAGGCCACAGCTGACGGTCTGGTCACCTTTGCTGGCTGGAACGGCGGGGCGGGCCGGATGGTTAAAATCAAACACAGCCATTCCTACGAAACTATGTATCTGCACTTAAGCCGGCTCGGGCCTGGAATCTATCAAGGAACCAGGGTCAGGAGCGGCCAGGTCATCGGCTACGTCGGGTCAAGCGGTGAATCAACCGGCTCTCATCTTGATTATCGCCTGCTTTACCACGGTCAGTATGTCAATCCACTCGGCTGGAAATTCCAGCCAGCCGAGCCCTTACGGGAAAAATACCGTGCGGAATTCGACCAGCAGGTAGAAAATCTCAGGCAGCTATTATTGTACCCCCTGGCTTTATTTACAGATTATTAACCATTCAGCTTTCCTCCTTATTCAGGCTCTGGTAACCATCATTTTTTGGCCGCTGACTAAGGAAGAGCCAGATTCTTGGCCTCTGTTGCCCGGAAAACCAAGCCAGAAGGCCAAAAGTTTAATTTGACTTTTCACCCGCTAACCATTTAAAATCTTGGCTGTCAGGAAAAGTCGTGAGGAGGCAATTTATGAAGATTACTATCAGTGTCTTAAAAGCCGACATTGGGAGCATTGGCGGGCATATAAAACCCAGCCGGCAAATTATCGAAACGGTTAGAAACTATGTAGATTCAAAGGCCAGAGGCCTGCTCATTGATTATTATCTCAGTACGACCGGGGATGACATCGCCATTTTAGCCACTCATACCAAAGGCGCCGGCCACGCCGATATTCACCGCCTGGCCTGGGAAGCTTTTCTGGCCGGAACTGAGATAGCCAAAAAGACCGGCCTGTATGGCGCCGGCCAGGATTTACTCAAAGATTCTTTCTCCGGCAATGTGAAAGGTATGGGCCCGGCGGTAGCTGAGTTAGAAATTGAAGAAAGAGAAAATGAAGCTTTTATCTTTTTTGCCGCCGATAAAACTGACCCTGGTGCTTATAACCTTCCTTTTTATTTAGCTTTTGCTGATCCCATGTACTGCTCGGGACTGATCTTAAGTCCGAAAATGAGCCAGGGATTTAGATTCAGGGTGATGGACGTCGGCTATACCGAAAAGAATAAAACCATAGAAATTGATACCCCGGAAGGCATTTACGATTTAGCCACTCTTCTCAGAGACACCGAAAGATACGTCATTGAAAGTATTTATTCGCGTTCAAGCGGCCATCAGTCGGTTGCTATTTCGACTCAGCGGCTGCACAACATTGCCGGCAAGTACACCGGGAAAGATGATCCCGTAGCCCTGGTCCGGGTTCAGGGTGAATTTCCGGCGACTGGTGAAATTCTGTCTCCTTTCAATATCGGGCACTACGTGGCCGGGTTTATGCGGGGCAGTCATATTGGTCCCCTGATGCCCTGCCGGCTTAATACCACGATTTCTTATTTTGATGGACCGCCCGTCATAACCGGAGCCGCTTTTTCGATAAAAGAGGGTAAGCTATCAGAGCCGGCCGATGTTTTTGATCATCCTTACTGGGAAGCAGTCAGACTTGAAGTTGCCAGGAAAGCGACCGACATCCGCCGCCAGGGATTTTGCGGACCGTCCATGCTGCCTTACTCTGAACTCGAATACGGCGGAGTGGTGGAGAAACTCAAACAACTCGAGAAGAGATTTGTCGTCTCTGATTGACTTTTAAAGGCCGCACCTGTATTTTAGCTTTTAAGGCTGGCCAAAAGATGACCGAAAGAAAGCACCCGGTTCCAACTGTAGATTTAATTATAGAGATAGCCCTGCCTGATGGACGGCCTGGCCTGGTTTTAATAGAAAGGAAAAATCCTCCTTACGGCTGGGCTTTACCTGGCGGTTTTGTAGAATATGGCGAGACACTTGAACAGGCTGCAGTCAGGGAGGCCAAGGAAGAGACTTCACTTGAGGTCCGGCTTATCCAGCAATTCCATACTTATTCCGACCCGGGCCGGGATCCGCGGCTGCATACAGTTTCAACCGTTTTTATCGCGGCGGCCTCCGGCCAGCCGCGGGGCGGCGACGATGCCGGCCAGGCCAGAATTTTCAGACGGGAAGAAATAACTTTTCCTCTTGCTTTCGACCACAGTCAGATTCTCAAAGATTACTTTGCCTGGCGGGATAGTCAGCCAAAAATTCCAGGCGGCGAGGTTGAAGACAGGGAATCAACATCCCTCTGGAAAGAGGCCGGAGAAGATAATGGTGAACTAAAAGAAGAGGACCTGGTGGAATTAACCCGGGTCTGGAGCCTGGCCGAAGCCGAAGTTATAAAAAGTCTTCTGGGCAGTAATGGCCTGATGTGCTTGCTTAAAGGCCAGATTGTCCATTCGATTTATCCTTTTACTCTGGATGGACTGGGAGAAACCCTGGTTCTGGTTCTAAAAAAAGACTTTGACCGGGCCAAAGAACTGCTCGAAGATTATACAACTTCAAGGTCGGATCAATAGGCCTTCTAACCACTTATATTCCCTTCTAAAAATATTTTATTTAGCGGGCTGTTTTTTTCTTGACTTTTATATTTTTCTTTCCTATATTTAACTCAAAACGGGATAAAACGGGATAAAATGGGAAGAGAAGCTGCTAACAACCAGTTGATAGGAAGTTATTCCGCCCGGCTTGATCATAGCGGAAGGCTGAAAATTCCAGAGAAATTTCGTGACCTTATAGAAAAATTCTATGGGCAGGATGTTTTTGTCACTTCTCTTACTGACGAAGCTATTCAGATTTATCCCCTGTCAGTCTGGGAAGAGATGACGAGCGTGGCCAGTGAAGGCGCCTTGCATCTTCGCCCTGATGTCAGGAAGTTTTTATTAAGGGTAAATCTGAAGGGTAGCCATCATCAGATTGATGCCAAAGGAAGAGTCCTGATCAATCAGACTCTCAGAGAAAAAGCTAAGCTGAACACTGAAGTCGAAGTCATCGGGTTGAATAATCATTTAGAAATCTGGAATAAGGACGTTCTTAATTCGGTCATCGAAGAAAAACCGCTGACTGAGGAGGATTTCGAAAGTATTGCCCGTCTTGTCCCCCGAGGAAAGACTGAATGAAAGGCTATGGGCATACGCCAGTTTTGCTTGAAGAGACCCTGTTCTTTCTCCAAGCCTCCAGGCCAGGGGTTTATTTAGACGGCACTTTTGGCCTGGGTGGACATAGCCTGGAAATCTTAAAAAGGAATAGCTCAGCCCGGGTCATAGGTTTTGACCGGGATGAAGCTTCTCTCCAGACCGCCGCCGGCCGGCTCAAAGCTTATGCTAACCGGCTCAGCCTCTATCAAGCCGACTTCCGGCAGCTGCTGGAGCTCGAAGGCCTCATTCCCTGGAATGAAGTTAAAGGCGCGCTGTTTGATCTCGGGCTATCTTCTTTTCAGCTGGCTGACCCGGCCCGGGGCTTTAGCTTTAACCAGGAAGGCCCGCTCGATATGAGAATGGATACCAGACAGAAAGTTACGGCTGAAAAAATCTTATTGACTTATCCGGAAAGCCGGCTGGCCGAATTGTTCAAAGAATATGGCGAACTTCATCAGAGCAAGCTCCTCGCCCGGAAAATCGTCAGCTTGAGAAAACTCGGGCTTTTAAAGACTACCTCCGATTTAAGACGGGTAGCGGAAGAGACTTATCACTGGATCCCCCAGAAAAACCGCCTGCATCCTGCGGCTAAAGTCTTCCAGGCTTTAAGAATCGAAGTCAATCAGGAACTCTCTGGCCTGGATGACTTTCTGGACAGGCTGGCCCGGCAATGCCGGCCAGGAACCAGGCTGGTGGTTATTTCCTTTCAGTCATTAGAAGACCGGCTGGTCAAAACTGCCTGGCAACGGCTGGCTGCACCTGAAGAAGGTCAGCCCGTAGTTAAGATATTAACCAGAAAACCGGTTAGGCCAACTCCTGAAGAAATTGAAGTAAATATCCGCAGCCATTCAGCTAAACTGCGGGCCGTAGAGAGGGTCTAACTATGATCAGAAAAAAATATTCGTGGAAACACTTTCTGTTATGGGCCGGGCTGGTCATTCTTTTTCTGGGCAATATAACTTTTTACATCTGGTACCAGAGCGAATCTATCAGGCTTGGTTATAGAATCAATGATCTTGAAACCCAGGCGGAAAAACGCCGGGAAGAGATTAAACAGCTCGAAGCCAAAAAAGAAGCTCTACTCTCTCCTGACCGGATTGACCGCCTGGCCCGGGAAGAATTGAAGCTGCGGGACATTCAACCAGACCAGATCATTTTTGAAGGCCAGGTGGAAAAATGAGACTCGTCATTGACAGGAGCCCGGTCCTATCCGGCCAGAACCGGAAAAAGACCAGGCTGGTTTTTGTGGTTCTGCTTTTCTGGTTTATGGTCATCACCTTCAGATTGATCGACCTTCAGGTCTTAGAGCATAAAAAACTAAAACAGGAAGTAATTGAACAGAGTCAGGATTTAATCACCATTTTGCCGACCAGAGGAACGATTTTTGACCGCCAGGGCCGGATTCTGGCCAGAAGCCTGCCAGCTGCTTCTGTTTTTTTTTCACCGGTCAAGGGTGAACCTATAAAAGAACAGCTCAATTCCATTTACCGGTTGAAAAGCCTGTTGAACCTGTCTAAGGATGAAATAAACCGGATCGCCAGTTCTATTGAAAAAAGAAAAAGATTCACCTGGATCAAGAGAAAAATTCCGGTTGAACTGGCAGAAAAAATCAGGACGCTCAAGCTCAGCGGGATCTATCTGTTGAATGAAAACAAACGCTTTTACCCTCAGGGCCGACTGGCCGCCCAGGTGCTGGGTGGCGTCAACATAGATGACTGCGGGCTAGCGGGGGCAGAGTACTATTATGATTCAGCCCTTCGCGGCCGGGAAGGTCAGCAGCTTATCATGAAAGATGCCCGGCGGAAAGAATATCTTATTGAGACTATTAAAGAGACTGAACCGGGGCAGGATATTTATCTGACCATAGATTCTAATCTTCAATATCTGGCTGAAAAAGAACTCGAACAGGCCATCGAAGAATTCAAAGCCAACTGGGGAACGGTCATCATCATGTCTCCAGCCAGCGGCGAAATTCTGGCCATGGCCAGTTATCCTGATTATGATCCTAATAATTTCCCTCCCCCGGAAGAAGCTATGCTTAACCGGGCTATCCAGTACACTTATGAACCTGGTTCGACAGCCAAGATCGTCACGGCCGCTGCGGCCAGAGAACTGGCCGGCCTTAGTTATGCAACTTATTATGATTGCCGGGCCGGCTTAATTAACTTTGGAGGAACAACGGTCAGGGACCATGTCCGGCTGGGAATTTTGAGTTTCCCTGATGTTTTTGTTCATTCATCCAATGTCGGCTCGATTAAGATGGCTGAGATTATCGGTGAGGAAAATCTTTACCGGATGTTTAAAGCTTTCAAGTTCGGAGAAAAAACCGGCATTGATCTCCCGGGGGAAGAAGCCGGCCTTGTCCACCCTCTAGAAAAGTGGAGAAAGTCCTCACTGCGGGTAGCTATCGGCTATGAACTGGCGGCCACTCCCCTGCAGATTCTCCGGGCTATGAATGTTTATGCCAACGGCGGTTATCTGGTCAGACCAAAAATTAATTTGAATAGCTCCCGGGCAGACGGCGTGATCTCTGAAGCCAGTTTGAAACCGGCTGAAACTTCACAGCCTGTGATTTCAGAAAAAACTGCCCGCGAACTGGTCAACCTGGTCTTTAAGGAAGTGGTGGAAAGGGGGACAGGCACTCCGGCCAGGATTGATGGCTACGAAATTGCGGGCAAAACTGGCACCGCCCAAAAATTTGATCCAGCCCTCAGGGCCTATTCGCTCTCCAGGCACGTGGCTTCCTTTGTTGGTTTTGCCCCGGCTGACGAGCCAGTCATCTCGATGATAGTGGTCATCGATGAACCCAAAGGGATAAAGCAATACGGCGGTCAGGTGGCAGCGCCGGTTTTCCGGGAAATTGCCAGAAAAGCTCTTCTTTATTACCATCAGCTTCCATCCAGGCTGCCTGACCATATGACTCTGGCCAGCCAGAATTCAAAACAGGCAGGAGTGACTGACTGAGATGAAACTCAGGGAACTTCTGGCCGAAATTCGGGTGGTTAACCTTTCCGGCCAGGCTGATCTGGAAATTTCAGGCATCGCCTATTTTTCCAGCCTGGTTGAGCCAGGCAACCTCTTTGTGGCCATCAGAGGTCTTAAAGCCGACGGCCATGATTTTCTGCCGGAAGCTATAATGAGAGGAGCGGCCGCAGTCATTTCCGAACGTCAGAAACCAGAAGGACTGGATATCACCTGGGTCAAGGTGACTGACGCCAGAGAAGCCTTAGCTTTGACCTCGGCTGCTTTTTATGGCTACCCTGCTCTTAAGCTAAAAACCATTGGTATCACCGGGACCAAGGGAAAAACAACAGTTAGTTATATGCTTGAAGCTATTCTCCAGGCTGCCGGATTTAACCCCGGGGTCATAGGCACAGTTGATTACCGCTGGAACCAGCAGCGATTGACTGCGGCCAGAACAACACCCGAGGCCCCCGATATTCAAAAAATATTAAAGCAAATGGCCGACTCAGGCGTTACTCATTGTATTCTGGAGGTTTCCTCCCACTCTCTCGAGCTGAAAAGGGTTCTGGGAATAGGCTTCGACCTGGCCATTTTTACCAACTTAAGCGGCGAACACCTCGATTACCACCAGACGATGGAGAACTATTTTGAGGCCAAAAAAAAGCTGTTCTTCCTGAATCACAAAAGACAGGCCTCCATTGTCAACATTGATGACGTCTGGGGACAGAAGCTGATTTCCGAACTGCCGATGAGAACTGTCACCTTTGGCTTCAGGCCAGAAGCCCTGGTCCGGGCTGAGAATTTTGACCTTGAAGGTCAGGAAATGAAAGCCCAGGTTTCTTACCCTGGCGGCAAGCTGAATTTCAGAACAAAATTAATCGGACGCCACAATTTATACAACTGCCTGGCGGCTATTTCGGCTGCCCTGGCTCTGTCGGTCAGCCCTCAGGCTATTGTCAAAGGGATCGGCCAGCTTCAATCAATTCCAGGCCGCCTGGAATTTGTCCCCAATTCTCTCGGCTTCTCAATCGTGGTCGATTATGCTCATACGGACAACGCTCTCGACAATCTGCTGCAAGCAGTCAGAAGCCTCAAGCCAGCCAGAATCATTTTAATCTTTGGCTGCGGCGGCGACCGGGACCGGAGCAAGCGCTCCCGGATGGGAGAAGTCGCGGCCCGGCTGGCTGACTGGACGATCATCACCTCTGATAATCCCAGATCAGAAGAACCGGAAAAAATTATCCAGGATATCGAGCAGGGCTTTCTTAAAACCGACAGCCGGAATTATGAACAGATAATTGACCGCCGGTTAGCCATCCAAAAAGCCCTGACTCTGGCCACCGCCGGCGATATGGTGGTTATCGCCGGGAAGGGTCATGAAACCTATCAAATTTTCAAGGATAAAACCCTGCCTTTCAGTGATTATGAAACGGCCTTAGAAATAACAAAAAGTCTGGAGGAGAAAAAACAGAATGGCTTCCCTGACCCTCAACCGGCTGGCTGAGCTGACCGGGGGAAAAATAATTTCCGGTGAGCCAGAGATGATGGTAGTAGCCTACACTTTTGATTCAAGGCAAGCCTCAGCCGGCTCTTTATTCTTCGCCCTCAAGGGATCAAGGGATGGCCATGACTATGTTCTCGATGCCTGGCGCCGGGGAGCAGTGGCGGCTTGCGTTTCAGAGAAAGTAACAGGCCTGCCACCGGGCTTTGGCCTGATTCAGGTGAATGACACCCTCCAGGCTCTACAGCAGCTGGCGGCTAAAGTTCTCGCCGACAGCCAGCTCAGGGTAGTAGGAATAACAGGAAGTATAGGCAAGACTTCAACCAAGGAATTGACTGCCTTGATGCTTTCTTCCCGCTACAGCGTGCTTAAATCCAGGGGAAACTACAATAATCAGATCGGGCTGCCGATGTCGATTCTCTCCCTGACCAGCTCCCAGCAGATTGCTGTGCTGGAAATGGGCATGAGTCAGCCAGGCGAGATTAAACGCTTGACTCAAATTGCCCCGCCCGAGGTGGCGGTCATTACCCGCCTGGCCCCGGTCCATCTTGAATTTTTCAAAAACCTGGAGGCTATCGCTCAGGCCAAAAAAGAAATCCTGACCGGAGCCAGGCCCGGAGCTTCAGCCGTTCTCAATGGAGATGATCCACTGATTAAAGAAATAGCTGCTGATTTTCCACAGGAGAAGATAATTTATTTCGGTCAAAATAATAAATATCCGATCAGGGCTGAGGGAATCGCCCCCCAGGGCTGGTCCGGGATAAACTTTAATCTTATTTACGGCCAGGAAAAAGCCAGGGTCGCTCTGCCAGTCCTTAATGAAGGGCTTATTACGAATGTTTTAGCGGCAGCCGGTGTCGCTTATTATTTTGGCCTTGGTCTGAATGAAATTCTCCCCTCTCTCCAGACCTGGCCAGTACTCGCTCATCGGGGCCAGCTGCTCAAACTAAAAGGCGGAATAGATATTTATGATGACTCATATAATTCCAATCCGGCCGCTCTCCAGCAGGTGCTGAAAAGTTTAGGCCGTCTGCCGGCCGGGAGAAAGATTGCTGTTCTCGGCGATATGCTTGAACTCGGCCCAGCCGAAAATCAGTTTCATCAAGAGATAGGCTCAATGATCCCGGGTTACGGCTGGGATTACCTGGTGACTGTCGGGCCTAGAGCCAGGTTTATAGCCGAAGGTGCCAGGAGTCATGGTCTCGATCCGGCTCGCGTTCAATCTTTTAACCAGGCCGGGGAAGCTGCCGTCTGGCTTAAATCATTTCTAAGACCCCAGGACCTGGTTCTGGTTAAAGGCTCAAGGGGTTTGAGCCTGGAGGCCATTGTTGATTATTTAAAGAAAGAGATGGAGACCTGAGGTGCTTTACTGGTTGCTCGTACCGTTGCGGAAATATTTGTTTTTCTTTAATGTCTTCCGCTATATCACGGTCAGGACAGCTCTGGGCGGGCTGACCGCCCTCTTATTAGTCTTTATTTTCATCCCGGTCTTTATCAAGCTGCTTAAAAAGCACCAGGTCGGCCAGGAAATCAGAGACGAAGGCCCATCAGCTCATCTCGCTAAAAAAGGCACGCCCTCCATGGGCGGGTTAGTTATCATCGGAGCGACCCTCATTTCGACTCTGCTCTGGGGCAATCTCAGCAATATTTATGTCTGGCTGGGTATCGCCGGTCTCTGCCTCTTTGGTTTGATTGGTTTTATTGATGATTTTATCAAGTTTCGAGCCCGCCGTTCGCTCGGGTTAAACACCAGACAGAAATTAATTCTTCAAATCGCAGTTTCAGGCTTGATTGCCCTGGCTCTCGTTCTCATCGGCTTTAAAGGAAAATTCGATCTGCATTTGACTTTTCCTTTTGTTAAAGAATGGACTTTATATTTAGGCTGGCTGTATTTACCCTGGATTCTGTTTATTTTAGTTGGTTCGTCCAATGCGGTTAATCTGGCCGATGGCCTGGATGGCCTGGCCATAGGCTTAACTCTGATTTCGGCAGCAGCTTTAACCGCCCTGACTTATGTTGCCGGTCATGCCATCTGGTCTCAATATTTAAGTATCCTGAGGGTGCCATTGGCTGCTGAGCTGACAGTTTTTGCCGGGGCTCTAGCGGGAGCCTGCTTAGGCTTTCTCTGGTTTAATTGCCATCCGGCTGAAATATTTATGGGAGATGTTGGTGCTCTGTCCTTAGGGGGCACACTTGGCCTGCTGGCCATTTTAATCAAGCAGGAATTTTTGCTCCTCTTTGTGGCCGGGGTTTTTATCCTGGAAGCCCTCTCCGTTCTTCTTCAGGTGACTTATTTCAAGTTTTCTCACGGACGCAGAATGTTCCGCATGGCCCCGCTGCATCACCACTTTGAGCTTATTGGCTGGCCAGAAGAAAAAGTTGTTATCCGTTTCTGGATTATGGGCATTATTTTTGCCCTGTTCAGCCTGGCTACTTTGAAGTTGAGATAAAAAATGAAATTGAAAGATAAAAAAGTAGTCGTGGTTGGCTTCGGGCTGACCGGCCAGGCTGTCTGCGATTTTCTTCTCGGCCAGCAGGCCTCAATTATTGTTTCTGATAAAAAGCCTGAATCAGAGCTTGAAAAAGTTGACCTTTATAAGGCCAGGGGAGTTCAGTTTGATACCGGGGCTAACCGGCTGGAGACCCTGTTGCAGGCTGAGCTCATAGTTCTGAGCCCTGGTGTCCCGCCTTTGCCGGAAGTTCTGACGGCCCGGGAGAAAGGCTTGAAAGTCATCTCAGAAATAGAGCTGGCCTATCCTTACCTGCAGGGGAAGCTCATCGGAGTTACCGGTTCGAACGGTAAATCAACTACCACCACTCTGATTTATAAAATTTTAAAAAAGGCTGGTTTTAAGGTTCACCTGACCGGTAATATCGGCCGGCCGCTTATTTCATTTGTGAACAAAGTCAAACCCGGTGAGCTGATTGTAACTGAGCTCTCCAGTTTTCAATTAGAATTCACTGAAAAATTCCGGACTGATATCTCCGTTTTTCTTAATGTTTCGCCCAATCATCTTGACTGGCATAAGACTTTTGATTCTTATTTCCAGGCTAAAAAGAAACTCTTTGACCACCATCAGCCTGGCGATCAGGTGATCGTCAACCGTGATGATCCTCGTCTCTGGGCCTGGAGGCAGGAAGAAAAGCATGAACTCTATGCTTTCAGCCGAAAGCATTCAGTACCCCGGGGTTGCTACCTCCAGGGATCCAGGATCTGCTTTAAACTGGGGGAGGAAATTCCGGTTATAAAGGTGAAAGACATCAAGTTACGAGGGGTTCACAACCAGGAAAATGTCATGGCTGCCTCTCTCGCCGCTTATTTAGCTGGAGCCAGCCTGCTCTCCATCCGGCAGGCTGTCCGGGGCTTCAGAGGGCTTGAACACCGCCTGGAAGAAGTCAGGAAAATAAGAGGCGTCCTGTTTGTTAATGACTCAAAGGCGACCACTGTCGAGGCCACGATTAAAGCCATTGAAAGTTTTGCCCAGCCGATTCTTCTCATCCTCGGGGGGCGCGACAAGGGGGGAGACTTTTCCCCCCTTCGCCGCGCATTAAAAGGAAAAGTTAAACAGGTTCTTTTAATTGGTGAAGCCCGGGAAAAAATCAGACGGGCGATCGAGGGAGTTTGCCCGATCGAGGAAGCAGCTACTTTTAGAGAACTGGTGGAAAAGGCTTATACCCTCGCCAGCCCGGGCGAGATAGTTCTCTTATCCCCGGCTTGTACTTCCTGGGATATGTTTAACAATTTTGAAGAACGTGGCCGGTTATTTAAAAAAGAAGTCAACCGGCTGGCCCAAAAAGTTGCAGGGAAAAAATAATGGAAGTTTTCAGGCGTTATTCTTTTGACAAAACTCTGCTGGCGGCTACTCTTTTCCTCCTTCTGGCCGGAATTATCATGGTTTTTAGTTCATCCGCTATTCTGGCCGGGGAGAAATACCATCAAAGCTTTTATTTCTTTACCCAGCAGATCATCGCCGCCCTGACCGGCCTGGTGCTGATGTTTATTATCATTTCTATCCGGCCTCCTTTCTTTACCTTGAGACGCCTGGTTTATGTAGCCACTGGTTTCACCCTGTTACTGCTGCTTCTTTGCCTGGCCATGCCGCCGATAGCCGGGGCCCACCGCTGGCTTCAATTTTCCGGTTTTCGTTTTCAGCCTTCAGAGCTGGCCAAAATCGTTCTGATTGTTTTCCTGGCCAATTATTGTTCGGAAAAGTCTCAGACGCTTAACCAGTGGAAAACACTGCTGGTTCCAGCGGCCGTTATTCTGGCTTTTGTGCTGGCTGTTTTGCTCGAACCCGATTATAGTACAGCCGCCTTTCTCTGCCTTATTTCAGCTATTACTCTCTTCCTGGGGGGAGTGAAGCCTAAATATTTTATTATTCCAAGCCTCATCGCCGGTCTCATCTTCGGCTTATTCCTTTTTTCAGCCACTTACCGGCTAAACCGGGTTCATGGCTTTCTTAATCCAGAACAGGATTTGCTCGGTAAGGCTTTTCAAGTCAGGCAATCCCAGCTAGCCATAGGAGCTGGCGGCCTGCTGGGAACCAGCCTTGGCGCTTCGACTCAAAAGCTTTATTTTCTGCCCTGTGCCCACACTGATTTTATTTTTGCCATCGTCGGGGAAGAAACCGGCCTGGTAGGCTCCTTAACGGTTATTGGACTCTTTCTGGTTTTTCTTTTCCGCGGCTTAAAAATTGCTGACCGGGCTTCTAATCAAGCTTATCAGCTAATTGCCTATGGCCTGACGATCAGCCTGGCCATCCAGGCTCTTTTAAATATCAGTGTCGTCCTGGGACTGGGACCGGTGACCGGTATTCCCCTGCCATTTATTTCTTATGGGCGCTCGTCTTTACTTTGTAATCTGATAGCCGCTGGCCTGTTGTTAAATATTTCCCAGAGAAAAGTGGAGGCCAAACCGTTGCTATGAGCAAGACCACTATTATCATCAGCGGAGGAGGCACAGGCGGGCACCTCTATCCGGCAGTGGTTCTTGGCCAGAAGCTTAAAGAACTAAAGCCGGAAAGCGACCTGGTCTATATCGGCAGCCAGAGAGCAGTCGAGAAGAAAATTATGTCCGAGCAATCCTTAACCTATCTGACTTTACCGGTTGAGGGGCTTAAAGGCCGGGGCTTCAAAAAGCTCAGAGGACTGGCTTTATTGCCTCTGGCTTTTATCAAGTCACTGGCTATTATTTCCAAATATAAGCCCGGCCTGGTCATCGGAGTCGGTGGATTCAGTTCGGGGCCGGTTGTCCTGGTTGCTCATATTCTGAACAGGCCAACTTTAATTCTGGAGCAGAATGTTGTGCCTGGTTTTACCAACCGGCTTCTCAGCCGCCTGGCCGATCGAGCGGTGGTTGCCTTCCCTTCTTCGCTCCAGTATTTCAAAGGAAAGGGAGTCCTCCTCGGTAATCCGGTCAGGCCTGAGTTCTATCAGATTCGGCGCCGCCAGCCCGGTAAAATTCTGACTCTGCTGATTTTTGGCGGCAGTCAGGGCTCAAAATTTCTAAATGATAGAATTATTGATAGCCTGCCTTATCTCCGCGGCCTGAAAGATTCACTGGTCATCTGCCATCAGACAGGCGATAAGGATTTTAGCCGGGTAAAGGAAGCTTATAGCCGGGCCGGCTTTGAACGGGTTACGGTCAGCCCCTATTTCTCACCGATGTCAGACTATTTAGCAGCGGCTGATCTGGTCCTTGGCCGGGCCGGAGCCACCACCTGCGCCGAATTGATAGCAGCCGCCAGGCCGGCTATTCTGGTTCCTTTTGCCGCGGCGGCCGACAATCATCAAGAGTGGAATGCCAGGGAACTCGAACAGGCCGGTGGCGCCGAAGTCATTCTGGAAAAAGATTTTAAGCCTGACCTTCTTCCAGCCAGGCTTAAATTTTATATCGATCACCCTCAGGCCCTGAGCCAGATGGCCGATAATCTGGGAAAGCTAAGACAGGAAGATAGCGCCGGGCGGATAGCCAGGCTGGCTCTTGACCTTCTTCAGTCTGCAGAAAGGAAAGGTTAGTGGTCAGAAGAGGCTACAGAAAGCTGAACCGGATTCACATGATCGGAATTGGCGGGACCGGCATGTGTGGCATAGCCGAGGTATTGCTTAATCTTGGCTACCAGGTCTCAGGTTCGGATCTCCAGGAAAATGAGGCAACTATCAGATTAAAAAATCTCGGAGCTCAGATTTTTCTGGGGCACTCCCCTGAAAATTTAAAAGAAGCTGATGTGGTAGTTATTTCTTCAGCCGTGCACGAGGATAATGTGGAAGTTGTCCGGGCCAAGACTCTGAAAATACCGGTTATCCCCAGGGCCGAAATGCTGGCCGAATTAATGCGGATGAAATACGGAATAGCAGTCGCCGGGGCTCATGGGAAAACCACTACCACATCCATGACCGCCCAGGTACTGGAAGCCGGCGGCTATGATCCGACCATTATCGTTGGCGGCCGGCTAAACACCATCGGCTCCAATGCCAAGCTGGGCGAGGGCGATTTTATTGTAGCCGAAGCGGATGAAAGCGACCGGTCTTTTCTTTATCTTTCACCCTTCATTGCTGTCTTGACCAATATTGACGAAGAACATCTTGATCAATACGGATCCCTGGCTGAAATTAAAAAAACATTTGTCTATTTTGCCAATAAAGTGCCCTTTTACTGTCCGGTTATCCTCTGCCTTGATGACCGCAATTTACGCAGCATTATGCCTCAAATTGAAAGAAAAATTATTACTTATGGTTTTTCAACCGGGGCTGACATTCAAGCTAAGGACTTTGAATTTGAGGGCTTTTCCAGCCATTCGACTCTTTATGTTCAGGGCCGGCCGGCCGGCCGGCTGAAACTTAATGTTCCTGGCCAGCACAATATTTTAAATGCCATGGCGGCCACCGCTGTTGGGCTGGACCTGGGCATAGAGATGGGAACAATTATCAAAGCCCTGGAAGACTATAGCGGTACCGGGCGCCGTTTCGAGCTAAAAAAAGTCGTTAAAGATATTATGATCATTGAAGACTATGCTCATCATCCGACCGAGATAAAAGCCACCCTGCAAGCGGCCCGGACCGGCTGGAAGCGGCGGCTGGTGGTGGTCTTTCAACCCCATCGATATTCCCGCCTGGCCAGGCTCAAAGCTGAATTTGTTACTGCTTTTCATCAAGCCGACTTACTCATCCTGACCGAAATTTATCCAGCCGGGGAAAAGCCAATTCCAGGGGTCAATGGTCAGGCTCTTTTTGAGGACATCCAGCGGGCCGGCCAGACAAACGTCTGGTTCGAGCCAGAGCTCGCCCGCCTGCCGGACCTCGTGGCTGAAAAATTGCAGCCCGGTGACATGCTGCTTGTTCTGGGCGCCGGTCAGGTCAACCGGATCATTCCGGAGGTCATAAAAATTCTGGAAAGGGAGAAGAAAAATGGCGGTTGAAAATAGATATCCTTTGACCAGGCCATTGTTTTCGGGCCTTCCGGCCGGGGAGCAGGCTTTTCACCGCGCCGGGAAAAAATCCAGGGCCAGAGTCAGAACTTCAAAAAAGGTACTGTCGCCGGCTCACCTCATCCTGGCCTTCGGGCTGCTGGCCGCCTTCTTTGCCGGGCTGGCCGGGCTCTATTATTATGCGATTTCCTGTGACCAGCTGGAGATAAAAAAAGTTGAAGTCGTTTCAACCAGCCCTCAGGTCAAGCAGGCCATAGAGAATTACTTGAGCCGGCAAAAACTGGGTAACATTCTGGTTTGCGATTTGAATTATTTAAGGACGGTTTTAAACCGGCTGCCAGGCGTAAAAGATGTCAGGTTAGAAAAAATCCTGCCCTCTGCCCTTAAAGTCGAGGCTTTACCCAGGATTCCTAAACTGTATATTCACCGGGGAAGTTATCAACTGGTTGATGAGGAGGGAGAAATCATTGCCTCTTACTCTGAATTGCCTGACCAGTCCTGGCCGCTGCTTGAGGATAGCGATGGCTGGAGTCACAACTATAAAGAAAAAGTAGCCTTAGTCTGTCAGGCTGTCAGCCGCCTGGAACCAGCCGTGAGAGATAGAATCAGAATAATTAAGCTTTTAGGTCAGGAATCTATGGAAATTCAACTGGACGGAGATCCGGTTAAGATTATAGCCAGTGATTCTAATCTGGCTGAAAATCTAGCCTATTATCTCTCTTCCATAAATTTCTGGGCAGAACAATTTGGCCCGGTCGAATACATAGATCTCAGACTGGCTGACCGTATTTATATTAAACCGCTGAATTTACGGGCAGAAAAGACTCCTGCCAGGGAAAAGGAGGTAAGTTAAATGGCCAGGAATAATTATCTGGTTGGGCTGGATATTGGCACCAAAAAAACAGTAGCAATTATTGGAGAAATCACCGAAGAGCAAAAAGTTGAGATTATTGGCATTGGCGTCGCCGAATCTCGAGGCCTGCGGAAGGGAGTGGTGGTCAATCTGGATCAAACCATCTCGGCCATCAAAAAGGCTCAGGAAGAAGCCGAGCTAATGGCCGGAGTAGAAATAGAATCAGCTTATGTCGGCATTTCTGGCGCCCATATTAAAAGTTTTAACAGCCGCGGGGTAGTGGCCGTTTCGGGCAAAAACCGGGAGATTTCAAGGGATGATATCAAGCGGGTTATTGACCAGGCCAGGGCCCTGTCCATACCGCCTGACCGGGAAATTATTCACATCATTCCTCAGGAATTTATTGTTGATGAACAGGATGGAATCAAGGATCCTCTGGGGATGAGCGGCATCAAGCTCGAGGTTAACGTTCATATTGTCACCTCAGCCATCACCTCGCTTCAAAACCTCAAAAGCTGCCTGGAAAGATCAAACATCGGCATTCAGGAAATAGTTCTGAACCAGATTGCCACCAGTTATGCCACTCTGACTCAGGATGAAAGAGAACTGGGCGTGGGCTTGATTGATCTCGGAGCAGGAACAACTGAGGTAGCGATTTTTGAACGGGGTTCACTCTGGTATACTTCGACCATTCCCCTTGGCGGGGACAATTTTACCAATGATATCGCCGTCGGGTTGAGAACGCCAATACCCGAAGCAGAAAAAATCAAAAAGAAATATGGCTGCGTCGCCCTGCCCCTGGCCGAAGAGCAGGAAACGATTGAAGTACCAACTGTGGGCAAAAGCAAAAAATCACGTCTTCTTTCCCGGCAGATTCTGGCCGATATCATCCAGCCGCGGGCTGAAGAAATTTTCAGGCTGGTTGATGGCGATATAAAAAGAATGGGCTATGAAAAGTCATTAAATTCCGGATTGGTAATAACCGGCGGAACCGCCCTGCTGGATGGACTGGAAGAGGTGGCTGAAGAGATTTTTGATTTGCCGGTCAGACGGGGCGATCCTAATTACATCGGCGGGCTGATCGACCGGGTCAGCACTCCTGATTATGCCACGGCGGTGGGACTCATTTTGTATGGTTATAATCAGATTCAGGTACGTGGTTTCTCCAGAGATAAGAAAAAAGGCCTCTGGACGAAAATTAAAGACTGGTTCAATGAATAAGGAGGAGAACATGAGAGACGAGTCGGGCAGCAAAATCAAGTTTCATTTAGCTGAAGATTCTTCTGGAGCCAAGATTAAAGTTATTGGCATTGGCGGCGGCGGAGGCAATGCGGTCAACCGGATGATTGAAGCCGGAATTGGAGGCGTGGATTTTATTGCCGTTAACACCGATAAGCAGGCCCTTTCCACCAACCAGGCACCAGTCAAGATTCAGATCGGCAATAAGTTGACCAAAGGATTAGGTTCAGGGGGCGATCCTCAGGTTGGCCGGCAGGCAGCCGAGGAGGATGCGGAGCAGCTGGCCGAGATCATTGAGGGAGCCGATATGGTTTTCCTGACCACCGGCCTGGGCGGCGGCACCGGGACTGGCGCCACCCCGGTCATCGCCAATCTGGCCAGCGGTCTGGATATTCTGGTCATTGCCATTGTCACCATGCCCTTTTCTTTTGAGGGCCGGGTGCGATTCCGCCAGGCAGAAGAGGGCTTGCAGGAACTCAAGCAGGTCGTTGATACCGTTATTGCTATTCCCAATGAGAGACTGCTGGAAACGGTTAATCTCAATACTTCCATCTCCGAATCGTTCCGGCTGGCCGATGATGTCTTGCGCCAGGCCACCCAGGGCATCTCCGATTTAATAACCAGACCCGGGTTGATTAACCTTGATTTCGCTGATGTCAAATCAATAATGAAAGGCATGGGCATGGCCTTTATGGGAACAGGCCTGGCTTCAGGTGAAAACCGGGCAGTCGAAGCAGCTCAAAAAGCTATCAGCAGTCCTCTGCTGATTGACACCTCCATCGAAGGGGCCAGAGGTGTCCTGATCAATGTGACCGGCGGAAAAGATATGACTTTGCACGAAGTTTCCAAGGCTTCAGAGCTCATTACCAGCCTGGCCGATCAGGAAGCCAATATAATTTTTGGAACTGTTCTGGATGAAGGCCTGAAAGAGGCGATCAAGATAACAGTTATCGCCACCGGCTTTGACCACCGGGATAACCGGCGGCTGACTCCTGATAGTCTGAAACCCAGAACCGCTAAAAGCCAGCCGGCTGTACCGGTCAACTCCCCCACTCCTCCCTATGTTTTTGAACCGGTAGGAAACCAGGAACCAGTAATTGAAGCCGGTTCGCCTGAGATTGACTGGAAAGAATTGAATACACCGGCTTTTATCAGAAAAACCAGACAGGTGGCGGTCAGGAAAACGCCCAATGATTTACGCTGACACAGCTGTGGCCAATATCTCCCAGCTGGTCACCTGCGCTGGAGATAAGGCCAGAACCAAAAAAGCTATGAAGACGGCCGACCTGATCGAAAAAGCCTGGGTGGCCGGTTTAAAAGGCCGGATCGTTTTTGCCGGGACGGAAAAAGACTTCCGGGCTAATGTTTCTTTGACCGATGGAGCCCGGGTAATCGAAGGCTCCGGCCTGGTCGGCCTGCCAGGCCTGGTAGACTGCCATACTCACCTGCCCTTTGCCGGTGACCGGGCTAAAGAATTTTACCTGAGAATGACTGGCTACACTTATCAGCAGCTGGCCGAACTGGGCCTGGGCATCCAGACAACGGTTAAAGCCACCCGGGCCATAGCCGCTGAGGACCTCCAAGCCATCTGTCTGAAAAGACTGGAAACAATGCTTCTTAACGGCACCACCACGATTGAAGCTAAAAGCGGTTACGGTCTCAATCACGACGACGAACTCAAGCAGCTCCTGGTGTTGCGAAACCTGGCCCGGCGTCAACCGGTCTCAATTGTGCCAACCTTTATGGGAGCCCATGAGATACCACCGGAATTTAAGTCTGATCACCGCCCTTATATAAAATGGTTAAAAGAAGAGATGATGCCCGAAGTCAAACAAGCGGGCCTGGCCGAGTTCTTTGACATTTTCTGCGAACCAACAGTTTTTAATCTGGAAGAAACCAAGGAACTGGCCAGCCGGGCTCTTCAACTTGGCTATAAGCTTAAAATTCATGCTGATGAATTTGTGCCTATCGGCGGAACAGAACTCGGAGTGGAACTCGGAGCCAGGTCGGTTGAGCACCTGATCAACATTACTCCAGCTGGAATTGAAAAGCTGGCCGGCAGCCGGACGGCGGCAGTTCTTCTCCCCGGAGTCTCGTTCTTCTTAATGTCTGATGAAAAAGCACCGGCCAGAGAATTGATTGATCAGGGAGCAATTGTCGCCCTGGCTACTGATTTCAATCCAGGCAGTTCTAATTTGCTGTCCATGCTTCTGGTACTGCAATTAGGCGTTTTTACCTTAAAAATGACCATTGAAGAAGCTCTAAATGCCTGTACCATCAATGCCGCCTATGCCCTTGACCGGCAGGCTGAAGTTGGCTCAATTGAGCCTGGCAAGTCTTTTGACCTGATCTTGTGCGATCTTCCCTCTTATATTCACCTAGCTTATGAACTTGGAAGAAACCCTGTTAAGACAGTTATCAAGGAGGGGCAAATAGCCGTTGAAAACGGTCAGATAAAAGTTTGAAGACTGGCCAGAGAGGCATCAATCAGTCTTCTTGTTTCTTCTTCCAGTACAGATAAGCCGGGACCCCAAGAAAAATAATACCCAGTCCGGCCATGGAATTTAAAAAGTCCTTGATTAAGGAATTAACTGAAATGGCCAGAGCAGCCAGAACAAAAAGAGCTGGAGCCCAGGGATAACCCCAGGTTTTATATGGCCTGGGCAGGTCAGGCCTTTTGCGCCGGAGAATAAAAACGCCAGTCACTGTCAGAGCAAAAAAGATCCATTCACCAAAAATCACATAGGTAAAAAGCTGTTTGAAGGTCCCTGACAGGCTGAGAACTATGCTCCACAGGCTGATAGCTATGATCGAGACATAGGGAGTCTTAAATTTAGGATGAAGCTTAGCTATTGACTTAAAAAACAATTTGTCCTGAGACATCGCATAATAGACCCGCGGGGAGCAAAGCATGTTCTGGTTGGCCGAGCCCAGGATGGAGAAAAGGATAATGACAGAGATAATAGAAGCTCCCAGTGGCCCAACCGCTGCCATCATCGCCTCGGCCGCGACTCGATCCGAAGCAGCGATCGCCGAAGCTGGTAAAATATACAGGTAGGCCAGATTAGCCAGCAGATAAATTATAATAACACTAAAAAGTCCAATCAGAATTCCCAGCGGCAGATTTTTTTCTGGATTTTTTACTTCCCCGGCACTGTAGGTGGCTGTTTCCCAGCCTTTGTAAGCCCAGAAGGTGGCAATCAGGGCAACTCCAAAACTGCTAAGTAAATCAAGCGAGAATTTTCCCGACTGAGGATTGACAAAATTGCCCGGGTCGCCTTTTCCTGAAAGAAAAACAGCCGCACAGATACCAAAGATACCGACCGTTTTTATTACCGTCAATAGATTCTGCAGATTTCCGCCCTGTCTGGCCCCAAAATAATTAACGGTGGCCAGGAAAATAATAAAACCGCTGGCCACCAGCTTGGTTACCGCTGGAGACATTTTTATAAAGTAAGGAAGATAATTGGAAGAAAAAGCGACAGCCAGAGTGGCAATGGCTCCCGAATCAATAACGAAAAAAAGCGTCCAGCCAAAAAGGAAAGAAATAAATGAGCCGTAGGCCTCACGGAGATAAACATAAATTCCGCCGGCCTCGGGCATGGCTGCACCCAGTTCAGCCAGGGCCAGAGCGCCCAGAAAACTAAGGAAACCGCCGACGACCCAGACGGCCAGCATCAGCATCGGGGATTTGACAGTTCCGGCGATTTCAGCCGGAACCATAAAAATCCCGGAGCCAATAACACCGCCAATAACAATCGAGGTGACATCAAACAGGCCAAAGACCCGGGGTAATTGATTTTTTGGCAGGCTAGACTTAATCTTGGATTCAGTACTCATGCTTATTTATTGAGGTAAGATAAATAAAAGAAGGCCGAAAGTCAAATGCCTCTTACCGGATGTCCAGCATCCGGTATTGCACCGCCTCAGCTATAGCTGCAGCCGATAGCTTCTCTTCGCCGGCCAGATCAGCAATTGTTCTAGCCACCTTTAGAATCCGGTCATAAGCTCTGGCACTGAACTGAAACCTTTTCATCGCCGTCTCCAGCAGTCTCTGGCCTTCGGCTTCAGTCAGGCAGAACTGGCGAAGATCTTTTGACCCCAGCTGCGAATTAGCAAATATTTTCCGTCCTCTCAATCTTTCCAATTGAATTTTTCTGGCCGCTGAGACCCTTTTTTTAATTTCAGCCGAAGGCTCGCCCGGCGGCCGTCCGGTTATATCCTGATATTTAACGGCCGGGACTTCGATTTGCAGATCAATTCTGTCCAGCAGCGGCCTGGACAACCTCGAATAATATTTCCTTTTTTCTAACTCAGTGCAATTAATTCCGCTGCCCGAGCCGAGAAAGACATCACTGCAGGGATTCATGGCTGCTACCAGCATGAAGGAACAGGGAAAGGTCAAGCTGGAAGCTACCCGCGAAATGGTGACCTGCCCGTCTTCCAGCGGCTGACGCAGGCTTTCCAGCGCCTGGCGGCCAAATTCCGGAAATTCATCCATAAAAAGAACGCCGCGGTGAGCTAAACTGACTTCTCCAGGCCGGGGGAAATTGCCTCCGCCCACCAGTCCGGTATCGGTAATAGTGTGGTGCGGGGCGCGGAAGGGACGTTGACTGATTGCTGCTCTTTCCCCTAAAAGCCCGGCAGAGCTATAAATTTGAGTTACCTCAACTATTTCTTCGAAAGCCAGAGCAGGCAGAATGGTCGGCAGCCGCCTGGCCAGCATGGTTTTGCCCGACCCGGGCGGCCCAATCAGCAAAATGTTATGCCCGCCGGCAGCCGCCACTTCCAGGGCCCTTTTTGCCTGCTGCTGCCCCCTGACTTCATAAAAATCTACCTCCTGTCTGATTTCTCCAATTAAATCAGACAGCGAATAGCTGGCCGGTTTAATTTCATCTGAGCCATTAAGCAGCTTGACCACCTCCAGGAGATGGTCTAAACCAAAAACAGGCAAATTTCTGACCAGGCAAGCTTCTTTTTCGTTTTTGCGGGGGAGAACCAGACCTTCTAATTTTTTTTCAGCCGCCAGGAGGGAGAAAGGCAGGGCTCCCCTTACCGACTTAAGGCTCCCCTCCAGAGTTAGTTCGCCGACAAAAAGAAAACGGCTAAGATTCTCCCGGTTAACTACCCCCAGAAAAGCCAGCAGCCCAAGAGCCACGGGCAGGTCGAAAGAAGAGCCTTCTTTCTTCCGGCTGGCTGGAGCTAAGTTAATAATTATCTTTTTGGCCGGAAAATCAAAGCCACAATTACGCAGGGCTGCTCTGACTCTCTCCTTGCTTTCACGGACGGCGGCATCTGGCAAGCCAACGATGATAAAGGCCGGCAGGCCGGGGGAAATATCGACCTCAACTTCTACCTGATAGGCTTCTATTCCATGTAAAGAAGCACTTGGAATTCTTACCAGCATTGTCCCTTTAAAGGGACGGACCGGGGTATTAACAATTCTCAGATTTTTTTATTTTTTCTTAGCCAGGCCAAATTCTTTCGACAGGCGATCAATTTCCTGCTCTATGTCTTCTATCGATTGCACTTTTATTTTAGTTGTTGGAAAGGGTGACTCATCACCAGGTTTGACAAATTCAATCTGAGCTTCTTCTGGCTTTTTTTCTACCCTTCTTTTAGGCCGGGGGTGGTCAACTGTAGACTTCAGCTCGGAGGTGGTTAGGATTCTGGCTGGCTCGGCAGCCATTTCCCTGGATTTCTCCCCGCCGGAAAGACTTTCACCGAAGACACTGGCTCTGACCACTGGAACGCTCAACCTGGCAATTTCTTTGAGAGTTTCCAGAACTCCCCGGCCATTGATGGCTTCGGCCTCAATATACGGAGATTGGCGGGGATTCAACAAACGGTTCAGTGTTTCAACCGGAATTAGATTGGGCAAATCCCGCTTATTATATTGGAAAACCAGAGGAATCCGGTTGAGATCTATCCCCTGCTCCAGGCAGTTTTTTCTCAGGCCGTCAAAGCTTTCCAGATTAGCTTCAAGCAGCGGCAATTGCGAATCAGCCACAAAAACCAGTCCATCCGCTCCCTTGAGAACACTCTTTCTCGAAGCTTCATAAAAAACCTGCCCCGGGACAGTCAACAGTTGAAAATGAACTTTGAAATCCTTAATCAATCCGGCTTTGATGGGCAGAAGGTCAAAAAAGAAGGTTCTCTCGGCCGGAGTTTCCAGACAAACCAACTCTCCCCGGTAAGCTGGTTCAAGCTTAAAATAGATATAACGGAGATTGGTGGTCTTGCCGCTCAACCCCGGGCCATAATAGACAATCTTGATGGCCATATTCTTGGTGACATAATTAACGTAGGCCATTTCTTCTCCCGGAAGCACTTATTGATAACATATTCACTTAGCTTTAGTCAAACTTCAAGAAATTTAATTGAAAAATAGTTAGCCTTTGAATTGAGACAAAAGCTATGATATTTTTTGATTTTAACCTGTATCCTGCACTGTTGTTTAATGGATAAGGCAGGTTCCAAAAGGAGAGAAGGTTTGATCGAAAAAGACCTGAGAAAAGCGAGAAGAGTGGCCGTCATCGGCGGCCACCAGCCTGATCAAGAATCACTGGACATCGCCTATGAAACCGGCCGGAGGCTGGCTGAAAGCGAGGCCATTCTCATTTGTGGCGGGCTAACCGGAGTAATGGAAGCAGCTGCCCGGGGAGCCAAAGAAGCGGGGGGCTTGACCATAGGCATCTTGCCCGGGACAAACCCAGAAGAAGCTAATCCTTTTATTGATCTCGGCCTGGCCACAGGGCTTGGTTTTAACCGGAATTCAATGGTAGTCCTCAATGCCGGGAGTGTTATTGCCATCGACGGCGAGTATGGCACGCTCAATGAAATTGCTTTTGCCCGGATCTACAATAAGAAAGTCATAGGGATTAAGACCTGGAATATCGAGGGAATAATAACTGCCAGTTCGGCTAAAGAAGCTGTCGAGCTGGCCCTGTCGGCTGAAACAAAATAAATAGCCAATTGAGAAAGATATGAGGTCAGAGCAACCAGTTCTGAGTTCTTCTGGAGAGGGCGGTGAGAAGTCCCCGGCCGAACAACCCTTACCTCCGGCTGGAAACTTTAAACTGATTATTTCTTATGACGGAACCGCTTATCACGGCTGGCAGCGGCAGCCAGGCAAAGTTACGATTCAGGGTTTAATAGAAGATGCTCTCCGGCGCCTGACCGGCCAGTCAATGAACCTCCAGGCTGCCGGGCGGACCGATGCCGGTGTCCATGCCCTTGGCCAGGTCGCCAGCTTCAGGGCGGCCCGCCAGTTAGCTGAAGCTAACCTCCTTCGGGCCCTCAATGCTCTTCTGCCTCCCGATATCAGAATCAACTCAGTTGGCCAGGTAGCTCAGGATTTTCAGGCCAGGAAGTCAGCCCGTTCGAAGGTTTATCGCTACCGGATTAATACTTCTCCGGTTTTAAGTCCATTTGACTACCGCTATGTTTTCCATTATCCCTATCCTCTGGACAAGGAAGCAATGATCCAGGCCGCCCGGCTGTTCGAGCGGGAGGATGATTTCACTGCTTTTTCTTCCGGTCATTATCAATATCCAGTCAGGCATGTCTATCATTCGGTTCTGGAAGAAGCCGGTCAGGAACTGATTTTTTCGATTGAAGCTAATGGCTTTCTTCGCCATATGGTCAGGACCATAGCCGGAACAATCATTATGGTCGGGCGAAAGAAGCTGACTCCGGAAGAAATAGAAAAGCTGTTCCAGGGGAAAAAAAGAACGAGGCTAAGCCCGACTGCTCCGGCTAAAGGTCTTTACTTAGTAAAAGTAAATTATTAAAAATGAACCGGGGCTAATTCAAATTCAAGCCCATCAGGTAAGCGTCTTCGGCGGGATTGCTATAATAATCTTTCCGGATGCCGAGGATATTAAACCCGAGCTTGCGATATAAGGCAATGGCTGGCCGGTTGGAAGTTCTAACCTCGAGCGTCACCAGCCGGGCTTGACTCTCCCGCAGCCTTTCAATCACATATCTCATGGCCTGCTCTCCAAAGCCTTTTCCCTGATAGTCCGGCCGGATAGCTACATTATTAATCTGGGCCTCATCCCCGATTAACCAGAAAATTATATAACCAATAATCTTCCGGTCCTCAAGATGAATTATCACCAGCGGGAAAGAGATGGTTTTGTTTTGAATTTCGCCAAAGAAAACATCCTGGCTCCAGGGATTGGAGAAACAAAGCTTCTCTATGGTCAGAACCTCTGGCAGGTCTTCCGGTCTCATCCGGCGGAACAGCAGTGGATTATTTTTTGGCTTGATCAGTTTTTTTCTCCTCGGCCTGGGACGAGCGGTAATAAACTGGTTCAATCTGCCCTGGCTTCAGGCCCTTTCCCTGGCTCAAAAGAGCTTCACCCAGCTGGCCGATTTCTGAGGCCAGATAATAGCTTCTGTCTGTTATGATGGCTCTTTCGCCCAGTTTCTCCTGGAACAGTGGAAAATACAGATCAGCTCCCGTTCCAATAAAATAAATCTGCTCGCCAGCCGGCAGCCTGGTTAAAAACTGGCCCGGCTCATAAGCACCAGCCGGCACGATTTCTTTTAGCTTTGAATTCTCAACCTGGTAAAGACAGCCAAAAACTTCACCTTTTCTGGCATCAATGACCGGCGAAATCATCTTAACTCCCGGCCAGAGCAGCTTCCTGGCCAGGGCCTGAAGAGAAGAAACTGAAGCTACCGGCAGGCCGGAAGCCAGTGATAAAGCTTTGACCAGGCTGAGGCCTATTCTGATGCCGGTAAAAGAACCAGGACCAGCGGCTACGGCCAGGCCCTGGAGCTGATCAAATTCTATCCCGGCAATTTTAAGCACCGCGGCTATAGCTTCCAGAACCTGCCGGGAATGAGTCGAGGGTGATAAGTAATTAATTTCAGCTAAAAGCTTCTGTTCCGAAACCAGACCGGCTGATCCAAACCGGGTAGTGGTATCCAGGCTTAGAACCAGCATCCTTAATCCAGTCACCAGCCCTGTCAGGCAGCCAGCTTACAGTTTGGCTGCCACCGCTTCAGCTATATCCAGGGTTTTAGCTGAGCCGCCCAGATCATAAGTCCTGACCTTTCCCTCCTTAATTACTTCGGCTATAGCCTGTTCAAGCCGGCTGGCCAGGCCGGTTTCACCGAGCCAGTCAAGCATCATTTTGACAGCTAGAAGTGTAGCTGTGGGATTAACTTTATAAAGCCCGGCATATTTGGGGGCTGAGCCATGAGTTGGTTCGAAAACAGCATAATGATCTCCGATATTACCGGCACAGGCAAAGCCCAGACCGCCGACCAGCTGAGCAGCCAGGTCAGAAATGATATCGCCGAAAAGATTCTCAGCCACCAGCACATCATAATCCTGAGGATTTTTTACTAACCACATGCACATGGCATCTACATTGGCTTCAAAAAACTTAATATCAGGATATTCGGCTGCTATCTTTCTGGCTTCCCGCAGCATCAGACCTCCAGTTTCCCTTAAAACATTAGGTTTCTCAACCAGGGTGACTGATTTCCTCTTATACTGTCTGGCGTATTCAAAAGCCGCCTTGACGATTCGCTGGCAGCCTTTTTTGGTCATGATTCTGGTCGAAACAGCAATCTCCTCAGCCGGGACATCCTTAAAATCTTTCATTTTAGGGTGCAGAAGCAAAGCTTGCCTGACTTCTTCTGGTAAGGGGAAAAACTCCACCCCGGCATAGCTGCCCTCAGTATTTTCCCTGAAAATGACCAGGTCAATATTATCACGATAATTAAGAGGGTTGCCGGCATAGGCCTTACAAGGCCTGAGATTTATATAGAGATCAAAGAGCTGGCGAAGTTTGACGATCGGGCTGACGTAGGATAGCCCTTTGCCCTGAAACTCAGGAGCCAGTTCTTTGGCGGCATCTTCTTTGGGCTTGGAGGTAATGGCTCCAAACAGGCAGGCATCAGTTTCTTTTAAAAGCTTAATGGTCCGGTCTGGCAGCGGATTCCCTTCCCGGCACCAGAATTCCCAGCCTATGTCTCCATAAATATAATCAGCGTCAAGATTAAGACGTTTAAGGACAATCATCGCCGCCTCAATGACCTCTTTACCGGTTCCATCACCGGGCAGAATTGCTAAACGGTACTTAGCCATTTTTAATACTCCTTGGATGAAAAATAATTTAAGTTTAATTATCTATAAAAAGCGCGGCTAAAGTCAACGCCCGGCCAATAGAAATACCTGAAAACAGTTAATTGGCTTCGAGGCATGGACAGGCCTTTGAAGCTTGACCGCCAGCTGGTTTAACATCCAGCTGCCAAAAAAAGAAGCCCGGAAATCCGGGCTTCTTTTCAAGGTCAGAAAAAAATACTGATCCGCCTGTTTACTCGAGCCAGACTTTGATAGTTGCCTCTTCATCATCAATTTCAACGATGGACATCGATCCTGCTTTCTTCAACTGTTCAATCAGCTGCTCGACATTCAAGTTCTGATTTTTTCCATCCATCTTGATCTCTTCCTTTCCGGCACAGCGGGCAAAAATCTCAACTAACGAAAGAGGCAGAGTCACTTTTACTTTTTCTTTACCGGTAGCCTTATCAACTATCAGAACTTTTAACCATTTGGCCTCTCCAGCCGGCTGGATTTTAGGGTTTTCCTGGACAGCCTTTTTGATCACCTGATAATCGTCTTTGTCTGAGGTGTAAGATGGTCCGGCAGTCAGGCAGAGAAAGATGACCATCAGAACCGCCATTATGACTTTCCTGTTCATTTTAATCCTCCTCGTTCCTAAAACTATTCAATCCAGATTTCAATTAAATTACCTTCATCTTCAATCCTGACCAGCTTCTCCCTCGATTTGGCCAGATCGTCAAGCAGCCGGTCAAGATTATACCCCTTCTGCCTGATCCGGTTTTTATCTTCTTCGGGCATAGCCTGAAGAGCCAGATCAGCTAAAGCCAGGGGGAAATTAACTGAAACACTGGCAGTTTTCTTGCCTTTTTCATAAATTCTGATTTTAATCAGGCGGTGATCGCCAGATTCAGAGTGGCTTTGTAGATCCTTAAAAGACTCGGGTGAAATTCTCAGCAGGGCAATTTTTGCCCGGTCAACCAGTTCTTGATCTTTCTCTTCAGCCATTAGCTGTTTCAGAACCGGTACCGCCTGGCTGGCCAGCTTTTTGTCACTAAGATAGCTCAGTTTAAAAGCCGCATAATAACGGATGACCCGGGACTGATCATTCAACCTGTCAGTTAGTACCCGGCCAAAGCTTGTTTGCCCGCGGTTATAGAGATTAGAAGCCAGATCCAGGCTGGAAATCTGAGCTTCTTCTACCAGGCTCTCGGGCTTATCCTGCCTGTTCAAAAATTCTTCGAAAGCCTGCCAGGCCTGAAGTTCTTTCCCTGGCTGTTCAGACAGGCATTTACCCTTATAGAAAAGAGCCTGGGCATAAAAAGGACTTTGAGGATAACGGTTCAAAAGCTCACTCAGCTTCTGTTCAGCCTGACCCCATTTTTTATCGAAAATTAAAAGTTTGGCTTCCTGTAATAGCTGTTCATCGGGCTTTATCTTGCCCCCTGCCATCTGGGCAGCCAGCCCGGTGCAAAGCACTAAAAAGATGGCGGTTAAAAAGGCAAACATCTTAGCCTGGTTTTTCACTTTAAACCTCACTTGGCCTTAATTCTCTTTTGACCAGATTAATTTTTAGCAGAAGCTGCCGGCTGGTAATGAGGTCCTGCAGGCCTTTGAGTTCAGCCTCTGACATTTGCGGGCTGAGTTGAATGAGCTCCAGAAAGAGCAGTTCGATCTGGTCACAGAGCATCTTAGCTTTGGCCAGCTTAACCTCATTCAGCTGATTATTTAAATATTTTTTCTCTGTTAATAGTTCCTGAACCTTATCCTGAGTCAGAAAAGTCGAAGCCTGACTGACAGATTTCGCCTGGACCAGTTCCAGCAGCAGGTACTGGCTGCGGTCAAGGTAATCTATTGTTTCCCTCTGGGCCAGAGCCAGATCAACCCTCTGGACAAAACCGGCTGGTAAATTGACCGCCGTTTCTTTTGCAGCCGGGGATTGATATAAATGGCCTGGCCGTAACCATAATAAGGTAAAGAAGGCGCCAAGCAGCAGGCCAGCGACGAGACCGGCTACGGCTGGCTGCCAGCGGTGCCATTTAAGACCGGTAGACGGCCTGACCTGCTCTCTCCCGGCTTTCTGTCCAAAGGCCCGCTCGGTGACCGTTAGCTGAAACCTGTCCCAATCAAGGCCAGCCATGGTTTCCTTAAGCTCGTTCTTCAGATCATCTGTCTGACCGATCAACTTTCTTAGATCCTCTAACTCCTGCTGGCAGCGGCTGCAATTCTTTAAATGCTCGCTCATGACTTGCTGGCGGGCTGGATCAAGCTCTCCCCGCAGAAAAGCCAACCAGTCCTGACGGTAACGGCGGCATTTTTTCATAGCTCACCTCCCAATGGTCTGGCCAGAAGCTTCCGCAATTTTCGCACAGCTTTATAGTGTAATGACTTGACAGTTCCGGTTGAAATGTTTAGCTCGGCGGCAATTTCCTCATATTTGAGTTCCCGGTAATGATGAAGAATAAAGACCGCCTGTTGCTTGGCCGGTAGCAGGGCCACCGCCTGGCTGATAATTTCTCCAGGGTTAAACCGGGCAGGATCTTCACTCTGATCAGCTAAATCAAGCCGTTCGCTACCCAGCTGATCCAGACTTTCTTTTTTTCTGGCTTTCTGCCGCCGGATAAAATCGAGGCAGATATTTCTGGCTATCTTCATCAACCAGGCACTGAAATTTTCACCTGTCCGGTAGCTGTTAATTTTTTCATAAAGCCTGAGGAAGGTTTCCTGAACCAGGTCAAGTGCATCTTCCCTTTCTCTGACCATTGAATAAGCCAGAACAAATACCTTTTGCTGATATAAACCGACCAGTTTCATAAAAGCCTCTTTATCTCCCTCTTTAATCCTGCTAACCAGAAATTCAGGACTTGATTGGCAGCTACCGGCATTCCTCTGTTCCATTCTCGATATTTATCCTTTGTCTGTCTCCCCGGATTTTAATATACATTTATTTCCGCCAGATCAGAACCTTTTCCTCCTCAAATCAGGTCTACGTTAGAAATAACGGAAAAAAGGCAGAAAAGGTTTACCCGGGTCTTTTCTATAGCTGGAGATGGCCCTAGCGGTGATTAGAAACCAGGCCACGGTCAGGAAAGCTTAGACTCTTCCTCTGGCTGGATGTTTAGAACTGGCGAGCTTAAGATTAAAAGATCAGAGTTTATTAAAAGCGGTTGAAATTTCTTCTACCTTGAGGTCCGGACCCCTGGTGATGATCGCCGTCTCTTCTTTCTCCTTTAGGCCTGGCCTCATTGACAATAATTTTGCGGCCATCAAACTCCGTCCCGTTTAACTTGTTCTTTGCTTCTTCGGCCATTTCTTCGGCTGACATTTCAACGAAACCAAAACCCCGACCCTGCAGGATGTTAACTGAGGTAACTTCTCCAAACTGAGAAAATAAGTCCTTCAGTTTTTCCTCGGTAGTCCTGTAGTTTAAGTTACCTACATAAAGTTTTGAAGACATTAAAAAAACCTCCTTGACCTCTCCCAACCGGCTTCCCCCATTTCCAGCAGAGACAACTCGATGGAAAAGGCAAGGGCTATCATGCCACAAGAAAAAATTAAAATCAAGAAAATTCTCAGGACATCAGGTAGGGGGATGGAGGCGCTTCTTAAACCAGATCCTGGCCGCGGCCATTTTTTCCCGTTGAGAGGGCGGGGCCAGACCACGGCAGGTCACATATTCTTCCGAGCCGGCAGGTGCTCCCCACCGGTATTCAACACAATCATTAGGGTTATACCCCATTTCCAGGGCCTCTTCCCTGCTTATTATTTCCTTAAGGGTCAAGGTCCAGGGACTGCTATCAGAACGGCGATAAGTAATTTTTAACTGTTCAGCCAGGCTGGCTGACAGACCGGTTAGATTGGTTCTAATTTTTTCAGCCGGTTCAGATTTCTTTATTACATATAGCTCTGGATGCCTGAGGACCCGGTCGGGGAAAGTCTTGATAGTATCAATGGCGATTAGCAGGCGCAAATCGCGGTTGGGTGTAGAATAATCTTCCCAGAGACCGGCGGCCTGAAAGATAGCAGCTCCTGAGGGCATCGGAATAATAGAGCCAGGATGCTCCCTTTTAAATTTTTCGGCCATCTCTACCGAACCAACTCTGACCAGTAACTGCTCATGTAGAGCTCGGAACAGCTCTGTCAAAACTGCTTCGGGGGGAAGAGGCCGGGGATTAATCAACTTTTCCATCCGGTTATAAAATTCCTCAGGCTGCAGGTTTAACTGCTCGTAAGAAATGTTCCCATAATCCCGGTCTGTTTCTATTTCCTGATTGGTCATCAGCCTGAGTTGTTTATTCTTCCTGATAATTGGCCTGAAGGCTTTAAATCCCGGCTGGCCGACAACGTTTTCTGTGGCAAACAGGAAGTTGCCTGGCCAGAATCTTTTTATACCAATGGTATTATCGGGCTGGGCATCAACTGCTAAGAGTTCTCCCGGCTGGTCTTCAGTCTGCTGGCGCCAGTGGACAATTACCAGGGTATGACCATAAGGATCAGCAAAAACCGTCCCAGGGGGCAGGTCCTGCCGCCTTAGAGCCAGGGGATAATAATCAGAGTCTTCCGCCCTCAAGGCCGTTCTGGCTGTCCCCGAATGAACGGTGTTCATCAACAGCCGCATCAGCCGGTGAAATTTATCAGTCTCTTTGACCGGCGGCCCGGTCATTTCATTGTTAAACCATTTCTGGCAATCAGGCAACTGTCCTAAGGAACCGCGGGAGCAGGCATGAAATCCGAAGGGCAGTCTTAACTTCCAGGCAAAATAGCCTCTGAGAACGAAAGGATTATCGGCACAATCCGGCTGGAGCCGATTCTGGCTCTGGTCTTCTCCGAGACCAAGATGGTCATAGAGAAAATTCCGGCCGACATCCTTTAAGACCGAACTTAAATCCGGCCAGGAATCATTTTCCTCGCTATCACCAAAAGCAGCCTCAATCCAGACGGCATAGAGATTTTCTTTTTCCCTGCTCCAATTATTGTCTGCCCGCCAGAAATATTCTGAGCTTTGAGCCCCGGCTGCCTTTGAGGAAACCTCAAAGGTCAAATCCCTGAGAACCCGGCGGCCGCTTTTTATTTGCAGCCGGTACTGCCCCCGTCCTTTTACTTCACCTGACCACCATTGCCAGAAGGGCGGGCCGCCATTTTTTTTATACAAAGTCAGCCGGTTTTCTTGCTGCTCAGGATCAAAGCAGATAACCTTCAAGCCATTAGCCAGTAGCTCCTTCTGGCTATCAGAAAAGATGATCAGCCTGAAAGCCTGGCCCGGCTTTAAGACAGAAGGAGAGAGAAAGACAGAAATAGTATCCTCCCCGGCCAGAACTGGCTGGCTGAAAAGGCCAAAACCAATAACCAGCAGCCAGCCCCCTTTTTTAAAGAAACTTATCAGCTTCATGGCTCAAGACAGGGTTGACAGATTCAAAGTCTTATCTTATCGCAGGCCAAGATTTTGTCAAACGGGGCCAAAGTAAAAAGCCCTGTTCATTCCCGCCGTTTCAAAGTTGCCCCCGGTGTTTATTTTTGCCGTCAGCTAAAGTAAAATAAAAAAATAAGAAAGAGGAGCAAAGATGAATAAAAAGGCTGGCTGGCTGGTAATCATTTTATTTTTTGTCATTCTCGGCGGGCTTCTAATCTTTTCTTTAGTCTTTTCGAACCTTTCTCCCCGGCCAATAAGAGTGGCCAGTAATTCCTATCTGGAAATACAGCTCACCGGGCGACTGGAGGAATATGTTTCTTCGACCTCACTCAGCGATGTCCTTCAAGGCCGGGCTATTTCCCTGTTTGATACCTGGTCGAATCTCAGAAAGGCCGCCCTTGACCCTAGAATAAGGGCGGTTGTCCTCAAATTCGGGCTGCTTGACGCTGACTGGGCAAAAATTGAAGAACTCCGCCAGGCCCTGCTGGAATTTAAGAAGTCGGGCAAGCCGGTCATTTCTTATTTTGAAGAATCACCGGAAGCTGATAAAGAATATTACTTAGCTTCAGTTTCAGACCGGATCCTGATGCATCCCCTGGGCTGGCTGGGGGTCAATGGCCTGTCGAGTTACGTCCTGTTTTTTAAGAACACTCTGGACAGGCTGGGTATCAGGGCTGAATTCGAGCATATCGCTGAATATAAAACTGCTTATAATCAATTTACAGAAGCTGGCTTTACCCCGGCCCACCGGGAGATGATGGAATCTATTTATCAGGATATTTTTGACCGCTACTGGCATCAGATTGCCGTCGCCCGGCATAAGACGCCGGAAGAAATGAGAAGCCTCATTGATCAGGGCTATTTTCAGGGGAAAGAAACGGTAACAGCCGGCCTGGTTGATGCCCTGGCTTATGAAGATCAGCTGATAGATTTCATGAATCTTAAAGATATTTACCACCTGGAAAAAATCTCTAATGAAAAATATGCGGCCGTAGAGCCGGCTTCGGCTGGCCTTAAAGGCGGTAGAACCATAGCCCTGATTTTTGCCTCTGGAACCATCATCAGCGGCGAGGAACAGACCCTGGCTTTAGGCAGTGATACCTTTACCCGCTGGCTGAGAGCAGCAGTCAAAGATAATTCCATCAAGGCTATCATCGTCAGAGTTGACAGTCCGGGCGGTTCGGCCGTCGGTTCAGATATTATCTATCATGAGTTGACTGAGGCCAGGAAGCAAAAGCCGGTCATTATTTCCATGTCAGGACTGGCCGGTTCTGGCGGCTACTGGCTGGCTCTGGGGGGTCAGGAGATTATTGCTCAGCCGCAAACCCTGACCGGATCCATCGGGGTCATTGCCGGCAAATTTAGTTTCAGCCAGCTCTTAGAAAAACTCGGCGTTAAAGTTGAAAAAATCAATATTGGCCGGGAAGCTGATGCCTTTTCGCTTTATAAAGAATTTACTCCTGAAGAAAAAGAAATCCTCCACCATCAGCTTGATTCCACCTACGCAGAATTCCTGCAAAGAGTGGCGGCCGCCAGAAATCTGCCCGTGGAAGAAGTCAACCGGCTGGGACGGGGCCGGGTTTGGACGGGACAACAGGCCCTGGAACTCCATTTGATTGACCGGGTTGGAGGTTATGATCAAGCTATTGAGGCCGCCAAAAAAATGGCCGGAATCAGCGCCGAAGAAAAAGTTAGACTGGCTGTCTGGCCAAAAAAGCGTTCCTGGCTGGACATTGTCCTGGGCCGCGGAAAAGAAACGGCCGCAATTAACGAGACAGCAGAATTCTGGCAGAGCCTTAAAACCTGCCTGACCTATGGTTCACAGCCGAGGGTCTGGTCTCTTATGCCTGACTGGTTATTGCCCTGAAGCCCCAGTCTTTTTTCTAATGATTAGCTTTTCTTCAGGTTTGATCAGCCAGAGTCTTTCTCTGGCTTCCTTCTCTAAGGTTTGGGGGTTGGTTTCGAGGGCTTCTATCTCGGCTTTTAATTTTTCTATTTGACGGTCAAAGTCTTTAATCCGGGCTTCCAGCTCTTCATACTTTTTTTTCTGTTTTTGAATATCAACAAAGCCCTTTTTACCGAAAAAAGTGGTGACCAGGGTGGCCAGCAGCAAGATGCCGGCGGCTAAAAAAAACAGCTTTTTCCCCACTGTAATTTTTTTCTTACTGCCCGCCGGATTTAACATAAAAGTTTGATCCCTGAGTTGAGTAAAGCTCTGGCCTCTGGCCTGGTTTCAGCTTCACTATAACAGCGGACGACCGGCTCGGTACCGGAGAGCCTTAGAGTCAGCCAGCTGTCTCCGGGAAAAACCAGCTTCAAACCATCCATGGTCTCAACTGACGTTACCCGCTTCCCCCCGATAGTTTCAGGAGGATTCTTTATTAATTCTTTCAGCCGTTTAGAAATTCCGGCCGACAGCCCCAGACTGGTTTGAACCCCAACCATCTTTCCATATTTCTTAAACAATTGATTCAGAAGCTCGGTTAAACTCTGGCCATAGACGGCCATCATTTCAGCCACCAGCAGTCCGGCGAAGATGCCATCCTTTTCAGGCAGATGGTCTTTAACGGCCAGACAGGCGCTTTCTTCGCCGCCAAAAATTATCCGGCCTTTAATAAAAAGGTCAGCTAAATATTTGAAGCCGACCGGGGTCCGGTAGACAGGCAAATCATAATTCCTGGCTATCCGGTCAATCAGGTGAGTGGTCGTGACCGACCTGGCCACCCCGCCCCGCCAGCCCTTTACCCTTAACAGATACTCCAGCAGGAGAGCCAGGACATAGTTAGCAATAACCAGCTGGCCGTTTTCATCTACCAGCCCAAAGCGGTCTCCGTCGGCATCAGTCGAGAGTCCGAGGGCACAGCCCCGGTTCTTAACCAGCTTTTTGAGCTCGACCAGGTTCTTTTCGGTGCAGGCCGGAGAAATACCGCCAAAGTAGGGATCGATATAACCATGAATGACCTCAACCGGGATGCCATTTTCTTCGAGGATTTCGTCCAGATATTCTCGGCTGGTACCGAAGAGAAGATCAATACCGATTTTTATCCCGCTCTTTTTAATAATCTTAAAATCTATTTTCTTCTGAAGAAATTCCAGGTAGCCGGATTGAAGATCGACAGAATGGATATAAGAACGGTCTGGATAATAATCAGGAGAGACAGCTTCAGTCCTCACCTGCTCAACTTCATTTTCGATTTGATCAGTTACTTCAGGCAGAGCCGGGGCTCCGGTTTCAACGTTAAATTTCAAACCGTTGAATTTGGGAGGATTAAAAGAGGCGGTGAAATTGATGCCTCCAGAATGGCCTCCCCGGATAATTTGATAGGCCAGGGCCTGGGAAGGGCAATCACGTTCAGTCAGGTAAACCTGAATTTTGTTTTTGGACAAGAGGGAGGCTGCTTCTTGAGCAAATCTGGCTGACAGGAACCTGGTATCATAACCAACCACTAAAGACAGATCTTGACCTGGAAACTTCTGCTTTAAATAATTGGCAATGGCCTGAACCACCCGGCGGACATTGAGAAAAGTGAACTCATCTCCCATCACCGCCCGCCAGCCAGAAGTACCAAAACTGATCATCGTTTCTTTCTTATTTTAAACTAAAACTACCACAAGAAAAAGACTAAAGCAACGGTTTTAGCAGTCAGCTGTCCCTGACCGGGCTCACCCCAGATGGTGAGGCCGGGCCAGTAAAAATCATCATCGCTCTAACCACCTGTGGTGATTGACCTCCCAACCGGCCTGAATATGCTAAAAATGTGAGTCGAGAAGGAGAGTACTCTTCCTTAAAAAAAAGTTTGACAAGGGGAGCCTTTTTTGGTAATTGATAAGCAAGTATCAGAGGAACTGAAAAACCGAATGGAAAGAAAGGCAATTTATCCCGGGTCCTTCGACCCGATCACCAACGGTCACCTGGATATTATTCAACGGGGAAAGAAGATTTTCGACTCAATTATTGTGGGCGTTCTGGATAATCCCAAAAAGAAGCCTCTTTTCACCACGGAGGAAAGAGTGAAATTGATCAGGCAGGTTTTTAAGAAAGACCCGGCGGTTGAAGTCAAGAGTTTTAAGGGCTTGCTGGTTGATTTTGCTCACCGGAATAAGGTGACAATAGTTATCAGGGGATTAAGAGCGATTTCTGACTTTGAATACGAGTTCCAGATGGCTTTGATGAACCGGAAGCTGGCCAGCGATATCGAGATTTTGTTCATGATGCCAAGTTTGAAATACTCCTTTTTAAGTTCTAACCTGGTCAGGGAAGCTTTCCAGCTTGGCGGTTGCGTTAAGGGGCTGGTGCCTCCTCCGGTCGAGGAGGCTTTAAAAAATAAATTTTCCAATTCTAAAACGAAAAGGCGGTAAAAATGTTTGGTTTGGCCAAGGAAAAGAGTTTGGTAGGCCTTGATATCGGGTCCTACTCGGTCAAGGCAGTTGAATTAAAAATCAAAGAGAAAAACGAAGGTATTCAGTACGAAGTCCAGAAGGTTGGTTATGAGCCTCTTCCTCATGATGCTATTGTTGAAGGCACCATCATCGACTCGACCGCAGTCAGCGAAACCATCAAACTCCTCTTTGATAATGCCAAGATAGCTAATAAGGATGTCGCTATCTCGATTTCAGGCAATTCGGTCATTATTAAAAAAATCTCTCTGCCCAATATGGATTCGCAAGAGCTGGCCGAGTCAATCATCTGGGAAGCCAAGCACAATATTCCTTATCCCTATGAGGAAACCAACGTTGACTATGCTGTCCTGAAATCACTCCGGACACCTGAATCAAATGTTGATATTCTCTTAGTGGCAGCTAAAAAAGACAAAATCGCCAATTACAGCAATGCTATTTCCATGGCCCGCAAGAATCTGAACGCCATCGAAGTTGATATTTTTTCATTGATCAATGCTTTTGAAGTTAATTATCCTGAAATCTTTAAGGAAAAGACGGTAGCGGTTATCAATATGGGAGCCAATATTACCAATGTCGGGATTGTGGAAAGAGGCGTGCCTCAGCTTTTTCGGGATCTGTCGCTGGGCGGTTATTTCTTTACCGAGAACATCAGAAAAGAATTAAATGTCAGTTTTGAGGAGGCCGAAGCAGCTTTAAAAGGCATTCCAGGCAAGAATATTAATGCCGATCAGTTTGCCGCTGTCCTGACAATGAACATCAGGGATTTGCTCGATGAGATGGAAAAGACTTTTTCCTTCTATGAGGCTGGGGAAAAAAGAGACCGGCGTATTGAGCAGATCTTACTCAGTGGCGGTCTGGCTTTAATCCCCAATATGGTTAGCGCTTTTGAGCTGAAATTCAGAATTAAGACCGAGCTATTTAATCCTTTCAAAATGATTAAATATGACGAGAAAAAGTTCGATTCCATCTATTTTAACGAAATGGCCCCGGTCTTCGGGGTGGCGGTTGGACTTTCAACGAGAAAGGCAGAGAAATGAGCCATGATCAGGATTAATTTATTAAAACCGGAAATTAAGGAAGTCAGGGAACCGGCAGCGGGGCTGCCCAAGGTCGCCAAGGAAAGAAAGAAGACCAGCCTGGGGACGATTATTTTCCTGGTCCTGCTGGTCAGCCTGGCCGGTTATTATTTTTATCAGAACTGGGAAATGCAGAAGGAAAAGCAGTTGATCGAACAGGCTCAACAGGAAAAAAGCCAGCTGCAATATGTGGTGGCTAAACTCGAAGAAGTTAAAAATCAGAAAGCCCAGCTGGAACTCAAGATCAACTTGATCAGGCAACTGAAGAGCAATCAGGATATTGCTGTTAAAATTATGGATGAGATTAACCGCCGGCTGCCTGATTATGTCTGGTTGAAAGAGGCCAGTTATGATGGTCAGACCCTCAAGCTTAAAGGTGAAGCCATCTCCAATAATCTGGTTGCTGATTTTATCACCAATATCGAGCGAAGCGAAACCTTCGGTCAGGTCAACTTGATAGATTCAACTCAAAAATCTCAGGGAGGAGCCGTTTTCCTGGAATTTAATCTGACCGTGCCTGTCAAGAAGCCTCAACTTCAGCCGGTTGAACAGCCCAAACCCAAGGCTACCCCCCAGACAACGAGAAGGAGATAAGAATGAGAAACTGGCCATGGTATGGACATCTGCTACTGGCAGTTATTATTTTTGCCCTGGTTTTCTTCTTCTTTTTTAAACCACGCAATGCTGAATTGCAGAGCCTGCGCGAGTCAAGGCTGAAACTCGAGAAAGAAGTTGAAGTGCTGAAAGAGCAAAAGAAAGAACTGGATAAAATAGAAGCTGAGCTGGTAGTCCTCAATGCCACTCTTAAAGATCTGGAACAGATCATTCCCCAGAAAAAGGAGATTGCGGACATCCTGCGCCGGATTCAGCAATTAGCTTATGATTCCCGCCTGAATGTTCTTAAATTCCAGCCAAAAGGTGAAGTCAATAAGGACTTTTATGCGGAATGGCCGATTAATATTGAGATTTCCGGCACCTATCACAACCTGGGCATTTTCTTTGACAAGCTCAGCAAATTTTCCAGGCTATTTAATGTTAACAATTTTTCCATTTCTGCCCTGAACAACCAGACTGACGAACTGACTATCGGCTCAAAATTTGTAGCTACCACTTATTATTTTGTTGAAGAACAACCGAAACCTGTCAAAGCGACCGGGGCAGCCAAAACTCAGAGGTAAAAAATGAAAAAGACGCTGATCTATATTCTGGTTATAGGCCTTACAGCCGGGCTCGGCTTTTTTAGTTTGGCCGGAGCCCAGGAGACTCAAAAAACCAGCCAGCAGGCAACCACCACCATTCCGACCCTGACTCTTGATAATCTCCCGCCGCGGGCCTCTTATGACCCGGGCGGCCGCCGCGATCCATTTAAAGATTTAATCGGAAAAGGTAGAGTCAGCGGCCCGGCTTCCATGGAAGGCGGACGGCTCACCATCGAGAATGCGACCCTGGTTGGTATTGTCAAGACTCAAAAGGCCTATGTGGCTATTATCAGCGGGCCTCAGCAAATGCCTTATTTTTTGAAAATTGGCGACAAATTAGCCGACGGCTATATCTTTGATATTAATCCATCCCAGGTGATTTTCAGAAAGACTCATGATCGGGGCTTCCCCTTAATGAGGCCTATAAATGTGGTTAAAGAAATCAATCCGGAGGAGCGTTAACATGAAAAGGAAAACTTTTTGGCTTGGGCTGGCCATAGTAACCTTTATTATGGTTTCAGGCCTGGTCCTCCAGGCAGCGGCCACCAGTCTCAATAAAATAGAAGTGGTACCCGGGGCTCTATCAACCAGGGTCATGATGATGGCTGATAAGCCTCTTAGCGTCCGGCAGGTAGCTTATATCTCAGAGACTCCCCCGGTGCTGGCCCTGGAATTGAGTGATGTCAGGCCCGTAGAAATTCCGGCCCGTCAGTCAATTGAAGGGCGGCTGGTAAAAGATATCCAGATTGAGCCAGCCGGGGAGAACCTCAAGATTTTGTTAGCCTTAAAGGAAAAGGTTCCTTACCGCCTTGGCCTTGAACAGGGAAAATTATTTCTGGAACTCAATGAATTTCTGAAGTCGGCTAATTATCCCATCGACCCGGCCGTCAATGCTTTACTCAAACAGGAGAACCAGGTTTATTTCAGTGAAATGAAAGTTGAAGCCAACCCCGGCCAGGTCAATTTCAAAATCTCGCTGAGCGGCGACGCTCCCCTTCAGGCTTTTGCCCTGGACAACCCTGGCCGTCTGGTCATAGACCTGCTCAACACTCAATATCCAAGGGGCAATCAGTCATACCAGGTAGGTCAGGCTAATGTAGACAAAGTCCGGGTAGCCCAGTTCAAAATAGCCGATCCCTGCCCGATTACCAGGCTGGTTTTTGATCTGAAAGAGGCTGGCTGGTATGCTCTCGACAGATCGGCTGATGGGCTGAATATTACCTTTTATTCTCCGGGCGAAGCCATAGCTGCCGTCAACCAGGCCAGTGTTAAAGAAAATTCTGCTCCGCCAGCCGTTAATACCCAGATGGCTAATGCTCTGGCTATCCCGGCCGCTCCTAAAGAAGTAAAAACTGAGCCCCAACCCGCTCCCGAGCCGGTTAAAATAAAACCTCAGCCGGCTGAAACTAAAATTGAATCAGAGCCGGAACCAAGGAAATTAAAAAGCGAGCCGGTTCAAAGCCAGGCTCAGCCTCAACAGGAAAAATTTAAGCCAAGGATAATTCAGACCAGTGAAGAAAAATATACAGGCGAAGTTATCAGCCTGAAATTTAAAGATGCGGATATCAGAGATGTGGTGCTCTTCCTGGCCGATCTGGCTGGCTTAAACGTTATTTTTGACCCCGAAGTCAGAGGGACTGTTTCCTGTAACTTGCAGGCCGTTCCCTGGGACCAGGCTCTTGATGTCGTTCTAAAACAGAATAAACTTGGGAAGACCATCGAAGGCAACGTTTTAAGAATTGCCCCGGTTGATATTCTGGCCAGGGAAGATGAGAATATTAGAAGAATCCAGGAAAGCAAAGAACTGGCCGGTCCGGTTCAGGTCAAAACTGTTACCCTGTCTTACTCCAAAGCCAGGGATGTTCAGAGCTTGCTGAAGAGCAAGCTGTCCAAGAATGGCGAAATCGTCATTGACGAAAGAACCAATACTCTCATTATTTCCGAAGTCCGGGACCGGATGGAGCTGCTGGAAAAATTGATTGGTGTCCTGGATACTCCCACTCCCCAGGTTTCAATTGAAGCCAGAATCGTCGAGGCTACCTCTACCTTTATTAAAAACCTGGGTATTCAGTGGGGTTATAAGGGCGTGGTTGATCCTTTCTATGGAAATCAGACCTCCCTATCCTTCCCCAATAAAATTTCGATGGACGGAGCTATGATTCCTCAGGGTATTGTGACCAAAGGTATTGGTGGGCCGCTGGGCGGCTACGCCGTCAATTTGCCCGCTCCGGCTTTTAATACCGCTCTGGGCTTTTCTTTTGCCAATGTCCTTGATACCTTCCGGCTGGATGTGGCCCTGTCCGGACTTGAGACTTCAGGCAATGGCCGGATTATCTCCTCACCGAAAGTAACCACTCAGAACAATCAGGCGGCTGAAATCATTCAGGGCCGTCAGATCCCGGTTCAGACTGTGGCCAATTTCACCGTTACTACCAGGTACGTTAATGCCGCTCTGGAGCTCAGAGCTACACCGCAGATTACAGCTGAAGGGACCATTATCATGAATATCGAAATCCAGAATAATGCGGCCGACTTTGCCAACCTGGTTAATGGCATTCCTCCCATCACCACTCAAAGTGCCAAGACAACAGTCATGGTACCAGATGGAGGGACAACGGTCATTGGCGGAATTTACAGGACTGAAGATTCAATTACCAGAGACAAGACTCCTTACCTCAACAATATTCCAATTCTGGGGACTCTATTCAAATCCTTCGCCAGAACGCGTCAGAACCGGGAGTTGCTGATCTTCATAACTCCCAGGATTATGAAATAATCAGAAGGAGAAAACCAAGATGAGTAAACTTAGCTTACCTTTAAAAATAGTCAGTATCCTAACCCTGGGCTTGTTGTTGTATTCATGCAACCCCATTGAAAATGACTCTGATTCCAGCAGTTTTATCGTTGTCGAAAGCATTATGGGCAAAGACCTCTCGGGCAATGATTCGACTGTCGCTTTTTCTGATGTGAGTAGCGGCCTGCCCGATTCTGTTACGGCCACTCTAAGATCAGCCCTGCTTGATCCTAATCCGATAAACGGGGCCTCACAATATAGCGATATCATGCTGACCAGATATGTCGTCACCTACACCAGAAGCGATGGGGCTACAGGCGAGGGTTCAGATGTTCCCTATCATTTTGAGGCTTCTCTTTCAACCCTGCTGCCAGTCGGCTCAAGTGTTACCCTTCCCCTGCTGATCGTTACCGATACCGCTAAGGGCCAGGCACCCTTAGCCGCTCTGACTGGCACCAGCAATGTTCTGGATTGCACTGCCCGGATAGATTTTTACGGTCATGATTTAAGAAATAAGACTGTCACTCAGGTAGCTTCTATCCAGATCCGTTTCCTTGATTTTCCTAATTTATAAGGGGCCAGACCCAGGAGATAGATTAGCATTCCAATCTGAACTGTAACCCTCAGAGAAGGATTCGATAAGAAAGCCGGGCCTGGCTGTGTTGGCGACTGAAGCCTTCGAGAAACTGAGACAGGGCAAAAATTTCTTCGCTCTCCGCCAGCCGTAAGTAAAGTTTTACTTCTTTTTGAACTTTTTTCCATAGTCCGGGCTTAACCTTAGGCCCGATAATTTCCAGAGCTGGAAAACGCAGGCTGAGCTCCTCCCCGAGCTGCCTGGAAGCTTGAGCTACGCGCCTTAAATTGGGACCGCTTAAAGTCAGGCTAACCAGCAGGCTAAAGGGCGGATATTTTAACAACTGCCGGTATTCTAATTCCTGCCGGTAGAAACCAAAGTAATCGGCCTGAGCACCATATTTTATGGCCGGCTGATCAGGCATGGAGGTAATGACTGTCATCTTGGAGGAAGGCTGGTTAGCCAGGAGTTCTGAGGCTTTAAAGAGTCTGATAAAAGTCTCTTCTGCCGCTTTAAAATCAGGCAGGTTAAGGCCCATTTCAGGCTCAACGGCGACGACCAGGGAAAAACTACCGGGCAAAAGCCTGGGCAGGGCATATTCCGTCCCGATTACCAGCTGGATTTTTCCTGATTTTATTTTTTTTAGATAGCCCTCCATCTTACTTTTTTCCTCCCCTTCTTGAAGCAGGGCCAGCTCAAAATCAGGCGATGCTTTTTTTAGCCGCTCAACCAGGAATTGACTGCCTTTAATCCGGCCTGCTTTCAATTGACGGCCACAAACCGGGCAGGTTTCCTGCCGGCTCGTACCCTGCCCGCAATAGCGGCAAACCAGTTCTCCTTTTTTTTTATCAAACATTAAAGGAATCTGGCAGGCCGGGCAGCGGGGAACATAACCACAACCAGGGCAAACCAGATAGCCGGCATAGCCTTTGCGATTGATAAAAAAGAAGATCTGCCGGCCAGCCTGAAGAACCGGCCCGGCCTCGGCTGGCCATTCTTCCTGCAGCCAGCGGCTGACGTCCTGACGGCTAAACTGACGGGCATAACACCTGTCGGTCTGCCCCAGATCGATTAATTCGCCGCTTCCAGCTGAGCGGTAATACAAACTGACCGGAGGGCAGGAAGAAGTCAAAAGCAGAATTGCCCCTTCTTCTTCAGCCCTGATCCCAGCTCCTTCCCGGACATCAAAAGGCGGATTTTCAGCCAGATCATAAAGGTCATTTTGTACTTCGTCTACCACGATCAGCCTGACTGGCTTGACCGGCAAAAAGAGTATAGCTCTCGTCCCGATAACCACCCGGCTTTTACCGGATATGATGCTTTCCCAGGCTTCGTTTCTCTTTTTCTCGCTCAGCCGGCTATGATAAAAAACTGCTGTTGAACCAAGCCGGCTGGCATAAGACAGCCATCTTTTAGTCTGTTCAATTTCAGGCAACAGGATAAAGACATAGCCCTCACCTTCAACCGCCTGGCTGATGATTTTAAATATCTCTGCCTGTCTCCTTTGAGCCTCACCGGCCAGCAGGAACTGCTGGAATTTCATGGCCTGAAGAGCTTTAAAAATTGAGCTGACGGGACTGTCTTCGGCCAGAAAGCCCACCGGCAAAGATAATTGTCTGGGAGCCTGGCCGGATGGTAAGGCCAGGCTCTTAGCCTTTCTGGCTTTTTGTTTGATTTCTATCAGGCCGGCCTGCTCCAGAGATTTCAGCTTAGCATTAAGATCCCGCCACTTAAGCTTCTTTTTTAAGAAGACAGGAGACAGGGCTTTCTGGCTGACCAACTCGAGGAGTTCACGGTTTTTGCCTTTTAATTTCCCTGACTCGAGTTCTTCTTTCCCCCGGGGGGTAATTATGACCCGTGGCTTGACTTCAGCCAGCCTGACCGGCCCTTCAGCCTGTTCCAGAAAGAGGCCAGGCGAGCTCAGGTTCCTTAAAGCCAGTTTCTGGATAAAATTCAAAAACTCAGGAGGCAGAGCTGGCCCGCTTTCCAGCACTTCACAGACGTCTTTCAGCTGAAAGCCGGCCCCGGGGACAGCGTCGGTTACCTCCAGCACATAGCCTTTGATTTTCCTTGAACCCAGCGGGGCGATAACCGCCGTCCCAGGCCTCACCTTTTTTTTAAGTTCATCTGGCAAGCGGTAAAGAAAAGTCTGATTGACCGGTAAAGGGAAAGTGAGGCGGCAATAGGCGGTCATGAAGTTTCCAGCAATTTCATAACTTTCTTCATGTCTTCCCAGACCAGCCTTTTTATTTCCCTGTTACCTTCATTCCTGACGAGATAGGCCGGATGAAAAGTGGGCATAACCGGAACGCCTTTAAACTGGCCGAAGTGACCGCGAATTTCAGACATGCTTTTATTGGTTTGAAGCAGAAATTCGGCCGCTATTTTCCCCAGAGCCACTATGACCTTAGGATTGATGAGTTCGATTTGATGCAGAAGATAAGGGGAGCAGGCTTTAACCTCATCAGGCCGCGGCGTTCTGTTCTCAGGCGGCCGGCATTTAACGATATTGGCGATATAAACTTCCTGACGCTTAAAACCCATAGCCTCAATAATTTTGGTCAGCAGCTGGCCGGCCCGGCCGACAAACGGCCGGCCCTGCAAATCTTCATCCCGCCCTGGAGCTTCACCTACAAACATTAACCTGGCCTGATAGTTTCCCTCACCGGGAACGGCCCTGGTTCTTCCCTGGAAAAGAGGGCAGAAGCGGCAGTCATTAATTCGCCGCAGCAGTTTTTCCCAATCGGCTGCGACCGTGGCCTGATCTTCAGGCCTGGTCTCGAAACTGATCATCCCGGCAGAAGTTCTTTCCCTGTCATTCAGCCCGTTTTCGGGCCGGATTAAAAAATCGACTCCCAGCTGCTGGTAAAAATGAAGCTGCTCTTCGAGGTCTTCCAGTTTCTCAACTAGTTCCTTGTCGTTCATTGAGTATTGTCCCGATTTCGGTCAGAATTTCCTGACTGATTTTTCTTTTAGTGGTTTTACTGATAAATTTCTCCCGGCCATCAGGCCAGAATAAATAGACTTCGTTTTCCTCACAGCCAAAACCAATGTCCGGACGGGAAACATCATTAGCTATCATCAGATCGACTTTTTTCTTTTTCATCTTGTCACCAGCCCTGGCTTTTAGCCCGGCGGTTTCAGCCGCCAAGCCGACCAGCAGCTGATCTTGTTTCAAACGTCCAAGCTCTTCCAGAATATCCGGAGTGGTTTCCAGCTGGAGCCCGCCTGGCAGGTTTTCCTTTTTGATTTTCTCCTGGCTGGTCCGGTTGAACCTGAAATCAGAAACAGCAGCAGCCATGATGACCACCCTGGCCCGGTCATAGTATTTAAGAATAGCCTGACGCATCTCTTCTGAGGAAACGACTTTTTCAACCTTGACTCCGGCCGGCGGTTCAAGTTCAACCGGTCCACTGATCAGAACCACCTCTGCTCCGAGTTGATAAGCTTCCCGGGCCAGTTCATAGCCCATCCGGCCTGAAGACCGGTTGGACAGGAAACGGACCGGGTCCAGGGCTTCCCTGGTCGGACCGGCGGTAACCACCACCAGTTGATCTTTAAAGACTGGCTGGCGGCGAATCAGCCTCAAGCTGGTCTCGACAATTTTTGGGAGTGAAGCCAGCCGGCCGCTGCCTGTCTGACCACAGGCTAAATAGCCGCTCTCTGGTTCCACAAATTCTACTCCAGCCTCCTTTAATTTTTTTATATTAGCCTGAGTCTGAGGATGCTGGAACATGGCCTGATTCATAGCCGGGGCAATCAGGACCGGGGCTTTAACCGCTAAATAAAAGGTTGACAGAAAATCATCGGCCAGGCCCGAGGCCAGCTTGGCAATGAGGTTGGCCGTGGCCGGGGCTATAAGCAGCAGGCTGACCTCAGCCGCCAGAGCAATATGTTCTACCGGCCTCTGCCGGTCGTCAAAAAGATTGACGATGGCTGGCTCCCCGCTCAGAGCCGTAAACAGCTCGGGGCGAATAAAATTAGAGGCTTTCTCGGTCATAATCACCCGGACCGCCAGGTCCTCTTTCTGGAAAAGCCGGATGAGATCAGCCGCTTTGTACAGGCTGATCGAAGAGGTCACTCCCAGAGCTATTTTATTCATCATCTTACCTCTCTTTTTCAGTTCCGGAGGCAGGCTTAAAACTTTTTAAAATCTCCTGAAAATCCTTCTGTCTGGCTTTGAACTGGCAGCGGTGAGCAATGATGATCGACCGGAGTTCATCCACCGCTCTGGTTATTTCCCCATTGATTACTAAATAATCAAAACAATCAGATTGCTGGATTTCTCTTCTGGCGTTTTCCAGCCGGAGGGCAATGGCCCCGGCTGTATCAGTTTTCCGCTGCCTCAGTCTTTTTTCCAGTTCAGCCCAGGACGGAGGAACGACAAAAATCAAACAGGCTTCCTGTAGCTGGCTTTTAATCTGCCTGGCTCCCTGAACATCTATATCCAGAACCAGATCTTTACTCCCGGCTTTATTCTTAATTTCTTGAAGCGAGGTCCCATATAATTCGCCATGAACAACCGCCGATTCAACAAAAGCCCCGGCGGCCTTCATTTTCTCAAATTCCTGACGGCTGACAAAATAATAATCACGGCCGTTGGTCTCATTGGGCCGGGGAAGCCTGGTAGTATGAGAAACAGAAAATTCCAGTCCGGGAAGAATCGCCAGCAGCTGCTTGATCAGAGTGGATTTCCCGCAGCCGGAAGGCCCGGAGACAACAAAGATCATCTTCGTTCCCTGCCTTTCTTTACCTGCCTTCTTATTTTAACAGATTTTTATTCTAAATTCTGGACCTGCTGGCGCATGCTTTCAATTTCGTTTTTAATCAACAGGCAATGCTCGATGATCCCCGGATCCTGGGCCTTGGCATTCAGAGTATTGGCTTCGCGCGACAACTCCTGAGCCAGAAAATCAAGTTTTTTGCCCACCGGTTCATCCACTCCGCGATCAAGCAACTCAGCCACGGCTTTGAGGTGGCTTTTCAACCGGTTAATCTCTTCAACCACATCGAATTTCTGCATCAGATAAGCTACTTCTTCTGACAGCCTGTCCTCCGATAGTGAGTTATGATTAAGGTCTTTTAGCTTTTTGACCAGTTTTTCCCGGAGCTCCCCGGGCTGCCGTTTAAAAAGGCTTTCTATTACTGCCAGCGATCTTTTGATCCTGGCCAGATGACGGTGCAACTGCCGGCTGATTTCCCGGCCTTCTTTTTCCCTTTGCTTTAAAATCGCTTGCAGGGTTTCATCAAAAGCAGCCAGAATAAAATTCTTGTCACTTTTGGTTAACTCCCTCTGATTAAGACTGATGATCGGCGGCAGCCGCAGTAGCTGATCAAGGGTCAGATTAAAAGGCAAGCTGGCTTCCGCTGCCAGAGATTGGAGTTCATTCACCATTTTTCTTAACAGGCTGCGATTAATGGTAAATTGCCAGCTATCCGGCGAGAGAAAATCAATTTCGACTAGAACTTCTACCCGGCCTCTAAGGATTTTTTTCTGGCAGGACGTTCTCAGCTGATTCTCCATCTCACCCAGACCGGACCCTTTAAATACCCAGTCAAAAAAACGGTGGTTTAATGTCTTCATATAAATTTTGACTCTTAGACTGCCCGAATTAAAACTTTTTTCAGCAAAACCAGTCATACTCCGTATCATCGTGACTTCTCCACTTCCACCGGATTTATCCCAGACCCAGCATTTTCCGGGCTACGGCCAGAGCATTAACCGCCGAACCGGCGGTTAAATTATCAGCAGCTACCCACAGCCAGAAGCTTCCCGGCTGATCTGAGTCACGCCGGAGATGGCCGACAAAAATCTCGTTTTCTCCGGCCACCAGCTTATTGGAGATCAGCTGAGAAGAATTCGGGGGGAAATACCTGAACAGCCGGTTCTTTTTAAAAACGCTTTCCACCTCGCTCAGAGTCCGGTTTTCGGCCAGTTCAGTATAAACCATCAGGCTATAGCCATGAAAAACCGGGACTTGAACGATCGACAGGCTGAAACTTATATTCTGCCCGGCCAGAATGCCTTTTATTTCCTGCTCGACCTGTTTTTCTTTTAAACTGTGGCCAGCCGGGGCTGCCTTATCAGTTAAGGGAAAAGAGTTAAAAGCCATCTGTTCAGGGAAGATTTTTCGTTCATAATTGCCGCTGGATAACAGGGTAAAACTTTCTTCGGCCAGCTCTTCGATCCCGGCCTGTTCATAAGCCGAAACGGGTTGAAGAACGACCGCTAAGGATCTCAGAACCGGCGCCAGACTGGCCAGGGCAGACAGCACCTGGGTGATAACAATCGAAACAGGATGAGGATTGGCGACCAGAGCAATTTTTTTATCGTTAAGGATCCGGTCATTTACTCCAGCCACCACGGCTGGCACTTGGGGCCTGCCAGCGAAACTTCCTGCCAGATCGATGGCCAGGTAACCTTTATCTTTAGCCAGCTGTCCGAATTTAAGATTAGTTTCCTGATCAGCCGCTAAAAAGACCAGATCCAGGCCTTCCAGCAGATGAGTATCAGGGTGATGGATAACCTTGGCTTCGCCTTGAAATTCGGTTAGCTGGCTGTATTCTTCTTCCACTCCCGGGTCGTAGAACTCAATTGACTTGAGCGGTATCAGGCCGGAAGCCAGCTGCTCTCTTATTTCCTGGGCCCGAAGAGAATTAGTGCCAATTAAAGCTACCCGGAACTGACGGCTGGAGGCTTTACTCATGCGACCCCATTTTTTCTTTATATTCTATAATTCTCCGGTAAAGCTCATCCTTCAGCCTGAGTTTTCTTTTTTTTAGCTCTTTCTCGGCCAGTTCCTCACTCGCCGTCAAAAATCCCTTAGCCTGTAAATTAAACAGGGATTGCTCTATTTCCTGATGCTGTTCATAAAGCCGGCAGAAAGCCTGATCCTTCCGGAGAAGCACTTCTTTGATTTGATCTTCATTCATTTTTTTCTCCGGAAAAAGGATAACACAGGACAGATTTGATTTCAATTTGCAGCCCGGATACAGAAAATGTGACCCGGCTGTTGACATTAATCACCGCGATTTATATACTAAATTAGCGATTTTTCAACCGCTCAAAATAAAGGGCCAGGTAGCTCAGGCGGTAGAGCGAGGGACTGAAAATCCCTGCGTCGGCGGTTCAATTCCGTCCCTGGCCATTTTCCTTTTCTCTGTTTTCCCAGCCTTCTCATTTTTACCCGGGACTGGCTGTTTTAGAATCTATAAGAAACCGAGATGGTTGGGATAACCTGGTACATTTTATAAGTCCCGGGCATGGCCTGGAAAGGAACCGCCATTGTCCCTATCTCTTCGCTGGTCACCTGGCGATTTTTACCTTTTAGATATTCAAATCCCCAGTTGACGGATAAACCATTCCAGTCATAGCCGAAACCGGCAGTTATTCCATTAACATCGAAAGTTGGCAACAAAACATTCATGGTCTGATCAGGACCAGGGGCAGGATCGTGATAATAGCCGGCTCTCAAGGCAAAATGCTGGCTTAAGCGGTATTCAGCCCCAAACCGCAGTTGCCAGGTATCCTTCCAATCAAGCGGTCTGATTGCGGCCCCGTTGGCCTCCATCAAGTCAGCCCAGGTTGGATCGAGATAGGTGGTGGTCAGGCTTTTTAGCTCTGACCAGTCACTCCACCCGGCGTCAGCATTTAAAGTCAGTCTTTCTACTGGCCTGACTGATATTCCACCGCCAATAAACCAGGGCCATTTAACTTCCCTTCTAACTTCGGAGCGGGTTGGATAGCCAATAACGCTCAAACTGTACATATTAATTTTGCTCCGGAACTTAATGGTAGTTGGAGTCTTAACAGTCAGCCCGATATCTAACCAGTCAGCAGGTTTAGCCAGTAAGCCAACAGTCAGTCCCCAGCCAAAACCATGAAGCCCCTCTTCATACTGACCGGGATCAGCATAAGTCCCGGGGGATATTTCCAACTGACCAGGCCACTGGCTCCATTTCATCTCTCCATAATTCAGATTAAAAGTTGCTCCCAGGCTTAGACGGTCACTGATTTTCCAGGCTACCAGCGGCGACAGAGTCATCAGTCCGATTTTGCTCTTCCAATCATAAGCTACGTCGCCAGTTAAAGACTTAAAATCTTCTCCTTTCCAGGTAGTTCCAATTTCGGCCGGTGTATAAAAGCCAAGGCCAAAGACGAGCTGGTCTGAAACCGGCTGATAATAGGCCAGAAGGAAACCAAGGTAATGCGAAAACTTAGTCTTGGCTTCGATGGATGTATCCGAACCCAGCATAGCCTGGTAGCGATTGGTGGGCATAATATCCGTCGCCAGGGCACCGAACAGCGGCCTGGTCAAAAACCCAGCCCCGGCCGGGTTCCAGTAAACCAGGCTAAAATCATCAGCCAGACCGATGAAGGCTCCGCCCATCGAATTGGCTTTACTGCCCAGGCCATTTAAGTTAAGGCCATTGGCTCTAATCATTCCTGATAATAAAAACAAACCAAGGACCAAACTGATCGTCTTTTTTCTCCAGTGGTTAGACATGACAGGCTCCTTTCTCATTTACCTTTTTTCTTGTTTACTTCTTCTTAAAAACAATTTCTCCGTCCTGACTGACCTCAATCAAAACCGTCTCACCTTCTCTAAACTCACCGGCCAGAATCTTCATGGCCAGTGGATTCTGGATATCACGCTGAATAACCCTTTTTAGTGGCCTGGCTCCATAAACTGGATCATAACCTCGTTCGGCCAGAAGTTCTCTGGCTTTGTTTTTGACAACCAGCTCAATCTTTTTATCTGCCAGACGCTGACCCAGGAGATCAATCTGGAGGTCAACAATCTTAAGAATCGTTTCTTTCGACAAGGGTTTGAAGATGATAACCTCGTCAATCCGGTTTAGAAATTCCGGCTTAAAATGATCTTCAAGGATCTTCCTGACTTCTTTTTCCATAGCCTCATAGTTCTGGCTTAAGTCCTTAATGATCTGACTGCCAAGATTTGAGGTCATGATAATCAGGGTGTTCCTGAAATCGACTGTGGTTCCCTGGCCATCAGTCAAGCGGCCATCGTCCAGAATCTGGAGCAGAATATTGAAAACATCCGGATGAGCTTTTTCCACCTCATCCAGCAAAATCAAGGAATAAGGCCGCCGCTTGACCGCTTCAGTCAGCTGTCCTCCTTCCTCGTAACCGACATAGCCAGGCGGCGCGCCAATCAATCTGGCTACGGTGTGCTTTTCCATATATTCTGACATATCAAGGCGGACCAGGGCCTTTTCATCATTAAATAAAAACTCAGCCAGAGCCCGGGCCAGCTCGGTCTTGCCAACCCCGGTCGGACCCAGGAAGAGAAAAGAACCAATTGGCCTGGTTAGCTCCTGCAACCCGGCTCGCGCCCGCCTGATAGTATCAGCCACTGCCCGGATAGCCTGTTCCTGGCCGATGACCCGTCTGGCCAGAATTTCTTCCATCTTGAGCAGCCTATCAACCTCACCTTCCAGCATCTTCGAAACAGGAATACCGGTCCAGCGGCTGACCACCTGAGCCACATCCTCTTCATCCACTTCTTCCTTCAGCATTTTGCCCTTTTTCTGCAATTCAGCCAGCTGCTGTGAGAGCTGGTCAATTTGTTTGTTCAAGGCGATTAAGCGGCCATAGCGAATCTCAGCCACTTTTTCCAGATCTCCGCGCCGTTCGGCATTTTGCTCTTCTACCCGGAGGGCATCACGTTGTTCTTTCAGCCGGTTAATCTGCTCAATCAGGTCTTTTTCCTGTTGCCATTTAGCTTTGAGACTATCTCTTTTTTCGGTCAGTCCGGCCAGTTCTTTTTCAATTTTCTCCAGCCTGTCAACGGAAGCCTCATCTTTTTCCTTTTTTAAAGCCTGCCGTTCAATCTGGAGCTGGGTAATCTTTCTTTCCAGTTCATCAATATCTTCGGGCAAGCTGTCCAGCTGAACCCTGATTCTGGCTGCCGCTTCATCAATAAGGTCAATAGCCTTGTCTGGCAAAAAACGGCTGGTGATATAGCGGTTGGAAAGAACAGCCGCCGCCACCAGGGCTGAATCCTTAATTTTCACGCCGTGGTGAACTTCATATTTTTCCTTAAGACCCCGCAGGATTGAAATAGTTTCTTCAACCGATGGCTCACCGACATAGACCGGCTGAAAACGTCTTTCCAGAGCCGGGTCTTTTTCTATATATTTCTTATATTCATTAAGAGTCGTGGCTCCAATGCATCTCAGTTCACCCCGGGCCAGAGCTGGTTTAAGCATATTGGAGGCATCCACCGCTCCTTCGGCCGCCCCGGCTCCGACAATGGTATGCAATTCATCAATAAACAGGATGATCTGGGCAGACTCTTTTATCTCTTTAAGCAGGGCTTTTAACCTGTCTTCAAATTCTCCACGGTATTTTGTTCCGGCCACCAGGGCACCCATGTCCAGCGCCATCAGCTGCTTTTCTTTGAGTGACTGGGGAACATCTCCATTGGCAATTCTTTGAGCCAGACCCTCGATGATGGCGGTTTTGCCTACCCCTGCTTCTCCAATTAAGACCGGATTATTTTTGGTCCGCCTGGAAAGAACCTGAACTACCCGTCTGATTTCTTCTTCCCGGCCGATAACCGGATCGAGCTTGCCCTGTCTGGCTAAAGCCGTCAGATCCCTGGCATATTTTTCTAAAGCCTGATACTTGGACTCAGGTTCAGCATCAGTAATTCGCTGGTTTCCCCTGATATCCATCAGGGCCTTGAGAACTGCTTCTTCGCTTATTTTATATTTCTGCAGAAACCGGCCGATGGAGGTGTTTTTTGACCTGACCATGGCCAGGAAAATGTGCTCGGTGGAAAGATATTCATCCTTTAACTTTTCGGCCTGGTTCCAGCCTTCGTTCATGATTTCATTTAATTCGCCGGACAGATATATTTCTCCTGTTCCCTGGATCCGGGGCAGGCGGTCTAACATCTGGTTTAGTTCATTCTGCAGTTCGCTGGGACTGATTTCGAGTTTGGCCAGCAGGCTATTAATAATATTCCCTTCCTGGTTTAAAAAACTCCATAACAGATGCTCGGGTCTTAATTCTTGCTGACCGAGTTCCTGAGCTTTGGATTGAGCCAGCTGGAAAGCTTCCTGGAGCATCACGGTTAATTTATCCCATCTCATCTTTAACCTCCTTTCATCTAAGAATTATACTGGCTAACTGCCGGTGTCCAAAAATTCATCTTTTTTTAAATTCTTGACTGAAATCGCTGAAGTTCTTATTTAATTTTACCGCGATTTTTCCCTCTGGTAAATACCCCCGAAGGCCGCCTCAAATTTTTATTTACCCTCTTGACAAGATAAAAAAAATAAATATTTTCAGGGGAGGGAGTTTGACATGGAAGAAATAGAAATATCCAGCTGGGCAACGCTTGATGCTCTAAAAAAGGCCGCCGATATTGTTGAAACCGTTGGTAACCTCCATTCGGACCAGGAAATGTATGTTTTCTGTGTCCTGGAGGAAGATTATCTTGAACTCGGTTACAGTCTGGCTGGCAGCAGTTATTTGCGTCATTATGCCGATGAGGATGAAATGGCTGAAGCCCTGGAGAAAAGAAGAGAAGGTCTGGAGGTAACAGTAGTTGATGATGAAGATTACGATGAAGATTTAGAAGATGAAGACCTTGATTTTGATGATGAATCCGGTGATTTATAGGATGAACTGGAAGTCATAAGTTCCGCCTTCAAGCCGGCTAAAAGCTCCAGGGCCTGGAGGGGCGTTAGCCGGTCAGGCTCCAGCTGCAGCAATTTTTCCTTTATTTCTTTTAGACCGGCCATCTCTCTGTCCTGACTGAAAAGCCACAACTGAGCCGGCTGATAATTATTGACCTGATGATAAGCCAGCCGCGGCTGGCCCTGCTCATCAATCTCCAATTTTTCCAGGTTAAAGAGAATTTCTCTTGCCCGTCTGATAACTTCCGGAGGGAGGCCGGCCAGTTTAGCCACCTGAAGACCGTAACTGCGGTCAGATGGTCCCGGGCTTATTTTCCTGAGAAAAATAACGTTGTCTTGAGATTCTTTTACTGCTACATGATAGTTTTTTATCCGGGGAAAAGTTGAAGCTAACTCAGTTAGTTCATGGTAATGAGTGGCAAATAAGGTCTTTGGCCTGACCGCCTCCAGCTGGTGAAGATATTCAGCTATCGCCCAGGCCAGGCTCAAGCCATCAAAAGTGCTCGTTCCCCGGCCAACCTCATCCAGCAGAAGCAGGCTCCGCCCGGTGGCACTGTTTAAGATATTAGCTGTCTCGACCATTTCCACCATGAAGGTGGATTGCCCTGCCGTCAAGTAATCGGTTGCTCCCACTCTGGTAAAGATTCTATCCACTACCCCGATTCTGGCCGCTTGAGCCGGCACAAAAGAGCCGATTTGGGCCAGGATACAGATCAGAGCTACTTGCCGCAGGTAAGTAGATTTTCCGCCCATATTGGGGCCGGTAATGATTAGAATCTGGTGGTCATCGCCGTCAAGATGAGTGTCATTGGGGATAAAAGGCTCTTTTTGAACTACTTCAATGACCGCATGGCGGCCAGCCGTGATGGAAATGACCTGGCTGCCGTCCACCTCCGGCCGCTGATAATTTCTCTGGTGAGCCAGTTCGCCCAGGCTCAAAATCACATCTAAGCTGGACAAATTCTGCCCGATTTGTTGCAGCCTGATCACCTCGCGGCCAATTTCCTCTCTCACTTTCAGAAACAGCTCATATTCTAATTCATTGATTCTGGCTTCAGCCCCGAGCACCCGCTCTTCATACTCTTTTAGCTCAGGGGTGATAAATCTTTCGCTGTTAACCAGGGTTTGCTTCCGGATATAATCTTCGGGGACAGCCTGCAGGTTGGCCTTAGTTACCTCAATATAATAGCCAAAGACTTTATTATAACGGACTTTAAGCGAGGAAATACCGGTTCTGTCTCTCTCTTTCTTTTCTATCTGAGCAATAAAGCTTTTACCTCGATGGCTGATAGACCTCAGCTCATCAAGTTCCCGGTCATAGCCATCCTTAATCAGGCCGCCCTCCTGAAGAAGATAAGCTGGCTCATCCAGAATAGCCCGGTCTAACAGCGCAGCCAGGTCTCCGGCCGCATCCCAGCTGGTTAGCAGTCCAAGGAAATAAGGGGCAGAAAAGCCCTTCAGCCCGGTTTCAATTTCAGGCAGCGGCCACAGAGATTTTTTCAGAGCTACCAGGTCCCGGGCATTGGCTGCTCCTAATGAAACCTTGGTGATCAACCGCTCGATGTCCAGTATTTTTTTTAGCTGATTTCTTATTTCCCGCCGGTTGATTGGTTTCTGGACCGCTTCCTCTACCGCTTCCTGCCGCCCGGATATTTCTTTCGGGTCAAGCAATGGATGCAACAACCAGTTTTTTAACAATCTGGCCCCAGAGGCAGTCAGAGTATAGTCAATGACTCCCAGGAGAGATTCACCCGCCTGGCCGGTTCGCAGGTTTTTAATCAGCTCCAGATTTCTGACCGCCACCGTATCCAGAACCATAGTTTGACTGGACTGAACAAAAGTCAGGCGCTTGATAAAGCCTAAGGACTCATGCCTGTTCTTTTTCAGGTAGGACAGGAGGCCGCCGGCTGCTCTGACCGCTAAAGGTTTATCTCCCAGGCCAAAGCCTTCGATCGAAGCCACTTGATAGTGCTCGAGCAAGCCAGCCCTGGCCAGTGAATAATCAAATGACCAGTCTTCAACCGGGCTCAGAGTTAGATTCAAGAAATCGTTACCGGCCAGTATTTCTTTGAGCTCAGCTTCATCTGTCTCGGGGTAAATAATCTCCTTGGGGGAAAAACGGAAGATTTCATCCAGGATTAATTTCCGGTCTAATCGCTGGCCCTCCAGCGTGCTGATCTTACCGGTCAATAAATCAGTATAAGCCAGACCCCAGCCTCTGTCTTCCAGAATCAAGCTGGTCAGCCCGTAATTCTCGGCTGGTTCATCGGTTTCGATTTCGACCGCTGTTCCCGGGGTAAGTACTTTGAGGACTTCCCGTTTGACCACCCCCCTGGCCAGACGGGGATCCTCCACCTGTTCACAGATAGCTACCCGGTAGCCCGCCTTGAGAAGCCTGGCTAAATAAGAATTCACCGCCTGATAAGGAACACCGCACATCGGGATTTTTTGCCTGGAGGTCAGGGCGATGCCAAGAACCTGAGAACCGGCATAAGCATCTTCATAGAACATCTCATAAAAATCGCCCAGCCGGAAAAAGAGCAGGCAATCCCGGTACTGAGCCTTAATCCTCTGATATTGCTCCATCATCGGAGTCAGATTATCGTCTTTTTTAAGCATCTTAGGTCCAACTGAGCCTTATAAACTATATTATTAGCTGTCTTGTTTTTCAACCGGCTTGGCCCGACCGGCCGAAATTTCAATTGACATTTTTGCCCTTAAGTTTTAGTATTAAAAATTAATCATAACCTAGGACTCGGACAAATGAATGTACCCATGCTCTTGACCATTACCAGGATTGTGGCTATACCTCTCCTGGTGGTCATCATGTTGACTCCCTTCCCCGGGCAGGAAATAGTTGCTTTCACTGTTTTCATCCTGGCCTGCCTGACTGACATGCTGGACGGATTCTGGGCCAGAAGAAAGAAAATGACGACCGTCCTGGGTTCCCTCCTTGATCCGATGGCTGACAAATTGCTGATTGCCTCGGCTTTGATCTGCCTGGTGGAAAGTCATGTAGTAGCTTCCTGGATGGCCATTATCATCATTGGCCGGGAAATCGCCGTGACTGGCTTCCGGGCTATAGCTGCTTCCCGCGGCTTTAATATTCCAGCTTCGGGCCTGGGCAAACTAAAGATGACTTTAGAAACCATTACCATTGCTATTCTGATTCTTGGTCCGGATCATCTGGGGATAGTCTTCAAACTCGCCCAGACAGCCGGCCTGTGGCTGATTGTCGCCCTGGCTCTTTTTTCGGCCATTGAATACTTTGCCCGTTTTGGTTCCCGCGTTCTTTCCGAGAATTCATCCTCCTGATTCAGCCAGCCTGACTTTTTCAAGAGAAGCCAGATCGTCAATATTATACAGAGCTGGAGGTTTGGGCCAGCGGCGGGAAATTCTTTTCAGCAAACCGGTTAGAACTCTTCCCGGGCCAAACTCGACAGCCATCTCTATTCCCTGCTGACCGGCGGTCATCATCGACGGGTACCAGAGAACTGGATTAACAATTTGTTTAGTCAGGGACTCTTTGACTTCAGCCGCCGTGGTCATTATCTTACCTGTATAATTAGAGATAACCGGGAAGGCCGGATCTTTAATAGTGAGCAGGTCTAAGTCGGCTTTAAGTTTTTCAGCTGCCGGGCTCATCAGCTTGGTATGAAAAGGACCGCTGACCTGAAGCCAGACAGCCCGCGGTGCCCGGAGCTTTTCCATGGCTTCTTCGACCGCCCGTTTCTCGCCGGCAATGACAATTTGCTCATCTGAATTCCAGTTAGCTACCTGGACCAGGCCGCTGCTTACTTCCTTAAGCACCTCTTCGATTTTCCCGTAGTCCAGACCCATAATAGCCGCCATGGTTCCCAGCCCGGGGGGAACAGCTTCCATCATATATTTGCCCCGGTTCGCCACCAGTTTCAGAGCCTGTTCAAAGCTCAGACTGTCGGCCGCTACCAGGGCAGAATATTCGCCTAAGCTATGGCCGCTGGCCAGAGCTGGTTGCTGGCCGAGGAGCCGGTAGGCTATATAACTTACGGTCAACAGGGCCGGCTGGGTATTAGAAGTCAATTTTAATTCTTCTTCCGGTCCGTCAAAACAGAGCTTCGACAGGCTGAAGCCCAGGAGGTCATCCGCCTGTCCGAAGATTTCTTTAGCTTCCTCACTTTTTTCATAAAAATCCTTTCCCATGCCCACAGTTTGCGAGCCCTGACCGGGAAATAGAAATAAGCTGGTCTTCACTTCTCCTCCTTAAGTTCAACTTTTTCCAGGCAATCCTGATTGATAATAATCCTGGCTTTTTGCCTTAGTCCTTGCAGCCATTGGGATAGCTGTCCTCTGGCTTTTATCGCCTGCAATTTATCCTCAATTTCAGTTAAAACATTAACCATCTCCGGCACCGGCTGACCTTTGGCCTTGGTCTCCGGAACATAGGTATGGTTATAATAATCCTCCAGTTCCTGGAGCGAAACGGGGACTCTCTGACTGAGTCTGGCCTTAACTATTTTTTCAAAAAGAAGTTTATTTTCGATATAGGGGATAAGGTGATCAGCCTCTATCCCCAGACTCTGACATTCCTCTTCAAATAACTGGCTGCCCAGCCTGGCTCTGGTCTGCCCTATTTCCTGGTCAATTTCTTCCTGGCTGATATTGATCTGTCCCCTGGCTAAATTGAGGACCAGAAGCTCATCAATATAGATGTTGACCACGTCTTCTTTTTTTAAAGGCAATTCTCTTTGAAACGGCTCGGGTTCGAGCCCGAAGAGGATAACGACCTTTAAATCATAAAGGGAGATTGGAACATCATCGGCCACCGCTACCAGACAATTGACCAGCACCTGGGCCTCGCTTAGCTGGCTAAACAATAAGGCCAGGGCCAGCCAGATTAGCGTTCCCTGACCTGTTCTCTTCAGCTGACCTAAGATTTTTTTATTCATTTTAAGCCAAACTCAGAACATATTGCCTATGGTCAAGAAGAAAAGTGGTTTCCATTTTTTCTCGTCAGCATTTAAATTCCAGCCCACATCAAACCTGATCGGGCCAAGCGGCGTTTTAAAGCGAAGTCCGAGGCCCATGGCCTGCTTCAGCTCCAGGAAATTAAAATTTTTCATCTCAGGAAAGACATTGCCCATATCATAAAAAACTGCTCCGTACAGGCCTGGTATCTTTTTGATCAGCCTGAACCTGGCTTCCATATTAAACAGGAAAATAGATTTCCCGCCAAGCGGCAGGCCGGAG
>Ga0208825_1000186_pt1 | contig 62531 bp, 47 predicted proteins | sample AD_UKC113_MetaG_FD_184450 | JGI IMG/M metagenome (GOLD analysis project Ga0208825, IMG submission 184450) | Active sludge microbial communities of municipal wastewater-treating anaerobic digesters from Hong Kong - AD_UKC113_MetaG (SPAdes)... | ecosystem: Engineered > Bioreactor > Anaerobic >... | reverse complement strand
ATAACGTGTCAAGTGCCATCACAATAGAAAGTATAATATTTTTAGAATTTTTGCGATACCACAATACATAGTGTACTTTTCAGCTTTTTGATCGCATGGAATTGTGCTCATGATCCGCTACTTTTTTGCCATACAGCGCGCTATCAAGGATCTCTCTTGCTTTCGCAAGTGTTTCGTCTTGTACATGATCCGAATATCTGCCAAGTGTAGCAAGTACGCGGTGTCCGGTGAGCTTGGCGGCCTCTCCGGGGCTTAACCCTGCATCAATGAGGCGTGTAGCATAGAGATGGCGAAGCCCGTGGAATACCAAATTCCGCGCCTTCTGTTCTTGGGCTGAAATGCCGATTGCGCGAAGTACTCGATCCCATCCGCGGGCGATAGTGGTTTGTGAAATAGGCTTCGATACATCGGCGGGATTGATTAAAACAAAATGATCAGGACCATCGTTGCCGATCTCTGCTGCGATCTTGCGCGCCTCGATGAGCATGTGTTCGAGCGTTGCTGATATTACAACCGTGCGCGCGGATCGCGCCTTTGGTTTTTTCATGCCGTCCGCATCGACGTAGTTCTGCTGAATTTGAATAATGCCGCGCTGAATGTCCACGTTACGCCATTGCAACGCCCGAAGCTCGCCGAGCCGTGCGCCTGTGTACGCCCCCAAAATAACGGCCAGCTTTTCCCTGAATCCCACACCGGGCATCCCATGGTTTTGCTTTTTGCCGGGCAATCTAGGCCTAGGCTTGGTATCTATGCGCGGCTGTCCTGCCTCGGTATACCATACCGGCAAGGTTTCAAGCTTAACAATCCTCTCAAGCTCTATCGCTGATAGTATACCGCGCTCTTGTGGTTTCTTTTCAGGTAACGCTATCCCTTTGAAAGAAATTTCAGGCATCACACCGCGGGCCGCAAGCCATGTACACGGTGCGCGGAGCGTATTGATTGCAGAATTGATAATATATCGCGAGGCGCCTTTTTTTCTTAGCTGTCGACAAAATTCATCAATGAGCATAAAGTTAACATCTGCCATCCATACGGTTTTGAATGGCGAGAAGTGAATAAAGTATCGGTTAACGTTCTTTTGGTTCTCGGCAATATAGTGCCCTGATAGCGGGCGGCCCGCATCGGCGAGATCTTGCAGGTATGGCGATTCAGCGCTATTCCAGAATAAAGCAAGCGCATCTACAACAGGCATCCGCGAAATACGTTCGGCCTCGGTGCCTTGGGCCTGTTTGAGCTCATTTTCAAGGATTATACGCTCACGTTCTTGTTTTGCTTTTGCAAGGCGTTTCTTCAACGCTAGCGCGCGAAAGTTTTCCGTCGCGAGCAATTTACCCGCGAATGCATGCGCCTTGTCCCGATTGTTGGTGCCAGAGGAACGGATAGAAAACACGGCTCCTGTATCATCAAAAAACTTTATATAGTATATTTTGGAACCGCTCGGTAAAGTTTTTAAGAACGCGAGGTACCGAATGCCTTCATTTTTTCTCGGCCTTGCCATGCTATCGCCTCCTCATTTTTGGTACCACTTTGCTTGGTACCACGGTATTTTTAAGGATGCAATATGCTGTAACTCATTATGGGCGCTGACGGATTTGAACCGCCGACCTACTGGGTGTAAACCAGCCGCTCTGACCAACTGAGCCAAGCGCCCTTGTCCTTTTGAAGAGCGAGAAGAAACTACCATACTCGGCCTTTGGGGGTCAAGACAGCTCATGATTGAAAAGCCTGTTCAAAAGCCAGTTATTGTCTGCGTTGGCCATATTCTGCTTGATTGTTTTGTTTCTGTATCGCAGGCACAGCTAAGTGATATCGTGACCATGTGTCCAGATTTGAATCCAAAGGAAATCCAGAATAGTCCAATTCATGTTTCCTCAGAAAGGATGGAAGGGATTCTTCGGCAGCTCCTAGGTGACAACGGGCCGGAAAGTAAGCGTGGTCCTGAACTTTGTGTAAACATGGCCGAGAGCGTGGGGATGGCCGAGAGCGTGGGGATGGCAGAGAGCGTGGGGATGGCGGGCGCAATAAGGCTACGTGCGGGAGGCGGAGCGGTCAATACGGCTGTGGCGGCAAGCATAGTAGGGATGGATGCACGCGTTATAGGCGGCGCCGGGACTGACCATGCAGGGCGAGAGCTGGCAAGGCTTATAAGGGCCGCCGGGCCGGTTCTGGATGCAAGGGTTGCGCAAGGGGCGGCCACGGGGGTTTTCTTGAAGCTGGCGGTGCAAGGGATCAAGGAGGGAGCGTACACGGTGGTCAGCCCCGGCGCCGCGCACACCATTGCGGGTTCGCCTATCTTCGATGAGATACCGCAAAACGGCATTCTGTGGATCGATGGACTGCTTATCGACGAATTGTTATGGCTGCAGGATCTTGCCAGCATAGCTCACCAAAGAGGAAGCGTAGTAGCTATGGATGTTTCAACCTTTGGGAACGCAGTTGAGAACGCGAACAGACTAAAAGACTTTGCACAGAACCACGCCGACTATGTTTTTGCCAATGACGCCGAGTTTTCTGCACTCTATCCATCAGGGCTAAGCATTACGAGAGATGGTGTTTTAGATTCTAACCGCGCGACAATGCGATGCTGTTGGGTAGTAAAGCAAGGGCCTTCTGGCGCTCTTTGCATTTGCCGGGACGAAACCAACAGAGAAACCAACGTTTTCAGGCAGCCTGCAGAGCCGCTCAAACTCAAAGATTCAACTGGTGCAGGCGATTTCTTCTCTGCAGGATTCCTTCATGGGGTGATTTGTGGTAACGATCCTGATCAATGTCTAAAAGAAGGCAACGACATAGCTGGAAAACTTCTTCTTCAATACAATTCCCAACTCTAGCTCGGTAAGACCGTCATGGGCTTCTGTTTGGCTTTTTGAACTTGCCTGCAACGCCATAAATATTTAGATTTAAATAGTGAATGTCTCATATAGAGCATTCGTTACCATTTATAATAATAATTGTACGGACTAGGAGTTGCTATGCCTGACAATGAAATAATTCCAATAGATCAAGTATTGCCTACAAAATTGCCCATAATAACGCTTGAGGGCAGGCCAATTTTTCCGGGTATTTTTACGCCCATCATGATTACAAACCAGCCTGATATTCTGCTCGTTGAGCAAGTGCTGACTGGGGACGGCATGATCGGTCTCGTCTTAAGCAAAAATGAAGAGACGACGCCTTACGCCGACAACCTTTACACAGTTGGTACGATCGCTAAAATCGTCAAAAAGATAAACTTGCCTGATGGTGGTATCAATATCTATATCTCCACTCTAAAGCGCTTTCAGGTAAAGAAATTCCTTGCAAAGGAGCCACCTATTGTTGCTGCGGTCGAGTACCCGGAGGAATTCAACGACGATACCGACGAAGTTAAGGCGCTTACTCGTGCACTCTTGAGCGAAATGAAGCAGGTTTCCGAGAACAATCCCCTGTTTTCCGAAGAGATGCGCCTTAACATGGTCAATATCGATAATCCTGGTAAGATTGCGGATTTTATTGCGAGTATTCTCAATATTGACAAGAAAGATCAGCAGGCGGTCTTGGAGCAATTTGACGTTCGTGCACGCATGGAGCAGGTGCTCATCTATATCAAGAAAGAGCAGGAACTCTTGCGAATCCAGAAAAAAGTTCAGGCGGAAATAAACGAGCGCATAGAGAAGAGCCAACGTGAGTATTTTCTTAGAGAGGAGCTCAAGGAAATAAAAGAAGAGCTCGGTATGCCTGCCGACGCAAAGAGCTCGGATTATCAGAAGTTTAAATCGATAATCGACAGTTTCGGCTTTGAAGGCGAAATAAAGGAACTGACAGAGCAGGAACTTGAGAAATTCAACTTAATGGACAGCTCTTCCAGCGAATACATGGTTACGCGCAATTGGCTTGAGCTGGTGTGCTCGCTTCCTTGGAATGCGCCACTATCGAACGATTTCGACATGAAAAAAGCACAGGAAACCCTTGAGGCAGACCACTATGGACTTCAGGATGTCAAAGACCGAATTGTCGAATACCTGGCAGTACGGAAGCTCAAGAAAGACTCGAAGGGTTCTATTCTTTGCCTTGTGGGACCTCCTGGCGTTGGTAAGACAAGTGTAGGCCGGTCGATCGCCCGGGCCATGGGCAAGCAGTTCTTCAGGTTTAGTGTCGGTGGAATGCGTGATGAGGCTGAGATTAAGGGACACAGGCGAACTTATGTTGGGGCACTACCTGGCAAGATTGTTCAAGGCTTGAGGATTACCAAGTCACGGGATCCGGTTTTCATGATCGACGAAATCGACAAGATGGGTGCATCGTATCAAGGCGATCCTTCCAGCGCTTTGCTTGAGGCATTGGACCCTGAACAGAACTTCAGCTTCCGCGATCACTATTTGGATCTGCCTTTTGACATTTCCAACATTTTCTTTATTACGACAGCGAACACATTGGATACTATTCCGAGACCACTGATTGATCGTATGGAAGTCATTCAGATACCAGGCTATATCGATAGCGAGAAGATCGAAATAGCGCGGCATTATCTCATTCCGAAGAGTCTTGAAAAAAGCGGCCTCAAGAAAGGCGATGTGCGGTATACTCGTGACGCATTGCTTTTTATTGCCGATAGTTATGCACGTGAAGCTGGAGTCAGGGACTTTGAAAAGTACTTGGACAAGATACATCGAAAGATTGCAAAGTCCATTGTCCTGGAGGAAGAAGGAACCGAGCGTAAGAAGTTTATTGTGGACAAGGCAGCGGTGCAAAAATACCTTGGTAAGCCAATCTTCCATCCTGAGGACATAAAACGCGCTACAAGGCCCGGCATGGCAGTTGGTCTTGCATGGACAAGCCTTGGTGGTGACACTTTGCTTATAGAAGCAGTTGCGAACCCAGGCAAAGAGGGCTTTAAGCTGACAGGCCAAATGGGTTCTGTTATGCAAGAATCTGCCAATATTGCCTACACCTATGTTCGTAACCTTGCGGCACAGATGTTCGGCATCGGGGCAGACTACTTCGAGGGCAGGCAAATTCACCTTCATATTCCGGAAGGAGCGACTCCGAAGGATGGACCTTCCGCGGGCATCACGATGGCGACAGCCCTGCTTTCTTTGGTTATTAAGAAAAAGATAAAGGACAGACTCGCCATGACTGGGGAGCTCTCGCTAACCGGTCAGGTGCTGCCCATCGGAGGGCTCAAAGAGAAAACGGTGGCTGCAAAACGCAATAAGATAAAGGACATTATCATACCGGCTGCCAACCTCAACGACCTGGACGATATACCCGAGAATGTCAAGAAAGGCATAACATTCCATCCTGTCGAAAGAATGGAAGAGGTGATCGATATAGCGTTTTAGTCGTGCTAGAATGACGTTATGAAAGAGGTTTTGCCGTTTTTTTGTGGACGGGATTGTGGCGGGGATGCTTGTCCCCTTCTTGTAGAAAAAGAAGACGGCAGAGTGACAAGGGTAAGGCAGAATCCTTTGGCTGGTCCCTTTATCCGGGGCTGCGCCAAGGGATATGCCGTCCCGCATTTTCATTATTCGCCGCAACGCCTAAAATCGCCTCTTATACGTGTGGGCGAACGCGGATCTGGGGTTTTTCGGGAAGCAAGTTGGCAGGAAGCTCTGGAACTCGTTGCAAGAAAACTGAGCGAAACGGTTGGTACGTACGGCGCTTGTGCTATTCTGAATTTGTCCAGTGCTGGCTGCACTGGAGCTTTGCATGGGACCCAAGCCCTTTCGGCTCGCTTCTTGAGCCTTTTGGGTGACTACACTGCATTGTCGGGGAACTATTCCTGTGCAGCTGCCATGTATGCGCTTGAGCGTGTTTTTGGTGTCGATTTCCAATACTCTGGTTTTGACCCAGCCACGATAGAAAACTCTAACCTTGTCATTCTCTTAGGTGCCAATGTCTTTGAGGCTCGTCTTGGCGCTGAGTTGCCTGCAATGCTCCTGAGGGCAGCCAAGAAAGGTACGCCGATTGTTTGCATCGATCCCCGCAGAACAAAGACTGCACAAGCACTCGGTGCGAATTGGATTCCAATTCGGCCAGGTACCGACCTTGCTTTGTTGTATTCTGTTCTTAATTATTGGCAAGAAAATAAGTTACTGGCAGAAGATGCTATCACTGCCCGCAGCGTCGGTTTTGAATCGCTCATGGCCCATGTGCTTGGTGTATCAGACGGGATTCCTAAAACGCCCGAGTGGGCCCAGTTCATAACTGGCATTCCGAAGCAGGAAATAGAGATCCTGGCGGAGCAGTGGATGCACACAAAACCAACTATGCTCATTCCGGGCTATTCGATCCAGCGAACCGAGTATGGTGAGGAAACGATGAGGCTCTGTGTGGCGCTTCAACTTGCGAGTGGCAACCTGGGCGTTTGTGGTGGTTCGTCCGGCTCGCTAAACAATCGTCTTCCTGCACCACGCATAAAGACACTGAGTCCGGGCAGGAAAAACACTGGTCCAAAGATACCGATAGTCCGTTGGCCGGACGCTGTGTTGCGCGGCGAGCCAGAGTATCCTTCGACAATTCGTTTTATCTACTCGGCAGGCGGCAATCTGCTCAACCAGGGCGCCGATGCTCAAAAGAGCATTGCAGCCTTTAGTAAGGTGGACTTTATCGTTTGTCACGAGATGTTCATGACTCCCACCGCCCGCTTTAGCGATGTCATCTTGCCGGTCGCCTCGCCTTTACAGAAGGAGGACATAGGCATTCCGTGGGCAGGGAATTACTTATTGTATAAGCCAAAGATCTTGCCGTATACCGGAATGGAACGCTCCGATTATGACATTTTTTGTGATCTTGCAAGCAAACTTGGGCTTGAAAATTTGTTTACCGAAGGCCGAACCGAAAGTGAATGGGTCGACTACTTTATTGCCAATTCTTGCATAGCAGACAGCCAAGAGTTCAAGCGCACCGGAATTTTTAAGTCGTCACCACAAGCTAACACACGCATCTCGGACTTTTCTGAAGACCCACAAAAGTCTCCTTTGGCTACGGCCTCAGGAAAACTCGAACTTGAAGGGCCACACCACAGCGCTTTCACTTCAAACGAGGTGAACCAACTTCTTCTTATAACACCTAAAGTTGCATTTAGAGTACATTCTCAGGGCGGTGATTATCCGCATTCATGCCATACGAACACCCTGATCATCAATCCGGCGACAGCCAAATCTTATGGCCTTTTTGATGGAGAACTGGCCATAGTGCGCAATTCGACAGGGGAAATGTGTATTCCAGTCAAATTCGATGCATCAATACGGGAAGGAGTGGTGTCTGCAGCAGAGGGGACTTGGCTTTTTGCGTCGGAGTTTTCACTTCCACAACGCACGTTGAGGGCCGAAGAGGCTACCTCCACTGGGCTTATGGTCGAGGAAATCTTCAATTCAGGCTCTGCTAACTTGTTAACAGCCACGGACGGCACTACGGAAAGTCACGCTTGCATAATGGAAGGGATTCCTGTCAGCATAGCAAAGTTCCAACCACAGTCAAATTGATTCATTTATGTTCATAGACGTGCGATAAAAGGTTGGAGGGGTTGTATACGGCGTAAGGTCTTAGTGCTGCCCCTGGGACTCTCTTGGCACCCATTTGCCGCAAGACAACACGAGTCCATAGGTTTTCCCTAACAAGCTTACGAGCCCTTGGTGAAGGTTCTGAGCGACATTGCGGAGCGCGACCGGGAGGCGCTCATCGTCAAGCCCTACGCCGCTAGTGAGCAGGGTGTCGATCAGCAGTTTTGCTGCAAGGAATCGTTCGTTTTTATCCACCGCGAACGCGAGACACGAAGGCAAACAGCCCAGCACTTCCCATGTCACCTGTTCGGCTTGGGAGTATCGGCCCGCGTCCTTGTCCTGATCGGTAAAACGCACCGGCAATTTGCGGCTGAGTTCTTCAAGGTTCTCGACAAGGTAGGAAAGGTCGAAAAGGCCCACAGCGCAGTTAAAGAGTATCGTGTTGCCTTCCTTTTCCAGCCTTAAGACTTCTTCGAAACTGATAGCAGGGCCAATGTCCGCAATCGTGTAGCCCCCGTTATCGGTGCGTACGAGAACACCACCTTTTATGTCCATGGGCGTACGCACACTGAATTCAAAAGCAGCTGGTTTTCCCGAGAGAGCAAGGAGCGCCAACTCAAGAGGGTCGGGCGTGTATGCAATATTATCCACATTGCCTAGGTAAACAAACCTTGTACCGTGCGCATAGAGGTCTTTGAAGACGTCCGACAGAACGTGGAAACACTGTCCATGACCGCCAGGAAGCGCGAGGCTTGAGTTTTCTTTTCCGTAGGCATGGTCAAAGATCCTCTTAGGCCGCCCTTCACTGGAATGAGTATAGGCTGCAATCATGTTTTGGACGCCGGTACGCCATAGTGCGGACTCGATACCGAGTTCTTGCGACAACGGCTTTAGAAGCGGGTCCTGTGCCATGGCCTTATACGCCTCCAAAAGCTGAGTGTTGTTGCCTGCGCTTGTCATTTGGAACAGGGGCATGAACTCAGCCGTCGCTCGAAGAGCTGCTTCTACAGCTGGATCTTTTTGCCCAAGGGCCTTGAGTCTGGCAAATTGCTCCAAACGGGCCCGCATCTTGAGCTCCAAAAAACTTGCACCAAGCGAGCCGTCGGGGTTGATGTACGCTGGCGTTAGCCCTTTGGGCTGGTCTTTGCATGCTAGGGCCATTTTTTCAAACTTTGGCTTCAAAACGGCAAAGGCATCTTCGCCCAAGGCAAGATTCTTCTTGGTGTCTGCATAACTGGTCGCAGAACCTCCATTGAGAACCCCGTAGCCAGTGATTGGCAAAAGAGCCGAACCGATCTTTTCGAGCTCAAAGGCCGTAAATCCTATCGTTTGGTCCCCCGTTTGAGTTGTCTTTTGGGGCAGGTCTAGACCGAACCTGGCAAGATTGGCCCTGGCTTCGTCTTTGGGCATCCAAAAAAGCACTGCGTCCTTTTGTTGTCGCCTACGGACATCCACGACAGTTTGACCATCTATGGCAGGGACCCCTGAGGCTCTCACCTGTTCTACATTGTCATAGAAGCCCGCATTGTAGTCATTGAGGATTTTTAGAGTCAGATCTATATCGATACTCTTGTGCTCCATATCTTCTTTGAGTGCGTCCGGAAGATCTCCGAGATTTGTCCGTTTATCTTCATTCATGGGAGAAGTGTAGCCCAAGGTGCGTCGTCAGGTGAAGAGGCGGGCCAGAACATGTGAAGGGGCGGGCCTCAAGATAAAGAACCAGGAAGCCCAGTGAACCGTGTCAGAAGATTATGGCTGCTATGTCCCTGTTCCGCAGGAATTGTGCATGTGCGGCATCGTAGATTTCCACGTGTACGTGCCCTCCGTGCCCAGCTCTTGCTGCATTTGCGCCTGTATTGCCTCCGTGCCCGATAGGTTGACCTGCTTTGATTACATTTCCTGTCTCTACTAGGACATCATGGAGGTGGAAATAGGAGTAATACCGTTTTTCTGAAGGCGAGAATACAATAACACCGTTGCCAGCTTTAGGCGTTATCCCACCGGCTTTGTAACTCTTGAGTTCTTCTCCGCCACGCCACGACGAATCAGCTGCTATAACGATACCATCTGAAACTGAAAAAACAGTCGGCCCAAGCTCCTTGCCGCCGTTCAAAGGTAGGGTACGAACACTGTTGAAGAATATGTCCAAGGCATAGGTGTGAGAATAATCGTAGTCGGCCTCCCGGGGGCGGCTTGAAAGGCCAGGCAAGGTGACCCCACCTTGATATTTTACTGCTTCCTTCGATGTCTGCCAGGGAACGAGGGTTCTGCCTTGTCTGCTAAAGACCTGGTAGACGGCACTATAAATGGCTTCGAATTGAGTACGCAGTGGCCTAAATTCCGGTACTAAAGCCGCGATTTCCGCGTAGTAACTCCCTGAGCTATTCCCGTCGGAAGCGCTTTCGAGGTAGTCGTCAACATCGCGGTCACGTGCGAGCATGGCTAGAACTTCCATGGCTGAAGGGAACACCGCGGCCACAAGTTTTTCCGGAGTGGAAGACGTATGGATCGCATGTCGAGCGAGTAATAAACCGATATCAAAAAGTTTGGCGTAATCCATGCGGGCAATCGTCTCTATGTTAAGTTGTTCAACAAGGAAATGGGGGCTTGCATAGGCTACAACTGGAAGGGCGGTGCTGGTTGCGCTGCGCTCTTGTACTACTGCCGAAGCATTGTCCACAACCTTCCCTTCGACAATCTTAGCACTAAGGCTCTGGTTCAGTGCTGGCGCCTTATTCCCAAGGAAAGTAGCAAAAAAAACCAAACAGAGAAGCGTACACAAGACCAGCACAGTTCTTTGCTCCTGTCTAAATGGGCGGTGTGGTTTTCCGTTTACGGTTCTTGGTGTTTCAGACTTTTTGTTGGTCATTTTTGAGAATCTTGTTGTAAATCTCTTGATACTGAAAGCGCTCTTGCGCACCTTGCGAAAAGCTGCATACAAGTCTTGGCGTCGTCCAGGGCGCGATGCCCGTTTCTGGAAGGTATGCCCAAGACGTAGGCCGCCTTTCCCAAATTGTAGGAGTGTAAATTGGGGTATGCAAGCCTGGTAAGCTCGAGTGTATCGATTACTCGAGCCACACAAAAGGGAGCGGAAAGCCTGGTAAACTCATTTTGCAGGAAAGAAGCATCAAACGGCGCGTTGTGGGCAACAAGAATCCTATCGCGCAGATAGGATGCCACCGCTTCCTTTATCTCGGCAAAGCGCGGGGCCGAGGACACATCCAGATCTGTTATTCCATGGATTGCGCCTGCGGCATCGGGAATTGCCATCTCCGGATTTACAAGAGAAACCCACGCCTCTTTTTGTACGAGCGCGGCATCTCTATCAAAGCCAAAGACGACAATTCCAATTTCTACAATACGGTCTCTAGCAGGGTCGAGCCCTGTAGTCTCCACGTCTAGGGCACAGTATTCCTGGCTTTCCCAGTCTGGCGGCAAGAAACTTTCCATAAACGAATCTTCCGCCACAGATCTTGAATCAGGCTGAGGGTTAGCACTTAACACGCGCGACCACAGTGGCTCTCCGCCGGAACGTGTCATGATTCTTACCCTAACACCTTCTTGATATCTGCCATTATCGCTTCAATTTTTGATGAACTTGCCTTTCTTGCATTCTCCAAGTCCCCATTTTTGACTTCAGTCCTGGACAGGATATAGTACTTGATTTTGGGCTCTGTCCCAGATGGCCGAACCGTTACAAGGGTACCATCCGCAAGTCGCCACTGCAGGACATCGCTTTCTGGAAGATCCAATTTCGTCTTGTCTGAACCGTCTGCATTCCAACTGAAACCAGTCTTAATGTCGCGGATAGAGATCACAGGCACACCACCAAATGCTTTTGGCTGATTTTCCCGGTAACCCTGCATTATGCCGCTCATAATCTCCATGCCTGTCGGCCCTTCAAAATACTTGTTCAATCCTTTTTCTTCGTAGAAACCGAATTCGCGGTACAGATCTTCTAGCCTGTCCAGGAGACTTTTCCCCTGAGAGCGCCAATACAGGGTCATCTCGGCAGTGAGCGCGGCGGCGGAGATGCCGTCTTTGTCCCGCACCTCTGTTTCAATCAGATGCCCATAACTCTCTTCCGTACCATAAACAAAGGTCTTGCCCTCTTTTTCAAAGCACCTCATCATGTCAGCGATCCATTTGAAACCCGTAAGGCATTCTACACACTCAACTCCATGCTTCTTTGCTATGGCAACTTGGAGATCGGTAGTCACGATGCTCTTGATACAGGCAGGCCGTGGCGGCATTTTTTTGAGTTCTTCCAAAGAAAGCAGAATATAGTCCAAATGAAGAGCGCCAAGCTGGTTTCCGGTGACAAGGACAAAGTCTCCATTCTTGTCCGGTACGGCAATGCCAAGCCTGTCGGCATCGGGGTCAGTGGCCATTACGACATCGGCCTTCTCTTTCTTGCCGAGCTCGATTGCCAGTTTTAGGGCCGCTGGTTCTTCAGGGTTGGGGTATGAAACTGTCGGAAATTCACCGTTTGGTTCTCTTTGCTCGGGTACAGTCTTGACCTGTAATCCGAGCTCACCCATGATGCGCTCAAAGAGGGCGGCACCTGTTCCGTGAAGCGGTGTATAGACGATTTTTGCGGCTGAACTCGTCTCTTTTATGAGTTCTGGCCTAAAGAGGTGCGATTTGACCATACGAACATATGCGTCATCCAGTTCTGTCCCCAGTATGACTAACAGCCCTTTCTCCTTGGCCTCTTGTTCATCCATGAGTTTTGGAACTTTTACCACCGCCACTTTGTCGATTATGCCCTGATCATGCGGGGGTACGACTTGAGAGCCATCGTTCCAATACGCTTTGTAACCATTGTAAATGGGCGGGTTGTGGCTTGCAGTTACAACGACTCCGGTGTCCGCCTTTAATTGCCGAATGGCAAAAGAAAGTGTCGGGGTAGGGTGAACTGTTGGAAACACATAGGCCTTGATGCCATTGGCAGCAAACACGCACGCGGTGGCATACGCAAAATCTCTGGATCTTCGCCTTGAATCGTATGCGATGCAGGCAGAAAGCTGCTTTGTAGGGAACTGCTCCGTTAAATAATCGGCCAAACCTTGGGTCGCTCGAGTCACAACCAGCGTGTTCATCCTGTTGAATCCGCCGCCTATGACACCCCTAAGACCGCCCGTGCCAAATTCCAGATCGCGGTAGAAACGGTCCTCCAATTCTTTGTCGTCGCCCTTAGCTATAATCTCGCGAACCTCTGAAGCAAAGGCTTCGTCTTTTTCGTTCTGCAAATATTCTTCTGCGCGCTTAAGAAGTGCGGTCTTGTCCATATATACTCCTTTTATATGCTCCATTCAGGGATTCATGCCGAGCGTCCATTGTAACGCAACCCTTCCAGTTTCGTCCAACCTAATCTCCGGCTATGCATCAAGATGGTCAAGAATATCCATCGGTTTCACAAGCAAGATTCTTGCGCCGTGCGCCCTCAATTCCTCTACCGACCTATATCCCCACGTGGCTCCACAAGGAACCATTTTGCCGTTTCTTGCAGTGTCCATGTCCACGCCCGAGTCTCCTACGAAGAAGGCCGCTTCAGGATCTACATCGATGCTTTCAAGAATTTCCAACGCCCTGGACGGATCCGGTTTCTTTGGTTTGTTTGGTAAGTCGCCTTCGATAGCCACAAATGGAACATTTGGAAAGAGTGCGTTGACTATCATCTTCGTCAACTGATCAGGCTTATTGGAAAGCACACCCAGCCGTATGCCGCGCACGACTAACGCTTCCAAAGTCTGAGTTACGCCTTGAAAAGGCGCTGTTGTGTCTAGTGCGATTGATTGATAATATTCCGTAGCTTCACTCACAAGACACTCAAACGTCTCTTTCCCAATCTCAAGGTCTTGGGGCAGGGCACGTTGCATTAGCATAGCAAAACCGTTGCCAACCATTAGTTTATAGGATTCGACTGGATGAGTGGGGTATCCATGGTTCTTTAAGGTTATATTGACGGCGTTGGCTATGTCGGTAATGGTGTCCGCAAGCGTTCCATCAAGGTCGAACAAAATCACCTTAGGGCTCATTTTTGGGTCTTATCCTCGCTCTCTTGATCCTTGTTCAGATCTTCGTCGGAGCCTCCCGCTGCTCTGTAGGATGCTTCCTTTTGCTCAATTTGGGCTTCGATTTGTTTAATCTGATCTAAGAGCGGTGCAATTCCTGTCGTCTCGTATCCAATGAGTGGCTCATCGTCCTCCACAAGGTGGCGGTACACTTCTGCACCCAGACGAGTCATAAGAGCCTGCGCCTTGGTGCGGTCTTGCAGTATTTCGAACCTCAATTTGCCCATTTCAGTCCAGGTTTGCGCTTGTGAGCCCGCTTTGCTTAAGAAATCTCTGGAAGTACCGATACCTTTCTCCACTATGTCCTTGAACTTGTCGGAAAATGCCATGTTTTCTCCTTCCCCTTGGGGAATACACCATCACATAGGTGACAGCATTACCAGACGATCATATATTTTAATATATTGAAGTTGTACCCCGATGGGAAGCTGGCAAAGGAGTGAAACACGATGCGTTGCCCACATTGTGGCAGTTTGGACGATAAGGTCATAGATTCACGAAGCCTTGCAAACGGTGATGCCATTCGTCGCAGGCGAGAGTGTCTCTCTTGCGGTTTGCGGTTTACCAGTTATGAACGGATTGAAGAAAAACCCCTCATGGTCGTAAAGCGTGATGGCAGAAGGGAACCTTTCGATCGTGCCAAGATCGAGCGCGGCCTTGTTCGGGCGCTCCAGAAACGACCTGTTTCCCAGATGTCTATAGAGAACTTTGTAAACGAGATTGAGGATGAAGCTGCGGAACGCGCAAAGATAAGCAACGAAATCTCTACTGAAGCCCTAGGCGACATGGTTTTGCGCCGACTCTACGACCTGGATAAGGTTGCTTATATTCGCTTTGCTTCTGTTTATAGAAAGTACGAGACACCAGATGAATTCTTAAAGGAAATTGAAAGCCTTCAGAAAAAAGAAGAGGCCGCCAGATAAACTTGGCAGCCTCCATGCAAAGGTTCGATTCTGAGAATCCTGCGTGTGTTATTCTTCTTCCGCCTCTGTTGTCCTAAAGGCCTGCGCCGCCTTAATGACATCATCTGCAATTTTGCCCGTAATCGGCGCATAGTGCGAGAATTCCACTTCGAAAGATCCTGTGCCTGAGGTCATAGATCGAAGATCGATGGCGTAGCGCAGAAGTTCTGCCTGTGGAACCTGTGCATTGATGACCACAATGCCGCCACCGATGGGGTTTTGACCGGAGATTCTGCCTCGTCGCGCCGAGAGATCGGACATGACGTCTCCGAGGTACTTCTCTTCGACGTACACGGTGAGGTTCATGATTGGCTCGAGCAGAACCGGGGCCGCCTGCCGCATGGCTTCGCGGAACGCGCCGCGTGCAGCGAGCTTAAAGGCCATTTCTGAAGAGTCGACTGGATGCTCCTTGCCATCTATGATGGCTGTTTTGGTATCAACAACAGGATAACCCGCTACAACACCTGCCTCCATGGCCTGATGGATACCTTTTTCAATACCAGGCATGTAGCCTTTAGAGACGGCACCGCCGAAAACCCGGTTTTCAAATTCATAGCCCTTGCCACGTTCTAGAGGTTCTAGTTCGAAGACAACACGTCCGTACTGACCATGGCCACCAGATTGCTTCTTGTGGGTGTACTCTGCAGTAGCCTTCTTGGTGATTGTCTCCCGATAGGCGACACGCGGGACTCTTGTCTCCGCTACAATCTTTGTAGCATTCTTGATCTTGTCCAGAATCATGTTGATCTGAAGATCGCCCATGCCCGCAATAACCGTCTCTTTCGTCTCCGTATTGTAGTTCACTTGGAAGGTAAGATCCTCTTCGGCAGCCTTGAGCAGCATTTCGTTGAGTTTGTCTTCTTCCTTTTTGTTTGCTGCCGAAATCGCCAATAGATGTACAGGTGTAGGCATCTTGAGCGGAGCGTAGGCAAAGGGTTTCTCGTAAGTAGAAACCGTATCGTTTGTCCTGAGGCTCGTGGATTTTGCGATGATCCCGATGTCTCCTGCGGGCAGCGAAGGGACTTCTTCCAGCTTTTTGCCTTGCATAGTGTAAAGCTTGGAAAGCCGCTCCTTGCGGCCATCGCGCACATTGATGACATCCATTTCGGGAGCGAGTTCTCCGGTTATCACTTTGACGAAGGACAGACGCCCGGAGAATTGATCTATCTGCGTCTTAATGACGATCGCTGTTGCAGGCAATGTTGGATCAACCTTGACCGACATTTTATTGCCGTCGGCATCGGTGACTTCTTCGGGCGCTAAGGCGAATGGAGATGGTGCAATTGTCGAGAGGAATTCAAGAGCAGCGGCAACGCCACTATTCAGAACTCCAGAGCCGGCAAAGGCCGGGACGATCTTGGCCTCAGCCAACGCTCTTGCAAGGCCCGTCAACATGTCTTCCTGACTTAAGGCGCCCTCTTCCAGATACTTTTCCATAAGGGCATCATCGCCTTCCGCTGCCGCTTCAAAAAGTTGTACTCGTGCAGATTCTACAGCGTCCTTGTATTCGGCCGGCACTTCAGTAGCAACCTCTTTTTGATCGTGCGAGGCGGGGCGCATATATGCTTTGCCATTGATGACGTCGATAACACCGCGGTATTCTGGACCTGCACCCATCGGGATGGTGACCGGGACGGGGTTGACCTTGAATTTGTCCTTTACATCTTTGAGCACATCGTCAAAAGAGGCACGATCCTCGTCCATGCGCGTAATAAAAAGCATACGAGGCTTCTGTTTGCCATCGAGGTTTCGCCAGAGTTTGATCGTCTCAATTTGAACGCCAGACTTGGCATCGATGAGGAGTAGTGCGCTTTCGCACGCCCTAAAGGCCAGGATTACTTCGCCGACAAAGTCGGAAGATCCCGGTGTGTCTATAAAGTTTAGTTTTTTGCCGTTGTAGGTACAGTGAGTTAAGGTGGCCCGTACCGAGATTTTGCGGGCGATTTCGTCCTCACCGTAGTCGCTGACAGTTCTGCCAGATTCTATCGTTTCGGGCTTGGAAATCACGCCACTCTGAAAGAGCATGTGTTCAAGAAGCGTAGTTTTTCCGGTACTCCCATGTCCGGCTATGGCGATGTTTCTGATTTGGTCAGTTGAGAGCGGCATAACAACTCCTTACAGGGTGGTAAAAATTCGACTATCCCTATTTTTTTAAACAAGGAAATCGCACAATTATAAATCAAAAACGCCAGCTGTCAACAGAGGAAGTGTCGTCAAGAACTTAAGGAAGGATTTAGTGGAAAAAGAGGGAACAATGGGACCAGGGCGGCTCGAACGCCCGACCTACTGCTTAGAAGGCAGTTGCTCTATCCAGTTGAGCTATGATCCCTGGCACAGAATACGCAACTCAATCGAGCAAAATGCTCGACAAGCTCCAATATTTGATGACTTTGATTGATTCGGGACGAGAGGATTTGAACCTCCGATCTTCTGCTCCCAAAGCAGACGCCTTAGCCCCTAGGCTACGTCCCGAAAACACTTGCGCTACGCTAGACTAAAAAAGAGGCCATTGTCAATATGGCGCTGAATTGCCTGTGGCGCCAAATCGGCTCAAGGAGCCTTGCTTTTAATAAGGCTTCGCACAAGCGTATCACAGCGCTCGTTGTCAGGGTTGCCTGCGTGACCTTCTACCCAAAAAAAGCGAGGGTGCAGAATTTGGACGAGAGAATCCAGCGTCTCCCAAAGTTCCTGATTTTTCACTGGATTCTTGCTCGCGGTATGCCAGCCACGGGCTTTCCAGCCTTCAATCCATTTTGTAATACCATTGCGCACATACTGGGAGTCCGTGTAGATGCTGACAGGCGCAAAAAACCAGGACGGGAGGCCAGCCGTTCTTTCGCCCGCGCTTGGTTCCTTCTCTAGTCCAGGGCTTGGATTACGATTTACGTAGTTGGCTCGCAACTCCTGAAGGAAATTAAGTGCCCGGATGACAGCCATAAGCTCCATGCGATTATTTGTTGTCTCGGCTTCAAAGCCTGAATCCTCGTAAAGGCGTTCGCCATATCTGATTAGAAAGGCCCAGGCTCCAGGGCCGGGGTTGTGAGAGCAACCGCCATCGGTGTAAACAACGAATTCTTTCATTTTGCCCTTACTATGACAAGACAACAAAGAAAATGCAATGAAGAAAGTCGATTTTCATCCTGCTGGAGCGCAGCATTTTTGACATGCAAGGCGAAAGGACTCTGTGTCGTTTAGCCTTGCCTCAAAACCGGAGGTCAGGTACACTACAAAGGTTATGCTTAAAGAATACCGCAGCATTTGGCCGTATATAAAAAAATACAGGCTCAAGTATCTTGTAGGGTTTGTTTTTCTCGTATTGGTGGATTTAGCCCAAGTTCTTATTCCTCGTTACGTAAGCCAGGCCGTGGACATAATTGGATCCGGGAAATTTTTGATGAACGACCTTGCCAAACCGGCTGTCTCAATGTTTCTGGCTGCTCTGCTGATTTCGGTTGGGCGCTTTATATGGCGCTACTTTATCATGGGTTCGTCCAGAAGGATCGAAGCGGAAATGCGCGATGATCTTTTTGCTCATTACATGGAAATGTCACCTTCGTTTTATCAGGAAAATAAGACTGGCGACCTTATGGCCAAAGCCACAAACGACATGAATGCAGTACGGCAAGCCCTAGGCATGGGGTTTGTTACGCTTATCGACGGGGTTTTCATGACGATCATGATAATTGCAGCCATGCTGACAACAAATGCAAGAGTGGCCCTTTATACGATAATTCCATTGCCCTTTATCAGTCTGCTGATTATGGAGTTTGGCCGTTTGGTAGGCAAACAGTTCAAACGAGTCCAGGAAATCTATTCCAAAATGTCCGACATAGCCCAAGAAACCGTATCTGGGATGCGTGTGGTCAAGGCTTTTGTCAAAGAACAACATTTCTCTGGCCAATTCGCCGAGACGAACGACGAGTATAGCGAAGCGGTGATGACCCTTGTAAAAACCCATGGTTTCTTTTTTCCGCTCATAACCTTTCTTGCGGGAGTGAGTAATGTGATTCTTCTTGGCAAAGGCGGAAACGAAGTTCTTCGAAACGCCATGAGCCCAGGGGACATAATTGCTATGATTTCTTACCTGCAAATGCTTGTTTGGCCAATGATGGGAGCTGGTTTTACCGTTAATATTATTCAACGGGGAGGAGCCAGCCTGAAACGTTTAAACGACGTCTTTAGGACCAAAAGTGATATTGCAGTGCCAGAAAGGCCGCGGACTGACAGACCTTGGGGCGGAATCGATGTAGTGGACTTGAGCTACACCTATAAGGGAGCAGACAAGCCGGCACTAGAACATGTATCTTTTAGTATAACTGCAGGGGAGACGTTGGGAATATTGGGTCGGGTGGGGAGCGGTAAGTCGACTTTGCTTAAGTTGATGCCAAGACTCCTTGATCCCGGACAGGGGAAGATATTTATTGGTGGAAACGATATTTGTCTTTTTGAGCTGACGGCACTGCGTCGGACCTTTGGCTTTGTGCCACAAGACTCGTTTTTGTTCTCAGCGACGGTACGGGAAAACATTCTTTACGGGGGTGTTGAAGTATCGGCAGAACGATTCGAAGAAATCTCGAGGATTGCAGCATTGGATGGTGACCTTAAGCTTTTTCCTAATGGTTGGGAAACTGTTGTGGGTGAGCGTGGGCTGACGCTGTCCGGAGGGCAAAAGCAACGTATCGCGATTGCGCGGGCTTTGGCGGTTGACCCTGAAATCCTCATAATGGACGACTCACTGTCGGCCGTGGATGCAGAAACGGAAGAGCGGATTTTGCAGAATTTGCTTGAAGAGAGAAAAGGTAGGACTAATGTGATCGTTTCTCATAGGGTTTCGACTTTGCGTCATGCGAATTCGATCATTGTCTTGGATGATGGCAAGATAACTCAGGTCGGTACTCATGAGGCGTTGATGGCGGAAAGCGATGGTTTTTATGCGAGAATTGCCCGTTTACAGGAGTTGGAGACTCAGATAGAGGGAAATCTTGCAAAGGAAGAGGAGCGCGTAAATGGCTGACTATTTTGAAACTGACGACATAACGCGCGACTACGATTCCGCGATAATGAGGCGGATTCTGTCTTATCTTAAACCATACAAAGTCATTGTGGCGTTTGCACTTGTTGCCCTTGTTGTAAGTACGATAGGCGAGCTCTTGAGTCCTATTATCATACGTCAATCCATAGACAATGTTCTTATGAAGTCATGGTATGCGCTTGATGTTTCGGTGAATGAAACGGATATAGAAAAAGAAATTGGGATTAATTCCCAGGATGTGGTGATAGAAAACAGGGTTTATGTCAGGACTTCCAGATTGGGACCCTTGAGTGTGGCTCAAAAGAATGAGTTGGCCGATAAGGGGCTTTTTGATGGGGTTGAATATTATGTTTTTCGCATCGACCCAAACGATGCGGCGCAAAACGCGCTGCGCGCGTCGCGCCCGGAGCTGTTTGTGAGCCAGGGCCAGTGGGCGGCCATATCGCGCGACCAGCTCCGGGCGCTGCCCGCCGCCGAGGCGGCGGGCTTGCGCCGCTCGGACGCCACCGACCTTTCTCGCTATGTTATTGCGCTTCTCGTCGTCATGGCCCTCATCTTCGTCGGCACCTTCGTCATGAACTACTACAGCAACCTTGTAAGTGTCAAAGTCATGAAAGATATGCGCATGCAGCTTTTTACTCATGTGCTCACGCGGTCCATGGCCTTTCTTTCCCGTCAGCCCGTGGGCCGGCTCGTCACCCGTATGACAAGCGACGTGGAAACCATAAGCGAGTTCTTTACCGACGTCCTTTCGGCGCTCATAAAGGACGGTTCGATCATGATCGGTTCTTTAGCCGTTCTCTATGTGTTTGACGTTCGCCTTGCCCTTGTGGTGACGGCCAGCCTGCCTTTTGTGCTCATCACGTCTGACATCTCCAGGAAAAAGTCACGTGATGCCTATCGCAAGCAACGACTTATGACAAGCAAGGTGAACTCCTACATTTCGGAACACCTTTCCGGAATTGAAGTCGTAAAACTGTTTGGCAAAGAAGACGCGTCCAAAAATGAATTCAAGCGCTACGACGAACAGCTTAAGCAGGCCAACCTCGGTGAAATGTACGTTTACGCCACATTTAGGCCAATCGTTGACCTTCTTTCTACCATGACCACCATAGCAGTGCTCGGTGTTGGAGCCTCTTTCTATCTGTCACATTCGATTTCTCTGGGCACACTCATAGCCTTTGTTAACCTTATTGGTATGGTTTATTCTCCAATAAAAGATGTCTCCGAGAAGTACGTCAACTTGCAAAGCGCCATGGCCGGGGCGGAGCGAATCTTTACCCTCCTCGATGCCAAGGAAATGATACTCGATGCGCCTAAGATACCCATGCCCAGCGTTGTCCGCGGCCATATTCAATTTGAAAATGTCTGGTTTGCCTACAAAGAAGAAGAATGGGTACTCAAGGATATTTCCTTTACTGTTGAACCAGGGCAGATGGTCGCCATTGTTGGCTATACAGGTGCGGGCAAGACCACGATTACGAACCTTGTAACCCGTTTTTGGGACATCCAAAAGGGATCAATCCGTATTGATGGTAACGATGTACGCGACCTGCCTCTGGCTGGCCTCAGACGTAGTATCCAGCCAGTTCCTCAGGATGTGTTTCTTTTTTCCGGAACCATCGCAGAGAATATTCGTCTTGGCACCGAGGTTACTGAAGAACGCATGAAACTCGCAGCGGAAGCAGTCCACGCCAACGAATTCATCGAAGCACTCCCCAACGGTTACAATACCGAGCTTTCTGAGGGTGGCAGCAACCTGAGCCAGGGCCAGCGGCAACTTCTGTCTTTCGCGCGCGTTCTAGCTCATGATCCAGCGATTATTATTCTAGATGAAGCAACGAGTTCCGTTGACACAGAGACTGAAAAACTCATTCAGAGAGGCATTGAAGGGCTTTTGTCCGGCAGGACGAGCATCGTCATAGCGCACCGTTTGTCCACTATCCGTAATGCGGATAAAATCATCGTGCTTGCACATGGTAAAATTGTTGAAACCGGCACGCACGACGAACTCATTGCTGCGCAGGATCTGTACTGGAATCTTTACAGGCTGCAGAATAGTGGCATCGTGCTATGAGCGTGTTGTGAGTCATGGAGTCATGAAGCCATTTGACGAGATTTTTGAGCCTTGCATACTTGGGCAGGATAAGGATTTTTACTTTGTTTTCAAACCTGCTGGCATTGATTCTGTGCCCATTGAGTCGGCTGCCACCTCCAGCAAAAAACCTTCGGCTTCGATAGATGCAAGGGCCCCAAGGCATGACTTAGTCACTTGGTTAGCAGAACAGAAGCCTGGGATTGCGCCGCTCCCCTCTGAGATTCCCTCTTCGCTGGGGCTTCTTGCCCACCGTTATGAGCGCGAGCTCGGTCTTGTCTCTCGTCTGGACAATCCAACTTCCGGCCTTGTTCTTTTTGCACGCACCTTTGATAGCTTTGTGGCATTTGTTCGGGCACAGCAGGAGGATAAGGTGGTAAAGCGCTATAGACTTGCTGCATTGCCAGCCGCGATTCCTTCCAGCTGCGAGTCGGGATCGTCTGCCTTTGTGCCTGGTTCCATGCCTGCGATCTTTTTGCCTGAAAGGGATTTTCTCGAAAACGCTCTACAAGCAGCTGAATCGACAGGTTCTCCAGGTGATCAGTTTCCGAAATTTGCCGTATCGAGCAGATTCCGGTCGTATGGGAGACGTGGAGCCCAAGTCGCCTGCATTCTGCCAGAGTTAGCTCCTAAAACGAAAAAGCGCATCACAAAAGAAGTCTATACGACCGAACTTCTTCCGCGAGGCCTCTTTAGGCAATTCCATGCGTTGGAACTCGATGCGCAGATCCACTCTGGTTTTCGTCACCAGATACGGGTACATTTAGCCTGGGCAGGATTTCCTATCATAGGGGACTCGGTTTATTGCAGTTCGCTCGAACAAGTACAACAGGATCGAGAGAGTACGATGACAGAAAGGCTGCTTCTTGAGTCATATGAAGTATGCATAGCGCCCCATAGAGCGCCCCGCAGCCCATGGCCAGATGGATTTTACTATAGCATATATGACTAAAGATAACTATTTGCGTATGGAGACCATCAGTATGTGGCAAAGTAAACAAAACTGCACATGCTATAGTTCTCTGTCAACACTTTCAGCTTGAAGATCTCGAGAGTTCGTGTGGTACAAACCTGTCATTGGCTTGCTCGCAGTTCTTTTCAGGGCGCTTCACAGATTGCCTTGCATTGTGGTACTCTTCACTTAAGCATCAAGATTAAGGAGTGGAGATATGGCTTATAAAGTAGGTGATGCGTGCACTAATTGTGGCACTTGCGAGAGCGAATGCCCAGTTGAGGCAATCAGCGAAAAAGATAATGCACGCTGGATCGATCCAGACAAGTGCATCGATTGTGGCGCCTGCGCAGCTGTCTGTCCAGTAGAGACAATTTCCCCTGCCAACTGATAAGGACTTTATCAGCGTATTTCGCATTTATTGAAGTTGAGGAGCTTCTTTATTGCGTTTTAAAGCGCAGTAGGGGCTGGTTTGGGGTAAAAAAGGGCCGCGACCGTTGGTCGCGGCCCTTTTTGTCTCTTCTTAAAACCAAGCCAGCCGCTTAGAGATTGTACTTTTTGCAGAAAGCGTCCAAGACGTCCACAAGATCCGGCTTGCCGATTTCCTGGAGCTCGTACCCAACTTTGACCGTCGGTTTGTTAATCTTTATCACGCGGTTTAGGTCGATCGGTGTGCCTATTACAACGGTGTCGCAGTCGGTCCGATTGATGGTCTGTTCCAGGTCGTGGATCTGTTCTTCACCATAGCCCATCGCCGGAAGGAGCGTTCCGATGTTGGGATAAGTTCGGAATGTATCAGCCAGTTTCCCTACAACGTAGGGGCGTGGGTCGACAAGTTCTGCAGCTTGGAACTTGCGTGCCGCAACGACAGCCGCACCGAGCTTCATCATACCATGGGTAAGGGTAGGCCCATCTTCAACACAGAGTACGCGTTTGCCTTTAATGAGTTCCGGTTTGTCCACATTGATTGGACTTGCCGCATCTATGACCATCGCGTTGGGATTGACGCGCGAAATGTTCTCGCGTACGAGTTGAACGTTTTCTGGGCTTGCCGAATCGATCTTGTTGATAACGATCACGTCAGCCGTGCGCAGAGAAACTTCACCCGGATAGAAGGATACTTCGTTGCCAGCGCGCAGAGGATCTGCCACCGTTATGGTGAGATCGGGAACATAGAACGAGAAATCGTTATTGCCACCATCCCAAAGGATGACGTCAGCCTCTTGTTCCGCCTGACGCAAAATCGCCTCATAGTCGACGCCAGCGTAAATCACATTGCCCCGCACGACGTGAGGCTCATATTCCTCCATCTCCTCAATGGTACACTCGTATTTTGCAAGGTCGGCGACTGTTGCATAGCGCTGGACCTTTTGTTTCACAAGGTCGCCATAAGGCATTGGGTGACGTATCGCAACAACCTTGAGCCCTCGTGCCATCAACATTTGAACAATCTTCCTGGATGTCTGGCTTTTTCCGGAACCTGTTCTTACGGCGCATACGGCAATAACAGGCTTGCTGGACTTGATCTGAGTATCTTTGGGCCCCAGCAAGGTAAAAGAAGCTCCTGCTGCATTGACAATGGCAGACATTTTCATAACGTGAGCATAGGGAACATCGGAATAAGCGAAAACGCACTCATCCACGTTAAGATCTTTGATGAGTGAAGGTAAATCCGACTCTGCAAAAATGGGAATGCCTTGCGGATAGAGCGGTCCTGCCAGCTCGGCTGGATACTTTCTGCCTGCAATATCCGGGATCTGCGCCGCGGTAAAGGCTACGACCTCGGCATTTGGATCGTTGCGGTAGTGAGTATTGAAGTTGTGGAAATCTCTTCCTGCGGCTCCGATGATGATGATTCTTCTTCGTGCCATATCTGCCATCCTTCTTTCTAAAGCGTTTTGGAATCGAATCGATGTAATGATTGAACCGCTTTTTTTAGCTGTCAAGCAGAAAGGTTTTCGTCTTAAACGCGAAAAAGCGCGTAAAATTGCATTAAAATCTAAAAAAGTCCGGGCTCTTGTGTTGCTGCATGCAGATTGTCGGCAAATTGCGTTAATAGTTATGCAAAAAAGAATTTTGCACAAAGCAGAAGATTTTTTCTTCAAGATATTGCATAATGCCTCGCATGAATCAGTTAGTGATCAATAGCGAAATTGGCAGGCTGAGGAAGGTCATTCTACACACTCCCGGGCTCGAGATTGAATCCATGACCCCACGTGAGGCAGAAAAGGACCTTTACAACGATATTATTCCGCTTCAGGCGGTCTTGGGCGAGTATACCCAGCTCAAAGAGTTCTTAAGCACGGTGAGCGAGGTGCGCGAACTTGTGGACCTGCTTGCCGACTGCCTTGCCGATGCAGGCAATAAGTTCGAGTTTCTTTCCAGCCTCAGCTCCTGCTTTCCGATTCATGCCACAATGATGGAGCTTATGGCGCAGCCCTCAACACAGTTGGCTAGGACGATAATAGAAGGGGTGGCCGCACCTGCTCAGTCCTTTGCGCATTTCTTGGACGAAAACAGCTACGCATCCAGGCCTTTGCCCAATACCTACTTTATGCGCGACAGTGCGGCCGTAATCGGTGCAAGTGCTTTGGCCGCCGCCACAGCATACGATGTGCGAATGCTCGAAGCGTACATAACCCGCTTTATTTTCAGTCATCATCCTCAATTTATGGCTGAGAGCTTTCTCTTTGACGGGCCGACGGAGCGCAACCGCTACATCACCATAGAGGGAGGCGATATCATCGTACTCTCTTCCAGAGCGCTTGTTCTGGGAATCTCTGAGCGCACAACGCCCTTTGCGATCGAGCGGGTCGCCAGAAGTATGGCGCGCACGGTACAGGACGATGTAGTGATCTTTGCAGTCGATATTCCCAAAACAAGGGCTACTATCCACTTGGATATGGTCTTTACTATGATCGACCGCGACTGCGCCCTCGTATACGACCCGGTAATTACCAGCAAAGATCGGGTCAGAGCGTATCGTATCGACTCTAGTCCTAACGGAAATCTGCATTACAGTGAGTGTGATTCGCTCCTTGACGGCTTGAAGGGCGCAGGCTTCGACGTAGAACCGGTCTTCTGCGGTAATAAACACAGCATCTATCAAGAACGGGAGCAGTGGCTTTCCGGGGCCAATTCTTTTGCGTTCGCTCCCGGCAAGATCATCATGTATTCCTGCAACACCTACACCATGGAAGCCCTTGCTAATGCCGGCTTTGCGATAAAGCACTCGCTGGACTTCATCCAAGGTAAAGACAGCATCGACAATTACGGCAGGCTCGCTGTCGCTTTTGACGGCATCGAGCTCGCCCGCGGTGGTGGTGGGCCACGCTGCATGACCTTGCCAGTCGCACGGGACGAACTCTAACCCGGCACCTACCTTAGTACATTACCGGTTTGTGGCCACGACTTAGCTGCACCCTGTGGTTGAGCCACAGGTCTCACACTTAAGACAGGTGCCGTTGCGTACGAGCGTCATGTTTCCGCACACAGGGCAAGGATCGCCTTCGTACCCTTTTTGCCTGGCCGCTCGAATATTCTTTGTTGCTGCGTCCAGATGCGTGGAAGGAGTTGAGCCTGCCCCGTTGTTTTCCTGGTGCTGCACCTGAACTTGGGAGTTTATGGCGGTCTGCTTCATCATGATTGTGTTGTCGTCGGAAAAACTTGGACTCGATTGTACTGGTTTTGCAGGATGGCTTGACCTGCCATTCTCAAAAGCATTTCTTTCCCGTCCCATCGTTCCTTGCGGTTCCTTGCTTTGCATGGACGTGGCTACAAGGTCTTCAGGTTTGATCTGTCCAAGATCGTGACGATCCAGATATGAGATGGCGAGGTCTCGGAAGATATAGTCCAGAACGCTTGTAGCCATCTTTATGTAATCGTGCCCCTGTACGACGCCGTTTGGCTCGAATTTGGTAAAGGTAAAAGCGTCGACGTATTCATCAAGGGGTACGCCATACTGCAAACCGAGCGACACGGCGATGGCAAAAGAATTGAGGATGCTTCTAAAAGCGGCGCCTTCTTTGTGCATATCCAGGAATATCTCGCCCAAGGTTCCGTCCTCGTATTCACCAGTGCGTAAGAACACTGAGTGGCCGGCTATCTTTGCCTTTTGCGTATAACCCTTGCGCCTATTAGGTAAAGAATGCCGTATGCCGCGGGGCGCAACCGGCATGCCGGGTAGCTCAGGAGCGAGCTCGGCTTGCGAGCGGCTGGTTGTTACTGGTTCGATCGGCGCCTCTGGTTCGGGTTCTTGTTCGGCTTTCAGACTCTCGGGTGCAGTCTGCAAGGCGACAATTGCATCGGCAATCTTGTCCACGCCTGGCGCGAGGGCGGAGAGCGGTTGCGAAAGCTTGGAGCCATCCCGGTAAAGGGCTATAGACTTAAGCATTGAACGCCAGGCGAGCATATAAGCTCCCTTGACATCATCCGTCGTAGCCTGATTTGGCATGTTGATTGTCTTGGAAATGGCGCCTGAGACAAAAGGCTGAACCGCCGCCATCATGGCAATGTGAGCCTTCCAGTCGATGCTGCGCGTACCTTTCTTTCCGGATGGCGTCGCCGTGTCAAATACCGGTAAGTCTTCTGCCTTTAGGAAGGGAGCCCCTTCCAAGCCCATAAAGCCACAGGCGTAGATTTCTGCCGCCTCCACCGCATCAGGTGTGTAACCAAGCCAGGAAAGCAGGCTAAAGTCTGGATCGTTATATTCACTTTCGCTTACGCCCAAAGTAGATAGGACCTCTGTACCAAGAACGCCCGGCGCAAAACAGTTCTCCAAAGAAAAGGCGTTCTTGACGGCGGTCTCCACTTTTGCAATAGCCTCTTCGGACAGGCCACGTTCCCGTAGGGATGCGAGCGATACGCCAGGGGCTCCTTCCAGAGTCTGATGCCCAAGGGCATACGCCAAAATCGCATCGATTTCTTCCTGTGTGTAATTGAGGGCCTTTAGGGCTGGCGGAACACTCGAATTGATGATCTTAAAATAGCCGCCGCCGGCCAGTTTTTTGAATTTGACAAGCGCATAGTCTGGCTCGATGCCCGTCGTGTCGCAGTCCATAAGAAGGCCGATCGTTCCCGTAGGCGCTATGGCTGTGACCTGCGCATTACGATATCCGTATTTCTGTCCCAAATCCGAGGCTTGATCCCAGGATTCGCGCGCCGCCGCGATCAGGTTTGCGGGGCAGGCCCACTCTTTGAGACCGTTCGGCGTTATTGTCAGCCCTTCATATTCTTCTGGTTTGCTGTCGTAGGCAGCGCGCCTATGGTTGCGTATGACTTTGAGCATTGTGGCCTTGTTGGCTTCGTATCGCGCAAAAGGCCCCCAGGCCTGCGCCATTCGGGCAGATTGCGCATATGCCTCGCCTGTCAAAATGGCCGAAAGGGCGGCGGCAACGGCTCTGCCTTCGTCCGAATCGTACGCAAGGCCCATCACCATAAGGAGGCTCCCGAGGTTAGCATACCCCAAACCCAGGGTGCGGTAGTCGTAGCTTCGGCGTGCAATCTCCTGCGAGGGGAACTGAGCCATTACCACAGAAATCTCGAGCACGGTTGTCCAAAGTCGTATGGCATGGCGATAGGATTCATCGTCAAAAATGCCAGTTTCATTGTTAAAGAAGGAGAGCAGGTTGAGCGAGGCCAGGTTACACGCCGTGTCGTCCAGGAACATATATTCCGAGCAGGGATTGGAAGCCCGGATTTCGCCGTCGGCAAGGCAGGTGTGCCACTCGTTTATCGTGCTATGGTACTGCAGCCCAGGATCTGCGCACTGCCATGCCGCGTGCGCTATCTCGTCCCAGAGTTTGCGCGCTTTTACAATCCTCATGGTGCGCCCTGTCGTGCGAGCCTTGAGTTCCCAATCGGCATTGTCGATTACAGCCTGCATAAACTGATTTGTTACCCGCACGGAATTATTCGAAGACTGCCCAGAAACAGTGTTGTATGCTTCACCTTCCCAATTGGTATCGTACAAGGGCGTAGGGAGTGCTTCTCCATTTTGATAAAACATAAGGAGTTGCTGATGTATCCATGAGGAAGGGATGCCAGCGTTGAGCGCATCTTTGACAACGTTCCGCAGTACGCCGTTTTGCTCGAGGGAGAAAGCCGAGTCCTTGTCCAAGCCGGAATCCTGCACTGCATCTTTCATTTTTTCAGAGTAGGACTTCAAAATCGAACTACCAGCCGCAAGGCATGCTACCTTGTACTCTTCCTCGGTTTTCCAGTTGACATAAGTTTCAATGTCGGGATGGTCTGCATCAAGAATGACCATCTTTGCGGCTCTGCGCGTTGTTCCGCCGGACTTGATGGCGGAAGCTGAACGGTCGGCTATCTTAAGGAAAGAGAGAAGGCCGGAAGACACACCGCCACCGGACAACTTCTCGTTTGCGGCTCTAATTTTGGAGAAGTTCGAGCCTGTGCCGGAACCGTACTTGAAAAGCCTTGCTTCCCTCGTAATGAGGTCCATGATGCCGCCCTCGTTCACGAGGTCGTCCTGGATGTCCAGAATAAAACATGCGTGAGGCTGTGGCCGCTCGTATGCAGACTCCGACTTCTTTACCCGATTGGTTGTCGGGTCCACATAGTAGTGGCCTTGGGCCGGGCCTTCTATGCCATAGACGGCATGTAAACCAGTGTTGAACCACTGTGGACTGTTGGGAGCTGCAATCTGATGCGCCAACATATAGAGAAGCTCGTCGTAGAACGCTTTTTTGTCGTCTTCACTGTCGAAGTAGCCAGCCTTTTCGCCCCAAAGGCACCAGGTGTAAGCGAGTCTATGAAAAACCTGCCTCGCATCATTTTCGGAACCGTCGTTATCGCTTTCAACACTGCCAATCGTTTGATCTTGGGGGACGAATTTCTTCCAGATTTGAGCAGTCTCACGACTAAGGCCGGCCTTGCGGAAATATTTCTGGGCAATAATGTCAGTCGCGATCTGGCTCCAGAATGAAGGAACAATAACCCCGTCCATGTAGAAAACAGCCTTACCGTCAGGGTTGCGGATTTCGCTTGTCCTTTTTTCCCAAAGTATACCTTCATATGGGCCTTGACCAGCCTTAGTGAATTTGCGTTGAAATTTCATTCCATCCTCCAGACCACTACCTATTATGACTATATCCGTCTGAGACTACAATCTATTGTGGTGCCCTCCGGCTTCCCTAGAATGTATAAACGAATTTCTATGCGAGTGCAAGAGTAAATCCAAAGAAAAACCGCAAAAAAACACAAATCCCGAGGGGCTTCAATTCCACTTTGTGAAATTTCTGTTTTGAAACCCGCTTCATGAGAGCACCATTTTCATGATATACATATGACTGTGAGGAGAAAGAGATTCCTGTTTTGGCCAAGGGTACTAGGAGTGCTCGCCCTGTCTGTCATCGCTTTTGTTGTTGTCCCCGAAGCATGGGCGGCAGATTCAATCTCGATGTTGGAATTCACGCAAAGCATCAAGGCACAATTGTCTTACGATCCTCTCACGCAGACAGGTTACCTGTCTAAGGAAGACCGATTTGTTTCGTTTGCAGTAGGAAAGCCTTTTATCGCACTTAACTGGTCGGATCTTAAGAAGGTTGGCGCCCCCACGCTGGAGAATGGCGCACTTGTTGTCCCTGCCGATTTCATAAAAGAAGTGCAGGGGTTTCTGAATGGTAAGTCGGCAGATAAACCGACTAACTATGCCATTGCGGCGATCCTCGTCGATCCTGGACATGGGGGCAAGGATACAGGAGCCATTGCCGATCTGGACTCAGGGCGTCTTTTGGAAAAGGATATCACTCTCGAGGTTTCCAAACGTGTGGTCCAGCTTCTCAAAGAGCGGTATCCGGAGCGCAAGATCATGCTTACCCGTGAGGACGACAGTTATCCTACCTTGGAAGACCGCGTCAATATGGCCAACTCAACCGCTTTAAAACCTGATGAAGCAATTATTTATGTTTCCATACATGCAAATGCTTCGTTCAACAAGAATGCAAAAGGGTTTGAAGTGTGGTATCTCAATCCGGAGTATCGCCGAACGGTGGTGGATGCCAACACGGTAAAGGAAAAAGGCGATGACATAGCGCCCATTCTCAATGCAATGCTTGAAGAGGAGTTCACGACCGAGAGCATCATCCTTGCACGCAACGTATACGATAGGCTTTCTGCGACGATAGGTAAACAGAGCCCAGGCCGTGGTATTCGCGCAGAAGAATGGTTTGTGGTACGCAACGCAAAAATGCCTTCTATCCTTATCGAAATGGGCTTTATAACGAATCCCGAAGAAGGCCAGCTTTTGTCCCAGTCTGGGTACTTGAGGAAGATTGGGGATGCAATTTACAATGGCATAGTAGATTTTATAGCGTATTTTGAAAGGTGATGGGCTTTGAATTCTGCATCGACTTTGTCGTGGCTAAAGGAAAATTCCGAAATCAAGATTTTTCGCTTTATTCAGGCGGTGATACTTCTCGCACTTTTCCTCTTTGGTACAGGGTTTGATGGCAATACGGCAGCACTCTACTTTGCCAACGCAAGGATGAACGCGCTTTCTTTGGAAAAGCGAGACATGGCCCTAAACGGCAGTATCGAGTCCCGTGCCCGCGAGGTGGTGGAAACGGAAGTCTTGGGTCCAATGGAAAGAGGCAGGGTACCCTTGTTTCCCCGGCTGAGCAGCGTCCAGACCGTCATGAAAAGGGGCGGAAAGTTGTACATCAGTGTAAATGTGCCCGACCTTGCGGACACTCAAGTCTCCTATACACTTGTGAATGCTGCTATGAAGAAGGCGATTGCCAAAAATCTTTCGTTTGCAGGCCAAGTGGTGTTTTTTGTTAACGGCGAAATGGTCCAACATTGAGAATTCATGCTATACTTTTTGTATGACCTCTCTTGATACAGAACAGTCGATACTTCTTATACCTGATAAAGCCAAACTAGCGACACAATATGAGCTGGACAGACCGTCCTACGAAAGGGCCCTGGCGCAGTTCCTTTCTCGAGTAGAAAATGTCCTAAAATCTACAGAACTTAGGCCCACGGTCAAATCTCGGGTTAAGAGCTTTGACTCGTATTACTCCAAAAAATTGAGGCTCCTCAAGAAGGCGTGGACGGAGAAAACGCAGCCTCTGCCTGTCAATGATGTCTTGGCAATGCGCATTATCTGCCCGTTTTTGGGAGACTTGTCTATTGTCGAAGCCCTCTTGCGCCAGAATTTCGAGGTGGAGGAGGTAGAAAGGAAAGGCGCTGAGCGCTCTTTTCGCGAATTTGGCTACGAGTCGATCCACGTACTTGTCAAAATACCGGAAGACCTTCTTGCTCTCTGCCAACACCTGGAGCGCAATGTCATAGAGATTCAGCTTCGAACGATTTTGCAGGAAGCGTGGGCGGAGGTGGAACATGAACTTGTCTATAAGGCCGAGTTTACGCCCTTCGACGAGCCCATGAAGCGCAAATTGGCGGCGCTCAATGCCAATCTCACGTTGTCGGATATAATTTTTCAGGAAATTTTGGAATTTCAGAAAAAACTCAACTCTGAGCTGGACTTTAGACGCTCATCGTTTTACAGAAAGATTGAAGAGGTTGCAGATGGGGTCTCGGGCATGGCGCAACTAGGCCCAGGCACGCAATCTACGAATACGCAATCCTCGGGTACGCAATCTTCGGCCGATGCGGCTAGAATGACGAAGCTCGATGTGCCGACTTACGATTCCTATGGCCTGGATGGGCTTATGCTGGCTGCACTTGAAGCACACAATGCCTCAGATTTTCCTAAGGCCATAGAGATTTATACACAGATTATCCAAATGCAGCCTGAAAAAGAGATCGCGGCGGTTATCTACAAGCATCGGGGGATGGCATATTTTGCTCAATCCGAATATCGCGAGGCAATGAATGACTTTAGCTCCTGCATCGAGCTCGATCCGGAATGTTACAAGGCGCTTTATTTTCGCGGTGTCACAAAGATGGTTTTTGGGGATTATAGCGGTGCGATAGGCGATTTTACCCAGGCGCTTGAAATTTATCCGTATCACTTCTACTCGCGCTATAGACGTGCACAGTGCTATTGGAAGCTGGGCGATCAGGTTGAAGCAAAGGCGGATTGCGATATAGCTCTGCGCATCGAGCCGGACAACGCCATGGCGAGGCATTTGGCTAGACAGATCAAAGATAAGATGGCCAGCGACTTCTTTTGAAACGCTCGATCAAAGTTCCTGCTGTCTGTGCGGTTCGCGATGCCTAGAGCCCGGTGCGATGGCGGATATTGACAAGGGTGTTTTTTTTTGGTAGGTTTGCCCGGTCATCGCCTGTGGCGAAGCGACGTGTCCCCATCGTCTAGCGGTCAGGACAGCGGGTTTTCATCCCGCCAACAGGGGTCCGATTCCCCTTGGGGATAATAAAGTCGATTTGGATTATTCCAGGTTTGATCTTCATTTTTGATTTTGATACGCTTTTCGTTTTTATCATTTAACTTCTAACTTTTTAATTTAGCCTCCTGTCGCCATGGCTCGGTTGACACTTTAGACTCGCGCTAATTCAAGGAGCTTATGGTACGCACGTACACTATGATGCTCATAGAGTTTTCATTTTTTATGACTTTTATGGCTCCAAGTTTCTTATGACGCCAGGTTTCTTAGTATGAAGGTGTGAGGCGAACCAGGTAATGCGTGTGGAAAATTGTGTCAAAGAAGCTTGCAAACTATACAAATGTATAGTATAAAGAAGCTATGAGTGCTACCAAAGTGTCGAAAGAGTTGCCCAACGACGATTCACAAAGCGGCTGCGATCTGCGCATTGGGACTTCTGGGTACGATTATCCGGAGTGGGAAGGGCGCTTTTACCGGCAAGGGGTCGGAAGAAGTGAGTATTTGGGGGAATATAGCGAAGTATTCGACACGGTCGAATTGAATTTCTCCTACTACAACATGCCAAAAGCGCAACGGATGCAGGAGCTTTTATCGCGGACGCGGCGGCCTATAGACTTCGCCGTCAAGGCGAATAAGGCGCTCACACATGTGGTTGATCCAGCAAGCTGGGATGGATCGGTGCGCGAATTTTCGCTGGGCTTAGAACCACTCGCAGCCGCAGGACGGCTCTGTGCAGTTCTTTTTGAATTTCCCTATTCTTTTCATTACGAGGAAAACGAACGCCGCTACCTCGATAAGGTGTTGCGGGCCTTTGCCGCATTCCCGCTTGCCGTGGAGTTTCGCAATGCACAATGGCTCAATGCACGCGTCATCGAAGGCCTGAGAGCAAGGGATGTGGCCTTATGTGCACTCGATATGCCGCGCCTCGAAGGTTTGCCGCCGGTGTCGGATCTGGTCACTTCCAGCAAATTGGCGTATGTGCGTTTTCATGGGCGCAACGAGGCGATGTGGTGGGATGGCGACAATGCAAGCCGCTACGATTATCTTTACTCGAAAGACGAACTGGCAGGTTGGATCCCTCGCATCGAAACGATGAGCACACAAACGCAGCGTCTTAGAATTTATTTCAACAATCACAAGGGCGCGAACGCAGCGTTTAACGCCCGGGACTTTACGCGTCTTGCCAAGGATGCGCGGCTTTTGTAGGGCTTTAAGAATGGCGTATGGCACCATTTTGCACATCAATGCGGTCGGGCTCGCGGCCGCAGTGGAACAACAGAGCGATCGCAGCCTTAAGTGGCGGCCTTTTGTTGTCGCCAACGAAGACTTACCGCGCGCCGTTGTGCTCGATGTGTCGCCGGAGGCACACAAGGAAGGCCTGCAGCGCGGCATGGTATTGTCCGCGGCCCGCGCCCTGTGCCCGCATCTTGTGGTACGCCGGCCGCGGCCGAATCTGTATGCGTCGATGGAAGAGGTCGTCAGGGGGTTGTGCCTCAGGGTTACACCGCTTGTCGAGGCGGCAGGGCGCGGGCATTTGTATATGGATCTGGCCGGTACGTGTAGGCTCTATGGCCAGCCTGAAGATGTTGCGCAGAAATTGCGTGCCGACATCTATGAGTCGACAGGGCTTACGCCGAGTATGGCGTTGAGTGGAACAAAGACAGTGAGCAAGGTCGCAACGCGGGTATTCAGGCCAAGCGGATTCGTGGCACTCTCATCAAACGAGGCGTCGGAACTCCTGCAGAGGCAGCCTGTCAATTTACTACCAGGCGTGGGGCCTGTTTTGCAGGGGCGGCTTTCTTTACTTGCGATCGAAGCAATAGGCGATTTGGCGGCATTGTCGGCGTTTGAAGCGAAGGCGTTGGGGCCACGTGGTAAAGAACTGGTGACACGCGCGCAAGGGTATGATGCATCGCCGGTAAATCCGGAAAATCTTGGCCAACGCAAGGCCACAGCAGACCTTGTTTTTGAGCCCGATACCGAGGATCCGGAGGCCTTGCGGGCGGCCCTTGTGCGGTTAGTAACCGAGGTTGCCTTTTCGCTACGCAAAGATGGCCTCGGAGCTCAGGGAGCTACGGTTTTGGTTCAGTATACGGATGGCGCCGCGAGCCGCGCTACGCAAAGGGCGAAGCGGCTTTGTGTGCGTGATGGAGAAGTGCTGGAACTGGCTTTGGGAGCGCTCAAAATGGCGACGAAGCGGCGGGTACGGATACGACGCCTTGCATTAACACTTTCGGAACTGAATTCGGCAGGGCCTGAACTCGATCTTTTTGAGCCGGAAGTACGCCAGGCGCATCTCCAGTATGCGCTCGATCGGGTACACGAGCGCTTTGGTTTTGCCGCTCTTGTACCTTGCATCTGTCTTGCAACGCAAAGGCTGGGCGTGTGATTGCACCGCTTTTAGTGACCTCCTGCTATTCGCTCTTGTATGGCATAGCAAGGCCAGAAGAACTTGTGCAAAGCGCAGCAGCCTTGGGCTACAAAGCGCTTGCACTCACCGACCGCAATGCGGTATATGGGCTTCCCAGTTTTATTGACGCTTGTAAAGAAGCGCATATAAGGCCAATTCTAGGCTCTGAACTTGTCTATCCTGGTGGAAGGGCTGTGGTACTTGCCAAGAACAAACGTGGCTTTGCCCGGCTCTCAAGCCTGCTCACATTACGAGCAGAAGCAGCGTTCACTGCGAGCGATTGCAACACGAATATGTTCGACATGCGTTCGGCGCTTGTGGCGGATCACGAAGGGCTTGTTGTTATTACCGACGACGTAGCTTTACTCAATTTAAGTAATTATAGCTACGATATTTATGCATTACTTTCACCTTACAATAGGAGTCTTTGGCATACGCTCATGAACGTTCAAAGCGTAGCGACAGGCGAAGTACGGTTCTTGAAGCCAGACGAGCGTGAACTACAGCGTGTTTTGTTAGCGATCAGCCAAAAGACGACCATGAGCCGCATAGACGAAGAGGAACTTGGAGAGAGGGGCGCCCTTTTACCTTCGCCGCAAGCCTTTGCCGCTGCCTATGAGGCCGTTCCGGAAGCGCTTCTTTGTAACGAAGCGGTTACCGACGCTGCATCCTATTCTGAGCTTTTTCAAGGCTTTGTTTTTCCTACGTATGGGACATGGGAAGAAGGCGGCACAAAATCGCTCTTGCGTGAACGAGTCCTGCAAGGAGCTTCTCATCGTTACAGGAGTGTGGACGAAAAAGTCCTACAGCGGATCGATTACGAACTTGCTATCATAAAAAACAAAGGTTTTTGCGATTATTTCCTGACGGTTCAGGATATTGCTCAAAAAGCATCGTGTACGTGCGGACGCGGGAGCGCTGCTGCAAGCATTGTTTCCTATTGCTTAGGAATAACTGATGTTGATCCTTTGCGTCACAATCTCTATTTTGATCGCTTTTTGAATCCTGGGCGGGTCGATCCTCCCGATATCGACGTTGATTTTGCCTGGGACGAAAGGGATGCTCTGCTTAACGCCGTTATCGAACAGTATGGACCGGAGCATGCGGCTCGAGTTGCCAATCACGTGTGTTTTCAGAGGCAGGCTGCCCTGCGGGAAACTGCGAGAGCATTTGGTATTCCTGACACTGAGATTTCTGCCTTTGAAAGACGGCAAACGCTTGGTACCGAGGAGTCGGAAGCTTCGCTCGATGCCACATGGACCACAATTACCCAGCTTGCGGCTCGGTTGGAGGGCTTACCGCGCAACCTCGGCGTACATTCCGGCGGGCTCATCGTTGTGCCTGACAACCTTGTGGACCATGTACCTATAGAAAGATCGGGTAGCGGGATACGGATTACCGCATGGGAGAAGGAAGGGGTTGAAGCTGTCGGACTTGTCAAAATAGACCTCCTTGGCAATCGTTCTCTTGCGGTGGTCAGAGATGCCTTGGTCAACTTGCAGGAAAACGGGATTACGATAGATAAAACAAGTTGGGATCCAATAGAGGACACTGCGACCATCGATCTTTTGGCACGGGGCGACACCATGGGGGTCTTCTATGTGGAGAGCCCCCCGATGCGCCTTTTGCAACAGAAAACGCACAAGGGTGATTTTGAACATCTTGTGATTCATTCTTCAATGATTCGTCCTGCGGCCAATGCCTATATCAACGAATACATCGATAGGCTCCATGGCAAACCGTGGAAGTCATTGCATCCACTCCTCGACGGGCTTTTTGATGAAACGTTCGGGATTCTATGCTACCAGGAGGATGCCTCAAAGGCAGCCATTGCGCTTGCGGGTTTTTCTGCAGCAGAAGCCGATCGCATACGTAAAGCGCTCGCTAAAAGGGATGCGGATGTACAGTTGCAGCGGTTTTGGCCGGCTTTTGAGCGTGGCGCGCGCGAGCGTGGGGTGGACGACGCTACCGTCATAGCGGTGTGGGATATGATCCGCAGCTTTACTGGATACAGCTTCGTCAAGGCTCACTCGGCAAGTTATGCCATGCTGTCATTTAAGTCGGCATACCTGCGCGCACACTACCCGGCGGAGTTCATGGCTGCCGTCATTTCCAACCGTGGTGGGTATTATTCGACCTTGGCGTATGCGAGCGAGTGTCGAAGAATGGGTTTAACCTTGCTTCCGCCCGATGTCAACCAAAGCGAAGTACGATGTCGTGGCAAGGGAAAAGACATTCGATGGGGCTTGGGTCTCATCGTCTCATTTCAGGAAAAAGTGGCTGAAAGAATTGTCGAAGAACGAAAAATGAATGGCTTTTATACTTCTATCGACGATTTTTCCAGACGTATCGGCCCCGACAGAGAGACAAGCGAGGCTTTAGTGGGGTCGGGCGCTTTAGACAGTCTGGCACTAGAACAAACGAGAGCGCAAAAACTCATGCGGCTTTTTGCCTTTCAATCTGTTAAAGAACACAAAAATGAAGAGCGTGAACTTTTTGAAGACCTATCTTCTGGCGCAGACAACTCTTCTTTAGAGTTTTTTATTAGAAAAACGCCTAAAAGACTTCCGTCGGTCGAGCTTGAGCAACTTGAGCACGTTGAGCCAGGACAAAGTACAAAAAAGGAGTCCAAGCGCAAGATCCTTGAAACACAGATGAAGTACCTTACAACGACACTCGCCTGCCACCCTTTGGAACTTGTGCCGCGCGCCCTTTCCTATCCTCGAGTTCGCGCTTGCGAGATTGGACGTTTTGTCGGGAATACCATTCAACTTCTTGGCTGGCCAATCACCGCCAAAGTAGTTCTAACCACAGAAAAGGAGCAGATGGAGTTTGTATCTTTTGAGGACGAAACCGCGCTTTACGAAACGGTGCTCTTTCCGGATGTCTATCGAAAGTATAGACATCTTTTGTATGACCAAAGACCACTCGTTATTCGTGGTAAGGTCCAGGAAGACCGCGGTGCGATAACTGTCGAAGTCTTGTCTGTATCAATTTTCACCTAGTTGACATAATTATACGTTTAATGCTTAGATATACTTTATGAAAGACGACACAACGATTTTTGTTGCTGCAACGCAGCTCCATCATAACCACGGCCACCATTCGGCAGAGCCGCGTGTGCGTGTCGTCTAAAAGTCCGGGAAGGACGTTTAGAAACCACGAAGCCGGCTCTCAAAAGCCGGCTTTTTTATTAGCCTTAAGGCTTCATGTAAAGCGAAGTCTTCTGGCCTGGCCGGCAAGAAAGAGGGCTAGGTGCAAGGAGATTTACATGGATGCCAACAATGAAGGCGCTGCCAACGCTCCCAACAAGGTTCAGATCATGTTGGGTCTGCCTAAAGGCCGCATGCAAGACCAGGCTGTTCGACTGCTCGGCGATGCGGGCCTGCCCGTTGTAATCGATGAACGCGAATATCGCCCCAAGGTAGGCAACGGTGCAGGTGCCTATACTAAAAGCGCTGCTACAATCGAATACTCGACAAAACTCCTCAAACCACAAAACATTGTAGAAATGCTGGCCTCTGGCAGCCGCGATGTCGGCTTTGCAGGCGCGGATTGGGTCTGTGAGCTTGGAGCCGACCTTGTAGAGCTGCTCGATACAGGCATGGACCCAGTAAGACTTGTCGTGGCGGCTCCGGAGGGCATTGTGCGCGAGGTCAAATCACGCGGAGGCGGACCTGCGGCATGGAAAGCCGTTTGCGGTAGAACTCCCGTTCTGGCCTCTGAGTACGAAAACATTGCGCAAGGCTGGATCAACGCCAACATCCCTGGAACTAAATTCATCCGGTCTTACGGTGCGACCGAAGCTTTTCCTCCTGAAGATGCTGATCTCATTATCGATAACTGTGCAACAGGCAACACGCTCAAAGCAAACGGTCTTGTTATCATGGACACCATAATGACAAGTTCGACGCGCCTTTACGCCTCTAAGGCTGCAATGGAAGACAAAGCCAAAAAAGAAGCGGCTGACGCACTCGTGTTGCTCCTCAAAGCGGTGCTTGAGGCTCGTAGACGTGTGATGTTGGAAGTCAACGTCAACGCGGAACTTCTCGAAGAGCTCGTTGCAATTCTGCCCTGTCTCAAGTCGCCGACAATCTCTCCTCTGGATAAGGGAAAAGCCTATGCGGTGCGTGTGGCTGCTCCCAAGGAAAGCCTTGCAGAGCTTATTCCGGAAATAAAACGGTGCGGCGGGACAGACATTGTGGTTACTGCACTCAGTCAGCTAGTTCCGTAAAGGGTCTAGGAATCTCAATAGAATTTGGAGGAAATTATGCTCAAATTAGATGCCAATGAGGGTGTTTGTTTACTTTCTGAAGCGCAACTGGCACGAATACTCTCTACTGAGAATGCATGCCGCTACCCGGAATCAGCAGTACTCGAAAAGGAGCTGGCAGATATGTTAGGCGTACCCGAAGGCAATGTGCTCGCAACGGCGGGCGCCGACGACGCGATTGACCGGGCTTTTCGCGTGTTTACCGGCCCAGGCAGGACGATTGCCACAACGAGCCCTGGGTTTGTCGAATTCCTGGCGGCGAGCAAGAGAACCAGTGCAGAATTTCTGTCGGTGCGGCGCTATGCGGGAGAAGCCTTCCCTCTGGAGGAGCTCTGCACCTTGATTGAAGAACGATCTCCTAGCCTCGTTGTTCTTGCTTCCCCAGACAACCCCTTTGGTACGATGCTCAGCGAGACCAATTTTGATAGGATCGTGGAGACTTGTGCCAGAAACGGCAGTGTTTTCCTTTTTGATGCCACCTATATCGACTTTGCTGACCAGGAAGGACTTCTTTCTGGGGCGTTCGACAAAGCCAATGTGATTGTGACTGGCAGTTTCTCAAAATCGAGGGGACTCGCCGGATTCAGGGTGGGATGGGCAGCCGTAGGTAAGGATTCCAGCCAGTTTATCCCAAGGATGAGAGAAGCCGGTCCGCCATATTCCTTGTCAGCCCCAGCTATCGAGGCTGCTTTGACCGTTCTGCGCGAAAACGAAAGCCAGCGCAAGGCCTATGTCGAAAGGATCAAGAACGAGCGTGAGGAACTTTGGCGGACGATGGTGGAAATTGGTCTGGATGCTTGGCCTTCACAGGCTAACTTTGTGACGGCTCAAGTGAATAATGCGTCCGGATTTGTTGCTGCGCTAGAAGAAAAAGGCATTGCAGTACGCTACTGGCCAGGGGAAGCATACGTAAGGATCACTTGCCCGGGTAATGAAAAGGATTTCTCGACGTTGATAACCGCGCTGAGGGAGACTGCAAATTGGAACGCGCGTGGAAGAGAAACAAGAGAAACAAGAGAAACAAGAGCCGCACCTTGCCAAAAGCTGGAGGTGCTATGAAAATGGCAAAAACCATAAAACTAGAACGTTTGACTAAAGAAACTCAGGTCAAAGTACAGCTTTTGCTTGAACCAGGATTCGTGCAAGTGGACACTGGTGTGGGATTTCTCAATCACCTCGTCACAAGCCTTGCCTTCCATGCAGGGTGGTCATTGAGGCTCTTTTGTAAGGGCGACCTCGACGTGGACGATCATCACAGTGCGGAAGACTGTGCCATAGCCTTAGGACTTGCATTTAGATCAGCTTACGAGCTCGAAGAATCAAAGGCACGTTTTGGGTATGCTTTTGCGCCGCTCGATGAGGCGCTTGCAAGGGCGGTGGTCGATCTCTCGGGAAGGCCCTATTTTGAAGGCGATCTCGACTTGACAGGCCAAATGCTGGGAACACTCGCCACCGAGAACGTCGCACATTTTTTGCGCAGTTTTGCCCAGAATGCGGCTCTTACACTCCACGTCGACGTCTTAAGGGGAAAGAACGATCATCATAAGGCAGAGGCTGCCTTCAAAGCCCTTGCGCTTGCCATACAAAACGCCCTACTGCCAATTCCGCGTATCCAACGGGAAGCTGCAAACGAAGTCTTGTCTGCAAAGGGGGGCTGCACTTCTGGCTGGGGAAACGAAAGTACCAAGGGCAAGGTCCAAACTTCCATACAGGTTCTTGACTCTAACCAAATGTCTGACTCAGAGATTGAACGGGATGAGGAACCTTTATGAGTGTCAAAACTGCAGAGAAACGTGTAGGAAAAGGCGCGGGGGAAGACACCGTTCTGGTGATAGCCTCGACAGGGGCTGCCAACTTGGCGTCAGTGCGCACCATGTGCCGCAGACTTGGCATAAAAAGCCTCGTTACAAGCGAACCATCGGTGATCGAAGAAGCGGACTATGCTCTCTTGCCAGGCGTTGGAGCCTTTGGGGCGGCCATGTCGAGGTTGGAAGAGACTGGGCTCGACGAGGCCTTTAAAGGGCGCGTTGCACAAAAGAAGCCAACCATGGGGATTTGCCTTGGAATGCAGCTTTTCTGTGAGTCGAGCGAAGAGGGCCCAGGGATCAAAGGTCTTGGCATCGTGCCAGCCCACGTAGCGAGTTTGGACCTTGCTATGCCCTTGCCGCAGCTTGGATGGAATTACGTTTCACCATACGTTTCCGAAAGGCAAGGTGAATACGAAAACTCCATGCAAAGCGCTGTACAAAGTGTGGAACCAAAAGGGGAGTGCTCTTTTGTAAGGCCTGGTTGGGCGTATTTTGCAAACTCCTATGCCATCGAATCGATACCAGAAGGCTTTATTGGTACGGTTTGCATATATGGCAAGCCTTTTGTAGCGTCCCTTGAACTTTGGGATAGCAGAAACGCCATGGCTCCATACTTGCTCTTGTGCCAGTTTCATCCAGAGTTATCCGGTGCCTGGGGGCTCGATCTTGTGGCACGATGGATTGGTTCAGGAGAAAAAGTACTGGACGCGAAGGACAATTCTAAGGGGGCAAATCTTGGAAAAGCTTAAGAGAGGCGCATCGACGGCCATACGAATCATTCCTTGCCTCGACATCAAGGCTGGACGTGTCGTCAAGGGCACTAGGTTTGTCAACTTGGTAGATTCAGGAGATCCTGCTGCGTTAGCGCGGCGCTATGAAACTGAGGGCGCGGATGAAATAGCCCTTTTGGACATAAGTGCGACACAGGAGGATCGAAAAACGACCCTTGACTCGGTCGTGGCGGTTCGCGAGGCGCTTTCTATCCCGCTGATGGTAGGAGGCGGAGTTAGAAGCGTATCGGATGCCTGTAGACTCCTGGATTCAGGCGCGGATAGGGTGTCTATCAACAGCGCAGCGGTGAGGAACCCATCGATTCTAAGAGAACTTGCGACAAGGTTTGGCGTTCAGTGTGTCGTTGCCGCCGTCGATGCGAGACTCGTGGTGAGCGACAACAAAGTGCGGTGGACAGTATGGATCGAGGCTGGTTCGGTGGATACCGGCCTCGACGTAGTCGAATGGGCACGCCGTGCATCAGGTGAGGGCGCTGGTGAAGTCTTGCTTACGTCCATCGATAGGGATGGAACAGGGCTGGGATATGACCTTGAGTTGTTACGGCAACTCTGTGCTGCAGTCAAGGTGCCCGTCGTGGCATCTGGAGGAGCATCCAAATACAATGATTTCTTGGAAGGAATAAATGCAGGTGCAAGGGCAGTCCTCGCGGCAGGAGTCTTTCATCGTGGCGAAATCGAGATTGGAGCGCTCAAAGAGTATTTGTATGAACAAGGGGTGGAGGTGAGAAGATGATAGTACCAAGCATAGACATTCTGGACGGAAGGGCAGTGCAACTTCGGGGCAACAAGTATCCGAAGCTCGATGTGGGAGATCCGGAAGCGCTAGCTGATAAGCTCGGGGTTGCAGGTGAAATCGCGATCGTAGATTTAAACGCTGCGCTGGGCAAAGGAGACAACAAGGCGTTGATCAAGAGAATCCTAAGTATGCATGAGTGTAGGGTAGGGGGTGGTATCAGGAATAAAGATGTTGCGCTCGAATACTTAGATGCAGGTGCGCGAAGGATAATGGTAGGCACTATGGCTACGCCGGAGTTTTTGTCCCAATTTCCGGCTTCCAGGCTTATCGCAGCACTCGACATCAAGCACGATAAAATCATGGTCGAAGGATGGACACGGCAGACTGAAGACACTCTGGAGGCACGCATTAAGGAGCTTTCTCCCTATGTTTCAGGTTTCCTGGTTACATTTATAGATCGGGAAGGTGTTATGTCCGGGCTGGACATGGAGAAGGCCAAAAAACTGATAGAGATTGCCAAGGGCAAACGGATTACCTTTGCAGGAGGGGTCCCTGGTGGTGCACAAGGCGTAGCCGAGATAGCCAGCCTGGATGCCATGGGAGCTGATGTCCAGGCAGGTACGGCGCTCGCCACGGGAGAGCTGGAGCTCGCTCAGGCTTTTAGTGCGCCACTTAAGAGTGACAGACCGGATGGCCTATGGCTGACTTTGGTGTGTGATGAAGCAGGAAGACTTTTGGGCCATGCATATTCGGACTTAGAAAGCCTTTCTTTGGCTTTTGGCCGTAGAGTAGGGGTGTATCACTCAAGACCCCGAGGACTTTGGATAAAAGGGGCGAGTTCAGGCGACACGCAAGAACTCTTGAGGGCACAGCTGGACTGCGACAGGGACTGCATACGATTTATCGTAAAACAGAACGGGAAAGGGTTTTGCCACCTTGGCAGGCGCAACTGTTTTGATGATGGCTATGGTATAGAGAAGTTGTCAAGGACGATCGCGGCTCGCAAAAGAACTGCTCCGGAGGGATCGTATACAAAGCGACTTTTTACAGATCCTGAGCTCCTGGCGTCCAAGTTGCGGGAAGAAGCTGACGAACTTGCAAAGGCGAAAACGGCACAGGAAGCTGTGCTTGAGGCGGCAGATGTTATCTATTTTGCTCTAGTAAAAACAGTTAAAGAAGGTGGAAGCCTTGCGGACATAGAAGCGGAGCTGGAGAGGCGCTCGTACAAGGTGCAGCGGAGGCCAGGGAATGCGAAGCCAGGATACAGCGAAAAAGAGGAAGGTGAACAATGGTGGGGAATTCACTAAAGAGAATTTCGTTCGAAGAACTGCCTGCACCGGAAGTTCGGCTCACCGATAGTAGGATCGATGCGGAAGTAGCCAAAATCATAGACGACGTGCGGGTAAGGGGAAAAGAGGGGTTAGAGTACTGGGCCGAAAAGTTGGGCGAGTGGAAGAAAGGCGAACCTCTTATCTTGGACAGGGAGAGGCTAAAAAGAGCATGGGAACGGCTCGACAAGGAGACAGCTGGCGTTTTGGAGCGCGCCCATGGCCGCGTAGCGGCCTTCGCGGCCGCCCAGCGGGGCTGCCTCAAGGACCTGGACGTGGCGGTGCCGGGCGGCCGCGCCGGGCACGAGTTCGTGCCCGTTGGGCGCGCTGGCTGCTACGTACCAGGTGGCCGTTACCCCTTACCGTCTTCCGCTATCATGACCGTGACTGCGGCCTCAGAGGCGGGGGTGCCTGAAATCTGGTGCGCTGGCCCTAATCCAACAGAGGTAACCCTTGCAGCCGCATACATTTCAGGCGCCCAAGGATACCTTGCATGCGGAGGGGCCCAGGCCATCGCTGCGCTCTGTTTTGGCGTTGTCGTGCCACGGTGTGACACCGTCGTCGGCCCCGGTGGAAGATACGTTGCAAGCGCAAAGCGCCAGCTTTTTGGCCTTATGGGCACCGAGGCGCCCGCAGGCCCATCCGAGCTGCTTATCATCGCAAGCGAGACTGCAAATCCCGCGTTCGTGGCTGCCGACCTTCTTGCGCAGGCCGAGCACGACAACGCGGCAACACCAATGTTAATCTGTGCTTCGGAGAGCCTTGCTGCCCTCGTCGACCAAGAATTACAGAAAGCCCTCTTCGCATTGCCAGAAAAGAATGCAACCACCGCAAGAGCTGCGCTACAAAATGGTTGGGCTCTAGTGGAGGCAGACTTTGACAAACAATGCAAAGCTGCAGAGCGAATTGCGCCCGAGCACCTTGAACTCATGGTAGACGACCCAGAGCCCTACACAAAAAGAATTTGTTCAGCCGGAGCAGTATTCATTGGATCCGGGAGCGCCGAAGTCATGGGCGACTATGGAGCCGGCCCCAACCATACACTACCCACAGGAGGGGCCGCACGGTTTGCTTCGGGGCTTTCGGTCTTGCAATTTCTGCGCGCCAGGACATGGCTCAAACTGGACGAGCCCTGTAAACTGGCCTCAGACACTGCTACCTTTGCCCGCTTAGAAGGTCTTGAGGCGCACGCCCGCGCCGCCGAATTGCGAGGTTAGTTCGTTGGAGTTGTCGCCCAGTTATCGAGTTCCGGGCCTCAGGCGCCGCTCTGGCCGCTTGCCTTAGGCAGCCCATATTCCGCAACAACATCCTTGTAACTAAAGCGTTGCACGGACGCGTTTGCGATGCTTGCGTCGATAAGATTAGAAAGTTCGAGCCTCTTGTATTCTTCGATGCACTTCTCTCGCGCCGGCTTCAAGAGCGGATGCTTAGGCGAGAAAAGCACACAGCAGTCCTCGTAGGGCAGAATCGAAATGTCATAGGTGCCTATCTTTTGAGCCGTCTTGACCGTCGCTTCTTTATCGATTCCAATAAGCGGCCTCAGAACGGGTAGGCGCGTCGGGCTTTGTGTGATGGCAAGATTCTCGGCAGTCTGACTTGCAACCTGTCCGAGACTCTCGCCTGTTACGATCGCCTTTGCCTTGATCCTATACGCGATTTTGTCGGCCGCTTCCATCATTGCTGTCCGCAACATCAGGGTAGATGCCCCTTCTTCGGCGCCCTTCTTTATGGCGAGCTGAGTATCGGTAAAGGGAAGAACCCAAAGTCGCAGGCTTCCTGTCCATGCTGCCAAACGGACCGCAAGCCGCTCCACTTTTTTGCGAGCCTCGTCCGAGGTATAGGGGTATGCGTGAAAATAAACACACTCCAATAAAAGCCCACGTTTTGCCATCATGTAGCCGGCGACCGGCGAATCTATGCCGCCAGAAAGAAGCAAAAGTCCCTTGCCGCTTGAACCTGTAGGCAAGCCACGTGGCCCTTGTTCCGGAAAGCCATACACATACGCTCTTTCTCGAATCTCGATATTGACCGTAAAATCAGGATTGTGGACATCGACTTTGAGGGATGGAACTGCCGCCAGAACTGTTTCGCCTGCCAAAGCCGACAATTCGTAGGATCCGAGTGGAAAACTCTTGTCTGAACGCCTTGTTTCCACTTTGAACGTCGTCTTCCCCAGCGACGCTGCCTTTGTAGCAACCTGTACCGCGGCCGCAAGCACAGAATCGACCGTTTTTTCACATTTAAAGGCCTCGGAGAAGCCATTGAGGCCAGGACAATGTGAAAGAGCAAAAACCGTGCGGTCTCTATCCTTTTCGTCAACATTGAGAAAGAAACGCCCAGGGTAAGACTCGATGTCGTGATCTATTCCGGCCATTCTTAAGTGAATTTGCTGCCGTAATCTGCGAATAAACTCCTGCTGATTGTCCTTCTTCAAGAGGATTTCGCCTGGTTTAATCAAAAAAAATAGTTCCATCACGTACGCTGTTGTATCAGGTTTTCAGCTTACTATACAAGTCGCTTGCGTCATTGAGAAATGCGTCGATTTCCTCAATAGTAGTTTTGGGGCCCATCGAAATACGGATCGAGGCAAAGGCGAGCTCCTCGGGAACACCCATAGCGGTAAGCACTCGAAAGTCGCGCTCTTTGTGCGTATGAGAACATGCAGAGCCTGTGGATACAGCAAAGCCAGCATCGGAAAGTGCCCGTGCAAACACTTCTCCAGAAAGCCCCGGGAAAGCAGCGCTTAAGACCCATGGGCTGTAACGCTCATCAATGGTCTGTCTGCATTCCGGAAGTACGAGCGCGCCAGGAATTGCCCTTATACCTGAAACTAGTCGTGCTGCCAGGTTTTTCGCGTTTTTTTGATTTGTGCCTAAGTCCCGCGCGGCCTTCTCCGCGCACGCCGCAAAACCAAGCGCCCCAAACAAGTTCTCCGTCCCCGAACGCACGCCCCCTTCCTGACCGCCCCCTACCGCCAGCGGCTTTATCTCCTCGTTCAGCCACAGCGCCCCCACCCCCCGCGGCCCACCGATTTTGTGCGCGGAGAAGGCCGCGCTGCTTGCCGCTTTCAATATTTCCTTTATCTCTATTTTCCCGAGGGCCTGAACACAGTCCACATGAAACCAGGGCTTTTTGACGCCCAGATTCTTAGCGGCCTGAGTTATGGCATCGTTTATCCCCACAATATTCTGAATTGCGCCGGTTTCATTGTTAACAGCCATAACCGCCACACACACGGTGTTGGTTTTTAATTGCTGCGCCGCCCTGTTGGGATCAACGATCCCTGTTCCATCGGGCCTGACAAACGAGACTTCAAATCCCAACTTTTGCAGTGTCTGTGTCTGGGCATAGATAGCCGGATGTTCGATTGCCGAAAGTATGAGATGTGGTGCCTGCACGCCGTGTCTAAATTTCGAACTTTGCAGGAAGGAAAGAAGAATGATTTGATCGGCTTCGGTCCCCGAGCCAGTAAAAACGAGTCTTTCAACGCCTTTCACACACTGCCTTGACGCACTGTGGGACACTAGGCTGCTTTGATGCTCGTCGTCTGCATTCCCGATTTCTTGACCGCCCGATACTAACGCTCTGCAGAGTCTTGCCCTCGCGTCTTCCAGGTTTGCCTGGGCTTTCCTTCCTTCTGCATGCGTACTCGAGGGATTCCCAAAGCTATCCATGGCCTGTTTCAACGCCGCAATTTGCAACTCGCGTTCTGGAATTGCCGTAGCTGCCCAATCCAAATAGACCACCGCTGTCTCCTTTGTCTTCTTATCCTACATCTTACGCGACTGCCTTATTGGTCTGCAGATCTTCGTACTTGCCTAGACTTCGAGCAAGTAAGAAGGCGATGCCATACAAAATCGATGCGAAAACAAATGGAAAGTGTGGCGATAGCGTATAGAGATATCCAGCAAACCATCCCATCGGAATACTGATGAGCAGCATCAGTGCCTGCACAAGACTGAATCTCTCACCACGCTTGTCAGGATCAGTGACATTCATAAAAACACTGTCTCTAAAGGTTTGCATGAGGAAGTATGCTGCCTGTAGCCAGGGCACTGTGAGTACGACGCCCAGTATGGAACCTTTGGGGATGAATACAAAGGCAAGCTGGAAGATCATACACAGAAGGAACGAGTATGCCAAATGTGAATGATTCTCGCGTCCTTCTTCTTTTGGTAAGATGAAGAGGAACAGTAGAGTGCTTGCGATGGAACCCAGCGCAGGGACCAGGGCAGTCATAAAAGGCGAAAACATCTTTTCTTCGCTCAAGTAAAGCACACGGAAAAAGTCTATGGAAAGCACGGCGTTCGCGATGATGAAGATTCCTGCCATTCGCAGAAAAAATGGGTCTTTGAGCGCTTCGATGACCTGAGGTATCTGTTTTGCGACGGCAGTTGTAAACTTCTCGTCTTTGGATTTTTCCATCAGGATTCGACCAATCTTCGTCTCTTCCGTGCCAAGATAGCGCAAAACGAACATTGTAATCATCACGACCGCGCCCAGAAGAAAAATGACTCTCATGGTGCTTACGACGCCAAATCGGTCTATGAGCATTCCACCGCAGAATGTGGTGATCCCTCCAAAAGTGCCTGCCAGATAGATCCATGCATAAATGGTAGGGCGCTGTTCGTTGGTTGCATCTTCGGAGAGCATCAGATTCCACGAGACATTGACAACACGAACAGCCGCATTCGTTATGGCAGCGGCAAGGAACCAAATATAACTCCTGGAGAACGCCCAGAGAATCATGCTTATGCCCCAGGCAATCAGGTCAAAGACAATGCTTGTTTTTCTTCTTCCCAGGCGGTTGGTTATGGGTGTTGCCACTGAAAAGAAAAGGAAGCCTGCCGCAATACCGACGGAGTTTACTACGCCCATCTGCACTTCATTCAGGCCAAGCTTTTGCTGATAGAGTGGCATAAAATACGTAACCAAAGGGCCAAAGAGTGCCCACAGCGGTTCTACGGCTATGCACGTTCGTGCGTTCTTGGTGAGCTTCTTGAACGGGACCATAGTTCACTACTATTGTCTAAACGGACACAATTGCGCAAGACCGTCCTTTCAGGTAAAGTTATTGTATGCATGAACCCGAACTGATCCGCAACTTCTGTATCATCGCTCATATAGACCACGGCAAATCGACCTTGGCGGACCGTTTCATAGAAAAAGCACATATCATAGACGAACGCAAACTCCAGGACCAAATGCTCGACAATATGGATATCGAACGCGAGCGGGGTATTACGATAAAAAGCCAGGCTGTCACGCTTCCCTATACGGCCAAAAACGGCAAAACATATACGCTTAATCTGGTCGATACGCCTGGACATGTAGATTTTTCGTATGAAGTATCCCGAGCAATTTCATCCTGCGAAGGAGCTATCCTCCTCATCGATGCAACGCAAGGGGTCGAGGCGCAAACCCTTTCCAACATGTACATGGCACTCGAACACGACCTCGAAATTCTGCCTGTCATCAACAAGATCGATATGCCCTCAGCCGACGTAGAGGGCGTACGTCGACAAATCGATAAGGATTTAGGGCTCGATGGAGACTCTGCCCTCACGGTTTCCGCCAAGCTTGGTACTGGTGTCGACGAGCTTTTTGAAGCAATCGTTACAAGAATTCCGGCTCCTCGGGGGCGACCGGAAAATCCCCTGCAAGCTCATATTTTCGATTCTCATTACGACCCATATCGTGGAGCCGTGCTACATGTAAGGCTGATGGAAGGTGTGCTCAAAAAGGGCATGAAGATTCGCCTCATGTCGAGTGGTGCAGTGTGCGAAGTGGAAGAGGTTGGGCTTTTCAAAATCGTTCCTGCTGCCGCCGACTTGCTTTCGGCAGGGGAGGTCGGATACTGCGTCGCGGGTATAAAGACGGTCCATGATGTGCGGGTTGGAGATACGATTACGGATGACGAGCGTCCATGTGCCGAGGCGCTACCTGGCTTTCGAGAGATTAAACCGGTGGTCTTCAGCTCGATCTACCCTATGGATTCCGCTGACTACGACGAGCTCAAAGAAAGCCTCGAGAAGTTGACGCTAAACGACGCGTCGCTTGTATTTGAAAAGGACAATTCACTCGCCTTAGGATTCGGTTTTCGATGTGGCTTCCTGGGCCTCTTGCACCTTGAGGTTGTTCAAGAACGCCTTGAGCGCGAGTTTGGCCAATCAATCATCATGACCGCACCATCGGTTCGGTACAAAATCCTTCTGCACAATGGGGAGACAATTTTTATTGATAATCCTTCGGAGTATCCTGATCCGTCGCGCATTGAGAGCACGGAAGAGCCATATATAAAGGCTGAAATCATTACGCCAGTCACCTATATAGGAAACTTGATCACGCTGGCCTTAAGCAAACGGGGCGAACAGAAGTCTTTTACGCACTTGGACGAGAAGCGTGTGGAATTGGTGTTCGAAATGCCCCTTGCCGAGGTTCTGTTTGATTTTTACGACAAGCTTAAGTCTACAAGCCGAGGTTACGCCAGTTTCGATTATGAAGTGATCGGTTACAGGCCTACCGATCTTGTCAAACTCGACTTTTTGATCAATGGCGAGCCCTTGGATGCTCTTTCTATGCTGGTTTATCGTCCAGAGGCCTATGACCGAGCGCGAAAGGTCTGCGAGCGCCTACAAAAGAATATTCCACGGCAACAGTTCAAAGTGGCCATTCAGGGAGCTATCGGTGCTCAGATCATCGCACGTGAGACAGTCAATCCTGTACGCAAAGATGTTCTTGCCAAGTGCTATGGCGGCGACATCTCGCGCAAGCGTAAACTCCTGGAAAAGCAAAAAGAAGGCAAGAAGCGTATGAAGATGGTGGGCAACGTGGAGCTTGGTCAGGAAGCGTTCCTTGCAGTCTTGCGGACCGACGACGAGAACAACTAAGCCCACCAAGCACGCCAGAGCGTAGGCACAAGAAGTACATAAATTAAGAAGGGCCATCCTAGGGATGGCCCTTCTCATATCGTGTTCAATCGCAGAATCTAGCTGCGTACAATACGTACAAAAAGAATCTACTTCTTCTCAGGCTCCTGTGTGGTTGTTGTAGTCTGTTCCTGCTGGGTATCCTGGCTCGATTCTTGTGTGCTTTGATTTTGACTTTGTTGAGTAGTCGCAGCACTGGATGCCGTACCACCGACCTTATAGAGCGCCAGGAAAGCCTTATTGAAGTCATCTTTGAGCTTCTTGCTCTTAAGAATTGTATCGCGGGTTTGCGTATCCAAAGCCTGCTGCTGGAAATATGGGTAGGCAAACTTGGTCATTGCCACATCGTCGTCGGTAGCCTGTTTTTCTTCTTTGACGAAGAAAACCACTACATAATCACCAACAACAAGAGGCTTTGAAATAGTGTTAAGAGGAAGAGAGAAAACCTCGGTCATAAAACTTTCGCTCGATTCTGCGTCTGCAAGGGCTGGATCATCATTGGTCCACATGCCCTGCAGCAAAGGAATCTGCTGACCATAGGCGTAGAAAGTCGGTGTGTTCAGGTTTATAAACATAGGGCCAGCTTCTTTGAGCGGCAGTTTTGCATTCTGTACGATTTTCTTAAAATCATCGGCCTTGGTAGAGGTAATCAAGCTTGTTGCTTTTGCCATGGCCCAAGATTCCATAGTCCCTTTTTCCTTTTCCTTGATATATGAGCGGACTTCGTTTATTGTTGTTGGATTTGTAAAATCGGGTTCAGCTATCTCCGAATTGATTTTAAAGAAGGCCCATGCATTCTCGCCAAGTTTGTAGACATCGGAAATCTCGTCCTTCTTGAGGGCAGCCACTTTGGCGGCATCGGCTTTGTTTGAAAAGCCTTCTTCAAACGTGTAGTAGATCACTGTCCCCGCATCTCCGCCCTTGTCGGCATAGGCGTCTTTGGAATGGCTTTTTGCGGCATCTTCAAAAGAAAGCTTATTATCCTGCACCTGCTTTAAGATTTTTTTTGCATCCGACTCAGAAGATGTTATCGTGATGCGGGAAATTCCAATGGTTCTGAAGAGATCAGAATTGCTCTTGCCCCAGGCGACAACTTCGCTGTCAGGGAAGTCGGAGAGCGGAATAGACGTATACACGATGGTCCGTTGAGGTTTAGCCATGTCGGCCACAAACTGAATCTCTGCAGTTGATGGAGCCACGGAATAGAGGTCTTCATAATACCTTCTGACATAGAGATCATCCCGTGTGGAATTCCGCAGCGACAAAAGTGTGGCTTTGGGAGTTTGATTGTACTTTTCTAAAGAAAACTTGCCATTATCCTGGAATTGCGCCAGTTGAGTCATGGCCTCGTCCAGACCTTTTTCAGTTACCCTAAAACCGCTGCGTGCAACGGTATCGATAAGAGCCGTGCGGATTGCGGTGCTCTGGAATGCAATTCTCCACACTTGATACGCATACATCTGAAAGTTTTCTTCAGGTAGGCCTTGTTGCCGCAAATACTCGTTGATCTGTGAAACCTGATCTGCAAAATAAGAATCGGGCCGGTACTGAATTGGTTTGCCATTCCAACTGCCAAAGTCGGGAATAGACCCCGCAGACGAGCTTCCCATGGACGGTATGAAGACAAAAGCTACGATTACAATGACCAAGAGCAAAATGGTCCCTGCATAAAGGAGCGGATTCCTTATCCCTTTTTTGTTTTTAGGCTTTGGTTCGCCCTTAGGTGTTTCTTTGCCTTCTGGCTTGTTTGTTTGCGACGCCATTTTTTTCCTTCTAATATTAGACTTCTTCTGGAAAGAGTCGGAAGGTACGGTACCATGATAGGCCAAAGCTGTCAACGAGATGGGTATCGGTTGCCAGACGGGGTTGATTGCCAGGCTGGGTTGGTTGCCATAAGGAAAGCGCACACGGGTACGTTGTTGCACGGCCCTTTAGTCTTGCTTAGGATGATTTTGCGGTAGTATCTTAGCAGTATGAGCATCGTTACAAAAAGCGGAGACGAGGGCCAGACCGATCTGTGGTCCGGTGAACGCGTAAACAAAGACTCGCTCAGGGTCGAGGCCTATGGGACGGTGGACGAACTTTCGTCCTCCTTGGGTATGGCACGGCATCTTTGCGGCCTTTCAGAAGTCCGGGCGGCAATAGATGAGATCCAACGTCTGCTTTTTCGTGTGGGTGCTCAGCTTGCTTCCCCGAGTAAGCCTGTTCAAAACCCGATAACTTCTCAGGACGTAGAGGATATGTCTGCGAAGATTTTTGCCCTAGAAGAGAAAATCGTCATCAAAAGCTTCGTAGTACCGGGGATGACTGCAGGCTCTGCCGCTTTGGATATTTCCAGAACCATTGCAAGAAGGGCAGAAAGACGCATCGTTTCGCTCTCTCATACCGAAGACGTTTCCAGGGACCTGCAAAAACTGATAAACCGTTTGTCCGATTATCTTTTTATGCTTGCTAGAGACGAGGAAGATGCAGCGGGAAAACTGACGTTTGTCAATTAATGCCGACTAATCTGCGTGTGAGGTCATTGCGCGAGGCTAGAGGTTATTTAGAGGTTATAAGGATGGGCCACTATGAAACTGTATTCTAAGAAACAGATGATGTGGGTCAGTGTTGGTACGGGCTTGGTGGTTGCAGTCGTGGTTATAGGTATTGGAAGCTTGCTGGGTCTAAAGCCGAGAAGCGCGAGTTCGTCCTCGGTTGTCGAATCTATTCCTTCAATTTCGTCTTCGTCGAGTCCAGACCAGCTCACGACCGATGATGGTGCCTCGCTTGAAAAGAGCGTGCAAGTGCAAACCGTACAAAGCACAACATCTACCTCGTCGCCCGCCGTTACGTACGGTTCTACAGGTTACTATTCGCAGGATGAGTTAGAAACAATCAACGTATACGAAAAATACAACGAGTCTGTCGTCAACATAACCACTGAGGTCATGGCCATAAACTGGTTTATGGAGCCTGTGCCGCAGAGTGGTGGTTCGGGCAGTGGTTCGATCATCGACGAAGAAGGACATGTCATGACGAACTATCACGTTATAAAAGACGCGTACAAGCTTTTTGTGAACTTGGCCGACGGCAGCAGGTACGAAGCCAAGGTTGTAGGTACGGACCAACAGAATGACCTGGCAGTGATCCAGTTCAAACCACCAGCCGGTAAAAAACTCAAGCCGATTCCTTTTGGCAGTTCTAAGAACTTGCGGGTGGGACAAAAAGTTCTTGCCATTGGTAACCCTTTTGGACTGGAACGTACGCTTACGCAAGGCATTGTTTCTGGTCTTGGACGTCCTATTCAGGAGGACAGTACAACGGTCCTTCGCAACATGATTCAGACCGACGCATCCATCAACCCAGGTAATTCAGGCGGGCCTCTGCTCAACTCAAGAGGCGAGATAATTGGCATAAATACAATGATTTATTCTACTTCCGGTGGATCAGTAGGAATTGGGTTTGCTATTCCTATAGATACAGCGGCAAGGATTGTGCCAGAGCTAATAAAGAACGGCTTTGTGAATCGAGGTATTATCGAAATGGAAAGCATACAGCTTTTCCCGGACCTCGTAGAATATCTGCAGGAAACCGGATATGGCTCTCCTGTGGAAAAGGGCTTACTTGTGTCGTCAGTGAAGAAGGGTAGCAACGCAGATATTGCTGGCCTGCGAGGTGGAACAAAGGCCGTCCGGTACGGTCAATACATCTTTAATATTGGGGGAGACATTATCACAAGCGTCGACGGTGAGGCCATCACTTCGGTTGCCGACCTTAACACTGCCCTTGAAGATAATAGACCAGGGGATAAAGTCTGGGTCGAGTTCTATCGTGGCAAACAGAAGATGAAGGTCCAAGTCGTACTGGCTCAACAACCTCGGAGTAAATAGCTTGAGGACTCAAGGCAAAAACCAATGAAACCTTTTGTTGTTTCTGCACCCTTTGAGCCGGCAGGCGATCAGGGGAGCGCCATTAATGAGCTCGTTGCCGGTATCGAACGTGGCGACCATTATCTTACCCTTAAAGGAGTTACAGGCTCGGGTAAGACCTTTACGATGGCAAAGGTGATCGAAGCAGTGCAGAAGCCTACGCTTGTAATCTCGCATAATAAGACTCTGTCGGCTCAGCTATATCGTGAATTCAAAGGTTTTTTCCCTGACAATGCCGTCGAGTACTTTGTTTCCTATTACGACTACTATCAGCCGGAGGCATATGTCCCTTCAAAAGACCTTTACATTGAGAAGGATTCAAGCATAAACGACGAGATCGACCGAATGCGCCTGTCCGCAACCGCTTCCCTTATGGAAAGGCGCGACGTCATAATCGTGGCTACGGTGTCTTGTATCTATGGCTTGGGTTCGCCGGATCTGTATCGCGAGATGCGGCTCTACTTTGATAGGGGTAAGCCAATCGATATAGAAACTGTAAAGCGCAATTTGGTCAACTTGCAGTATGAACGCAATGACGTTGTGCTCGACCGCGGCAGATTCAGGATTAGGGGCGACACAATCGAGGTTTTTCCTGCTTATCTGGAAGAGGCGTACCGAATTGAGTTGGACTACGATGTTGTGGCCAGAATCCGCAAGCTGGATCCTCTTACTGGCAAACTGGGCGACGATTTGGAAGAAGCAATCATTTATCCTGCCAAACACTTTGTCATGCCGGAAAACATGGTCAAGGATGCCATAAAAGAGATCCGCGAAGAACTGGAGATCCAGTATGAGAAGTTCATGGCTCAGAAGAAGTTCCTTGAGGCTGAGAGGCTAAAATCAAGGACAGAATACGACATCGAAATGTTGGAAGAAATGGGGTATTGCCCCGGAATCGAGAACTATTCTGCGCCGCTCTCCGGTCGTAAACCTGGACAGAGGCCCGGTGTTTTGATTGATTATTTTCCCAAGGATTTTCTCACCTTTATAGATGAGTCTCACGTGACACTGTCACAGTTGGGCGCCATGTATGCAGGAGACCGGAGCAGGAAAAGCTCGCTCGTGGAGTATGGTTTTCGACTTCCCTGTGCGCTCGACAACAGACCCTTGCGAATCGACGAATTTGAGTCGATGGTTCCTCAGGTTGTGTATGTCTCTGCAACGCCGGCAGAGACCGAGCTTTCCCGTTCCAGTGTGGTCGCCGAGCAACTGATTCGTCCCACAGGATTGGTCGATCCAGAGATACAGGTGCATCCTACCGAAGGTCAAATGGAGGATATCTACGCACGTGTCAGGGAACGCGCTGCACGAGGAGAGCGGAGCTTGGTCATTACGCTCACCAAGAAGATGGCCGAAGAATTGACGGAGTACCTTGTAGGCCTTGGCTTGCGTGTTCGATACATCCATTCGGAAGTGGAAACTATCGAGCGCGTCGAAATACTGAAGGATCTGCGTGCTGGCGAATTCGATGTGCTTGTGGGAATAAATCTGCTGCGCGAAGGTATCGATCTTCCGGAAGTGTCGTTTATCGCCATACTGGACGCCGACAAAATTGGTTTTTTGCGGTCTGCGACAAGCCTCATACAAATTATAGGAAGAGCTGCCCGCAACGCTGCGGGCCTTGTCGTGATGTACGCCGACCAGGAAAGCGCGGCCATGCATACCGCAATAAGCGAGACAAACAGGCGCAGGAACATACAGCTCGCCTATAACAAAGAGCATGGCATAACTCCAACTACGATAAAGAAATCAGTTCAGGACATTCTTGAACGGCATAAGGAAGAGAAGATAGAAGTTACGACCGACGAAATCACTTTCCTCAAAAAAACACACAATATTCTCGTTCCAGAACAGAAAAAGGCACTCATTAAATCTCTCGAAGCCAGAATGCTGGAACATGCCAAAAACCTGGAATTTGAGGAAGCTGCCTTGCTTCGGGACGAGATTGCTCGTATAAAAGAAGGCGCAGAAGTGTAGTTTTCTTTGTTTGCAGCTGAACAGTTTTCATGGCGGCCATATTCTGTTTTCGTTTCGTTTTGTCTTTGTGTGGTCTGTTTTGGTCGCCTGTTTGACTTTTTTGAGAAGGCCAGGTATGAAAAGGCTAGGTAAAAGATGAAAAACGAAGATTCAAAGTCGGTATTCCAAAGAATTTCAGTTGTCGACGCACATTCTGACGCTTTGCTCGCCGTAGTTGGCGACAGCCAGATCCCCGGAGAAGTCGGTTGCAGAGATTTCCTTGTGCGCAACAGGCTGAGTCATGTGGATTTGCCAAAACTCCTTGAAGGTCGCGTCTGTTGTCAATTTCTGGCACTTTTTACTGAGAACGCCGATGTGCCACGTGCCTTTGCATTTACTCACGGCCTCATAGACAAGTTTGAAGAAATCTGTGCGAAGTCTGAAGGGAAGTTTTTCCCGATCCTGACCGGTGCGGATCTTGACCGACCGGAATCCGGTAAGTCGGTAGGAGCCTTGCTTTCCATCGAGGGTGCAGAGGCTCTCGATGGAAGTATCGACAATGTCGATGGATTCTATGCTAGAGGCGTCAGAGCCATAGGCATTACATGGAGTAGACGCAATCCTTTTGGTCGTGGAGTTCAGGTAGAGGGCACAGACGGTCTCACTTCTCTTGGCAAGGAACTTGTAGAAAAGCTTGAGTCAAAGAGAATGCTGGTGGACGTATCCCATCTGTCTGACACAGCATTTTGGGACCTTGTGGGAGTGGCTAAACGTCCGATAATCGCTTCCCATTCGAATGCCCGTGCGGTTAACAATCATCCACGCAATCTTACGGACGAACAGATTCGGGCGATTGCACAAAGTGGCGGTGCAATCGGCGCGGTGTTCGTACCCAATTTTGTTAGTCTAAAACCCACAAAGTCTTACCTTGAACACCTTGTCGACCACATCGATCACATAGTTCAGGTAGGTGGTCTTGAGACGGCAGCCCTGGGTTCTGACTTCGATGGGTATCGAGGCGTGGAAGGGCATGTTTTGGCAGACGCATCGGAATATGGTCTTCTTTGTGATGCACTTCTTGGGCGAGGCTACAGCGAAGACATGGTGAGCAAGATTATGGGCAAAAATTGGGAGCGCGTAATCAAAGAAGTGCTCGGTTAAGGAGATGCGTATCGCTTTGATTGGATTCATGGGGTCAGGCAAGACCACGGTCGGGCGTCGCTTGAGCGAGATGTTGGAGTACTCATTCATAGACCTCGACGAAGAAATTGAAAAAGCTGCCCATGCAAGCCCTGCTGAACTATTTAAGCTTTATGGTGAAGGGACTTTTCGCTCGATTGAGTCTAAGGTCCTTGAACAACTAGGAGCGGCAGACGCTGATTTTGTGCTGGCCTGTGGCGGTGGAGTTGTAGAACAGGCACGCAATCGGGAAGTTTTGCGAAAACACTTCTTGACTGTTTGGCTGGATGTTCCTTTTGGTGAAGTTGCTAGACGGCTGTCTGGGGAATCCGGAAGGCGGCCTCTGTGGACTGAATCGGATGGTAAAGCTGCGCAGCCGATATCCTCTCACTCATCTTTGGAAAACAAGAACGAAGTATTGTACAATCGTCGTCAGGCGCTTTATGCCGAATGTGCAGATTTGGTCTACCGTTGCGAGGAACCAGAAGGCCACGATGCTTCAGCGCTTCATGTTTATGAGCTTATAGAGCAACGCGGTGGTTAAGCATTGGTTGGCAATGCCCAGCATTGTGCTGATGCCAAACGGACGCCTATCCAGTCGCCCTCTTTGCCGCAAAAACCCTCAGGTGCCGTAAGTTCAAAAGGCAGCAAGAAACCATCCGGCCCCTTGAGATCTCCTGTAAGTCCAAGACTTCGCGTATCAATAATGATTCTTTTTCTGTTTCTGCCCTCGATAATGCGTTGTATTCTTCCTTCCAGAAGGTTGCCTTGCCAAGGAGCAGGCAAGTTCTCAGTCAGGGATTTGTCGTGCAATTTGCCTTCCGACTGGAGCGCAAGGCCCTCTTGAGAACAAAAAAGGAACGTCCTCTCGCTGGCATCCTTTTGAACTTTGCAATGGTTTTTTGGTATTACAAAAACTTGTTTTCCACAGAATACACGTGCCGTCTGTCCTTGAGAATCAATTGAATCGGCGGGGAGCAACCACCCTAAGCCGAGAAAACTGACACACCACGCATCTGGTGGTCCTGCGCAGATTTCTTTCGGCGTGCCTTGGGCAACAATTCGACCCTTGCGCATCAGAAAAAGGACATCTCCAAGGTCCATTGCTTCCTCAACATCATGGGTAACATGGAGAGAGGTTGTGCCGTTCTCCTTTAGGCGCAGTCTGATGTATCCGCGCAATTCCCTACGAAGTGGTGCATCAAGCGAGGAAAACGGCTCATCCAGGAGGAGCAGTTCTGGATTGACTGCAAGCGCCCGGGCCAGCGCGAGCCTTTGGCGTTCTCCTCCAGACATTGCTTGGGGTTTCTTGGAAAGTAAATCGAAGATCTGAAATTTGTCCGCCAGTTTTCTGGTTTGTTGTGCGATTTCCTGCTCTGGAACATGGTGCTGACGCAGGCCAAAAGCGAGGTTATTCCATCCGCTCAGATGGTCGAAAAGGGCTAAGTCCTGAAACATGAAGCTTAGTCCCCGCTTTTCGGGTGGCAATTGATCTATCCGCCTGCCTCCAAGATAGATCTTTCCAGAACTGGCCTGTTCCAAACCGGCGATTAGCCGCAAAAGAGTGGTTTTGCCACTTCCAGATGGGCCCAGAAGGACACCGATCTGTCCTCTCTCGAGTACCAGGGAAGCTCGAAGTTCAAAGTTGTCACGTTCAAAGGCCAGATCTTGAATGTCAAGCTGTTCCATTAGGCTTTTCCTTGAAGAAAAAGGCAATCCCCGTCAAAAAGGCAAGAATAAGTCCTGCGGCACACGCCTCATTGAATCTGTAAGAGGAAATAAGCCTGTAGATGAGCACAGGCAGAGTTTCTTGTCCGCCCCCAAGTACAAGCGCTATGTTTGAGTCTCCGATTGTCATGGAAAAAGCAAATGCTGCCGCGCTTAAAATCGAAGGCCAAATTTCCCCAAGCTCGACCCTTATTGTTGCCTTCAGCGGAGACGCTCCAAGTGTTCTTGCCGCATCATACTTTTGTAGTCCCAAACCATCTAGCGCAGCAATGACGCTTTTTGCAACAAAAGGCCAGGCTATCGTACTTTGAGCTAAGATCATTGCCGCATTGTTAGCAAGATTCCTGTCAGTTACTGAAATTGTTCCAGAGATTATTGCCCATCCGAAAGCTGTCAGTACCGGAGAGATCGCCATCGGCAAAGTAGTCAGAATAGTAGAAAACCTTGAACTTTTCTGCCTTCGCACAGCCATGGCAACGGTCAAGCCGATTCCTATGGCCAACAACGCCGCGATTGTGCTCACAGTCAGGCTGTGAGCTAATGAAAGTCCCAAAAGATTCTCGCTCTGGAAATAACCTCGGCCTGTGAGCCGTACGAAGTTCTCAAAACCAAAGCGGGGTGTACCTCCAGGAGAATCGGTGACGGTAAATGCCTCCAGCGTAAGCGCCAAAAGCGGACCAATAAAGAACACGCCAATAAATGCGGAATAAAGGACTACGAAAAGAACTGCAAATCGCTTCGGTCTCTTGCGGGGTCGAGTGGCTCCATAATCTTTCATCATAGCGGAGGCCCCCTGACCGGATCGCGCTAATGCCCAAGCGATCCCAAGCGCGATACATGTCTGAATGGCAGCCAACACGAGCGCCTTTTGGCTGTCGCCGTTGAACGAGAGAGCCCGATAGATATCGACTTCCAAGGTGCTCCCTTCCAAACTGCCAAAGACAAGCACAATCGTAAAGCTGAAGAAACAGAATAGAAAAATCAAGCTCATGGACTGAAGGATTGAGGGTAAGAGATAGGGCAGAGTACCTACCCTAAATGCTTCCAACCTCTTTGCCCCTAGAGTTCTGGCTGCTTCCTCGCGGCTTTGGGGCAGTTGCTCCCAAACTTTTCCTACATTTTGAATCACAATTGGGAAGTTGTAGAACGCATGGATAAAAACAAGGCCCCAGAATCCGTAAAGGAATCCATTGGTGCTGCCTAGGTTGGAAAACCCCAAGGACTGAGACAACAGTGTGAGAAGTTTGGTTAGCCACCCCGTTCTTCCATAAAACAACACGAAGGAGAGGACCACAAGCACGGGCGGCAGACAGAATGGAACCGCTGACAGCGCCAGCAAAACTCGTCTGCCCGGGAAGTTGTATTTGGCAACAAGGTAGGCACCAGGAATGCCGACAAGCAGCGCAAGGACACTGCTCACTAAGGCCTGGGACAAGGTGAACGATAGGCTTCGAAAGGTACTGGGCGCAGTAAGAATCTGCCACAGGTCGTTCGTGGTCTTTTCGGCACCGCCAAGCCGGCTCGTAGTGGCAAAAAAGCCAATGAGCGGGCTAAGGGTAAAAAGTAAGACAATGGCGCAAAACCCAAGTCTTACGGCATTTTTCATTCTCATCTGCTTCGCTCAGCGAAGCGCGGCCTGCAAAAGATCTACTGCACGTTCAGGATCCTTTTGCAGGTTGGAAACCTTTGCTGCTGTCAGACTTTTGACATCTTTGGGCACGACATCAAAAGAGTCAGGCAACTTAACCAGCGTGTTTGCAGGAAACATCCATTGTGTCTCAGGGAGGATTGATTGAGCTTCTTCCGTTAGCAAAAAATCAAGGAAGCCTTCCGCTGCTTTTCTTTTTTTTGAGTTAATCAAAACGCCAGCCAGTTCAATCTCGAGGGGATGTCCTTCTTCAAAAACAAGTGCTCTGTATCGTTCTGAATTTTCGTAGGCCTTGTGATATGCAGGGCTTGTGGAGTAGCTCAAGACAAGCGGTGCTTCCCCTTTGGTGAACAATCCATAGCCTGTATCCCAGCCTGGAGTCATCGCAAGAATCGAGGGAGCCAACCGCTTCCAGTAGTCTTCCCAGTTGTCGCCATAGACAGCTTGTGTCCATGCCAATAAGCCCAGTCCAGGTGTGGATGTCCGAGGATCCATGATTATGATCTTCTTCTTGTATTCGGGACGAGTCATTTGCTCCAGATTTTTGGGAGGCAAAAGCTCTTTTTCTTCCCATTTGCTATCCCAGATAAAAGCAAAATTGCCATAATCGTATGGGACAAGCCTTGATTGCGAATCGATTAACAGTTTTTTATCGATGTTTTTGAGATTTGTAAGATGTAATGGTGTAAAAAGGCCACTCTCCAAAGCGCGTGGTGCTAATTTGTCGTCGAGTCCTATTACAGCATCGGCTTCAGCATCTTTGCCTCTTGCCAGAATCTCAGCCAACAGGGCACCGCCGTCTCCTTTTGACTGAAAGACGATCTTGGTACCTGTCTTCTCCTGGTAGAGTTTAGCGAGGGCAGGGCCGGGGCCCCACTCGGACACAAAGGAGTCATACGTC
>Ga0208825_1000185_pt1 | contig 63153 bp, 50 predicted proteins | sample AD_UKC113_MetaG_FD_184450 | JGI IMG/M metagenome (GOLD analysis project Ga0208825, IMG submission 184450) | Active sludge microbial communities of municipal wastewater-treating anaerobic digesters from Hong Kong - AD_UKC113_MetaG (SPAdes)... | ecosystem: Engineered > Bioreactor > Anaerobic >... | reverse complement strand
AAAGGTAATTTCTGACCCCAAATTAGTAAATATTAGCAAAACACCCTTGATATTTTCCTAATAATGGTTATTGCGTGAAGTTGTCAAGGTACATCTATTGTAAAAAAAGAGTTTATGCAGTGGAATCATTATTAAGTTCAAATACATTGCTTGTTATTAGGAGATCTTTAGTTTTTATTGCCTTTTATGTTTTTCTTGTATTTTGCCTATACAATCGTGATGTTTATCGATTTTATTCTAAAGGTGCAATATCAAGGAGAATGGCATTATTTTGTAATTTGGTATTAACTATTCTACTTTTAGTGATTGATAGAATTGCACATTCTTTATAGATTATGCCTAAATAATAAGTGCTATAAGTAGGAGGTATAAAAATTGATCATACTGGTTGCAGATGACGAGAAGGACATCCGAAATTTAGTAAAAATCAGCCTTGAAGAAAACGGATATACTGTCTTAACTGCACAAAACGGCAAGGAAGCATGGGACATCCTTCAGTCACAGGACGTAAATTTGGCAATCCTTGACGTGATGATGCCGGTGATGGACGGGTTCAATCTTCTCCGCAAAATTCGGGAGTACAGTACCATACCCGTCATCTTCCTTACCGCAAGGTCGGATGACATGGACAAAGTATTGGGACTTGGACTTGGTGCTGACGACTATTTAGCTAAACCCTTTTCCATTGCTGAGTTGGTTGCCCGTGTGGGTGCACAACTGAGGAGAAATAATGAGTATCTGGCAGCTAAGGAAAAAGCCGCCTTACATATCACATATGTAAACCTGTCCGTAGACAAAGAAAAATGCTGCGTTTATAAGGATGGAGCACCGATTGAGCTTGGTGCAAAGGAATACAAGCTGCTTTTGCACTTCATAGAAAACCCGGAGAAGGTTTTTACAAAACAGCAGCTTTATCAATCGGTATGGGATGATGAATACCTTTTTGACGATAACACTGTGATGGTGCATATCAGCCGAATCAGGAACAGAATTGAGGACGATCCGCAAAACCCAAAGTATTTGAAAACCATTAGGGGTATTGGATATAAGCTCCATTATACCGGTGAAAAATCATGAAGAGAAAACTGTCCAATCAATTTTTAAGAAATTTTCTTGTAATATTCTTACTTACAATATTAGATACAGTACTGGCATTTGTGCTGCTGTCATTTACCAGTGGATTGATATCTGATTCACTGGCAAAAAATAAGTATCCCGCCAGTTCAATTATCAAAGATGACTATAAACAGATAGACGCATCTAACATAGTTCAAAACGGTGGTGGCGTACAGGTTGTGGACAAAGAGTACCGAGTTGTTTATTCCAGTGGTCTTGACACCATCGGGAAGGACAAGATGACTACTGAGGAATTTACAACATTTTTGACGGAAAGCAAAAGAAAGCCATACCATTACGATATTGTTTATCATCCAAAAGGCGAGTTCTGGCTCATTGTCACATTTGCCACCTCCATTCGTCTTGATTTTTCGTTGTTGTTTAATAAAGAAGCCACAGCCGGTGATTTCATACGAGCAGGATGGGCAATTATTTCCGTTGTTCTCATTTATCTTATTATACTTGCATTTACCGCTTTTATATATTCCAGGATTACAGCTGCAAGCATAACCATACCGTTGAAAAAACTCTGTGACGGAACAAGGCTTTTGCGGGAAGGTGATTATTCCGTACGGGTAGATTTGCGGTTAAAAAATGAGTTTGCCGAGCTTCAGAACACATTTAACGACATGGCTGCACGAATTGAGCATGAAATTTCCCTGCGTAAAAAGTCGGAAGAGGTTAGACGTCGCTTGATTCTTGACATCTCCCATGACCTAAAAAATCCTATGTCCAGCATACAGGGCTATGTGGAGCTGCTCATGAAAAAGACTGATATGACAAAAAAGGAATGCGACGAATACCTTGGGGTTATTTTAAATAACAGCAAAAGGGCAAATTGCCTTCTTACAGAGTTGTTTGAGCTTTCCCAAATGGACAGCCCGGAATTTTCATTAAATCCGGTAAAAACGGATATTTGCGAATACATCCGGCAGATATGCGGAGAACTTGTACCTCAATTTGAGCGTGAATGTTTCAATTATGAATTCAATATTTTGGAAGAAAGTGTTTTTGTAATGCTTGATACCGATAGGTTCGGCAGGATTATTCAAAATCTTGCAAATAATGCAATGCGATATAATCCTAGAGGAACGCTTATTTCAATAAGCCTAACGGTACAAAATGACCGGGCAGTGATTGATTTCAGAGATAATGGGATTGGAATCCCGGCCCATCTTGCAGACAACATATTTAAACCTTTTGTGCGGGTGGATGACTCTCGCAATTCCAAAACCGGTGGAAGCGGATTGGGGCTTTCCATAGCGAAAAAAATTGCCGAGGCACATGGAGGAGATTTGACACTACGTCTTGACGAGAATCAGGGCAGCACCTTTCAAATTACCATTCCTACAATTTAAATTAAATTTGATTTATTAAGCCGAGTTTGCATATTAAAGTAAATTTGTTTATTAAAGTAAATTAATTTAAGGTAAATTTAAGGTTTAAATCAGCTGTATGACAGGTTCGATTGATATGATAATAATGAGCATGAAATACAGCTGATTCTTTTGTGAGGTGATGAAAAATGAATTATGAACCGACTCGTCTGGATATATTTCTTACTCGGCTTGCGTTTTTCCTTTACGGCAAGTCTGTTTACCGGGTATTTGCAGACAATTTACCACTCGACGGTGGAGAACAGGTGCTTGATTTCGGTTGCGGCATGGGAACGGTTGCGTACTACACAGCAAAGAGACTGCCCCATGGGCAATTGACCTGTATGGACATTTCCGAGCGATGGCTTAATGCATGCCGAAAAACTTTGAAATGTTACAACAATATCATTTTTTTGAAAGGTGATTCAACACATCTAACTAATGAAACATTTGATGTAGCATACTGCCACTTTGTGTTACATGATATTTCGAATAATGAATTGGAGACAGTCATTCCTGCATTGGCTAAGTCACTTAAACCCGGTGGTATGCTTGTTTTTCGCGAACCTCTTAATGAAACAGAAAAAATAAGTTTGATTAAGCACCTAACGGAACAAAGCAGGTTATTGCCGAAATACAGCCGTATCACCGATATTCCCGCAATGGGTAACACTCTGGAATGTGTATACATTAAGCAATAATGGGAAGGGGATTTTTTATGATTCAAATTATTATATTTCTATTTTTAACAATTTTATCAGTTGCTGCTCTCGTATGGATTTTGCTCCTTTCGATTTATCGTGTCATTGCAGTAATCAGAAAAAAGACCAATTCGAAGCATCTTATCCGCTTAAAAAAGACAGCCATATTCTTTGCAGCAACAATTATATTGAACATAGGGTTAATTACTCTTTCTCAGCTCACTGCTCATACTCCACGCATTACAGATAGTGACGGAAACTCGCCAGAAAACAGTATTGCGGAGCTTAGAGAGATTGAGTTGAACGGTAGAAAGCAGTGGATTAGCTTGAGAGGTTGGGACAAAAATGCACCCGTTCTGCTCTTTTTGGCAGGTGGTCCCGGGGGTACACAAATGGCAGCGGTGAGACATGAACTGGCAGAATTGGAAAAGCATTTTGTCGTTGTAAATTGGGATCAACCCGGCTCCGGAAAGTCCTATTATGCAGAAAAAATAAAAAATATTACAGCCCAAACCTATATTCAGGATGGCTATGCACTGACAGAATACTTAAAAGAGTGCTTTTCCCAGGATAAAATTTACCTTTTGGGTGAATCGTGGGGAAGTGCCTTAGGGATTTTTCTTGCAGATAAGTATCCTGAGTCTTATCATGGATTTATTGGAACGGGCCAAATGATAGACTTTGCAGAAACTGAGAGGATGGATTATGCAAAGTCTATTGAAATCGCACAATCCAAAGGTGATACTGCTGTCATAGAAAAGCTTAATGCAAATGGTAAACCACCCTATTACGGAAAAGACGTAACATGGAAAAGTGCAGTGTACTTAAATTATCTAAATGATTATATGGCAAGCAATCCCGAAATCCACAATCCAGGCTATAACACATTGCGTGATATTGCTTCCTCCGAATACGGGCTGCTTGATAAAATCAACTTTATCCGTGGCATCGTCAACACATTCAATCATGTGTACCAACAGCTTTATACCATTGATATGATGAAGGATTACACCAAGATTAACGTTCCTGTCTACTTCTTATTGGGTCGACATGATGTCAATGCACCTACAATATTGGCGGAGGAATATATGCAAGTTCTGGATGCTCCAGATAAAAAAATAGTATGGTTTGAAAACTCCGGTCACAGCCCATGGATAAATGAGTCGGAAAAATTTGTTAAGGAGGTATTGTCTTGCTTTTCGGAAAACAAACCACTAGAATAAGTAGTAAAACTATTACTTTTCTGTCACTGTTTATTGCAATTATTATAGGTATCTCGAGTTGCTCCACACCAAAAGGTAGTATTGTAATACTTGAGAGCTATGATGGAAAAGGAGCCTCCATGGAATTCAAGGAATGGAGCTCAAAGGATAAATACACTATATACCTTAACAAGGGCGATGTGTTGAAGTTTGAAGTTATCCATGAAGATGGAGAAATTGGTCTTACGGTCATCGGCCAAAAAGGCAGTGAACCCTATACGGGAAACAACCTTATGTCAGGAATATTCACAGTAACCGTTTCTGAATCGGATAATTATGATATACAAATCACAGGTAAAGACGCAACCGGTTTAGTCTCTTTTTCAAAATAACTTTTATAGATGCTTAATTAAACATGAGAAATTCAGTTTATCATTATATGAAAAATTCTCTCTTTTGTATATCGCATCAGTAGCATAGTGGGCAATTTTTCTCCAGGAATGCCAATCATCATAATGTGAACCAGTTATTCCAATATAATAATGGAAATGATATAATAATGTAAAATAGTTTATGTATCAGAAAGAAGTTGATTAATATAAATAGCCAAATTAGATCAGGTAAAATTGAGTTCATGATTATAGCAGTTTAAACATTATAATATCAGTATTATTAGGTCTTATAACAATTTTTCTTGTTCCTCTATTTTATATTATTATATTCTACTTTTTGTATAAAGGATATGACAAAGTAAGTTGGCTATTATTCACTATTAATATAATAAGTGCACTTTTATTTACATCTACACCAATGTATAATACTACATTTGCAGAAACTTTGATTAAAATTTTTGTACCGATAATTCTATTAATATCTACAATTTTAATATTTAAAGGGAAATCTAAGCATTTTTTAAAGTATAAATTGCAAACCCGATATCACAAATATAAAAATATAATATATTAGAGATATTTTTTTATAAGGAGCGGGCATTTTATGTATACCAATTATTTTTATCCCCCAAATTTTAATCAATGTCCTTATGCCAACAGTATGGCTATTCGAAATGATAATTTTCGGTTGACAAGAGCTAGTGGAGATATTGATATCGAATTTCAGACAAATGAAAACGGTGATTTCGTTAAAAGCATATCTGTGTATGGTGCAGGATATACAGTTAATGTAGACGGATATATAATTTATCCGGATGATATATACACTATTGAAATATCATCGTCAGACGGGGGAGGTGGCTATTTTACTGGGCTACGAGCCAACCAACATATAACATGCAAAATAGAAACCAGCCTTTGGCACAAAACAACTATTAGAGTAAAATTGCATTCTTCAAAACCTAATATAAAAGGACAGGCACATATCCATTACAATACATGATACTCTCAACTTAAAAAACACCTTCATTTTTTAATTAGTAAATGAATATGTTAAAATAAATACAATAGCAAACTTGAATTGAAGAACAGAAAAATGGTGTTTGATAAAGAATTAGAAAGCAAAGGAGAACAAAAATGAAGGCAGCAATATTATATGAATCCTGGCATCATGGAAATACAAAAAAGCTTTGTGAAGCAATTAAAAAAGAGCACGATGTAGTACTTCTTAATGTTAAAGAGGATGAAATTACATTGGAGGAATATGATCTTATTGGAATTGCATCCGGTGTTGCATATAATAAATTCTATAAAGAAATTGAACGAGTAACCAAAGAGAAAATGCCGGAGGGCAAAAATGTGTTTCTTTTGTACACATGCGGAAAACTTGGGCCGGATTTTGCGAAAAGCATAAAAAGAACCCTTTCTTCAAAAAAGTGTATTGTCCTTGGAACTTATTGCTGCAAAGGCTTTGATACATTTGGACCGTTTAAACTTATAGGAGGAATTAATAAGAAGCATCCTACTGAAGATGAGATTCAGGGTGCAGTGAAATTTTACAGTGAAATAATCAGCAAATTATAATTAGTCCACCTCTTGATATAATATGATCGTCAAGAGGTGGACTCCTAAATTATTTCCATAAACCGGTAATCAATCCCATAGTTAAGTATATTATAATTTAAAGCTATTTACTTGCTTAATCATATCTTTAGCTGTATCTCTTAAGTTTTCTACCGTAGAGAATACTTTTTCAGCAGTCTCGCTCAATTCTTCCGATGAAGCTGCTATTTCCTTTGAAGAAGCAGATGTCTCTTCTAAAATTGCCGATATATTTTTGCCGGGCTTTATTTGCACCGCCTGTACACTGTTTATAATTGGCTTGCTGATTGCCGGAATGGTAAACATCTTCATTTTGAATTGAGTAATTAAGTTGACTTGCCAAAGCTGCCGGTTGTATATACCTCTTTATCGGGCTCGAGTCATTTTCAGAAGCTTCGCTTTCCGATGCAGGGAAAAACATCAATAGGCTCCAAGATTACAAACATTTAATCGATAACATACATCGCCACGGAATAATGGTCCAGGCGGGCATTGTATTTGGTTTTGACGGTGATACAAAGAGTGTTTTTGACGAAACACTAACCGCTTGCGAAACCCTCGGAATAGATGGTGCAACAGTAAGCATTTTAACGCCATTCCCGAAAACGCCCATATATGAGCAATTCAAAAAAGAAGAACGGTTACTTAGCGAAGACTGGAGTAAATATAACAGCAAGACGGTTGTAGCATTTCAACCGAAGAATATGACACCGGATGAACTTTATAACGGTTACTTACGATTTCGGCGAAATTTCTTTTCACTTGGTTCATTTGTGCGAAGGATGAAAGTCTCTAAGACAAATATTTTCGTAAATTTTATAATAAACTTAGGATACCGGCTAGGTATACGCAGAAGTTAATGTACATAAAAAAATCCCCCACATAATTAAACGAAATTTTTATTTCGTTTAATTATGTGTAAATCTTTTTACCCCTTCAAGTTCTTTCTTATATTTGCAAGTCTCATATTCATAATGATCTTATTAAAAAAATGAGAGGATTTTATTCCCCTCATTTTTATCAACACTTTTAATTCATACGAAAAATATAATAATCCGGTGAAACATCTATTTTATTTATTTTCACTGCCGCTGTAAGCTTTTAAATATATCTCTTCCAACTCAGACACCAACGGAAGTCTTGGATTGGCAGATGTACACTGGTCTTCAAATGCTTTATCCGCAAGCTCAGATACTTTGGCCTTAAACTTTTTGCTGTCAACCTTGCATTCTGCTATAGTAGACGGCATATTTATCTCTTTCATAAGATCCCTTACGGCTTTTATCAAGCTCTGCACGCCCTCCTCGGTAGTTGATGCCGGAAGTCCTAGTGCCCTGGCTATTTCAGCATATTTTTTATCGGCAATAAACGTCTCATATTTAGGGAATGATACAAACTTTGTAGGCTTTTGTGCATTGTACTCTATAACATAAGGAAGAAGTACTGCATTTGCCCTTCCATGCGGTATATGGAACTCTCCTCCCAGCTTATGAGCAAGGCTGTGATTTATTCCGAGGAATGCGTTTGTAAACGCCATACCTGCAATACATGAAGCATTATGCATTTTTTCTCTTGCCAAAGCATCACTACCATTCTTATATGCTCTCGGCAAATATTCAAACACCAACTGAATAGCCTTTATTGCCAAACCGTCCGTAAAATCGGATGCTAGAATGGATACGTACGCTTCAATAGCATGTGTAAGAACATCCATACCTGTATCGGCTGTAACTGAAGGCGGTACCGACATAACATATTCCGGGTCAATTATTGCAACATCAGGAGTCAGTTCATAGTCTGCAAGAGGATATTTCACATTTTTCTCTTTATCGGTTATAACTGCAAAGGATGTAACCTCTGATCCTGTACCCGATGTAGTCGGAATCGCTACCATTTTTGCTTTATTACCCAGTTTAGGGAATTTATAGACCCTCTTTCTTATATCCATGAACTTAAGTCTCAATAAATCAAAATCAGTTTCAGGATGCTCATAGAAGAGCCACATTCCTTTAGCGGCATCTATAGCCGAACCACCGCCCAAGGCTATTATTACATCAGGTTGAAACTTATTCATAAGCTCGCAGCCTTTCATAACAGTCTCTACAGACGGATCGGGCTCAACATCTGAGAATATCTCGCAATGAACATACTGCTGTCTTTTTCTAAGGTAGTAAAGAACTTTATCTACATATCCAAGCTTAACCATATATGGGTCTGTTACTATAAACGCTTTTGATATATCGGGCATTTTCTCCAAATACTGAGTTGAACCGAATTCAAAATATATTTTTTCCGGTATCTTAAACCACTGCATATTCACTCTTCTCCTCGATACTCTTTTTTTGTTTATGAGATTCACTGCAGAAACATTCTGAGTTGTTGAATTTTTACCGTATGTTCCGCATCCTAATGTAAGAGATGGAGTGTTTGTGTTATAAATATCGCCAATAGCTCCATGAGTTGAAGGTGAGTTAACTATTAACCTTCCTGTTTTAAGTCTCTTTGAAAACTCTTCTATAACTTTTTCATTATTGGAGTGTATTACGGCTGAATGTCCTAAGCCTCCGAATTCAACCATCTGTTCGGCTTTTCTTATTCCTTCCTCTACAGAATCAACAATATAATATGCAAGTATTGGGCTTAGTTTTTCCCTTGAAAGCGGATAATCCGGACCTACATCCTCCTGTTTTGCTATAAGTATTTTGGTGTTTTCAGGTACGCTCAAGCCGGCCATCTTCGCTATTGTATATGCCGATTGTCCAACCACATCAGGGTTCATGGCACATTTAACCTCATCTATTGCAATCTTTGCTAATTTTATGGTTTCATCAGCATTCAAGAAATAGCATGCATTATCTTTCATAAATTTTTCAAACTCCGCAGCAATCTCCTTATCTACAATAACCGCCTGTTCAGATGCACAAATCATACCATTGTCGAATGTTTTGGACAATATAAGGTCTGTAGCTGCTCTCTTTAAATCTGCAGTTTTTTCAATATAACAAGGAACATTACCCGGTCCAACACCAAGGGCAGGTTTACCTGTGCTGTATGCAGCTTTAACCATTCCTGCTCCGCCGGTAGCAAGTATAAGAGATACTCCACTATGGTTCATGAGAAGTTGTGTCGCTTCAATTGACGGTTTTTCAATCCAGAGTATGCAATCTTCAGGAGCACCGGCCTCTATCGCCGCATTCCTCAACACCTTTGCCGCCTCGGCACTGCATTTTTGGGCAGATGGATGAAATGCAAATATAATGGGATTCCTTGCTTTAATAGCTATTAATGATTTAAACATTGTAGTGGACGTGGGATTTGTAACAGGTGTTACTGCAGCTATTACTCCTACCGGTTCCGCAACCTCAAAGAAGTCCTCATTTTCATTATCATTTATTATACCGACTGTTTTCTCATACTTAATGCTATGGTAAATGTACTCTGTAGAAAATATATTTTTAGTTATTTTGTCTTCATAAACGCCCCTGCCTGTTTCTTCAACAGCCATTTTAGCAAGTCTCATGTGGTCATCTAGTCCGGCAAGTGCCATAGCTTTAACGATAACATCAATCTTTTGCTGATCAAATGTCATAAATTTTTCCAATGCTTTTTGTGCCCTTGAAACAAGTTCACCTATTTCCTGACTTACATTAGCCTTCTCGTTAACTTGATTCTTATTAATTTCTTCTGTCATAAAAGATCACTCCTTTGCTCTCTTTTTATTGCTTTGTTATTTTTTTAACATACTATGTTAATAAATTAACACATTGTATTAAAAAAAATCACATGTGATTTAATATGATTTATATTAAGCTTAGATTGTTAACTATTTAACAATTTCATTATACCACTTTGATAAATAATTGTCAATGTTATGTTCTTTTTTATTTTGATGCATAAAAAAATATACAAAAAAGGTGTTGTCTATTCGACAACACCTTTTTTATCAAATATTACTCAACAGTAATATCCTTTAAGTTAGTCTTAACTTTATCTTTGAATGTCTTGAGCATATCATCTTTGCTGCTAATCTTACCAGCAAGGTATGATCTCATAACATCGATAAATGCATTTTCAATAGTATCATCATACTTAGTAAGAATCTTACCATTGATATCTTTTACGAATGGTTCATAGAACTTGAATACGTTAGTACCCATGATCTTGCTGTCTTCAGCTGAACCTTCAGCAATTGCTTGTAAGTTGTTCGGGAAGTCCTGATTATCAGTTGCCCACTTCTTCATGAAGTCTTTATCACCAGTAAAGTACTTGATCAATTCCCAAGCAGCATCCTGATTTGGTGACTTACTGTACATACCGAACCATGTTCCACCCCAGAAGAATGGGAATGGTGGTTTAGCTAAGCCCCATCTTCCGCCGTCAGCAGCTTTCTTGTCGTTTGAACCAACTATCCATGGAATACCCCATGTTGGACATGCCCAAACGAGAGCTTTTTCATCATCAGCTATAGCAGCTGACCATCCTGGTGACCACTGGTCGAGGGAAGCTTCGTATTTGTTGTCTCTTAATTGTTTAGCGAAGTCTATGAAGTCGATCATCTTCTGGTCTATATTAAGTTTATCATCTACAACCCAACCTTCACTACGTCCACCGAGGTATAACTTCTGTGGTTCTTCGAATGTTGGGAACAATGCAACTTTTCCACCGCTCTTTTCTTTCAGTGTCTTAGCAGTTTCTAACATTTTTTCAGGAGTGGACAACAATTCTGCGATTTCAGCAGGATCATCAGTTCCGAGATATTTCTTAGCTAAAGGCTTTTTGTAAGCCAAAGCACCAGCTGCAGCCTGATGAGCTACTGCTCTAAGTACGCCACTCTTGTCAGTTCCAACTTCAACAGTATATGGAACCATGTTAGTAACCAAATCTTTTGCTCTTTCTGTTATATCAGCAAAAGCATCTGGCATGTCAACAAATCTCTTAACAAACGCTGATTCAACACCGAAAAGGTCTGGCACACCTGAACCTGATCTGATAGCTGATGTGAGTTTGTTCTGGTACTGCTGGTCTTTATCAGGTATAACTGATAAAGTAATTTTAACATTTGGGAAAGCATCTTTGAATGCTTTTTCAATGTTTGGAGCTTCATCCTTGTTGAAATACCAGAATGCAACTTCACCTGTAACATCTTCTCTGTTTACAGCTGAAGGAGATGGTGATTCAGCAGGAGCTGAAGCCTCAGTAGAAGGACTTGGTGATGGTGATTCTTCTGGCTCATCGCCACCGCCGCCACAAGCAAACAATGTGGACATCATGGAAACACATGCTACCACTGCCAATAGTTTTTTGAACCTTTTCATTAATTTTCCTCCTTGTATTTATTATATTTATATCATTCCATATAAATATATATGGAGTAATACCTACAATAATAAGGATATAGGATACAAAGGAATTTACAATGATTAAATCAACGTATTGTTATGTAATTTATATATATCAACTGAACTAAACTAATCCCTGTTTCTCTCACTTATATATTATAACAAAATATTTTTTAGAAGACCATATCTTTTTTATAATTTTATTAAAAAATATTAAAATTATATTAAAAATTTGTTATATTTTAATGAGCTGGATGTAATTTATTCCTTCGCATACACATATTACATATTTATTTCTTAATTATTTCATTGCTTAATTATTTCATTGCTATCAATTATTATCTTTTATCTTTTATTATTCTATCACTTATTATTTGTTATTTATTATTTAATACTAAATTTTTTATTATTCTTATTTTTTTAAAAAATAAAAAAAAACGGGTATTCTTTATTTGAAATACCCTAAGCTTAATAGATTATTTATTCTAAGGAGCGAATGTTATGTATTCGACTACTGTACACTTATTCTTTTATCTCATCCTTTTTTGTAATATAACATTTTGTAATATTACAAATGATGTTTTTCTCTCTCTCTAATAGCATTATAGCACAGCTTTTTAAGAATTCCAATAATATTTTTAAAAAATATTATTTTCATTTTAATTTGTAATGTTACAAAATATCAAAATCCGCAAATATTCTTGATTTCAAAGAAAAGGTATCTGATAATTTTTTATGAAATTCTATTTTGTAAAACAATATTTTTAAAAGCATTAAATATTCTTTGAAACATAAAAATCGGCGGAAATCCCATATTAAGAGATCCGCCAAAATGTTCGAGTTATAGATGAAATTATTTTTTCACTTTTAGTAATCTGCCGATGTCTTGTTAAAGTTTTTTGCAACTATCATAACATCGTTCATATTAATGCTTCCATCACCGTTCAAGTCATTAATCGGGTCGTAACTGCTTCCGTCTTTAGTAGTATTGAATGTCTTTGCAAGCAAAAGTATATCCGACATGTTTACGCTATCATCACCATTTAGGTCGCCAGCAAAAAGCTGTAACGGCTCAGTCTGCGAACTTATGACTGTATTGGCAGAATTGTTTACATTGCTGATTGTTCTTGAAACATATCCTGCTTTGCTTATTTTTATACTATATGTATTAATTGTTTTAGGGATATTTCCTATTTCAAAATATCCTTTTGAATCAGTTGTAATATTCAATGACTGTCCTACAACTTCAACCTTAAAACCATCCTTTAATGTCGAATCGCTAAAATCGGGTTTAACATACCCTGATACCTTATTACCTGCTTCACCTCCCGGAATTGTAGGAGTTGGAGTATTGCTGGATTTTGTACTTGTCGGTGTGGGCTTTGCAGTTGTAGGATTAGTTGTTACTACAGGTCCTTCATTGTATTGTGATAAGCTAATTCCATTTGAACCAAGAGGAACCTGATGATCCAACCCCACAAACTTACCGTCTTTAGTTTGCCATAATGCAGGTTTTAGAAGCTCATACTTATCTTCTTCCCATGTTATAAAATCATGGGTTACAAGTCCACCTGTATCTCCCGAGTTGGCATTGTAGCACCAGAATGTGTGATGTATTCTATTTTCAATCATGTAATCTCTTAAAGCTCTCATCCATTTTTCGTTAGGTCCGCCATCCATGAAGCCTCCCCATTCTCCCATAAGAAGCGGTGCAATATTCTCTTCATGGATAAAAGCCCAGTTATCTCTCCAGCAGTCATTATATAGTGTTTCCTTATTAAAGCCGTCATAGAACCACTTTTGCTGATATACCAACGGACCATAGTCATGTGGAGAGTATACCAACTGGCTGTTTCCGGCACCTAAGTCAACCGGATAATCTTTTACACCTCTAAGGCTGCCGCCCCACCATGTAAAGTAATATTTGCTTTCTTCACCCCATGCATCCTTTGCTGTATAGTCATAGCCAGGCTTTGGATAAGCTTCAACACCTTCTACCACTATTAAAAGGTTGGGATTTATAGCCAAAATTCTTTTGCCTGCCTCTTCAGCAACATATTTCCAGTTGTTTTTGTCCTTTGAGTTGTCCCATTTTGCAAACTCAGCCGACTGGTTGGGGTTGCCGTGAGGCTCGTTCTTTAAGTCAATAGCAAGGATTGTATCATCATTCTTGTATCTTTCTGTAATCCATTCCAATGCTTTGTAAAAGTCTTCTGTTGTAAATGAACCGTCATACCATAAAGGTATTGTATGTCCCATAGCTGCAGTAGGTGCACTGTGTATATCCACCATAACTTTAATACCGAATTCCTTACAATTTGACAGTGCTATGTCAAAAAGCTCCAGACTGTTTTTCCCTTTCAGCTCCGGATTTACGTAGTCGTTAACCTGAGCCTTTGGATAGATACCTGCAGCCCACTCGTTTATTATTTGAACAGACATAGGTATTCTTAAAAAGTTAATACCTCTGTCAGCCATGTTTTTGATAGCTTCTTTCATATTGCAGCTCCATACTCCGTCAAAAACACCTGAACCGGTATTAAATCCAAACCAGTTTGTACCTGTGAGCCAAACTTCTTTGCCATCCTTATCAACAATTTTATTTCCTACTACATGAAGCCAGTCGTCATCCCCCGGTGCACTTAACGGATCTATTGCAGTATCTGCGGCCCGTACAACTAAGGATACAGGTATTAAAGATACCAATATCGAGACAACCATAATAAAACATATTATTTTTTTTGTACACATGACTTTATTCATATACCAATACCTCCATATTTTGAAGGAGTATCTCCTCTTTTTTTCTCTCTATTATTTTCTCTATTTTTTCTTTATTATTTTTCACTATATTATTTCGAAAACTGGATAATCTGCTGTGGTCTTATTAAAGTGCATTGCTGCTATGATTACATCGTTCATATTAACCGATCCGTCCATGTTAATATCGGCATCTTTATTATAATTAGCCGAACTGGATGTACTATTGAATGCTTTTGCAATAACCATTATATCCGACATGTTGATGGTGCCGTCCTGATTGCTGTCTCCGCCCCAAATCAGTATCGGTGCATTCTGCTTTGACAATTGAATATCATTATTTGACACTTTAACACCATTTATTACCCTTGTGAGCATTCCGGTCTTCTTTATAATAATGTTGTAACCCGAAGCATTTGGTGCTACATTCAACTCAAAATAGCCATTTGAATCCGTTACGGCTGAAATTGATGTTCCTTCTATAGATACAACAGTACCGGATAAAAGTGCAGCTGAAGTTGATGTTAAATCAGGCTTTATATATCCCGATATTGCTTTTCCATTTTGCGGGTTTGTAGGCGTACTTGAAGGCTTAGTTGGTGTTGGCTTCGGACTATTATTTCCGGGTTCCGGACCGTAAACCAATACTCCATCTTCGTAAACCGGCAAAAATTTGGTCAATGAACCTTCCCAACTTGATGATGCCTCAAGATCCTGTGCGGAAAAATCATTTTTTGTATCCCAAGCATTGGAACCATATGGGAACTTAACATTAAAGCTTATTGTCTTTTTATAATCATTTACTCCGCCCGGGAATAATTTAATTCCAGAAAAGTCAATATTTATATAGTATATATTTTTTGATTCATCCCAAGGATGCAAGCCTGTTACCTTTGCAGTGGTTGTTCCGCTTATGGATATTTTGTAGTCCTCAGGTTTAAGGCCTGCATTTATTCCTTCAGTAATATCAACAAAGTATTTGCATGAAAGCTTATCGCTTACTCTTGCAGGCCAAGCAGTCTGATTACCCAAAGTAATTGTAATCATTGCAGCATCACCCTGAATAGCTACAGCCGACATTGTCAGGTACTCGTCCACCGGCTCTTCAATTGCTTTGAAATCAGGAATAGGATCTCCGCCATAATCATCATACATTCTTGCTAATATCCCTACAAAACCGGCATTATAGTCGCAAGCTACTTCGTTGTTTTCATAATTTTTGACATCGTCTGTATAACCGTCCGAACTGTTCGGTCCCCCAACAAGTGCACCATACAATACATGTCTGTGATAATTGGGTATATCACAGTCAAGATAACCCATCCAGGAACCGTGTGCAGTTCTGTGATGAGGTCTTTTCGGAGGATTTACACCAAATCCGCAAACAAAACTTCTTCCTGTGCTTCCTAATGCATAATCTATCTGGCTTTTTGCAAAAGATTTGTATGAATTCACTTTATTTGAACTGCATACATTAGAATCGGCATATACATCAGCAAGAAATGCTTCTGTTGTTGCATATCTTAAAGCACCCCATCTATCAAGCCATGCAAGACCTTTTGGTGTATATGTTATCTTTTCGGACCCAATACCTGCCCACCAATCCAAGTGTCTTTCAATGGCCTCTATGTATAATTGCTTTCCTGTTTCCCTTGCAAGAAGCAGTAAAGCACCGAATAGCTTCTGATCCCAGCAATGTGCCCATTTATACTTGATTAAAGTAGTGATTCCTTCTCTTTCCCAATTAGGTTCGTAGGACTCTGCTTTCTGAAGGTATGTTTCATCACCTGTTGCAAGGTAAATCCACATAGCTGCCCATGTCAGTTCATCATAAAAACCACTCCACGAAGCATAAAATCCTTCTGCTGCAGTGTAACCCTTATCGCTTCTTGTTTTGTCTGCAAATGCAAAAAGCTCCTTGGCATGCTTCAAGCATTCAGCAGCATATGTAGGATCTGTAGGCTTGAATATGGCAGCAGCTGATGCTAAAGCCGCTGCTGTCTCAGCTACAACAGCAGATCCTGGGTTAGCTTCGGTTAAAACATATGATGGCCTTTTCATAATCTCGAGAACAACTTCGGCAGGTCCCCACCATGAATGGTCTAACTGACCGTCACCAACCTGATAGTAATAAACATTTGGTGAGGGATGGCATTTAATAAAGTAGTCTGTCGCCCACTTTATGTTGTCCAATATGTATGGCAGCTGACCGCTTTTCACATAAGCATCCCTGTCTTCATAAACACTCCATGCAAGCATTGTTGAAGTATAAGCCATAGGCAAATTGAATTTTACGTGGTCTCCTGCATCGTACCATCCGCCTGTAAGATCAATGTTATGATCGGCACCGTCAGTCATACCCGAGTCACCACGCCAATTGTTACGGCTGTCCTCCGGGATTTTACCCGAACGCTGGAACTCATAAAACATGATTGCTTTCTGTAATGCTTCACCATAATTGAAATTAGCAGCGGCACTTAACGTCGGTTGATAGACGGTAAATACCGAAGTAAGTAAAAATATGGTTGTAATGACAGAAACTTTTTTTAGGAAAACTTTTTTCATAGTACACATATACCTCCCATTTTTTATTTGTCTTTAGAATACAAAATAAAAAGCAAAATTTTGCATACTTATTCACTCTAAGTATAACATTTTGCTTTTATCTTCTTCAATTGCACAGCTTGGCATATTGTAAACATATTTGCATTTAAAGCCGCCTGTTTATGCAGTTCATCAGCCTTGTCTTATGGACTCCCTGTATTCGGTAGGCGTCATGTTTGAATACTTTTTAAATGTCTTGGAAAAGTACTGCGAGTCTGAAAAACCTACAAGTTGTGCTACTTCATAAGTTTTATACTTCCCGTCCTTCAAAAGCTCTTTGGATTTTTCAACCCTTATTTCATTTAAAAAGTCAATAAAGTTTTTTCCCAGCTCCTTTTTAAACATCCTGCTTAAATAAAAAGAGCTTACATATATATTTTCCGCTACCCTTCCTAAAGTTATAGGTTCGTTATAATGATTATTGAGATACTCTACAGCCTTCTGAACCATGAGCTTTATTCTCTTGTTGTTAAAGTTATATATTTTTGAAGCAACGTCTATAGCAACCTCTTCAAGCAATGAGTTAAGGTCCTTAATGTTTTCACAATTCTCTGCATATATATAGAAGCTGCTTATCTTGCTCGATCCAGATTGGCCTCTGTCATCGTCAGCTGCATTTATGGACAACCTTATGTTATTTATGGATGATGTCACATTTACAAAATATATTTTTAAATATGCCATATTTCTCTCATTTTGTTCTAAAGATGATATAAATTCCCTTATATTCTGCAGCTTACTTTTGACCTCATTAAGATCCCCGGATTTTATACCTGCTAAAAGCTCGTTGCTGTATACCTCCAGCATTGAATAGTTTTCATACTTGAAGAAAGAATTTAAATCCTTATAGAAAATCACAAGATTATTGCCCAAATAATACTTAAACCTTAACGCTTCATGGCATTCGCTCAATTTAGCCGGTAAATCCAGTGCACCTACACCCTCCGAACTAACCGAAACAGAAATATTAAAATCATAGTAGTTTTGAATTATTTGCTGAAGGCTAAGACATTTCTCCTCTATCAATTCCGCATAGTTGTCGTTATATTCTCTCATATGCAGTATAAAAGCGGTCCACTTACTTTCGAGAGAAATGCTTGTTACATCGAAAGTGTCCTTAAAAAGATCCTTGAATGTATTGATTATGCCCAACTGATGAAGAGGCTTATATCTGTCGAATGTGCTTTCCTTACCTTCCTTGACTTCGTTTTCCACCAGTATCAGGAAAAATTTGTCTATTTCAAGATTAAAAAGCTCCATTTTGGCCTTTATATCCTTAGGATCCTTATTGATGGCATATATTATGTCATATAAAAACTTCTCCCTTAAAATGGGAATATTCTGTTCAAACAGCACTTTTAATTTATTTAATTCTTCATATTTGTCTCTAGCTCTTTTCAACTCAGCAACAGCTTTTTCAACAACCTCATTTAAAACCTCAATTTTGGACGGCTTAAGCAAAAATTCAAAAACACCGTACTTAACAGCATCCCTCGCATAATCAAAATCTCTGTGGCCTGTAAGTATAATTATTTTGCTGTCGGGCACAAGATTTATAATTTCACTTATCATTGTTATTCCATCCATGCCCGGCATTTTAATATCGGTAAAAATTATATCGGGCTTTTGCTCCTTTATAATTTCTATGGCATTTAAGGCTTCTCCTGCTTCAGCACATACTTCACAATCGTATTTATGCCAATCGATAACATTTTTTAATCCCCTTCTTATTATAGGTTCATCATCAATTATTATAACTTTGAACATAATCCCCCACCTCGTCATTCCTTATCTTGTATAGAGCTGTTAATAGGTATTGAAACAGTTACCTTAGTAAACTTATCTTTTTCACTGTTTATGGTAAGTCCATATTTTTCACCGTAAAACAGCTTAATTCTTCTATTTACATTTTCAAGCCCAATGCTTTTTCTTTCTTCATTTACACGCAATCTAAAATATGTATCATTATCAAGTGCCAGAATTTCATTAAGTTTATCCAAGCTCTCCTTGTCCATGCCTATACCGTTGTCAACAACCTCTATTATAAGAACTCCATACCTTATAAATGTATTAAGCCTTATGATACCAACATCATTTATATTTCCTATCCCATGATAGACAGCATTTTCTATAATAGGCTGTATCAATAGCTTGGGTATGTTTATTTCAAGTATATCATCGTTTTCAACATATACATGCAGCTGTATCCTATCTTCAAATCGTTTCTTCAATATTGAAATATAATGATCTATATATTTAAATTCCTCCCTTAAGGGTATAAGCTTGTCATCTCTGCCAATACTCGCTTCCATTAACGACGACAGAGCTGTGACAGTCTCGCTTATTTCAGGCACATTTTTAAGCATTGCCATCCAATTGATTGATTCCAATGTATTAAAAAGAAAATGAGGATTAATTTGAGATTGCAGTGCCTTAAGCTGGGCTTCCTTTCTGGTAATCTGCTCTCTATAAATCCATGTTATCAGGTGATTGATTTCTTTGGACATTTCATTGAATGTCTTTGTTATAAAGCCAAGCTCATCATCCCTATCCATCTCTATATCAACATGGGTTCCCTTCTGAATTTCCTTCATCCCTGTAACAATTCTTTTAATAGGAATTATAAAATCATTGGATAATTTTCTGTTTAATAATGTAAATAACAAAACTGTAACAAGACATATACAAATAATTATAAGCCTAAAATTATTTATATCTTTATACAATATATTCAGCGGTATATATGATATAATCTTCCAGTCAGTATCCTTCATTTTGACATAGGTTACCAGCGAATCATGCTTTTGGTTTATCAATGCTCCTTCTTTGGTCTTGATATTGTTTAAAAATTCTTTGTCAAACACATAAGGAAATTCATTTTTTCTGCTTACAATAAACTCGTTTTCTTCTGATATTACAGCTATATCCTTCATATCATTATTGACAAGACCACTATACACCGATTCAAAATAACTCCTGTTTATACGGATAGCCATAAGACCTATTTCTTTAAAGTTATCTCTGTCGTAAATAATCCTTACCAAAAAGATATTCTCCGCTTTGGTTGTATTCTTTGTAAAAAACCACTTAACCTTGCCGTGACCCTGTCTTGCCTTTGCGGCCATTTCGTCAAACCTGATAAGGCTTTCTATGCTTTCTTTAGACCTGCTGCTGTCCTTAAAAAATTTCACTTTTCTATCCATTGATTCAAAATATATTCCAAGAATCTCATTTCTTGAATTTGTATATTTTTTCATTGTATTTATTGTTGATGTGATTCTTTCATATTTATCAAAGCTTGAAGAACTGCCGATATCCTCATTTTCATCCTGTTCTTGACCTACATCGCTTACATCATTTTCATATTTGCCATCATCTTTATCTTTCAATCTTTCATATATATCATTATAATAGAGCAAGTCCTGAGACATGCTTGTAAGACTGTTTATACAGTCGGTAAGCCTTAGTTCTATTGTTCTCATTATATACAATGAGTAATCTACAGACTTTTTCTGTATAATTCTTTCAGATATCATACAACTTGAAAAACCGATTATAATAACAGGTATAAGGATTTGGAAATATGATATCAAAAGCATTTTGTGTTTTATAGGTAGATCCTTATATATCTGTCTTAATCTCACAAAAGGATTTTTCATTTACTTGCCCCCATGCTGCACTTTCAATAATTCATTATTTTATAAGACCCCGTAATTTCAAATGCTCCAAATACTCATTCCATACTTCAACGGGTTTATTCTTACCTTCAAGAACATAGGGAATTTTAGTTACTATAATCTCTTCCCAAGCTGTTCTGTCAACGTAGCTGTCAGGCGGACCTACCAATTCTTTTGCATTATTAATAAGCTCCAGCCCCCTTAATGTCAATTCGTTATAGTTAAGTCCGGTTATATCGGTATTTAGATTGCATATCATACCTGTCTTAAATGAAAATAATTGTGCAGATTTTCTTGATGTAAGTGTTTTTAGCAATTTGATAGCCGCTTCTCTTTTTTCTTCATTTTCCCAGGCATTTCTGCTTATGTAAAATGTCCCGCATCCCAGCCCATATATCATTGTAGGGCTTTTAGGCACACCATCACTTATCTTTGGAAAAGGTATAATGTCATAAGTATCCTGATTTTCCCTTATCTTACCGATGAACCAGGAACCCTGTGCAATCATGGCAGCCTCTTTATTGAGGAACATATTATCCCTGGTTTTATTATCCATATTAAGAGCTTCCTCATAGGACGGAAATGCACCTAGATCGTGAAGCTCCTTCATATATTTCATGGCATCAATATAACAATCCTTTACAGTTCCTTCAATAATTGGGTCTTGAAGTACATACTTTCCGCCTAATACCGCAAGTATATTCTGGTACAGGTAAGTTCCTTCAGATCTAAAATTCAGTGCTATAGGAATCTTATCACGGGCTCTGAACTTTATTACAGCTTCCTTTAGCTCCTCAAAATCCTCGGGTATTTTAATATCATATTGCTCAAACAAATCTTTATTAATAAAAAGGCCTTCGAATATCCTTTCAAAAGGCACTCCATATATGGAACCTTCATAAGTGGTATAGCTCCAGCCATCATCTTTAAAACTGTTTTTCCACTCGGGATCATTTTCTAAAAGCTCAGTTAGATCCGCAACTTTACCTGCCTTTATCAATGCATCGATATCCGAACCCGGCCATAATCCAAAGACATCGGGATCATAGCCTGACGCAAAATCAGCCTTTATCTTTGTGAGAAAATCATCCCCCGATACCGATTCATTTATTATTTCAATATCCTTATTACTTTCCATAAACTCTGTAAAAATCTCATTTAACGGCTCTGCTTGCGGATCAATCCCGCCCCAACTGCTTATAAACTTTAATGTAGTCTTCTCCTTCTCAAGGTTTGTTTCAATATAAGTCTCAGGCCTTGGATAAAAATAACATGAAGTAGAAAGTACTACAAATGAAAAAAACAATATGTACAAAAGTCCATATCTAAAATATCTGTTAATATTAAACCGCCTCCCCTATGATTTAATATTATACCATGCAAACCCCATTAACCGCATTTAAAAATTAAATATGTTATTAATCTCTTAATACATATATTATATAAAATATATAATAATTTTTCAAAAAATGTAATAAACGAGGTAATGCTAAAGTGATTTTAGAAAATCCAGTTTTTTATAATCCTTGTCAAGCCTATCCTTTATAAACCTTTTGTTCACCCTTGAAAGTTCTTCTAAAACGTTTTCCGAAACCTCAAAATTAAAAAGTTCCTTTATATTAGAGTGTACTATGTAATAAATTGCCTTTGCCGCTCCTACAGACAAAGGTTGTGCATTAACATCTTCCATAGCACATGAACTACACAAGAATCCGCATTTTTTAAAACTGAAGCTCATTTTATCAATTTCAAGACTACCGCAATTAATACAGCTGCTTACATAGGGTGCATAACCTAATATTGATAAAAATCTGAGCTCAAAAATTCTTGTAAAAAGTTCACAGCTTCTATCTGTCTTATCAATAAAATGAAGAGTGTTAAGAAGAAGTTGAAGGGTTTTAACCGCAGGCTGTTCCTCCTGGATTACATCATTGACAAGTTCAAGCAAATGAGCCGAATATGTAAGTTTAACCACATCGCATCTCAACCCGTAAAAAGGTTCCAAAACATCACAGGAACTTATTGTATACATATCCCTTCCTTTAAACAGCACAAAGTTGCTGTAACACATTATCTGCGTTCCAGCAACAAGGTTGCTTCTAGGAAGTCTGGAATTTTTAGCAAAAGCCGATATTTTGCCTCTGTTTTTAGTTAATATGGTGACAATTCTATCGGCTTCACCTGTATTAACTTCTTTAATTACTATTCCATCAGCCTTAATATAACTCATATTTTTCCTTTATTATTAACGGAAGCACTCATTTACTGATTGCCACCTCTTCTTTGGTTGTTACAATCTCATCTTTAATATAGCCCTTTTCACTTACTTCCTTGTAAAATATATACTTATCTATCTCTCCTGTCTTTTCAAAGGCTTTCCAAATTAAATCCCTTAACATAATATCCAATCCCCCTCTTTATTTGTACGGTTTAATAATATTATGTTTCTCCATATTTTTTTTTGTATACTTGAAAAATTATCATAGGAAAATCTTCTTTTTATTTCTTCAACATGCTTAATTATCCTTATATCCCAGAGTTTTAAGCATATTGTTGTTGTTTCTCCAGTCGTCCTTTACTTTAACCCAAACCTCAAGAAAAACTTTTGTACCGAGAAGATTCTCGATATCTTTTCTTGCCATCATCCCGATTTTTTTAAGCATTTTGCCTTCTTTTCCAATAAGTATACCCTTATGTGAATCCTTTTCGCAATAAATATTTGCTTGTATATCAATTATATCCTTTCCCTTTCTTTCCTTGAAGGATATAATTTCAACTCCTGTTCCATGGGGGACTTCATCCTTTGTAAGATAAAGTATCTTTTCTCTTATTATTTCTGCCGCAATTTGCTTCTCGGGCTGATCGGTTATCTGATCGTCAGGATAATACATAGGACCTTCCGGCAGTACCTTTTTGATTTCCCTTATTACTATATCTGTACCCTCATTATTTAACGCTGAAACAGGTATTATTGATTCAAAGTTCAATTTTTGAGAATAAGTTGCAATTAATGACAGTATCTTTTCTTTAGGTACAAGGTCTATTTTATTGATAATTAGAAAAACAGGTGTTTTTATTTGAGACAGCTGTTCAATTATGTACTCGTCACCCGGGCCTATTGACTCATCTCCGGCTTCAACAATAAATATAACTGCTTCAACAGTACTCAAAGTACCCTGAGCTATATTGACCATATATTCGCCAAGCTTGTTTTTGGGCTTGTGAATGCCCGGAGTGTCAATAAAAATTATTTGACTGTCCTCATCGGTTATTATAGCCCTAATGGCGTTTCTAGTAGTCTGAGGCTTATCTGAAGTAATTGCTATCTTTTCACCTGTAAGCCTGTTCAGTAAGGTCGATTTACCGACATTAGGCCTTCCTACGATGGTAACAAATCCTGATTTAAATTTCATTAACGTCTTACCTCCACAAATTATGCTTTATAATAAATTTAGTTTTTTATAATATTACAATTCAAAAATACAAGGCATTAGCTCACTTAATTTAAAGCTTTTATACTCACCGGATTTGTTGCTGCAAATAACCTTCATTTCTCCCTTATCAAACTCGCTTAAAAATTGTCTACAAATCCCACAAGGATAAATAAAGCTCTGTGCATCTGATGAAATTGCAATAGCATTAAATCTAATATACCCATCGGAAACAGCTTTTATAACAGCTGTTCTTTCTGCACAAACAGTTGCACCAAAAGATGCATTTTCAATATTTGCACCCATATATACCTTGCCCTCAGAGGTTAAAAGTGCTGCACCCACCCTGAAATTCGAATATGGCGAATAGGATTTTTCCATCGCCTTTTTTGATATTTCAATAAGTTTTCTTTCCAGTTCATTTTCCGGTAGATGAAGAAAATTTGTCGTATCCAAATCCTACCCTCCCATAACCTATTCAAAAAGTCTGGTTATATCTTTTAAAACCCTGTCATAAAAGATAAAAAAGCCTATTATTGCAGAAAATATTGCAGATACCAATACAGCTCCTGCTGCCACATCCTTAGCTATTTTGGCTTTTTCATTAAACTCGGACGTAGCAAGATCTACAGTTGCTTCTATTGCTGTGTTAATCATTTCAGCAGTAATAACTGCAGAAATTGTAATAAAAACAGCAATAAATTCCATTTTGCTTATCCTGTAATAAATGCTGAGAAAAATTACAAGACAGGCAGCAAAAACATGAAACTTCATATGACGTTCATTTTTAACTGCTGTTGTTATCCCTCTCATGGCATTTAAAAAGTTGTCCCAAAAGTGTTTATTCTTCATTTCTTACTAGCCCCAGCTTTCTTAAAACAGTTTCCTGTTTATGAAGCATTTTTTCCTCTTCTTCCTTTTCCATATGGTCATATCCTAGCAAATGGAAAATACCATGGGTAGTAAGAAAAGCTATTTCACGCTCAAAAGAGTGCCCATATTCTTCAGCCTGTCTCTTAGCTGTTTCTAAAGAAATAATAATATCTCCGAGTAAAAGCAAATCTTCATCAAGATCAAAGTCTCCTATATCAGAAACTATCTCTCCTTCACGCATATCCACAACAGGAAACGACAATACGTCGGTTGCCTTATCTATTTGCCTGTGTTCATTATTTATTTCACGTATTTTTTCATCATCAACAAGAAGAATACTTACTTCCGACTTGATGTTGAATTTTTCCATATCCATACTTGTTTTAACTGAATCATTTATAATTTTTTCCAATAACGGAGTGACCTCAATTTTATCTTGCATGTTTTCAATGTAAATCTCCAACTCTTTCGCCTCTTTCATCCATATGTGTAAGTATAAATCACTTCGTGATTTTATTACTTATAGATTTAATATCGGGGTACTTCTCTCTTGCATGGAAGAAACCGCTTAACACCTTCATAAATGCTACCGCTATAGTATCAAGATCCCTAAGTGTAAGATTGCATTGGTCCAACTGGCCGTCATCTAACTTGTCCTTAATGATCTTGCGTACAAACCCTTCAATCTTTCCCTCTGTTTTATCGGTCATGGACCTTACAGCAGCCTCCACAGAATCTGCAAGAAGTACTACAGCTGATTCCTTAGTCTTAGGCTTCGGTCCTTGATATCTAAAGTGTTCCATTTTAACATCATCAGCTTTTTCAACTGTTTTTGCCTTATGATAAAAGTATGCAACAAGCGTTTCTCCATGATGCTGTTTTATTATATCTTTTATTGCATTAGGCAGCTTGTATTTGTCAGCAAGCTCTATTCCATCACTGACATGTGATGTTATTATAAGCGTGCTTAAATTTGCAGTTATTTTATCATGAGGATTTTCGCCCATTTGGTTCTCCGTAAAAAAATGCGGTCTTTTAAGCTTTCCTATATCATGGAAATAAGCACCTACTCTGGCTAAAACCGGATTTCCTCCAATAGCTTCCGTTGCCATCTCTGCAAGATTTGCAACCATGAGGCTGTGGTGATATGTGCCGGGAGCCTCAAGGAGCAACCTTTTTATAAGCGGATGGTTAGGATTGGCCAGCTCTATGAGCTTTAACGGAGTGATAATATTAAATATACTTTCAAGAAAAGGTGCTATACCTATTGTCAGTACCATAGACCCAAGACCATTCATGAATACAATAAGGCTGTTTCTTAAAATGGTATTCCAATCATGCTTGTATATCAATCCAAAGCATAAAATTATAATTACATTGACGCCGCCAATAACCACACCTGCCAACGAAAGCCTGCTTCTCTGGGTTGAGTTGGATATAAAATAAGCAGCAAATGTCCCACTGATTACGGACATATATATGAACGATATATCACCTTTTACAATTATTGCTACAGCAATAGTCAAAACAAGATTTATAACTATTGCAAGTTTAAGCTCTAAAAGTATGGATATAAGCATTGCTGCAACACATACCGGTACAGTCATAGGAGAATATGTGGGTGATATCTCATAAAGTCCCCTTGCAATGAGTATAATTATGGATACTACGATACATATTACGGATATATCTCTTCTGCTATACAAAGATCTCCGATTGAAATGCCTCATATACAGAATAAGGAAAAACGCCAGTAAGAGAACTAATACTAAAATTCCTCCGACAAATGGAAAATCAAATCTGCTTTTGGTTCTAAGAAGGTTTAATTTCTCAAGGATTTGCAGCTTGTCCTCGGTTACCCTTTCTCCAATGGCCAATATCCTTGTTCCTTTTTCAATTGTCACAATGTTTTTTGGGTCATCATATGCCTCTTGCTTTAATCTTCTTGTTGTTTCTTCATCAATAACCCAGTTTGGCTTTATTATTGATTTCAAGATTAAAGATGCAACATCTTTAAGTTCTTGAGGAATTTCAGTTTCATTGATGCTGCTTTCAACCTTTGAAATCTCCGATGAAAGCTGCTCCTTGCTAATACTTTTGCCAATTATTTCATCGATATGTTCACCTAAAATTTCCTTGAAACTTTCCATATCCTTTTCTTTACAATTTTCTTCAGACACAATATATAACAGCAAGCCATTAGCAATACTGATACCTAATTCTTTGAGCTTGGCATCAAGACTAAGTGCCTCTTTTTGTATAATATCCTTTTTGCTCTCTTCTAAAAAATATTCGTCTGTTTCAAAAACTTCGGCATCTCTGATACTTTGTCTTGTATTTTTCCTTGATTTCTCAACTGCAAGAACAAAATCCACCCATTTTTTCAAAGCCTCGGAAGAAGCTTTCACGTCCTTAATCATAACATATGCAACGGATGCTTCTGCCTCTTGTCTATTTTTTAAAGTGTTTACCTCATCAATTATGTTTCCCGGCGAAATAATATCATATCCGGAAATTTCGCCTAACGAAAGACTATATTGCTTCGGAGATGCTCCGTCAACAATAACAATAGAAAGCAATATAATTGTGAATATGGCGATTATATATCTGTGTACCGATTTATTTTTTAGAAACAGTTTAAAAAATCCGCGGGTATGCAACTCCTTATCCTTATTCAAAAATGCCCTACCCCCTCTTTTGTATAAGTTATATATTAATTTTTCTTTACATGCTTGTTTGCAGAGTCCTTGTTCTTTTCATTGTCATACTTTTCATACGCTTTTATGATCTTCTGCACAAGCTCATGCCTCACTACATCCTTATCTGAAAGATAAACAAAGTCAATACCGTTTATTCCTTTTAAAACTCTCATAACCTCTTTAAGTCCCGATTTCTTGTCTCCCGGAAGATCTATCTGGGTTATATCACCGGTTATTACAGATTTTGAGCCAAATCCGATTCTCGTAAGAAACATTTTCATCTGCTCGGGAGTAGTATTTTGTGCTTCATCAAGTATAATAAAGGAATCATCAAGAGTTCTTCCCCTCATATACGCCAGCGGTGCAACCTCAATCATACCCTTTTCAAGAAATTTTTGATATGTCTCCGCCCCCATTATTTCATAAAGAGCATCATATAAGGGCCTTAAATAAGGATCTACTTTGTTCTGCAAATCTCCAGGCAAAAACCCCAACTTTTCACCTGCTTCTACTGCAGGCCTTGTAAGGATTATCCTGTTTACTTCTTTGTTTCGAAAAGCCGTAACCGCCATTGCAACTGCAAGAAAAGTCTTACCTGTACCGGCAGGACCTATTCCGAAAACAATGTCATTACTCTTTATAGCATCAACATAAGATTTCTGACCTAATGTTTTAGCCTTTATCTGCCTTCCTCTTGCTGTAAGACATATATAATCAACAAGATCTTTTACCTTGTCCAACTGATCCTCAGCGGCAAGCTGAACATAATACCTTACATTTTGTTTGGTTATTACGTCACCTTTTACTGCTATACCTTTCAAATGCTGTATAATTGACTCAGCCTTTTCCACCCCTTCCCGATGACCTACTATTTTGATCTCATCATCTCTAGATATTATTTTTACATTAAAGGCATCTTCAATTATGCCCACATTTTCGTCGTAGCTTCCAAACAGGTTTATAGCATGCTCTATCCTGTCAAACTCTATTGTTTTTTCTATCAAGCTATCCAATCAATTATCTCCTCCAATTTCTTTGCTTATTCCTATGTCCTCTATACACTCTATTATAACCTTAACTGATTTTGTTCCATCATCATTATTTAATATTTTGACATCTTTTTTTATAATTTCAGCTTCTTCAGGTATATTTTCCTTTGCAATATCATATGCTTTACCTGCTGCAATATCCTCTGCCTCTTTGTCGGATAATTCCCTTACGACCTCCTGAGTTTCATAATATATATCGTCAATGAATTCAAATGGCAATACCAAATCTTCCCCAAATGAAAGCACTTTTTTTACTTCTATTTTATCATAATTGCTGTAAGAAACATTTCCCCAAGATAAATTAATTCTTTTTCCAAAAAGAACCAATGCATATTTGCTGATTTTATTACCTGTCCGTTCCTTTACAGTTGGTTTTGTAATTACGGGACTGACACCCTCATACCATGTTCTGGCTTTTACGGTACTAATTGCATGCAACAGTGTCACACCACTTGTTTCATCCTTTCCGGGAACCTTTCCTGTAACAAGAATTTGCCCCTCTACAACAGTATCCCCAGGTTTTACAAGATCAAATCCCGCTTTTGAAATAACAGATTTTATTATTCCATCCTTTTTTGCAACAATATCACATGGCTTATCTTTTTCAACCAACTTAGGAGGCATTATCCTCTCATCAACCTGAACCTTTAACTTGGTCCCTTTAATAGAAACTCCAACCCATCCTAACTTATCTATTTTAAGCATCAAGTCATTTACAACTTTTTTGGTATCAATTTTGTACTTTAATACGCCTTGCTTAATACCTGACTCACTAAGTTTATCAAGTATAAAATCGGTGTTGATCTTTTCATTTCCGACTACTTCAATGGACCATATAAAGGATGTCATTACATAAAATAAAACCACACATGCTACTGCACCAACCAAAAAAGTCTTTCTTTTTTTGTATCTGCTTTTAATAAAAGGTAAACCCACTCTTTTAGATATTCTTACACGGCACTTGGTTTTTAATGCAATAGGCCTTAACAATTTAAATCCTTTTATGCTAATTTTCAAGGTCATTTTTCTCGAACCGTGCCTCTTTATATCCCACAAATATATCTGCCTATGAATGCATATATTGATGAACTTTTCAAGGAAATAACCTTCAATAGTTATAATAACATATCCCCTGAAATAATTCCACAATTTCAAGATCAACATAACTCCACCTTTGTCTACAAATTATTAAGGAATGAATAAAGTATCTATGTACAAAATTCCAGATTTTCTATTTTACCGTGCACCATTATATCCTCTGATGTTATTTCCTTTATGACCAGACCTTTTCCGCCAATCTTGATAATTCCTATTCCTGTGTTTAAACGTATCTTTTCCGTGTCATACTCAATAACACCCTTATAATTCTCTATTACAAGGTTGTTGTTACCTATCATTGTCAACTTAGGTATATCCAGTATGACTTCTTTAGGCAGATCCAGTACCTCTGTTACCTTCTCTTTAAGTCTGGGCTTTGGAACTTCTTCCTTTTTCTTTTTTGATCTTCTACTTGACGACATATCAATCTCCAGTTAATTAAAATTTATAAGAATCGAAAATCTCTTTTTGTATATATTAGGAAATTATTGAAGATTTTTTATTATTAATTAGATTATTTATATCACCAAATTCATACCCCAATTCCCGTACACTTTTTATAATACTGTCAAGTGCATCCGCATTATCCTTTGACACAGCATGAAGCAGCATTATTTCACCGTTATGTAAGTTTCTAAGTACAATATTTTTTGCATATTCCGGACCTCTTACCCTATCTTTATGCCAATCCTCATAAGCAAAGCTCCAAAATAGATTGGTATAACCAAGCTTTTGGCTTATTGACAATGTCCTTTCGCTGAATTCACCTTTAGGAGGTCTTAAATAAGTCATATGCTTTCCGAATTTTTCGTAAAAAACCCTGTCAAGCCCTAATATTTCTTCCTCAAGCCTCTTATCATCAACCTCAGGCAAGCTTGGGTGATTTATTGTATGATTACCTACCTCATGGCCTTCCTCAACCATTCTTCTCACAAGATCCTGATGATTTTTTAAATAAGGACCTGTAATGAAAAATACTGCTTTTACATTGTTATCTCTAAGCACATCTAAAATCTTTGCAGTATAACCGTTTTCATACCCCTCATCGAATGTAAGATAAATTTCTTTTTTACTTGTGTCACCTATGTAATACCCTCCATACTTTTGGAGAAGTTCCGGTGTTCCGGGATTGGCTGTTGGAGGCTCATTGTTTGGATTTCTCAATATTCCCCAACTCATGGGCTTATTTGACAGTTTACTTCCGTCTTCTTGAGACAATTCATATTTGGGCCACCCCGTTATTCCCACACTAATATCCTCAGGCATATTGCCTGTTATCTCATTTTCAAAATCTATTTTTTCCCAGTTATCAGAATATACTCCGCCTAAATCACTTAAGTTTGCGGCATCTGGAGCTTTCCCGCAACCTCCCGAAATAATCATTATTGCTAAGACGACCAAGCACAGTAATTTTTTCATTACTTTCACCTCCGGTAAAAATAACGCCCCAAGAAAAATGTACCTATCAAAAATTCATTAGTACTTTTCTTGGGGCTAATATAATTATATTTTGATCGCTCATAAATATAACAAATTTTTTACTTGAAGTTTCAGTAAACTTTATTGATATACCGGAGTAAGCATATCCGTTTTAATTACCGACCCGTCATCTCTAACCTTATATATTATAATGTTGTCTTCTTTTCTTAATTCCACCTTGAGATCTTCCATGGAATCCAGGACTCCTCCTAAAAGCATCAAAGCCCTTTCTAGCTTGTCTGGATTGGCAATAGCTTTAATCACAAAAGGTGCTCTCATTTGCTTTCCGTTTATCATTATATACTTTCTTCCTGCTTCTCTTATTTCGCTCGATCCGACAATCCTCTCATCATTTATGGATATAGCCTGTGCATCTGAGGCCCTAAGCTCATTTACCACATTTAAAAGATTACTCTCTGTAACATCCACAAGATCATTATCAATTGTTATAACAATTCCTTTACCCTTTACATCAACAAGCCCGGCTATAATCCTTGCCCTCTCCAGCTCATGCTTTAAAATCTGTGTTTCTTTAGTCACATCTCCCTTTGCATTCTCATATTCCTTATTCTCTCTTTCAAGCTCTGCATTTCTTGCCGTTAGGTTTTCATTATTGCACTGTTCTCTTATAAGCTCATCTTTCAGCTCCTCCACAGACTTTCTTTCAAGGCTTTTTTCTCTCTCGTTATAATCTATGCTTTTATACTGCCAGGCCATCATCATTCCCAACAGGACACACATGACACTAATAGCAATATTTCTACCGTATTTCATTATTTATGACCTCCAAACCTGAAAATAAGCTATCAATATTTATGTTATCGTATTTCGGAATAGTTATATCGCTTACTTTACTAATACTGATTTTTATCATATCCCTGGCTAATAAGTACGCTATTTTGCTGTTTTTAACAGTATCATACAGAACATTCGGGTCACCTATTGCTTTAATTATAAATGGAGTGGTATATTTTTTCCCGTTTATCATTATTGTAGGCCCAGCACATACACATTCGGTCAAACCGGTAACCCTTTCATCATTTATGGATATAGCCTGTGCATTTGCTTTTTTAAGCTCATTCACAACTCTCAATATATCCCTGTCATGCAGAATCAAAGTACTTGCATCCTCAGTTATTCTGGCATCCGCATCATCAAGGGTCACTACCACCCCAGCCCCCTTTACAGTCACCATGCCTGCCTTCATTTTTACCGAATCAAGCTCTTCTTTAATACTCTTTAAATTATAGTCCTTTCTGATAGCGATTGAATTTTTTATATTTTCTTCTTTTATTCTCTCATTCTCAGAAATCTTCTCAGAAAGTCTTTGGCCAATTTCCTTTTCCTTTTGTATCTCAGCAATTAATTTTTTTACTTCTTCTGCTGTCTCAGATTCAATATTTTTATTTGAATATACTATGCTTTTTATCTGTAGAGAAACAACCAGACCCAAGACAGCAAATATTAAAGTCAATAAAATATTCTTTTTTTGCTGCATATAAACAGCTCCTTATTATATGTGAAATAACAAAATCTCCTGCGATTTTGCTTAATCCTCGATTTTTACATTCAGAAATTATGATATGAAAAAACATTATAATATATATTCTACTTTTAAATGCATATTAATTCAAGAACAAAATAATGAATGTCTTAATATTATTTACATTTTCTTATGGATAAGGAAATATACAGATAAATTTTACGTGAGTACCTATAATACAATTAAATTCATAATACATAAAGAAAGACCAACAAGTGAATTTGACTTGATGGTCCTTTTTATATCCAATTCTATTTGATTTTATTTTCTTTTTAATATTATTTCAATTTGTTTTTATATCAATCTATCAATGAATTTCTGTTCTTTTATCCGCGGCTTATTTCCCTTATTTTGTTTATATATATGCTTGTCAATTCTTCTGCAAATTCGGCCGAGTAACTCTCGCTTATAACATTACAGACAGGCTTTTCTGCATCCGGAAGAACAAGAACCCAGCCGCCATCCTTGTATATTTTCACACCCTCCAATGTTTCAATGCTGTCCTGACTGTTTTCCTGCATTATATGTCTGATAACCTTTCCTTTAGCCTCCCATGGGCATTCCACTTCTTTTTTATCTATATAGAAATTTGGAATCATATCTACAAGGTCAGATAATTTATAATTATTTCTTTGCATGAAATCTAATATTTTTACTAGCCCAGCCATTGCATCAAAATGCATGGTAAATTGATCGAGCATCTCCTCTTTCAACTCATTTCCCAGTATTTTTTCCATTATGTCCTGAGCAGATGTTTTGGATCTAATGACTTTTCCATTGCACTCGTCTGCAATCTTATCCACAACCTGGCTTGCTGAAATAGGTACAACTACGGTACCTCCCTGGACATTTTTAAAAAATATCAGAGATATAAGTGCAATAAACATATCTTCCGTTATGATTCTGCCTTTATTATCAACAAGCATCATTTTTTCCGAAGTATCCTCAATTGAAACTCCCAAATCGAATTTACCCATTTTTATGTGGCTTGTAAAGTATTTTACATCATTTGAAGTCATGCTTTGGCTCATTGTTTTTATATTCATAAGCTTCACATTAACTATCTCAACTTCACAGCCTAATCCTGTGAGCAACTCACTCATAGTGGATAAAATGAAGTTCGATTTTGAGTTCAATGCAATCTTGTATTTCATTTTACTGCTTTGAACATTGTTTATTATATTTCTCAGGTAAAACTTGCTGTAATCGGGAATTTGCTTGATTTCTTTGATGCAGTCACCTTCGCATCTTCTGAAGTCTTCCCTTACAAATGCATTCTCGATTTTCCTCTCAGTACCCCTGTCCACATTACTTCCATTTTTATCCAGGAAATCAACAAATAATCTGGCCACGTCTTCAGTAGAGGTACTTATATGAATTCCTCCATCATTTTTATAAAATCTTATTGCGGACCTTGTAATAGGTAAAAGCATTTTTCCAAAATCATATACCTCAATACCTGCAGACAGGAGTCCTGAAATAAATGAAACCTTCAGCATCTGAGCAGGCGTAGAGTCATCACAGCTAACACCTATTTTCGCCTTCCCCTTGAAAGTAGCACCATAAGCAGCACCAAGCTTGGAAGCATATTCGGGTGTAATATCAACATTGATTTCGCCGGCAACACCTCTATTTCCAAATATGGAACGGGTAAATTTCGAACCCCATACCAAATTGGAATTAACTTCAGCACCTTCCTCTATCAGCTTATTAGGCCATATTTTTATATTTGGCTTTATAACAGCGTTGTTCATAATTATTGTGTCGTCACCTATGACAGAGTTTTCAAATGTTGAGGTATTGCTTCTCATATGAACCTTATCGCATATTACACTTCCTCTAATCTGGACATTTTTTTCCACCAGGTCGTTTTTCCAAAGTATGCTGCGTTTAATTCCACTTCTTTCATCGATAATGTTATAATCGCCTATTACAGAATAGCTACCGATAATTGCCATATTTTTTATTTTAGTGTTTTTTCCTATTACGCATGGAGCTTCAAGCTTTGCACCTTCTTCTATTTCGCATCCTTCATCAATCCATATACCCGGTTCAATTTCTTTACCCGGAATATTCACATTGACTTTTTTCTCAAGAATATCCATGTGGACACGGCTATAGGCCCTTAAGTCTCCTATATCGCACCAATAATCATCTGTAATAAACCCATACATTGGCTTTTTTTCCTTCAACAGTATAGGAAAAAGATCCTTACTGAAATCAAACATTTCATTTTTATTGAAGTATGAAAGTACTTCAGGGGAAAGTATATAAATACCGGTATTTACCGTATCGCTAAATACTTCCCCCCAACTGGGTTTTTCAAGAAATCTGATGATTCTTGACTCTTCATCAGTAACTACAACTCCGTATTCCAATGGAACATCTACTTTTTTCAGTACTATTGTGGCAATTGAACCCTTACTGAAATGGAAGTCAATTGCCTGTTTAAGATCAATATCAGTTAATGCATCTCCACTAATTACAACAAATACATCATCTAAAAAATCTTCGGCATTTTTAACACTTCCAGCTGTACCAAGCGGCGTCTGTTCCACATAATAGTTTATATTAACACCAAAATCACTACCATTCCCAAAGTAATCCTTGATTAATTCAGGCATATATTGTAGTGTTACAGCAATATCAGTCAAATTGAATTTTTTCAACAACTCAATTATATGTTCCATAACAGGCTTATTTATAATCGGTACCATGGGTTTTGGTCGATTGCATGTTAGCGGTCTTAATCTTGTGCCTTCACCCCCCGCCATTATAACAGCTTTCATTGAATCATCCTTTCTTCCTATCGTTATTATATGTTAAGCCTTAAAAAATATTATTAAAATTTAAATTTTTTTTAATAATTTTTTGGAGCGAAGCCTTCTTATTATGCTCGAAATACAAATAAATATTCCCACATAATTACATGTGTTTTTTTTTAACAGTTGAATTTTTTATTTGTAAAGTGAAAATAATAAACAAGATTAAATACGATTGTTTACGTATTTAATGTAAAAAGAATCAAGTAAAAATTCAAAACGATTAATGAAAATATATAGCATAACACAATTTGTAAAAATATCGGGAGGATTTTGATATGCCAAGAGTTTCTAAAAATAACGGATACCTTCAAAACGGAGTAACAATAAGCCCTGCAGTACCTACAGCCGGTGAAAAAGTCAAAGTTCAGTATGATGGCCTTCTATCAAAAAGCGGAGCATCTGATGTCTATGTTCATGTAGGTTATAACAGTGATTGGCAAAAATCGGCTTTTTTCAAGATGAAAAAGTCGCTTACAGGATTTGAAGCCTCCATCCCTGTAGAATACGGTGAAACTTTAAACCTGTGCTTTAAGGACAGTTCAGACAATTGGGACAACAACTCAGGTAGGAACTACAGCTTTGATGTAAGCCAATAAGAGCCAATAGATAACCAATAAAAGCATAAAAAAAAGAATTCAGGATTCAAATTACTACCAAATATTTGAACCCTGAATTCTATGATTGATTTTAAATTCCGAATATGAACTTTATCTGTCAGCCTCTGTTTTATGATTTCTTTCTTCTGATTTCTTTCTTCTGATTTCCAACTTCTACTTTCTTCCTTATAACTTCTGTTTTCTGCCTTCTAGCTTCTGACTTCTGACTTCTGACCCTCTGTTTTCTAGCTTCTGACCTCTAGCTTCTAGTCATCGTATCCCTGTAAAATCTCATTAAACAGCCTGCAGATGTACGTTGAGCCATTGGGAGTATATATTTCGTGAGCTTGTAAAAACGTTCTGTTTCGTCCTCAATGTCTTTTAGCTTATTATATATGTTTATGGCATTTCTGGAATTATATTTCACATAATCATCTATATCATCTAAATAGCATCCTCCGTCCATTGCTAAAAATTCCTTATAGTTATGGTAATTTTTTTTAACAAAGTTTTCATACTGCCTATGACTGCCAAGAAGCTTTATATTCGCGTGCTGTGGTATAGTCATATCCTGAATAATATGCATTGCCGCTCCAAGATAAAACATGGAATCATAAAGCTTAGAATCCTTCCAAAACTCTATTGAATTGTCATAATACTCTCTCGTAAGTGAAAGTGCATTACGATTACCGTATAATCCTCTGTCTTTATATGGATTGTAAAAATGTCCCGAGCTCTTAAAGTCTTGATCGGCCCATACAACTCCATCATTAAGCGAAGCCAAATTATCGCTGAAAAAGTTAAATGCATCTATATAATTGTCATTTTTTAATATCTCCAGAGATTGCAGGTTAATAAACTTATGAATACTGCATGGAGTATTGATAATTTGCTTTTTTATGGGGTTAATAGAGTACAGAAAATAATAAAATACTTTTCCGTAAATTTTTTCTAATACCATAACCATACCTCAAAAATAAATTTTATATTAAATGAACAAAATTAAAATGTTTGTTTAAATATTATAAGGAAAATGCAATAAGATTATGCTGTCAACCCTATCTTTTGCATCTCCTTTTAGTAGATGTTTTTCTAATTCTTCCCAATATTTCTTTCAATGCATCAACAAATTCCACTATCTGCTCTTCAGTATTATAGGCAGAAAAGCTTATTCGTATGGCACCATCAATATAATGGGGGGATACTCCCATAGCCTTTAATACTCTGCTATGTATCTTTTTACGCGAAGAACATGCAGAACCGGTAGAAACGAATATATCCCTTTCTTCAAGATGATGCAGCAAAACCTCTGATTTTATCCCCTCAAAAGCAATATTTAAAATATAAGGACTTGAGTTGTCAGGTGATATTATTTTAAAATCTTCAATATTGTTATATATTTCTTTTTTTAGAGTATTCTTCAAAGCCTCAACAGATTTATAGTTTTCCTTCAATCTGCTGAATGTTATTTCTGCAGCTTTACCAAATCCACATATTCCAGGCACATTTTCCGTTCCTGACCTTAATAATGCTTCTTGTCCTCCTCCTAAAATCAAAGAATTTATTTTTAAGGATTTATTGACATATAAAGCACCAACACCCTTTGGACCGTGAATTTTATGAGAGCTCATTGAAACCATATCAATCCCGATACTTTTGGGAAAAATATCAATTTTCCCAAACGCTTGTACAGCATCTACATGTATGGCAGTATTTCTGTTTATTGAATCCTTTATCCTTATTATTTCATCTATTGGCTGTATTGTGCCTACTTCGTTATTTACAAGTATTATGCTTATTAATGATGTTTCATCGGTAATTTTGGCCTTTAATTCTTCCAAATTAATAATGCCTGCGTCATCAACACTGATATAATCAACAGTATAGCCAATACTTTTTAAATATTCATAAACCTCCATTACAGAAGGATGTTCGATAGAAGTTGTTATTATATGTTTTCCCTTCCTCGGATTGGCGGAAAGGTATCCCATAATGGCTAAATTATTTGACTCAGTGCCTCCCGAAGTAAAATATATTTCATTTATATTTACCCTTAGACTGTCGGCAATTATTTGCCTTGATTTCTTAATTTCACGTTCCGCTTCAATGCCTTTTCTGTGCAAAGACGACGGATTTCCGTACACTTCTTTGCTTATAAATCCCATAAAATCTATAACTTCATCGTAAGGCCTGGTTGTTGAGCTGTTATCTAAAAATATTTCGTTCCTCATCATTTTCCTCAATAATTCTAATATTTTAATATTCCATATTTATTAATAATAATGCATCTATAAATACATTAATCAAAAATAAAAACTTAATCATCCTTTAAATGATCTTTATTTAAAAATTCTTTTACTTTTACAGTCCTATATTCCTGACTTTGTTCCAAACATTTCTCACAATTATTGCATCTCTTGGTACTGTCTAAGTCGCATTTTTCACATTCGTAACATTTAATGCAGGCTCTGTCATATAATATACATTCTTTATCCACATTCCTCAGTCCTTTTTATTAAAAATCACTTTAGTACTCCATATCATTTTATAAAGTAATTAAAACACATTAAATACCATATTAATCTTACATTTAGCAGATGATAAATGTAAAATATTAATGGTATTTAATATAATAAAAATAAACTATATAATTTAATATAACACAATTTGATTGTAATTTAACATACCTAAATTAAATTTGGCTAAACAAAAAAACGTGATACCCGCTATTTTGCTTAGCCAAATTTAATTTGACACAATCAATATTTATAAAAATTATAAATCATCAAACTTAAACGAATTAACAAAACGATGCAAATTCTTCCTGTTTTCTTCCGTTAGCTCAAAAATTTCAAAGCCATACTCATACAAATCCATAAACTTGTTCTTTCTTACTATTTTTCCCTTAAATACTATTCTCTGTTTTCTGTCAATCAGTAATGTGATTTCCATAGTGCCTTCCATTATTAGATTAATATTGCAGACAATTTTAATACCACTAACACTTATATTAGTAGCAATACCAAATATAGACTCAAATAATCCTGGAACTTTGATGTATGCCGCATTGCTTATAAAGAACCTTTCCGCTTTTCTCAAATCCTTAAGCTTTTCGATCTTTATAGTCGATACATTGAATTGATAAGGTTCATCATCTTCTATTGCTATTATACTTGCACTAATCAAATAAACTTCATTTTCATCACTATAACTTAAAACAATAATATCACGGGGACTTAATTGCAAACCTTTATAGTTTTCTTTCATAGTAAGTTTTATTACTGGAGCTTCGACAGACTCTACAGTTGCTACTAAATTGTTATAGACATTATAATGCTTCATGCTTATATCACTACTTACCTTAATAACTTTAAGACTGGCTTTAGTAAATACGCTTAATAAACCAGTCTTGTCATCAAGATTATATCCTGCCATAGTATCACATCCCTTAATATAATTAGGTTGCTATCTATTCAATTATAATCCCGAATATTCTATAAAATTTTAAGTCTATATAAAATTTTAGTCTATTATCCTGTAACAGGGATTTTTAACATGTCTCCTATGTATATTTCGCTTGTATCAAGTCCATTAATCCTTTTAATCTCATATAAATACTTTCTTATTTCGGTATCACCCCTATAACGTTGTGCAATATCCCATAACGTATCTCCTTGCTGTATCTCTATCATTTTATATTCCTTTTCCTTATAACCATATGATATATCGGCAAAAATGCAAGTAATCATAATACCAAAAATCAAAAAAACAAATGTAAAAAATCTCCTTTTATTCTTCAAAGTATACTTTCTTTTCATATGTTACCTCCACGAACACCTGTTCTTTTTACATAATTATATCCAAACACGTGTTCTTTGTCAATAATTTTTCGAACGTTAGTTTGATTTTTCAAATTAATATGATATAATGGAAATAAACATATGGGATTTATATACCATTAATAACGTATTTAATGCAGTAATTCATTAAACATATTGCGGGGTGTGTGCTATGCATGAGAAACAAAATGACAATCAGAAAAAAATATTGGATTTTATAAACAAGGAAGTTGCCGAAAAAGGATATCCCCCCTCAGTTCGTGAAATATGCAAAGCTGTAGGCTTAAAGTCAACCTCTACTGTACACGGATATCTGGAAAAACTCAGTAAAGCCGGTCAAATAAAAAAAGACCCAACCAAGCCTCGTGCTTTAAAGATTGTTGGCTCAAAAACTTCCAATACACAAAAAAATGATAAGGGATATTATTCATCAAAAGAATTGGTAGATGTTCCGATTGTGGGTAAAGTAACTGCAGGTCAGCCCATTTTAGCTGTTGAAAATGTAGAAGATACATTTCCTTTACCTGTAGACTTTGTGCAAAATTCAACTGCTTTCATGCTTAAGGTACAGGGGGACAGTATGATTGAAGCAGGCATATTTGACAGAGACCTTGTCCTTGTTAAGCAGCAGTCCACAGCCAACAACGGAGATATAGTCGTCGCTTTGATAGGCGATGAAGCTACAGTTAAAACATTTTACAAAGAAAACGGTTATGTAAGACTTCAGCCCGAGAATAAATATCTCGAGCCTATTATTGTAAGGGAAAATTTGAGCATTTTAGGAAAGGTTATTGGTGTTTTTAGAAAGCTTTAATATCGATTCCATGCTATCATAATTTTATAAAAAATTTAAAAAGCCGCTAAGCGGCTTTTTTTACTGTTCTCTGTTATCATTAAATATAAGATTTACAAGTTTCATTGGACTTATAGTGGATATGGCGTGCTTATATACAAGCTGTTGTCTTCCATCACTGTCCAACACAACTGTAAAATTATCAAAACCTTTTACCATACCTTTTAATTGAAACCCATTTGTCAGGTAAATTGTTACTGCAATGTGTTCCTTCCTTACCTGATTTAAAAAAACATCTTGTAAATTAATATTATTCTTGTTCACGGGACTCCTCCTCTATCTATCTATTTTTATCCATGCCAAAACTAAACACTTACCCGAAACTATACAACTATTCTATAGGAAATTACCATTTGTTGCAATATCATTTTCAATATTTTTTGCAATTTTATTTATATCATGCTCTAAATCCAAATCAATCCATTTAACACCCTCAGTCTTCTTAAACCAAGTGATTTGACGTTTGGCATATCTTCTAGAACCCATTTTGATTATTTCCTTTGCATCTTCCAAAGTAATTTCACCTCTAAGGTATAAGAGCAATTCCTTATATCCTAAAGCTTGCATTGCTATAGAATTCTTATCGTATCCCATATTTACAAGGCTTTTTACTTCATCAACCAATCCCCTTTCAAACATTATATCCACTCTCTGATTTATCCTGTTGTACAATCTTTCCCTATCCATTTTCAGTCCATATGTATAAAACTTATACTTGGAAGGGATTTGTCTGGACACCTCCTGATGCTGTGAAATTGTCTTTTTTGAATATTCATATACCTCTATGGCACGTATGATTCTTTTCACATCATTTTTATGAATCCTTTGAGCAGCAACGGGATCAACACTCTTGAGCTTTTCATGAAGATAATCATTTCCCATCTCTTGAGCTTCTTTTTTGAGCCTGTCTCTAAGCTCCCAGTCACAAACAGTCTCTGAGAAATCTATATTATAAAGAAGGGTATTAATATAAAGCCCTGTCCCCCCAGCAACTATGGGCTGCTTTCCTTTTTCCAGTATTTCATCTATATATCTCGTTGCAAGCTCTTTGAATCGTGCAACACTAAACTCTTCATCAGGATTAACTTCATCGATAAGATAATGCCTGATTCCTGACATTTCTTCCTTATCCGGCTTTGCTGTACCAATATCCATATACCTGTAAATCTGCATTGAATCGGCAGATACTATTTCTCCATTCATTTCCTTTGCAAGACTTATAGACAAAGCTGTTTTCCCTGATGCTGTCGGACCAACTATTACTATAACCCTATTCATAAACACCCCTACAAAACCCTTTTAAACATTTTTTCCAATTCATATTTGGTAAGCTTAACAATAACCGGTCTTCCATGAGGACAGGTATAGGGATTAATTGTATCCCTTAGCTTATCCAAAACGCTTTCTATCTCTTTTTCATCAAGCTTTCTGTTAGCCTTCACAGCGGCCTTGCATGCAATGGTATATATAGCTTCATCAGCCATTATATCAATGTCATCAGTATTTGACTTTTTTATCTTATCAACTATTTCTAAAAACAGCTCCTTAATTGAATTAATATCATTTACAAACGGAACTGATCTTATGATAATTGAATTATTTCCAAAATTCTCAAAAATAAAACCTAAATTATTAAAAATTTCCCTTTTGTCCTCCATATATTTGATTTCGTTATATGGTATCTCTACAACTACAGGCGTTAAAAGCATTTGGGAAAAAGGTTCCTTTTTGCTGAACTTATCCTTATAATATTCATACATTATTCTTTCATGTGCCGCATGCTGATCTATAAGTAAAAGCTCATTATCCTTCTGAAGCAAAATATAAGTAGAAAAAACCTGTCCAATTATACTTGCGTTTTTGAATATATCGGAATTTTCCTTACTTTCCTTTACCTCATCAGAAGCTTCTTCTTTAATATTTCCTGTATCACCAATATTATTTATATTCCCTATATTTTTATCATTAGCTGCAATTTTATTTGCATCTAAATTTTCAGCATTATCTAAATATTCAACAATACTTGTCTCTTTATCTTCTTTAACTTTCTTATCTTCTTTAACTTCTTTAACCTCTTTATCTTCTTTAACATATTTAACATTATTCAATTCTTTATCATGCTTTACATATTCTATGCTTTTTAAAGGAGTTTCATTTCCAATAGAATCAGTATTTATATTGTTATTAATATTATTATTTATATCGCCATTTGTTTTGCTATTTATTTTGTTATTTTTATCATTATTCTCATCAGAATTTTGAATCAATGCCCCCGAATTATTTTTAACAGTTTCCTTATTAGAAGCCTCAATATTTTGCTGTACATATTCCGCTTTATTTATATTGAAATCTTTAATTTTAAAAATATTATGGGCTTTTTCATGAAAATGCACATCCCTTATAAGGGGTGAACTCAAAAGTGCATTGTTCACAGCATGATAAACACTTCTAAATATCTCCTGTTCCTTTGAAAATCTTATCTCCATTTTTGTGGGATGGACATTCACGTCCACAAGCAGAGGATTTATATCAATATTCAAAACAGTAAAAGGATGCTTATTCTTCATAACAAATGTTTTATAAGCTTCCTCTATTGCCCCGGAAATCAGCTTGCTTTTAATATAACGTCCATTTACAAAAATCGATTGATACTCTCTTGTAGAACGGGATATTTCGGGCTTACCGGCATAACCCTTTATCTTAACAATTGAATCCTCATAATCGATGGGCAAGACATTTCTACTTACTTCTTTTCCATAAATACTGAATATAACACTTAATAGGTCATTATTGCCTGGGGAATGAAGAGCAACCGAGTTGTTTCCCACCAGCTTAAATGAAATGCCGGGCTTAGCCAACGCTATCCTGTTCACAATCTCAGAAATATATCCAAACTCAGTGCTGTCCTTTTTAAGGAACTTATACCTGGCAGGGGTATTATAAAAAAGGCTGCTTACAACAAAGCTGGTTCCCACAGGACATCCTACCTGTTTTATTTCTTTCACGTTGCCGCCTTCTACCCTCGCATAAATACCATATTCATTATTCTTAGTCCTTGTTGTAACCTCAATAATAGAAACAGATGCTATGCTTGCCAATGCCTCTCCTCTAAAACCCAAAGAGCTGATGGACTCCAAGTCATTCGAACTTTTAATTTTGCTGGTTGCATGGCGTTCAAAAGCAATTTCAACATCATCAACTTCTATACCGGAACCGTTGTCGGTAACTCTCATATAACTTATTCCACCGTTTTTTGCCTCAATGGATATACTGTCGGCACCTGCATCAATTGAATTCTCCACAAGCTCTTTAATAACAGAAGCCGGTCTCTCGACAACCTCACCTGCTGCAATTTTATTGGAAGTATTTTCATCTAGTAGTACAATTTTCCCCATAATATCCCTTCTTTATGTCAAGAATTCCTTAGCTTTTGCTGTAGTTTATAAATAATATTCAGTGCATCTAATGGAGTAAGAGCACTTATATCAACATTCTTTATCTCGTCAATGACCTCTTGACAGCTCTTGTTTTCAGGTTTTATATAAAATAGATTCATTTGTCCGTCAATGGGCAATTTGCTCTTTTTAACCCTGGTTTCCTTCTTGCTTATGTCGGCATCTTCAAGGTCTTTTAAAATTTCCTTCGCACGGCTCAATACAACCTGAGGCAAGCCTGCAAGCCTTGCAACCTCAATACCGTAGCTTCCATCGGCACCGCCTCTTATAATCTTTCTTAAAAATACTATATCCTCGCCTTTTTCCATAACAGAAATGCAGTAGTTTTTAACACCCTCGCACTTACCCTCCAATTCTGTAAGCTCATGGTAATGTGTTGCAAAAAGTGTCCTGCATCCGATTTTGTCACTTATATACTCAACAACCGACCATGCAATTGAAAGACCATCGAATGTGCTTGTCCCTCTGCCAATCTCATCAAGTACCAGAAGGCTTTTATTCGTAGCATTTAATAATATGTTTGCCATTTCAGACATTTCCACCATAAATGTACTCTGTCCGGCAGCCAAATCATCAGATGCTCCAACCCTTGTAAATATCCTGTCCACTACTCCGATTTTAGCACTTTTAGCGGGAACAAAGCTTCCTATTTGAGCCATAAGAACAATTAATGCAGTTTGTCTCATATAGGTTGATTTACCGGCCATGTTGGGTCCTGTAATGATTGCCAGCCTGTTATCAGACATATCAAGGTTAACATCATTAGGAACAAAAGAACCCTCATCCAACATTTTTTCAACCACAGGATGCCTTCCGTCTATTATCTGTATCTCGTCACCGGAATCAATAACAGGCATACAATAAGAATCCCTGTCTGCAACCTCTGCAAAGGAGCATAATACATCAAGCTCGGCAATCCCGTTGGCAGTTCTTTTTATTCTTTCAACCTCACCTGCTATTTTATCCTTGATTTCAAGGAAAATCTTATACTCAAGGTCCACAACTTTTTCTTCCGCACCTAATATTGTATCTTCAATCTCCTTTAACTCCTGTGTTATATACCTTTCGCAGTTGGCAAGTGTTTGCTTTCTTATATAGTTTTCAGGAACCAATGAAAAGTAAGACTTGGTAACCTCTATATAATAGCCGAAGACCTTGTTAAAGCCAACCTTTAGATTTTTAATACCCGTCTTTTCCCTCTCGCTTGTTTCTAAAGCTGCAATCCAGGCTTTTCCTTCGGTAGTTGCACGCCTGTACCTGTCAACATCCTCATTATAGCCTGACTTTATTATTCCGCCTTCCTTCACTGAGACAGGAGGGTCGTCTGTAATTGACCTCTCTATTAATTCATAAACATCTTTTAACGAATCAATCTCATTGTTTTTTCTCACAATAAGGGGAGTACTTAAATTATTTAAAAGATCCTTTATGTAAGGAATCTGCCCCATTGAATTCTTTAACGAAACAAGATCCCTGCAGTTTACATTTCCCAATATTACCTTTCCCATAAGCCTCTCGATATCGTAAACCCTTTTTAAAAGCTCTCTTATTTCAACCCTTATCATGAATTTCTCTTTTAATTCACTTACCGCTTCAAGACGGTCATTTATATCCGAAATATTTAAAAGGGGCTGCTCAATCCATCTTCTTATGGTTCTACCGCCCATGGATGTAATTGTTTTGTCCAAAGCCCACAATAATGTACCTTTCTTTGACTTTTCCCTCATTGTTTCGGAAAGTTCAAGGTTACGTCTTGTGGACATATCCAACACCATAAACTCTTCTATTTTGTATATGTTTATATCCTGTATATGGTTGAGGCTAACCTTCTGTGTCTCCTCTATATACTTTAGCAACGCACCCGAGGCATTGAGTGCAAAGATATTAGGCTCCCCTTTATAGCTTTCACCAAGCTTTTCAGCAAACTTATCAATTGCCTTCTCACCGGAAAAGCTTTCGTCATCAAGGCATGTAATAAAGGAATTGAACCTGTTTTTAATATTGGAGACAATTAAATTATCCTCCCACATTTCCCTGTTGGTTATAATCTCAGATGGAGAGAACTTGGCTATTTCATCCAATGTTTTTTGAATTGTATTCCCCCAGCTTACAGAGGTGGCTGAAAACTCTCCTGTTGTTATGTCAACAGCAGCGATTCCAAAATAATCTCTGCTTTTATAAATAGACATCAAGTAATTATTCTTTCTCTCATCAAGCATTGAAGAATCAATGACCGTTCCCGGAGTAACCACCCTGACTACATCTCTTTTAACTATTCCCTTTGCAACAGATGGGTCTTCAACCTGCTCACATATTGCAACCTTATATCCTTTATTGACAAGTCTTGCAATATATCCTTCAGCAGAATGAAAAGGCACTCCGCACATCGGTGCCTTCTCTTCCTGTCCGCAATCCCTGCCTGTAAGGGTTATTTCCAGCTCTCTTGAAGCAGTTTGGGCATCCTTGAAAAACATTTCATAGAAGTCTCCCAAACGGAAAAACAGGATGCAGTCATTATACTTTTCCTTTATATCAAGGTATTGCTGCATCATTGGTGTAAGTGTTGCCATTGCTAGAATCTACCTCACTTCAACATAAAACTATAGTAGGCCAAGGTCAGTAATGCATAAAATACATTAATGATTACAGCCACAGCCACAGGATGAACAATTATCATCTGAGCATGGTTCTTGTCCTGTGATACAGTATAAAATTACATCGTTTATTTGCTTCATAAGCTTGTCAAAATTTCCCTTAGATTCAAAGTATGAACGAGTTATATTATAGGATAAAACTTCGTTTTGCTTCTTTGTATATCTCTCTTTAATATCGTCTATAACGCTTTTATCTGTGGTCTCACTCATTTTATTTGACATTTCCTGCTGCAGCATGTACAATTCATTCAATAGACCCTTACCCTTTTCATCCTGCATTAATGCTTCCTCAGCCCTTTTCAGCTCTGTCATTTGTTTTGATTCCTTAAGCATGTTTCCTAATTCTTTTGCCTTATCAATAATATCCATGATCAATCTCCTTATATAAATTTGAAATAACATTAACGTAATTTTATCATAAATCTTGATAAAAAAATCAATTATTTATGCAGTTTTTTTTAAATATTAAAAAAGTATAATCATTATGTCCCATTTTATATAAATTTATCCAATAACACAATCCATGAAATTATAAAAATAACTTCACAACACTTAATAATAAAAGTATTGTGAAGCTCATTTTAAAGGAGAAAATCACTTGTGATGTTCAGTCATAATACATTTAAACATTTCATTGAGAGGTTTATATCAATATTTATATTTTAATCTTCATTAAAAATATAATCGTAGAACTCTTTATACTTCCCTCTTGATTCACGAGTTATATACTCACCTTTTATTTCAGGGTTGTCTATTATTCTTTGGAGATCGTATCCGTCTTTGAAAACTGCGAACCTAAATATAGTAGGTTTAATTGAACCCTGTGGGCATCTGTATACGCATCTTAAGCATGCCATACATCTCATACCGAACTTAACATTTAAGCCTTCCATCCTAATATTGCCTCGAGGGCAATTTTTTACGCATTTGCTGCAGCTAGAACAGTTTTTGTCAACTTTAAGGTCTTTCCCGAATAAAGGTGCACCAATTCCCTCCAAAAAGCTGAATACTCTAGTAAAAAGAGTAAGCATAGCTGAATTTTTCTGTCTTCTCATTCTTCCGTTCAATATATCTCCAACAACCCTTTTAACTTTCTTTATGGCCGTCAAATACAACTGCTTTGACAACTCATCGGGATATTTTGTGAATATATTGCTAGGCATAAGAATCAGACTTTCATTAAACAAATCATATCCCTTGGCAATTAATTTATTTTTAATAATTGTCGTGGAGCCGGCATGCATAAAACTGGATCCGGCATTTTTTATAATAAATGTGTACTTATCTTTAACCCTTGGCAACCTTTTTATAAAATCAAAAACTATATCAGGTGCATTAAAAGCGTGTACAGGATAGCATATTCCCACAAGATCATAGCTGTCTACATCAAAATATATATCATCCTTTAAAATATCTTCTATCCTGATTATTTCTATTTTGTTACCGGTTTTAATCAGTTCATTTCCAAGAATATTAACAATTATCTCAGTGTTTCCGGTACCTGAAAAATAAAATACCCCCACTTTTTTCTGCACATTAGTCCCCCCCAAAAAAAGCCGTAAAAATATCAATATTGATTTTTATGTAATATGAAAATTATTTGCATCATCATTTGTACGAATTAAGAATGACTACAAAGTAACTTGCATAAAAAATGTAAAAATAATCATACTATATAATATATATACTCTTACTATAATTATAATACGAATTTAGCTAAATTCCAATTAAAAATGCATTAAAGATTTATAAATTATATAATTTATATTAAAATATAAATTTTGGGTTTATAATAAATACAATTAATTTTTTACATTTATCTTTTGCTAAATGTATGTTTAATAACCTTTTTAATGTATGTAATCAAAAAATATGTACATTAATTAACTCACATTTTAAAGAAAATTTTAAATTTCAAATAAAATATCATTAAATTAAAATAAAAATCATTAATATTTTTGCATAAAAAAAATATAATTAATACATAAGATAAGTTAATTTAATAGTTTTATTTTTGTATTGGTTGTTAGGGGAGTCTAAAAAGTGCTAATATCTTAAATTTTTATAGATTCCATACTTTCCTGAAATAATTACTGAGTAAAAAGGCTGTTAAATTTAACAGCCTTTTTACTTTTTATTTCAATATTTCAAAAACTAAGGAGTGTTTAAATCAACACCCCTTAGTTTTTTATTTACTCAATATATTCAATACCATTTTCATCCCTTGTACTTTTATGGTCATTAGCCGCTTCTTCTATGTAACCTATTGCCCAATGATCATAACCCACATCGTCAAAAGTAGACTGTCCTCCCAACAAGGGTCCCCTGAAAAGCATATTATTAAGCATCACAACCGCTTCAGATCTTTTTATCTTATTGTTAGGCAAGAACCGTCCGTCCTTATAACCGTTTGTAATCTTTACCCTGTATATCTCTTCGATATACTTTAATGCCCAATGATTTTCTGTATCTTTGAAATGTATGGATATAGGCTCCGCTTCACTTAATCCTAAGTATCTTGAGATAGCAGTTGCCATTTCCGCTCTTGTTATGTAACCGTTAGGCAGAAATCTTCCGTCGCTAAAGCCTTTAAAAATGCCTTCCTTGTTAACAACATATATGTACGGAGCTGCCCAATGCTTTGCACTTACATCTGAAAAAACCTGTTCGCTGACTTTAGGTACATCTATTTCGAGTATGTTGCAAAACATAACGGCTGCTTCTGCCCTTGTAATTTCCTTATCGGGCATAAACACATTTCCTTTATAGCCGTTAACATACTTTTTGTGAGAAATCTTCCCAAATCTGTTGGTTACAGCCAAAACCTTCAGAGTGGATTGAGCTATATCTTCTCCATTTTGCACAATACTAACTGTATTAGATATGGGAACCTCAGCTTCATAGAGAGGCAAAATCCTTACAGAATACTTTATTTCTCCTGATTGCCCGGGATTTAAATTACCCACATACCATTTAATCTTGCCATCCTCACTATTTGCATTTGCTCCATTTTCTATTGTTGTATTATCCAAAAAGTCAGTAACAATTTCTATATTTGATGCCAATTCATTTGATCTATTTTTGTATTTGATGGTATATGTAATAACACTGTTTTCATTATAAATCCTCTTATCCGCACTTATTGCTATAGCCAGATCCTCAACAGGTATGGCAGGTTTCGGATCGGGAGTGCTTGAAGAGTATGAAGGTGTTACAGTTCTATTATTTTCAGGAGTATTTGTAGTCCCGGAATATTTTGTAGGTGTAGGCTTTGCCTTAGTAGGCGTAGCTGTTACAGCTTTTGTAGCTGTCACTGAATTTGTAGGCGTAGCATTACCGGAAGCTTCAGCATTTTTTGTCGGAGTAGGAGTCTCTGCTTGCCCATTTCCTATGAACTCTACGGTACCTAATACGGTAAAATTGTTTATTTGTATTCCATCCCAGTTAAATGCCATAACTCCGTTAATAGCATTTGTCATTGAACTTGCATTTTGCAATTCTACCTTTGTATTCTGAGATTTTAACACTTGAAAGTATAAATAGGCCACAATTCCCGTTTTTTCTTCTTTATTGGAATTTTTATAGCCAACTAAATTCATATATGTCCTTCCAAAGGTAAGTGTTCCTTTTTGCAAATCGTTTGCTGCCATATCCGTAGGTGAAAATCTTCCTTTTAACAAATCCCCCGGCTCAGGTACAGAGGTACTGTCAAAAGGTGTATTGTCAGAGTAAATCGGTTTTAGAACCGCTGGATCATATTTGATATTAGCTTGATAGCCTGCAAACTCTGATATATTTTTGGCACTTAATGTAATCTCAATAACGTCCCCCACTGCAAGGTAACTTTGTTCTGAATGAAGTATAAACTGTGAATCGCTGTCTGCTTTTACATTGACCTGATACATCACAACGTTACTTAGAATTGTCATAATCAAAAGAATTGCAGAAAAATTTCTCTTAAACAGCATTTTAAACATATTCCCCTTCCAAACAATAATAACAAGGCTTGTCCATCTTTTATCAAGCCTGAATCATATAAGTATGTTACTTATAATATATGTATTTTTCTTCGTATAATAATATTATACAATACTTTTAAACGTTTTGCATTATTAGAATTTCGTAATTCACAATCATTTAACAAATTAAATTGGAGCTGTTGCTCTAACTACTCAACAGCTCCACAGTTTAATCAATACAATATCTCTTAACTATCTTTTTATTTCAACCTGTCCGTCCAGTACGGCAGTGTGGTCTGTGGTACTTTCAATAATATGACCGAATGCCCAATGTTTTTTGCTAAGGTCTTTAAAAGGACTTTCCTCATCAGTTGATACCGGACCTCTGAATGACATTCTGTTTAACATTACAAGAACTTCTGCCCTCTTTATTTTGTTGTTGGGCATGAATGTCCCATTGGTGTATCCACTGACTATATTAAGCCTGTATGCTTCTTCTATATACTTCATAGCCCAGTGCCCCAATATATCCGAGAAATGCACCTCAAGAGGGGTACGATCTTCTCCCAGTTCAAGGTATCTTGTTATTGCTGTAGCAAGCTCTGCCCTTGTAATATAACTATCGGGGTTGAATAATGATACTCCATTAACTGTAGATCCTTTAAATATTCCAGCTTTTGAAACAGCATTTATGTATTTTAAAGCCCAGTGGTTCTTTCCAACGTCTTTATAAGATACAGTTGTAGTATCCGACAAGTCAAGACCCAAAAGATTTGCAAACAATACAGCTACTTCAGCTCTGGTTATTTCCTTATCAGGCTTGATTGTGCCGTCCGGATATCCGTTCATATACTTTTTATGGCTTAATACGCTATTGTTCTTAAGTAAAAGGAATCTTGCAATTGATTTGTTGTCATCATTCTTAAGAACATTGTCCTTACTGTCGATTGTAACAACGGAAGTTGCAGTTGTCGCTGCTATGGCCAGATTGGATACCTGCAATTCATATTCAATCTCTCCGACTTTTCCCTTTCCAAGAGTGTCAAACTTCCACTCTATACCATTATCCTTTAGAACTCCCATAGGTTTTATGGAGCTTAGCACAGGTGTTGTTCCTGCCGGAAACTTGGCACTTATAACAACATTTGATGCTTCCTTGTCCAGTCTGTTAAGGTATTTAACTGTAAATTTAATTATCTCGTTTTCCTTATAAATATTTTTATCCGTCTTGACACTTATTGCCAAATCAGCAGGTATACCCTTCGGAATAAGTTTATTACCCTCATTAACAAGAACTATAGGGGTTGCTTTAATAGCAGTGGTCGGTGTAACCTGTGCTTTTGTGGGAACAGGTGTATTTACCGGCTTGCTCTGGGAAACTGCTGAAGTAGGTGGCACAGATGTGTTTTTAACCGGAGTTGGCGGAATAGTGGCAGTTGGCGTAGGTACCTGTCCAATTGGAGTAGCAGTCGGTACAGCACCATTTGAAACTGTTATGGCACCGTCAGCAATTTTTAATGTCCAACTAATAAGACCATTTTTACTATTTGCAGAAACTGCTCCTACATGGAACATTTGAATTTTATATACACCGGAAACAGCATCCTTTTTAACCTTAAAGTTCAACTCAGCCAAAACACCATCTTTTTTTAGAGGAAAATCTTTCTGGGTTGCATCGCTGAATAAAAATTTGATTATATTACCGGAATTGTAAAAACTTAAATCAGTAGGTACATCAAATATGTTACCTGCACTAATACTTACAAGTTCCAGATTATCAGATTCGAACCGCAAAGAAAAATCAAAATTATTTATTCCTTCAGTCGGAATACCCGATATATTAACGGGTATTTTAACGTCACCACCAGGTTCTCCTGTGGCAGAACCGACTTTGATGTTAATTTCTCCGGAAGCTGATGCTTCTAAAGGCATAAAAAATATATTCGTCCCAATAACCGATAGAATCAGTGAGAACAGAAGGATTTTTTCCTTTAATTGCTTGAAAACAGTTTTTTTCAAGGTTATCGCTCCTCTCAATTTAAGAAACTGGTTTAGCCCATTCCCTTTTAATATATCAACTGAATTTACAATTCAGGATATTTACCAACTGTTTTCTATTTATGTTTCATCGTAATCATCTGATGATTGGTCAGCATCATTACTTCCCTGATTTTGAGTATCTTCGCTGACATTGTCGTCCTGATCTTCCGTATCCTCATCATATTCTTCTTCATCATCAAAATCTTCGGAAGCTTTGTTTTTGCCTGCAAATATAAACACAAAGAGCAATAATACAACTATAACAACAACTGCTACAAGTATTATTATGTAAATATTATTGTTCTTTTCAGCAGTTTGCTGTTCAGATGGACGTGAAATAGGCTTTACAGTATATGATGGCATAGGAGCAGGGCTTGAATTGGGATTAATTTTGGGTGAATCATTTACGACATAATCAGTAATGGTATTTCCATCCCAGTCAAATAACATTGTTCCCTTATTGGATCCTGGCATGGTACCAAGTTCTTCAAAAATTATTTCCGTTGCTGCATCTTTAATTACCTTAAAATACAACACCGCCAAGGAACCTGTACTTTCAGGATTGTTACTCTTTCTGTAAGATTCCATATCTATGTAAGATCTTCCGAAGTTTAAAACACCTGCTGAAATAATATTTGCAGCTGCAGGGAAAAGTGAATAGCTCTCATTCATCACCAATTCACCGTTTTTAGGACATGTGGTATCTCCAAAACTATCCGAACCGTCTTCCGCTACTATCTTTAAAACTTCCTGATTATATCTTATGTTTACTTGAAAGCCGTTAAGATTTTTAATATTATTAACTTTAACAGTAGCCTTGATTGTATCGCCAACCTGTGCTTCAGTCTTGTCAAGCTCTATACCGATACTTGGCTGGGAATCTGCAAAAACAGATGTTGCAAATAGATTGCTAAAAACTAACACTAATGCCAAAACTAACAAAATTCGACTTTTCTTCATACGACATCCCCTTTTGAAAATTTTTTACTTATATGGAACATGAAGTTTTAATTAATGTTTAAAATCCATTGTCCATATAATATGATTATACATCGAAAAAGGGAAAGTCGCAATTTAAAAATTAATTAATATGTCAATATATCTTGCTGAACATTGTTGAATAGATTAAGGGCATCTCAAAAAACATACTATTTACGTATTTTTTGAAATGCCCCATGACAATTTTATCTTAATTCTTCCATAAGTTTATCAAGCTCATCCATCTGCTTCTTTAATGCATCATATTTTGAAAGAATCTCATCAATTACCTGTTGCTTGTCGCCAACATTTTGTGAAGGCCTGTCATTATTATCATTTACGGTATCTTTATTATCCGTCTTTGTATCACCCGGTTCAGATACTGTGGTTTGGGATGAAAACATATTATTCAGAGCACTCTTCAAATCGGTACCAATTCCGTATCTGAATTCATTACCCTCCTGGAATCCTGTAATAATCCTTCTTACCTCCGGTATTGCATTACCGGTGGATTTTATATATATCGGCTCTACATAAAGGATGCTGTTTTCAATAGGTATAACCAGAAGATTTCCCTTAAATACATCCGAACCGCTCTGGCTCCAAAGTGTAATGTCCTTTGATATGGAGTCTATTTGGTTTATTTTTACTTCTACCTGATACGGACCGAAAACATTCTGTGCCTCATTGGGGAAAGTAAACTGTATTAGCTGTCCGTAGTTCTCCGTTGAGTTTCTCACAGATAGCCATGATCCTAGGTTATGCCTTTCACCGGATGGTGTAAACGCTCTCATCAATATAAGCTCTTCATTCTTTCCGAATTTTCCGGGAAGCTTTATCATATTATAGAAAGGCTCAAGTATTTCTTCCCCCGATCCGTCAGGAATAGACGCTAACTTCCACAAGTCCTGACCTCCGTAAAAATTGGTTATGTTTTGATCACTGTCGGGAACTATATGATATTTTTTCAACACCTCGGTTTGAAGCATAAAAAGATATTCGGGATATCTCATATGTTGCTTAACAAACTCAGGCAATTTATCTGTGCTGTTAAAAATACCCGGATACATCTTGTCATAAACTTTTATTATTGGATCGCTATTATCAATGATATAATATTCGGTTGCACCGGTATAAGCATCAATAACAATCTTAACCGAGTTTCTTATATAGTTGAATCCGCCGGAACCCTGGGAATACGGAAAAAGATTTGTGGTGGTATATCCGTCTAAAACCCACTTAAGCTTGCCGTCATCTGTCAAAAGTATATACGGATCTCTGTCTATACGTAAAAACGGTACGGCTTTCTGAGCCCTTTCCACAATCTGCCTGTTTAAAAGTATTTTTGAGTTTGATGTAATATTGCTTGAAACGAGGAAATTAAAATCACGGTATTTAAGAGAAAAAAGCAACCTATTAAAAAATCCAAGCTTAATTCCGCCGCCATTTTCAGTATCATAGCTAACTTCGGATTTTCCGTCATAATCGGTTTCCTTAAGTTTGCCTTCTGAGGCCGGATTTACAACAACATAGTCCTTTGTAAGCTCTCCATAATATATCCTGGGTTCAGTTATTTTAAGCTCGGTTTCTTCGTTCTGAAGACCGCTAATTATAAATTCCGACTGTCCTTCCCTTGTAAAGCTGTTGATTGGGTTCATAACAATGCCATAACCATGGGTATACTTGAACATCATATTGGTATATGACTTCGACTGCAGCAAATCCTTGTTTATTTCCCTGGCAGATATAAAAACAGGAGTTTCTTTTCCATTTATCTTATAATTTATTATATCACCTTCATGAAAACTGTAAAAATTTGTCAATCCCTGGAGTTGTTTATTGCTGTCAAGAGTTGCTTTATAGTCCACAACTCTTATATTGTCCACAGTTTCCTTGTTTCTTTCGAGTATTTCCGGCTTTAACGGCTCAAGGCTGAAGGGATAGCTTTCTATATTGTCAATATTATATGCCTTTCTCGTCATAGTCATGTTGTTCTTCAAATACTGACTCTCTGCCCTTATTTCATCAGGCTTAACATATGTAACCTGAGTCACTGCCGCCACTATGCTTACTATGATCCATACAGCAGGATAAACGGCTATTGTAAATCCGGCATGCTTAAGCTTGCCTCGCCATACAAATATGAACGTCACAGCCACAATAGCTAAAAGCAGGAAAGGTGCAATTGTAAAATACAGCTTCCATATGTTATCTGCAATAAACCCGGCACCAAGCAATGACCCAACGCCTTTTACATTTGCAAAGCTTCCATAAAGCAATCCTTCTTTTTCAAAAGTATAGGAAACAGTCTTTATAAGGAAGAATATTGCGATATTGATGATATTATGCCTTATAAGGCTTTTAAACTTTAAATCCTCAATATTTACATTATTGTAAACCATTATTATTCCAATAAGATAATAAGCTATGGTATACAAAATTACAAAAATCCATAAGTATGATACAAAATCGTAAATAGAAATTAGGAAAGGCCTTTGAAATATATAATAACCAACATCTTTACCAAAAAGAGGATCTTTCAAATTAAATGCTTCGGAATTAAAAAATGCAAGTGCCTTCTGGAAGAAAAAATTCCTCGTAATAAATGCACCTAAAAGCCCTATTACAACAGCAATAGAGAAATTAGGAAATTTCACATTGCTTTGTGTACCGTTTTTCTTAAGAAACTTTAAAAGAACCTTCTTAGTAAATATATTTGTTATGCTGATTGCAGCAAATATTAATACAAATGCAAATAATGCAAAAATCAACTGGTATTTAATATTCTTAATATAAATACTTGAAAGTTTTTTTCCTATTTCATTTAATTGTATTATTTCAAGATAAATACCGGTTGCTACAATGAGTCCGACAATAACAGCGAATATGGCAGTAACTGCAATGAGCTTTCCCTTAATCTTTTTGGCAGCATTCTTAAATTCATTCATATCATAAAAACTGTTAAATTCATTTATGTCCATACGTCTAACCCTCTCTTTCCCAACTTTATAATCGTATTAGAAACAATTTACATATATAATGTTTATTCCATTATGAGCTTTATTATTAGCTTCTATAAAAGTTTAATATATCTCTATCAAGCCTTAGCATATCATCATAGCATGGAATGGTTTTCCGCACTTCATCCACTTTGCTCATAGATATACATCCCCTGACAATTCCTTCACTATCATTGTCAATGCTTTCCACAACCTCTCCCCAAGGATCTATTATGCTGCTGCTGCCAGCAAACTCAATTCCGTTCACATTACCAACCCTGTTTGATGCAATAACATATAGCTGATTTTCAACAGCCCTTGCCCTTAAAAGAGTTTTCCAATGTTCCTGTCTGGGTTTCGGAAATGCCGACGATATTATAATGGCTTTGCAACCGTCCTTAAAGTAATGCCTTGCAAGTTCAGGAAATCTTAAATCGTAACATATCATAATTCCCACTTTAACATTGTTTATTTTAAATGACTGTGGCTCTATTCCGGGCTTAAAGCATTTGGTTTCATTACTTAGCGAAAAGAGGTTGATTTTTCTATACTTAACTACTATTTCTCCATCGTTGTTAAAAACATATACTGTATTGTAAAAAACTCCCTCGCTTTTCTCCATTTCAGTAAGCCCGGCGACTATATACATGTTATTGTCCTTTGCTATTTTTGATACGGTATCAACTGTATTACTGGTGTCAATCTTTAATGTGCTTAATGCTGAAAGATCATAGCCTATATCGAGCAATTCCGGAAACACTAGAATTTCCGTGCCATTTTCGTAAGCCTTAGCTGCAAATTCACCTGCTTTTTTAAGATTGTATTGTATATCTCCCGGCCTACAGTCCATTTGAACACTGGAACAAATTAAAATATCATTCATAGTATCATCCTCATGAAAATAACGCTTCAACAAACTCTTTTGCATCGAACTTCTGGAGGTCATCCATTTTCTCACCGACACCAATTAATTTTACAGGAATATCCAATTCAGACTTTATACTTACAATTATTCCACCTTTTGCAGTTCCGTCAAGTTTTGTCAAAACAATACCCGTTACATCGGTAATCTCGTTAAATGTCTTAGCTTGAGAAACAGCGTTCTGACCCGTCGTAGCATCTAGAACCAGCAGGGTTTCACGTGAAATTCCCGGCAGCTCTCTATCTATTACCTTGTATATTTTTTTCAATTCATCCATAAGATTCTTTTTTGTGTGAAGCCTTCCTGCCGTGTCACATATGAGGACATCAGCTTTTCTGGACTTGGTAGCTTGAATGGCATCAAATATAACCGCAGCAGGATCCGAGCCTTCAGCCTGTCTGATAAGATCCACTCCAACCCTGTTTGCCCATATTTCCAACTGATCTATGGCAGCAGCCCTAAATGTATCTCCAGCGGCTAAAATAACCTTTTTTCCCCTTTGTTTTAATAAATTCGCAATTTTACCTATGGAAGTGGTTTTTCCTACTCCATTAACGCCTACAACAAGTATTACTGAAGGAGTTGTTTCAATGTTGAGCTCCGAATTCTCTTCAGTGAGAATCTCTGCAAGTGATTCCTTAAGCAATTCTTTAACCTTCATGGCGTCTGTAACCCTGTTTTCCCTTGCTTTCTTTTTAAGATCCTCAATTACCTTAATGGAGGTGTCAACGCCTATGTCGGAAGTGACAAGTATTTCTTCAAGTTCTTCAAATAACTCGTCATCAACCTTCCCAAATGCAACCAAAACCTGATCAATCTTTTCTGTTATACTCTTTCTTGTTTTTGTTAATCCCTCTTTTAATCTGTCAAAAAAACCCATTCGTAAATCTCCTTTTTCTATTCAATATTTGTTTATTTCTAATATTTTTATTATTTTCAAATATTTTTAAAATTTTTATATATTTTCAAATGTTTTATACTATCTAAAAAATCATTTTAAAAAATCATTCAGCTGGCTTTTTCTCCCATTTTCATAGACACTATCTTTGATACTCCATGCTCTTGCATTGTTACGCCATAGAGAGTATTTGCAGCCTCCATAGTACCCTTTCTGTGGGTTACCATTATAAACTGAGTATTGACCGTGTACTTTTTCAGGTACTCAGCAAACCTGTATACATTGGCATCATCAAGAGCAGCCTCAATTTCATCAAGTATACAGAAAGGAGTGGGCCTAAGCCTTAATATTGAAAACAGCAGTGCAATTGCTGTAAACGCCCTTTCACCTCCGGATAGCAGCATCATGTTCTGAAGTTTTTTGCCCGGAGGTTGTACCTCTATTTCTATACCGCTTTCTAAAACATTGTCCATATCCACCAGTATAAGCTCTGCTCTTCCACCATCAAACAATTCGCGGAATACTATATTGAAATTCTCATTGATAAGCTTGAATTGCTCTAAAAATTGCTTCTTCATTATGCTTATCATTTCATTTATTACCTTCTTTAATTTTTCCTTGGCCTGCTCCATGTCATTTCTTTGGGCCGTCATGAACTCATAGCGTTCCTTTGTCTTTATATATTCATCAATTGCTGCAATGTTAACAGGACCTAATGCCTTTATATCATTTTTAATTTCATTTATTCTTTTTTGGGCCTGAGGTATGCTTCCAATATCCTTTTTAAACTCCAATGCATTGGTAAATGTAAGCTCGTATTCATCCCACATTCTGTTCTGTACAGACTCAAGCTCTGCTTCAACCTTGGCCTTTTTAACTTCTATCCTGTTATAATCCTCTTGAAGAAGCAATATATTTTTATTTATATTCTGTATTTTATCTATAGTGTCGGACAGCTCCTCCTCCAACACCTTTTTTTCCTCTATAATCTTATCAATTTTAAGTGTCTTTCCTGTTTTTTCCTCTTCAAAAGCCTTAACCTTCTTTGAAAAACCTGCATTTTCAGCTTTTAAGTTTTCTATTTCAGTAAGGTACTTTTCTTTTTCTTCTGATTTCCTGTTAAAGCTGTTTTCTAGATTATCCCTTTCTTCATTAATTCTTTCTAATGTTTCTTTAACAGCTTCAAGGCTTTCCAATACCGAATTTACCGATATTTTAAAATTCATGATATCATTATGAACGGCATCCCTTAATGATTGATCTTCCTTGTGCTTTTCCTGGTTTCTTGAGATTATTTCCTTTGTATTGTTGATATCATTTTCAATATCAGAAAGCTCCTTGTTATATTTTTGAAGCTCAATGTCTGTATCGGATTCCTGTTTAATAAGTTGAGCTTTTTCATCCCTTAACATATCTGCCTTTGCATCGGCTTTTTTGATATTTTCCTCTATTTGTGCCAAATGGCTTTCGTCTCTAAGTTTAACAAGCTCATTATTATTAATGTTTTTCTCTTCATTTGATATATCTGTCAATATTTCCTGAAGCATATTTGATGCATCATTTATCTTTGTATCAAGAGACTGCCTGATTGCAGCAAGCTTTGTTATCTCGGTTTTTAACTCCGTGATTTCCCTGTTTCTGCTTAATATTCCGGAGCCTGCATTATCAGTGCTTCCTCCCGACATGGAACCGCTTGTGCTTATTATATCTCCTTCTAATGTCACCATCCTGAAGCTGTAACCGAACTTTTTGGCAATTCTTATACCTGCGTCAAGGTTTTCTACAACAACAACCTTGCCTAAAAGGTTTAATATTATGCCGTTAAATTCGCTGCTGCATTTAATAAGATCCGATGCAACACTTATAAAACCCTGCTGATTCTTTACTTCGTTTAATATATGGCTGTCCAAATATTTTCCCTTAACAGCGGTTATGGGGAGGAACGTAGCCCTTCCAAGCTTGTTCTTTTTAAGGTATTCTATTGCCCTTTTTGCATCCTCTTCAGTTGAAGTGACAATATTTTGCAATGCCCCGCCGAGGGTCATCTCAATTGCGGTTTCATATTTCTTATCAACGGTAATAAGCTGTGCAAGGGCACCATGTATGCCGTGTCCAAATTCTTTAGACTGCTGGCAGGCCTGAAGCACAAGCTTAACACTCCTATTGTATCCCTCAAGCTTATTCTCCATATCCTGAAGCATTTTATATCTTGATGACTTAAATTGATAGTCATTTACCACTTCGTTATGCTTTCTTTTAAGGTCTGAAAGAGCAGTTTCGCACTCTTCCTTTTGCTTTGTAAGACCTTCAATTTCCAATCTGGCTTTGTCAATTGCGGCCTTCGCCTTGTTTATGCTTTCTAATATGTCATCTTTTTTTATGATTTCCCTATCCTTATCGAGGGCGATCTGGTAAATTTCCATATCAATGCTATGCTGCCTCTTTTTAAGATTTTCAACATGAGCCTTGATATTTCCAATCTGCGTCTTTTTATCGGAAAGCAAATCCAGCTTCTCCATTATGCTGTCCTTTAGGTTTTCAATGTATCTTTCATTTTCGTCCAAAGCTTCATTTAAAGAAGCCATTTTACTTTCATGCTCTGAAAGCTTTTGTGAGTACTCTTCAAGCTGCTTTGACAAATAATCTATTTTTTGTTTTTTTGCAATTTCATCTTTTTTAAGCTGTTCTTTCTTCTCGTTTATCTCTGACATTTCAGAGTCTATTCTTTCTATATTTCTATAAAAATTATTTATCTTTTCATCATTTAGCTTAATTTCAGAACTCAATTTCTCAAGACTACTTTCAATGCCATAAAACTCCTGTCTGGTTATCTCTAGAATCTCTTCCATTGCTTTCAATCTGTCGTTTTTCTCTTTATTTTGCCTTGTAATGTTTTCAAGTGTTAAATTTTCGCTATCAATACTTTCTTTTATCTTTAAATACTGCTCTTCATACTCTTTTATTTTATCCCTGAACTTTGCAATACTGTCAATGTATAGGTTAATCTCTAATTCTTTCAAAGAATCCCTGTACGAAAGATACTTTTTAGCAGTATCGGACTGAGCCTTCAACGGCTCAATCTGTGTTTCAAGTTCATTTATTATGTCATTGATTCTTACCAGATTCTGCTCGGTTAATTCCAGCTTCTTTTCCGCTTCCTGCTTTCTCACCTTATATTTCATAATACCGGAGGCTTCCTCAAAAATATGCCTTCTTTCCTCCGATTTACTGCTTAAAATCTCGTCAACTCTGCCTTGTCCAATAATTGAGTATCCGTCCTTACCTATTCCTGTATCAAGAAAAAGCTCATGGATATCCTTAAGACGGCATAATGTCTTGTTTATATAATATTCACTTTCGCCTGAACGATAAACTCTTCTTGTAACGGTAACCTCATCAAAATCAATGGGTAACGTATGACTGGAATTATCAATGGTAAGAGAAACCTCAGCAAGGCCCATTGCCTTTCTGTGCTCGGTTCCTGCAAATATTACATCCTCCATTTTTGTTCCCCTAAGAGTTTTTGCACTCTGTTCACCTAAAACCCATCTTACGGCATCCGCTACATTGCTTTTACCGCTGCCATTCGGGCCTACTACAGATGTTATTCCTGAATTGAATTCCAGATTTATTTTGTCTGCGAAAGACTTAAAGCCTTGAATTTCCAACCTTTTAAGGTACAATCATCAACACCTCGGCCTATGGTTTTTTCTTTTACATTTATTCTGCTAAATGTACAATAGCATATCCAATATAGTAAATAATTGTGTATTTTACACTACAATTTTGTTCTATATTCCTAATAATTTTAACATAAATCTATATTTATTCAATTATAAAATGATATTTTCATAATTCTATTGAATTTTAGAGTTGTATTTTGAAAAGTAAAAATTTTTTTATGAAATAATTTTTAATTCTTTTGCTTTCGAAATGGCTTGAATCCTTCTGTTTACTCCAAGTTTTCCGAATATGTTCAAGATATGTGTTTTAACAGTACTTATTGTGAGGCACAATATATCGGCAATTTCCTTGTTTGATTTTCCTTTATCGATCAAAGTCAAAACTGATGTTGTATAATAATACTTGACACGAAGGCCTCGAACAAATAGTCTAAAAATAAGAAAAAACGGAGGTCAATCATGTCAGGAAAAGAAAAAAGAACTACAAGACAGTATACAAAAGATTACAAGA